>Ga0209382_10007545_pt1 | contig 13810 bp, 15 predicted proteins | sample SoiMetdeltSBSDD5_FD_187599 | JGI IMG/M metagenome (GOLD analysis project Ga0209382, IMG submission 187599) | Bulk soil microbial communities from a Populus tree surrounding site in Tennessee, USA - Soil MetaG P. deltoides SBSDD5 (SPAdes) (version 2) | ecosystem: Environmental > Terrestrial >... | reverse complement strand
GCCACCTCGTACTCGGTGTCGTCGGTCATCTTGCCCACGACGACGTGGTCGGAGTCCTTGATCTCGGCGGTCGCGACCTTGCCGTCGTCTATGGCCTGGGTGTACTCGGAGAGGTGGATCTCCTCGCGGTCGGGGCCGCGGGTGGAGAACCGGATCCCGACGAACAGCACGGCGGCGCCGAGGAGGAGATACAGCAGGGCAGCACGGGGGATGCGTTTCACGGTGGCGATCAGGCTATCGGTGCCGTCATGCGCCCGTCAGGCCGAGCCCGGGAAGCGGCAAACGTCACACGCCCGACCGAGTCCGCTCAGGCCGAGCCGCGGAACTCGCACACATAGGGCAGGTTGCGGAAGCGCTCGCCGACGTCGAGCCCGTAGCCCAGCACGAAGGCAGGCGGGATCTCGAAGCCCACGTAGCGCAGCTCCTCCTCGGTCTTCTGGTTGCCCTGGCGCACGAACAGCGCGCAGACCTCGAGGCTGGCCGGCTGGCGAGCGGCCAGGTTCCGGCGCAGGTAGGTGAGCGTCAGGCCCGAGTCGACGATGTCCTCGACCAGGAGCACATGGCGGCCGGCCAGGTCGAGGTCGAGGTCCTTGACGATGCGCACCACGCCGGATGACTTGGTGGACGCGCCATAGGACGAGACCGCCATGAAGTCGACCTCGAGGGGAAGCCGGATGGCCCGGGCCAGGTCGGCCAGGAACACGAACGCCCCCTTGAGCACGCAGATCAGCAGCGGCGCACGCCCGGCGTAGTCGGCGGTGATCTGGTCGCCGAGCTCGCCGATGCGGCGGCGGATGTCGGCCTCGCCCACCACCACGGGCCCGAGCGCCGGCTCGTCGATGTGGTGCTCGAACCCTGTCTCGGTGTCCGCATCATGGACGACGCCGACGTTGTCGATATCGCGGCCGGTCACGACGAGGTCGCCGGGGGGATCGGTGGCCATGTGCCGCAGAACCTAGCGGTCACCGCAGCCCGTGGTCGAGGCACTCCCTTGTCGCTAGTATTGACCATAACGTCAATACTTTGTAGCTTCACATGTGAGTTAACCTACGGTCAGCCCAATAGGTTTGTTTGTTATCGACCCAACGACGGGAGACTGGCGGCGTGGTTGGGTAGTGGGGGGTTCGGGGGGAGACGTCATGAGGGAAGGGCAGCCCCGCCGGTGGTGGCCGTGGCAACGGCCGGCGCAGGAGGGCAGGGGCGCGCTTCTGGTCTTCCCGTATGTGCGGCACTTGGGGATCGCCTGGGTCTGCGTCACCGTCCCCCTCGTCACCTGGGCGGCGACGACCGTCGACTCGCCGGGCGACTACATCTTCGTCCTCATCTACCTGGCGTGCGGCACCTACACCTCGCCCGCCCTGGTGGTCGGCTTCTACACCGCTCGGCGCGCCCGCGAGTGCCGGGTGGCGTTCCGCCTGCTGTACGCGGGGCTGGTGGTCATGTGGATCATCGGCGTGGGCATGCTCATCGGGGTCCGCACCGGCTGGCACTGGGCCAACGTGCTCGGCCTCCCGCTGGTGGCGCTGAGCGGCGGCCTCAAGATCACCGGCCTGGCCATGCTCGTGCGCAGCCGCTCGGGCCGGCGCGCCCTGACTGTGGACGTGGTCGAGGCGCTGGCCGCGGTGGTGGCCCTCACCGCTCCACTGGTCGTGCTGTGGGGACCGGCGGTGGTGGGCGCCGAGGCGTCGTGGTTCACCATCCCGGCCGCGCTCACGCTGGTGTTCACCGTGGCCGGGATCTACTGGACGGCCGTGCTGTGCGTGCGGATGGGCCCCGGCCCCCGGATGTTCGGCGCCTGCGCCCTCGCGCTGTCCATCGCCGGCACCGTGAACGTCGCCCTGCAGACCGCCCAGGGCGTCTCGGGGTTCACCCTGCCCGCGCCGCCGCTCATCTTCTTCAACGCCCTGACCGTGAGCATGTACTTCCTCGTCCCGCTGTACTCCCCCCGGCTCATGGGCCCGGGGTTGGGGCGCCTGCCGCTGCAGGCCCAGGTCCGGGGCGCGCGGCTGGCCACGGCGCTGCCGCTGGCCGGCCTGGCCGCGCTGCTGGCCGCCACCGCGCTCGTCGCCCGCGAGCGCCCGTGGACCGTGGCGTTCGCACTCGGGGTCGTGGCGCTGCTGTTCGTGCTGGCCGCGCTGCGCCAGCTGGCCGCCATCGGCGAGACCCGACGGCTGTACCGCCAGGTGGAGGTGGCGTCCGAGGAGCGGGGACGGCTGCTGTCCGAGATGTTGGAGCGCTCGGTGCACGACCGCCGGCACTTCGCCCGCCAGCTCCACGAGCAGGCGGTGTCGGCCGCGGCCTCGTTCGCCACGCTGGCCGGGGCCGGCTACGAGCCGATCGGTGGGTCCCCCATGGTCACCGAGGCCTCGGTGCTGGTCCGGGGTGAGCTGGGCCGCCACGCCGACTCCCTCCGGGACCTGATGATGGCCATCCGGCCACCCGACGGGGACCGCCGATCGGACGGGCGGCTGCGCACCCCGATCGCGGCCCACTTCGCCTCCGTGTACGGCGATGGGCTGAGCCCGCACCTCGGCGTGTCGGTGGACGGTGACCTGGTGCTCGACTGGGTGACCGAGACGGTGGTCCTCCAGATCGTCCACGAGGCGCTGCACAACGTCTGGCGCCACAGCGACGCCTGCGAGGTCCACGTCACCATCGAGCCCGACGGCGGCGCGGTGCGCCTGCGGGTGCGCGACGACGGCGAAGGCTTCGACCCCGACGCCATCCCCGAGGGCCCCGGCATCGTCAGCATGCGCGCCTCCGCCGCCGTCGTGGGTGGCACGCTCACGGTCTCTTCCCAGCCGGGCCAGGGCACCACCATCGACGCCCGGCTCGGGGGCCTATGGCCCGACCCCGGTCCCCACCAGGCGCGGATCGCCAGCCCCGCCCCCGAGCGCCGGTTCCGGCCGGCCGGCCTCCGCCTGGTCTCCGACCCACGCCAATCCGGCTAGCGCCCGACCCGTGGCCGGCCGGGCGCGGCCGGTCAGGTACAGCGGGGCGGAGGCGGCGAGGACGAGGCCGGCGAGGACCATCGCCGAGCCGATGCCGGCGGCGTCGGCCACCCCGCCGAGAGCGATGCCGCTGACGGCGGCACCGAGCTGGGCGGCGAGCGAGTTGGCGGAGACGACGGTGGCGCGCTCGGCGGCGCCCGTGGCCCGGTGGACCATGCCGTAATGGACGGGATTGGTGGCCCCGTGCGCCCAGTAGGCCGCCAGGTAGCCGGCGATCAGCGTGGGCGGCGCGCCGGCCAGGCCCATCACGACCACGACCGCGCCGTGCACGAGCCGCAGCCCGCCACCGGTCCAGCCACCGCCGAAGCAGCGAACCAGCGCCGGGCCGCAGACGCATCCGAAGGCGGACAGCGCCCAGGCCCCGGCCACGGTCGGGCCGACGAGGCCGGCGGCGGCATCCGCACCCCCGCCCAGCTCGGCCAGGCGCGGGGGGAAGAACGTCTCGAATGCCACCAGTCCGAAGCCCCACAGCAGCTCGCCGGCGACCAGCGCCGCCAGCAGCCGGCTGGCCCGGATCGTCCGCACGGCGCCACGCATCACCGCGGGCACCGTCCCGACGGCGCGGCGGGCGGCCGGCCAGCCTCGCCCGCGGCGCGGCTCGTCCAGCAGGGCCAGGACCGCGACGAGCCCCGCGGCCTGCACGGCCAAGGCGGCCACCAGCGGGGCGACCAGCGGGTCGAGGCCCATCCCGCCGGTACGCACGATGCCGCTCGCCGCGAGCGCGCCCGTGCCCATGGCCGCGCAGATCACCACGCCGGCCCGGCCCAGCTCGCGCTCGATGTCGACCCGGGGGTCGGCGGCGAACGCCGCGTCCACGAACCAGGACTCGAGCGGACCGCTGTCGAGCGCCCGGTACACACCCTGTATCGCAAACACAACGGCCAGCAGCGCCACGCCGTGGACCGCGAGCAGCAACGCAGACCCGACGATGCTCAGTGCCCCCGCCAGCACCAGCACGGGTTTGCGACCCAGGGCGTCGGCCAGCCCGCCGCTCGGCAGCTCCAGCGCGAGCATCACCAGTCCTTGCGTGGCCATGCCCACACCGATCTCGCCGAGCGACAGGCCGCGTTCCCGCATGAGCAGCACGAACACGGTCATGAACAGCCCCGACGGCAGCCACCGCAACGCCAGCAGCATGTGGTAGCGGCGCCTCAGCGCGCACAGGTCGGCAGTCGTCATACCCGCCGCTCCGGCGATGGGAAGGCCTGGAGGAGCAGGGTGACGCGCTCGGCCCCGGACGCCCCCGCGCCTTCGGCGGCGACGTAGCGCCTGACGACGGCGTGCAGCTCCTCGGTGAGCGTCGCCAGCTGCTCGGCGGTCAGGTCGAGGTGGTAGTCCGACTGGTCGGCCGCGCGCCGCCACTCGACGGACCAGTCCCCGCGGGCGTCGAGCCAGTCGTCGACCCAGCCGGCCATCGTCCGCGACTGGTGGCGGAGGAGCCAGTCGTCGGCCGCGCGCGCGTCGGCGTCGTCGTCGAAGTCGGTCGAGATCCACGAGGTGGCATCGTGCGCGGGCCGCCACACCCGATCCCGCCCGCTCGACCTCCCGGCGTCGTCCTCGACCAGCCCGGCATCGGCCAGCTGCCGCAGGTGGTAGCTGGTCGCGCCGCTGTTGGTCCCCAGCCGGGCCGCCAGCTGGGTGGCAGTGGCCGGCCCGTGGAATCGCAGGGCTCCCAGCAACCGCGACCGCAACGGGTGGGCGAGCACCCGCAGTTGGCGGGCATCGGGATGCAGGATCCTCCGCTCGTGCGCCTCTGGCATGACTGCACACTATCTCTGCATAACTCCTTTGCACAAGAAGTATGCAGTCCTCAGGGCTCCTCCAGTCGGAGGCGCCCCGCCGTGCGGGCCACCCGCCAGCCGCCGGCCAGCTCGCACGCCACGGCCTCGCCCCGGGCTACGGCCAGGACTCGGGCCACCGCCGCGGCGTCCGGGGGATGGCGCTCGGGACCGCCCGGGCCGGCGGCCCGCACCCATGCCCGGACGGCACGCCGGGCCAGCGGCAGCGGGGCGGACGCCAGCGCGCGGGCGTCGGTGGGGTCCAACGACGCCGCCTGCTCGTCCAGCAGCCGCATGTCGTCGCGGGCGAGGTCGGCCTGGCGGGCCAGCACCGGCACCACGTCCCGCTCCCCGATGGCCGACAGCAGCGGGATCAGCTCGTGCCGCACCCGGTTGCGGCGGAAGGCCGGATCCCGGTTCGACGGATCGACCACCGGGTCCAGCCCGAGCGCCAGGCACAGCGCCCGGGTCTCGAATCGCCGCAACCTCCGCAGCGGCCGCCGGGCCGGGGCCATGCCCGCCAGCCCGTCCAGCGCGGCCCCGCGGACCAGGTTGAGCAGGACGGTCTCGGCCTGGTCGTCGGCGGTGTGGCCGACCAGCACGTCCGGTGGCAGGGCCGCGTAGCGCGCCGCCCGTGCTCGGGCCTCGACATTGGGCCCCGGCTCCACCGTGACCCGTTCGGCCCGGAAGCCGGCCCCGAACTGCTCGGCTGCGGACCGTACGACGTCGGCCTCCTGCGCCGATCCGGGCCGCAGGCCGTGATCGACGTGGACCGCGGTGACAACGCAGCCCGCCTCGACCGCCAGCGCGAGCAACGCCAGCGAGTCCGCCCCGCCCGAGACGGCGCAGCAGACCTCGGTGCCCGCGGGTGGGAAGTCGCAGCGGGCGGCCAGCTCGGCGAGCAGGCCCGGCGTCTCGGCCAGCGCTACCCCACCAGCTCTTCGGACAGCCGTACGCGGTCGAGCCAGTCCTGCGGCGCCCGGATCTCGGCCAGCGTGGGGAGCCACTCGGGGCCCCGCCAGGCGGCGTCGAGCACGTCTGCGCCACCGTGGCGCTCGACGTAGGCGATGAAGGCCTCGCCCTGCGCGTACTGCTTCATCTTGGCGTCGATGCCGAGCGCTCTCTGCGCCAGCTTGGCCACGCCGCCCACCTGCTTGCGGCGCTCGCGCAGGGCCCGCGAGAACCGGGGAGCGGACGGCACGTGGCCCTCCCCCGCCCGATCCATGGTCACGTCGCCGTGGCCCTCCAGCAGGCTCATCATCCCGCCGATGCGCCCGAACAGGTCGCGCTGGTCCGGGCTGGCGAGCAACGTGGCGATGCCGCCCTCGTCGAGGGGGTTGTGGCCCGACCGCAGCTCCTCGACCACCCGGGCGAGGGCGTCGAGGAAGCGCCGGGGATCGGGGTCGACCGCGTCGAGCGTCTGGTTGACCAGCGACAGGAAGTGGGGCCGCAGCCACGGCACGCCGGTGAACTGGGCGCGGTGGGTCACCTCGTGCAGTGCCAGCCAGAGGCGGAACTCACGGGGCGGGAAGCCGAAGCGCTTCTCCAGGGCCAGCACGTTGGGGCCCACGTAGTACACGAGGTCCTGGTCGTCGGGGTCCTCGTCCTCGATGATCAGCAGGTCGTACTGGCCCAGCACCCGGGTGCCCATCCAGCCGAGCAGCACGCCGATCTCCAGCGCCGCAGCCCGGCGCGACACCGCGCCCACCAGGGCCTTGACGCCCTGGCCGTCGTCGAGGCGCTCGGCCATCTTGTCCGTGAGCGGCCGGAGCAGGCGCCCGAAGCTGGCGAGGTTGGCACGCACCCAGTCGCCCCGGTCGACCACCCGTGCCCGCGCCGGGCCGGCGGCGGAGTGCAGTCCCGTGGCGCGGGCGACCAACTCTTCGGCCTGGGCGGTGACCTCCTCGAAGTCCAGCGCCAGGCGGTCGTAGTGGTAGGAGGCCGCCAGTGGCTCGTGCCCCGCGACCCGGACCGCCACGCGCTCGGCGAGCTCCCAGTCGACCGGGCTGGGCATCCCCGGCTACCTGCCCTTCGGGTACCGGGTCGACTCGACGCTGCGCAGGTATCCGAACGCCAGCGCGCCGACGGTGAGGACCGCGGCTCCGACGAGCACGGCTCCGATCCAGTAATGCCACACCACGGCAAGCATGGGCGCACTCTAGGGGCCTGCCGCCGGATGTCGCGAACTGTTGCCGGAGTGTCGCCAAGCCGACACGCGCCGTACGGCGCGGTCTAAGCGTCCGACGCGGGGCCGGCGGTCTTGGCCGCCTCGTTGAGCAGCGCCGCCTTGACCTTGGCCACGAGGGCGTCGGGCACCTGCTCCTGGCACTTCTTCCGGATGATCAGGCGCAGCTCGGCCTCGAAGTCGTAGGGCTCGGCACAGGGCTGGCACCCGTCCAGGTGATGCTGGATCACCGCCCGGCGGTCCTCGGTCAGCTCGCCGTCGAGGTACCGGTAGAGCTCGTGGAGCGAGTCTTGGCAATCAGACATGGGTATCGGACATGGTGTCGTCTTTGGGTGGTGGCGCCAGGTTCCGCTGGACTGCGAACTCGTACAACTGCTTCTGGAGCGCCTTTCTTCCCCGATGCAGTCGGGACATCACCGTACCGATCGGGATGTCCAGGATGTCGGCGATCTCCTTGTAGGCGAATCCCTCGACGTCCGCGAGCAGCACCGCCATGCGGAAGTTCTCGGGGAGCGACTCTATGGCTTCCTTGACCTCGGCATCGGTGAAGCGGTCGAGCAGCTCGTCCTCGGCGCTGCGCCCGGCCATGGCCGCCTCCAGCCCGCCGATGCGGCGGTAGAGGTAGAGGTCCTCGACCTCGTCGAGATCGGTCTCCTCCGGCCGGCGCTTCTTGGCCCGGTAGCTGTTGATGTAGGTGTTGGTGAGGATGCGGTAGAGCCAGGCCTTGAGGTTGGTGCCCTGCTCGAAGCCCCCGAAGCCGCGGTAGGCCCGCAGGTACGTCTCCTGCACCAGGTCCTCGGCATCGGCCGGGTTGCGGGTCATGCGCAACGCCGCGGCGTACAGCGAGGGCATGAGGTCCATCGCCTGATCCGCGAACGTCGCCTGGTCGGCCATCGCCCGGACCATACCGTCACCCCTGGGGCGGACCAACTGTGCGCTCAACCGGTGGGATCCACGCCCCCCGAGGAGTAGCGCACGGCCGGGCTCCACAGCAGGAAGCTCTGCACGCCGAGGCTGCGCGCCGCCTCTATCTGAGCCCGCACCTCGGCGTCGCCGTAGTCGACGCCTCCGACCGCGAAGTCCTGCAGCCACGGCACCAGCACGGTCCCGCTGCCGGCCGTCGCCTCCTGGTAGCGGGCCAGCACACCCCGCACCAGATCGCCCGGCTGGTGGCGGGGATCGGCCACGCCGTAGGCCGCGTTCCAGTAGCCGGGGTAGATCTCCGGGGCGACGTAATCCGCGTTGCGGGCGATGCGGGGCACGTCCTGGCCCACCGGCTCGCCGTGGTCGGCGGCCTCGCCGTCGACGGTCACGCCCTGGTATGCGCCCCGCTGGCGCAGCTGGTCGTGGGCCTCGGCCAGGAAGCGGGTGACCGCATCGGACGGGCTGCCCGTCAGCCCGGGGACGACGATGCTGGCCAGGTTGCCGGTGGGCAGGCGGGTGTCGGACCACAGGATGTCGTCGACCCCGCGGCTGACCGCGTCGAGCGCGATGTCGACGTTGTAGCGCCGGACCGCGGCGCTGGCCGGGTTGGTGTACCCGCCGTCGGCGCCGCCGTAGAGGTCGCCCCTGGCGGTCTGGATCACCTGGTCGCCCTGACCCGCGGCCCAGGCGGCGGCGGCCAGCTTTGGGTCGCGGAACGTGACAATGCGGCCCACTACCCGCACGCCGCGGTTCTTCAGCGTGAGGATGGCGGTGTCGAGGTCGTAGTTGCGGACCACCGCGCCGATCTCGGCGGCGCGCGCCACGTTGGTGTCGAAGCCGACGATGCCGCTGTCGTCCTTGAGGTCGAGCTCGACGGTGTCGATGCGGTGCTCGTCGATCATGGCCAGGATGCCGTCGCGCAGTTGCTGGTTGCCCCAGGCCGCGGCGGTGACGTGCACGCCCCGCAACCCCGGGTAGGTGACCGGCACGACCGCCTGGGCGGTGGTCACGTTGCCGGCCTCGTCGACGGCCTCGAGGTTGATGGGCCCGGCGGGCGGCCGGTCGTAGTGCAGGGTGAAGCTGCCGTCGTCGTCCACCCGCACGGGATCGTCGTCGGCAGTGAGCTGCGCGCCCGGCTCGACCACCCCTTTGACCTCGGCCTCGGAGTCCATGGCCACCGGCTCGGTCGCGCTGGGCACTTCGAGGCTCGGCGCGGTGCCGTCGACCGTGAAGTCCCAGTGGAACTGAGCGTCGTCCAGCAGCGCCCGCGGCACCGCCAGGGACAGCTCGTGAGCGCCCTCCGCGGGTGGCGCGGGCGGGATCCAGATCATCGTGTCGTTCTGGACCGGCGGCGCCTCGACCACCTCGCCGTCGTAGCTGAGGGTGGCCTCGGTCGCGGCCTCCGGGTCGGCGAACACGATCGTCACCTGGAGCTGCGCCGCCTCCTGGGTGGTGATGACGTCGTCGTCGGTGATGCCGGTCTGGGTGAGGTGGACCCGCGTGCCGCGGTAGACGAGGAACCCGACGAGCACGATGGTGCCCAGCGCCACCAGGGCGGCGAACACCGTGCCGGCCTCGACGTAGCGCTTGCGCTGGCGGTACATCGAGGGCCCCTCGGAGTGGCGGTCCTCGAGGTTGAGCGTGGGCGGCTCGAACTCCAGCCGCCCGCTGCGGGGCGCTTTGGTCTCGATGGTGAGCGGCGACCAGTCGGCGGGCTGGCGTTGCCGCTTCCGCTCGGCCCGGCTTCGGCGCGGGGATCGACGCCGGAGCCGGTGGCGGGGGCCCGAGGCGTCGGGATCGGTCCCCGGGGCGTCGCTGACCGATGTCACTGCGGGCAGTTTCCCCATCCGGCCTCCGTGCTGCAATGACCGTGGGGTTACAAGATCACACGTAGCCGCGCATCCGGGCGGCCTGGTCGACCTTCTTTATCCCGATGGCGAAGGCCGCCTGTCGCAGCGTGCAGCCAAGTTCTTCGGCCGCCGAAGTGGTGGCCTGGTACGCGGTGCGCAGGCGGTCGCGCAGCTCCTCGTTGAAGCGCTCCTCCTTCCAGGTGAACTGCTGGATGTTCTGCGTCCACTCGAAGTACGAGCCTGTCACCCCGCCCGCGTTGGCCAGGATGTCGGGGATGACCTGGATGCCCCGGTCGCCGAGGATCTTGTCGGCCCCCGGGGTCACAGGGTAGTTGGCCGCCTCCACCACCACATCGGCCTGGATGTCGGGTGCGTTGTCGGTGTCGATCACCTCGCCCAGCGCGGCGGGCACCAGCACGTCGCACGGCGACTCGAGCAGCTCCACGTTGCTCACCCGGTCGACGCCGAGCTGCTCGGTGTCGCCGACCCTCCCGCCGCCCCGTGCCACCTCGACCAGCCCGGCCACGTCCAGCCCGGCCTCCCGGCGCACGCCGCCCGCCACGTCGGACACGGCCACCACGGTGGCACCCTGGGCCGCCGCCTCGGTCGCCACCCAGGAGCCGACGTTGCCGAAGCCCTGGATGGCGATGCGCAGGTCCCGCATGTCCAGCCCGTGCTGCTCGGCGTAGGCCTCGAGGATGTAGACGACACCCCGCCCGGTGGCCGCCTCCCGCCCCGGGGCCCCGCCGAGGTCGAGCGGCTTGCCGGTCACGATGGCCGGGCTGTAGCCGTGCGTGGCGGAGTAGGCGTCCATCATCCAGGCCATGGTCTGGGCGTTGGTGTTCATGTCGGGTGCGGGGATGTCCCGGTACACACCGAGCACGTGGGCGATGCCGTTGGCGAAGCGCCGGGTCATGCGCTGGAGCTCCGCGGAGCTCATGCCGGTGGGGTCGACCTCGATGCCGCCCTTGGCCCCGCCGAAGGGCAGGCCCAGCAGCGCGGTCTTCCACGTCATGAGCGACGCCAGCGCCCGGACCTCCTCCAGGTCGGCCGTGGGGTGGTAGCGGATGCCGCCCTTGTACGGTCCCCGGGCGCCGTTGTGCTGCACCCGGTAGCCCCGCGCGCAGATCAGGTCGCCGCTGTCGAGGCGGACCGGGATCTGGACGGAGATCTCCCGATACGTCGAGGTGAGGACCGACCACATCGCCTCGTCGAGGTCGATGAGCCGCGCCGCCTCCTCGAAATAGCGGTTCACCGCCTGAAAGGCGGTCAACCCCTCCTTGGCCATGGCCTCCTTATATCAGTCCCACCCCCGCCGCACTGTGCGATCGAGGATCCCGAGCGTGGCCCGCAGCGCGCTCTCGGGGATGATCGGGAAGATGTCGGCCTGCTTCCACGTCTCGTCGATGCCCGACCAGTCGTAGTACGACGTCACGAGCGTGCCCTCCCCCTCGGGGGCGGGCTCGAGGTGATAGCCGTACACGTGCCCGATCTGGGGCTTGATCTGGCCTTCGATCGTCCAGGCGATCTCGCGGTCGGGCTCGAAGTCCACGATCTTGACGGTCACGTCGTAGCGCCCGAGCGGGTAGTCGTTGAGCGCCTCGCGGTCCATGTGCACCACGAAGGTGTCGCCCACCGCGCTGACGGGATCTCCGGTGGCGTCCATGAGCATCCCCGCGCTGTCGATGGCCACGTGGCCCATCGGATCGCTCAGCACCCGGAAGATGGTGGCCGCATCCGCGGGGATGGTCCGCTGGACCTCGAACCGCTCGACCCGCGCCCCGGTCTCGGCCGCCTCGGTGCTCTCCCCTGATTGGCTCGTCATGACCGCATCATGGCATCGCGGCGGCCCGGGCCGCGTACCCGATCCGGGTCGCACCTGGGAGGCTTCCGGCGTGTCCGAGGCCGGCGCACCCCCGAGGCGGCAGACCGCCGCGGCCGTGGTCGCCGTGTCGGTGCTGACCCTCCTCGCCGTCGCGGCGGTGGCGTCACTGCTCATGGCCGACAGTGACTCGCGCGACGAGCGCGAGATCTTCGTCTACTTCGATGACGGCGGGTGGAAGCTCGTCGACTCCGAGGTGTTCGACGAGGCCTGAGCCGGAACGCGACGAGGCCGGCCGGCGCCCCCAGCGGCACCGTCCGGCCCCGTCGGGACCGGGCGATCAGATGGCGTCGTCGCCCTTCTCGCCTGTGCGCACTCGGGTGACGCTGTCGAGGGGCATGCTCCAGATCTTGCCGTCGCCGATCTTCCCGGTGCGGGCGGCCAGGGTGATGATGTCGACGATCTTCTCGGTGTCGACCGACGGGACGATGACCTCGACCCGGACCTTGGGGACGAACTCGACGGTGTACTCGGTGCCCCGGAAGACCTCGCTCTTGCCGCCCTGGCGGCCGTAGCCCTGCATCTCGCTGACCGACAGGCCGAGCACACCGGCGCTGCGGAGGGCTTCCTTCACCTCCTCGAGCTTGTGGGGCTTGATGACGGCGGTCACGAGATGGGCCATGTCGATCCTTCGTAGGCTGTGCGGCCCTGTGCGGCCGCGATTGCGTGGCTGTGGTCCTCGGGGAGCGGCTCCATGAGGAAGCCGCGAGCCCGGATGGTCTCGACCGTGAGGCCGAGCGGCTGCAGGCGCCGGCGCAGCCGGCGTACGAGGGTGTGGATGGCGCTGGCCTTGACCTTGGTCGTCGGCCAGACGGTCTCGACCAGCTGCTGGCTGCGGACGACCTGGCGCCAGCTCCCGAGCAGGGGGCGGAGGACTCGCTCCTCCGTCGAGCTGACGGCCACCCAGTGGCCGCGGTAGCGGAGCAGCCCGTACTCGTCGAGGTCGGGGAGCTCGGCGTCGGGCTCGGGCTGCGATCTGTCCCGGTCCAGCACCGTGGTGGTCATGTCGCCTCCGTGTCAGTCCTATGGCCGGGCGGGCCGGGCCCGCTCGGGGCCCGGCCTCACCGCCGGCCGTCTCAGCTCGGCGTCCCGGCCGGTTCCGCCACATCGTCCGGCGTGTCCGGCTCGGACCGGCCACCCACCCCGACCAGAGCGCCGTCGCCGCTGAGGCCGCTCGGGGTCGTGTAGGTCATGCCGTGGCCGAACTCCATGTGGTACGCCCGGTTGCCGTGCTCGGCGTAGTCGATGCCCTCGAGCTCGAGCTCCTTCTCCAGGCGCAGGTTCCAGCTGCCGGGCAGGGTCCGGATCGCCTTGAAGATCACGAACGACGCGACGGACACCACCACCACGGCGGACAGGCTGCCGATGAGCTGGACCACCAGCTGCGACGTGCCGCCGCCGTAGAACAGGCCCTCGACCGGGACCGAGTTGTCGGCGCCCTCGGGGCCGGGCACGCCGAACTGCCCGGTGGCGAACAGGCCGACGGCCAGCGTGCCCCAGATGCCGACGAAGCCGTGGACCGCCACCGCCCCGATCGGATCGTCGATGCGTAGCCGTTCGAGCAGGTCGACCCCGAGCGGGACGAGGCAGCCGGCGATGGCGCCGATGAGGACGGCGCCTCCCGGTGACACCCAGTAACAGGGAGCGGTGATGGCCACGAGGCCGCCGAGGAAGCCGTTGAGCGACATGCCCAGGTCCCACTTCTTGGACCGGGGGTAGACGAACAGCACGGCGGCCATGCCTCCCGCGGCCGCGGCCAGCGTGGTGTTGGCGGCCACCCGGCCGATGCCCTCGAAGTCCATGGCCGACAGGGTCGAGCCGGGGTTGAAGCCGTACCAGCCGAACCACAGGATGACGGCGCCGATCGAGGCCATGACCAGGTCGTGGGGCGGCGTCGGGCCACCGCCGTCCCGAGCGAAGCGCCTCCCCAGGCGAGGCCCGAGCACGATGGCGCCCCACAGGGCGATGAAACCGCCGACGGTGTGCACCACGGTGGAGCCGGCGAAGTCACGGAACCACAGGCCGTCCTTGGTGATGCCGGAGAACCAGCCCATGGTGGTGCCCAGCCAGCCGCCGGGTCCCCACACCCAGTGCCCGATGATCGGGTAGATCAGGCCGGACACGCAGGCGCTGTAGATGATGTCGCCCTTGAAGCTGGTACGGCCGACCATGGCGCCCGA
>Ga0209382_10007543_pt1 | contig 13813 bp, 11 predicted proteins | sample SoiMetdeltSBSDD5_FD_187599 | JGI IMG/M metagenome (GOLD analysis project Ga0209382, IMG submission 187599) | Bulk soil microbial communities from a Populus tree surrounding site in Tennessee, USA - Soil MetaG P. deltoides SBSDD5 (SPAdes) (version 2) | ecosystem: Environmental > Terrestrial >... | reverse complement strand
TGGGAGGGGTGGTCCTCGCAGGCGCAGGGGGGCTCGGTGCCCAGCCCGGGGCGGTGCCTGGTCACCACCACGCGCGCACCGGGCGCCGGGGCCCCGGCCGCGGTCACCTTCCCGGAGATCGGCTTGGGCGGGGGCGGCGCCTCCGCCTCCTTCTTCGTCTCGCCGGGCGTGGCGCAGCAGAGGAGCAGGGCAACGGTGAGGAGGGCGGATGCGCGTCGCATGAGCGGCCTATATACGCGCCGGGCCGCGCCGTCCCGTCTCTCAGGCGGCCCTTGCAGCGCGCGGAGGGACGATCTGCCCCTGCGAGATCTCCCGGTGGCTGAAGGTGGGCGAGAGGGCGGGGGCCAGCAGCGAGGCGGTCAGCTCCGAGGAGGGGAAGAAGCTCACGTAGCCGCCGTCCACCCTGGAGGGCCCGGCCAGCACCTTCTCCACCACCATGGAGCTGTACTGGTCCAGCGAGTGCTCCCGCGAGTTCCCGTTCAGCACCACCTCGTAGCCCAGGTGCGCCGCGGAGGCCCGCACCCCCGGGATGGCGGACCGCTCCGGCGTGTAGCTCTCCGTGGCCACCCCGTTCTCGCTCACCACGAACAGCCCGCGGTCCGTCACCACCGCCAGCGACATGTTCCCCATGGTGTGCCCGGGCGTGGACACGATGGCCACCCCCTGCCCCAGCCACGCGTCCCCCTCGATCAGCACCACCCGCTCCTCCGGCACGCCCTTGATCCCGTCCGGCACGTACCAGGGCACCTGCATCGGGTGGAGGTTCGCCGTCCCCTCCCACTCCGCCCGCTGCACCAGCAGCCGCGCCCGCGGGAAGAACGCGCCGGCGCCCTCGCCGCCCCCCAGCCAGCCGCGGATGTCCTGCACGTGGAGGTGGTCGAACGCCAGGTAATCCACGTCCTCCGGCCTCAGCCCCAGCGTCTCCAGGTGCTGGACCACCGTGCCGTGCCGGGTCCGCATCACCCGCCGGCTGATGAACTCGCCGTAGCGTTCGATCAGCCTGGCGAAGAACGGCGCCTTCTCCCCCCGGTCGTAGTCGGTGGGGTTGAAGAGCAGGATCCTCGGCCGCCCGTCCCAGTCCCGGTACTGCACCACCTGCATCCGGTTGGTCATCATCACGTACGGCGCCGGCGAGAGCGCCGCCCCGGAGAAGGCGAACATCGCCGGGTAGGGGAAGGTGATCAGCGGACAGGTGGCCAGCCCGCCCACCGGCCCCTGCTTCAGCAGCGCCTCCCGCGCCTCCGCCGCCGCCTTCCGCAGCCGCTCCAGCCGCAGCCCGGCCACGCGCTCCCGCCACGCCTCCTCCAGCGCGGGCAACCGCTGGAACGCCACCGGCTCCCCGGCTCCGCCGCCGTCCACCGCGCTCATGATGCGCCTCCTCGCAGGTCGAACACCGCCTTCACCGACCGGTGCTGCCCGCGGTGGAGGTTGGCCTCGATGGCCTTGCCGTACTCGGACAGCTTGAACAGGTGGGTGACCAGCGGCCGCGGATCCGGCCCCTCCCGCCGCTCCAGCAGCTCCAGCACCACCTGGAAGGTGTGCAGCGCGCGGCCGCGGAACGTCTCCGGCCCGTAGGTGTAGGAGCCGGCGACGGTGAGCTCGTTCTTCCACACCGTGGTCCAGTCGATCAGCCGCAGCGCCCCCGCCGCGCCCAGCAGCACCACCTTCCCCAGCGAGCGCGCGTAGCGGAGCGCGTGCTGCAGCGACGCCTGGCTCCCCACGCAGTCGAACACCAGCTCGAAGCCGCCGGTCATGGCCGGGGGGCCGATCACCGGCCGGTACACGCGCGCCCCGGTCAGCCTGGCCACCGCCTGCGCCTCCTCCAGGTCGTCCCGCGCCGCGCGCATCACCTCGTCCGCCCCCAGCGCCTTGGCCAGCTCCAGCTGGTACCCCTCGGTGGTGAGCAGCGTCACGTGGCACTTGCAGCCAAGCGCCCGCACCGCCCACAGCGTGGCGAAGGCCACCGGCCCGCCGCCGATGATCAGCACCCGGTCGCCGTCCCGCGGGACGCTCTTCATCACCCCGTGCAGGCTCACCGCCAGCGGCTCCACCAGCACCGCCACCTCGTCCGGCACCGCCTCCGGCACCGGGTGGAGCTGGCTGTGGTGCGCCACCATCCGCTCGCCCATGCCGCCGGGCAGGTCGCGGTGGTAGCCCAGCATCAGCCCGGGCGCGAGGTGCCCCTCCGCGCTCTGTTCGCAGCCGTTCTCCCGCCCCGACGCGCAGGGCGCGCACGGCTGGTCGATCCTGCGCAGCCGGCACGGCAGGAGCGGGTTCACCACCACCCGCTGCCCGGGCTCCAGCCCGTGCCTTCGCTCGCCGCCCTCGGGGACCTCGGCCAGGATCTCGTGCCCCAGCACCGCGGGGAAGCTGTTGAACGGCTCCAGCACCGGGCTGGCCTTGAAGAAGATGGTGGCCATGTCCGAGCCGCACAGCCCGGTCATCCGCGGCCGGAGCGTCAGCCAGTCCGGCCCGGGCAGCCTGGGCTCCGGCACCTCCCGCAGCGAAAGACACGAGCCGCGCCCGTAGTGCAGCTTCGGGAAGCGGCCGCCCATGGCCTTGGCCACCGCGTACTTCGGGATCGAGAGGGTGAAGACCAGCCCCTTCAACTCATTTCCCCGGGGAGACCGCGGCCACCGTCAGGTTGGGGAAGAGGAACAGCCCGCTGGTGTCCGCCTGGTCGGAGGTGGTCCCGTTCGCGTTCGACTGGTTCTTGGACAGCGGCATGAAGAGCACCGCCAGCTCCGGCCGCAGCGCCAGGGAGCCGATCCGGATCTCGTAGCCGACGGCGCCGCCCACGTTGTGGGCCTGGGAGGTGAGGGTGGTGGTGTTCCCGTTCGGCACGTCCCTGGTGGTCTGGCTGTAGTACTGGAAGTCGTACCCCACCCCGGCGTAGAGGCCGGCCGGGAGCGACACCAGCGCGCGCACGCCGCCCAGGAGCGTGAAGCTGTTGAACCCGAAGAGGTCGGTCGTGGTGGACGAGCCGCCGATCACGGTGGTGTTGGAGACGCCCAGGTTCGCCAGCCCGCCGCCCAGCTGGGGCATCACCGTCACCAGCACCGGGTCCTTGAGCACCAGGATCTTCACCCCGGGCTGGAGCCCGGCCTGCGAGGTGTGGAGGTTGAGCGTCACCTGTTCGGTGATGCCGACCTGGGCGTTGGCCTCGAAGGCGGGGAACTGGGTCTGGCGGGTGGTGGAGGAGGAGGTGGTGCCGCCCATGCCCTGGGGCGTGGAGGTCTCCTGCTGGTAGAAGCCTCCCATCGCCAGGCCCACGTCGGCGCTCCCCGGTGCGAGCGGCACCGCGCTGACCCCGTAGCCGGCCGACCGCGGGACGACGCGCACGCACCCCACGGAAGCGGCGATCACCACGGCCATCCCGGCCATCGACAACGAACGTGCCATCATTGGCGCACCTCCTTTGCGGGGGCGCATCGTATCCTTCAATCCGCGATGACTCGAACCATTCAGTCGCTGAAGCCGGAGGCGGACGCGGACGAGATGGGGATCGAGCTGTCGCTGCGTCCCCGCACCTTCGAGGAGTACGTCGGCCAGACCGAGGTGGTGGAGAAGCTGAAGGTCTACGTGCGCGCGGCCAAGCGCCGCCACGAGGCGCTGGACCACTGCCTCTTCTCCGGTCCGCCCGGGCTGGGGAAGACCAGCCTGGCGCACATCATCGCCGCGGAGCTGGGCGTGGGGCTGCACGTCAGCTCCGGGCCGGCCATCGAGAAGAAGGGGGACCTGGCGGGCCTGCTCACCAGCCTCAACGCGCGCGACGTGCTCTTCATCGACGAGATCCACCGGCTCCACGCCGCGATCGAGGAGTACCTCTACCCGGCGATGGAGGACTACCGGCTGGACGTCACCATCGACTCCGGGCCGGCGGCGCGGGCGATGAAGATCGACCTGCCGCAGTTCACGCTGATCGGCGCCACCACCCGGACCGGGCTGCTCACCTCGCCGCTGCGCGACCGGTTCCAGATCCAGGAGCGGCTGGAGTACTACGAGCCGCGCTTCCTGGAGCAGATCCTGGTCCGGTCCGCGCGCATCCTGGGCGTGAGGCTGGACCCGGAGGGCGGGGCGGAGATCGCGCGGCGCTCGCGCGGGACGCCGCGCATCGCCAACCGGCTGCTCCGGCGGGTGCGCGACTTCGCCGAGGTGGAGGGCGACGGGACCGTCACCCGCGAGGTGGCCGCGCGCGCGCTGGAGCGGCTGCAGATCGACCAGGCCGGGCTGGACCCCATGGACCGGCGCATCCTCTCCACCATCGTGGAGAAGTTCGGCGGCGGCCCGGTGGGGGTGGAGACCATCGCCGCCTCGGTGGGCGAGGAGCGCGAGACGGTGGAGGACGTCTACGAGCCCTTCCTGCTCCAGCAGGGGCTGCTCCACCGCACCCCGCGGGGCCGGGTGGCCACCGCGCGCGCCTTCGAGTACTTCGGCAAGAAGCAGCCGGGCGGGCAGGGGACGCTCTGGTGACCGCGCCCGCGCCCTCGCCTCGCGCAAGGTCCGGCCGCGACTACTACCTGGAGCTGATCCGCGCCTCCCAGCACCGGCCCGGCTTCCTCGGCGAGCGCGAGCGCTGGCTGCGAAAATTGGAGGTCGACGGCCGGGAGGAGCTGCTGTTCGAGCTGGAGATGCTGCTCCGCGGGCTGGAGCGCTACTTCAACCTCCACAACCTGCCGCTGGACCAGGGGCGGCCGGTGGTGACGCGGGACTTCTCGCCGGAGCTGCTGGACGTCCGGGACGCCCTGGACCGGGCCATCCGCCTGGGCCGGCACCTGCTGGACCCCGGCCTGGACCAGAAGCTGGTCTTCCGCCGCTACGTGGAGTCGCTGATGGCGGACGACCGCGCCCGCCACGAGCTGCTGGAGCAGGAGCTGGACCAGAGCACCCCGGGGGCCAGCCTGTTCGTCCTCCGCCAGAGCTTCGAGGCGCTCCGCACGGTGATCGACCACCTCCTGGGGCTGGAGGTGGTCACCTTCGCCGCCTTCGGGGACGTGGGGAACCTGGTGCTGCGCGAGGTGGTGCTCAACCAGTACTTCCGGCCGTTCCGCTCGCTGGAGTTCCGCGTCGAGTACGACCGGGTCCGGTCGGTGCCGGTGCTGGAGGCGCTCTCCACGCTGCCGGACGCCGAGCGGCGGCCGTACGCCGTGGCCTTCCTCTCGCTCTTCCGGATGCTGCACTCCCTCTCCTACGTGGGGGAGGACGACCGGCGCCTCATCCCGCCGCGGGCGCGGGTCATCCTGGCGCTGGTGCGCAGCGAGGCCGCCTCGCTCACCCACTTCCTCAAGGACGAGCTGCTCCCGCGGGTGTCGCGCAAGGCCCAGAAGGCGGGGGCGCTGAAGGCGGCGCGGGACATCGCCCGCGAGAGCCGGAGGGTGGCGCAGGAGGTGCTGGCCCGCGAGGGCGGGGGGCCGCCGCGCGCGCCGCTGGAGGCCGCGGTGGCCTTCACCCACCTGCTCCGCGCCCAGGTGGTGCGCCTGGCCGCCTCCATCGACGTGCCGGTGGACGAGGGACCGGCGGCGTTCTTCACCCTGGCCGCGCAGTCCGAGATGGCGCTGCGGCTCCGGCGCGATCTGTGGGCGTTCGGGGAGCTCTGCCGCGCCGCCGACTCCGCCCTGCGCGCCGGCGAGGAGGTGGAGCGGGACGACGCGCTCTTCGCGCTGCGCGCCTTCATCAGCTACTTCCACGACGTGAGCTACCAGTTCCTCCGGTACCAGGACCACGACACCTTCGACCGCTTCGCCGCCATCGTCCTGGAGACGGAGCGCCCGCCCGAGGGCCCCGCCGCGCTCCACCGCCTCGCCATGGACGTGCGGCTGTTCAGCGAGGTGCTGGAGCGCACCTTCGCCACCGTGAGCCGGAGGTCCGACCTCCCCGCCCGCGCCATCGACCAGCGCGACGCGGAGGCGCTGCTGGCGAGGTTCCGTCGGAGCTGACGAGGCCCCGTCGTCCCCACATCGATCCGATTGCCCCGAATCCGGGGTTTGGCTAGAAGCGGTCGCCGGGGTACGCACCGTACGGGAGGGGACACTCCAATATCCCCTCAGGACAGGCATGTCACGGTCTCAGTTTTCCGGCGAGGGGTGGCCGGGACGAGGCCGGGTGGCCGTGCTCTGACCAGCGCCTCCTCCAAGCCATCTGAATCGTTCTGCCGTGTTCCGCGCGCTCGGCACCGATCCACGCGCCGGCCGCGCTGCACTGCGTGGCAGGTTTCTTGCTGAAAGGCGCTCCCTGCGCCCGTTCCCCGGGCGAACGCAACCCATGCCCACTTCGTCCTTCAACCAGCGGACGATCTCCGCTCCGATCTCGTGCCAGGGCGTCGGACTTCACAGCGGCGCCAAGCTCACGCTCACCTTGCTGCCGGCGGTGGAGGACCACGGCGTGGTGTTCGCGCGCACGGACCTGCCGGGGAGGCCGGCGATCCCCGCCCGGTCAGGCTGCGTGGTGGACACCTCGCTGGCGACCACGCTGGGGCGCGACGGGGTGCGGGTGGGCACGGTGGAGCACCTGCTGTCGGCGATCAGCGGGCTGGGTGTGGACAACCTCAGGGTGGAGGTGGACGGTCCGGAGGTGCCGATCATGGACGGCAGCGCGGCGCCGTTCGCGGCCATGATCCGCAACGCCGGCGTGCGCGTGCAGCAGGCGCCCAAGAGCTTCTTGGTGATCAAGAAGCCGGTGGCGGTGGCGGACGGGGACAAGGAGGCGATGCTCACCCCGGCGCGCTCCTTCAAGGTGAGCTGCACCATCGACTTCAAGCACCCGCTGATCACCGACCAGAGCTTCGAGCTGGACTTCTCGGACCACTCCTTCTCCAGGGAGATCTCGCGGGCGCGGACCTTCGGCTTCCTCAAGGACGTGGAGAAGCTGAAGAGGATGGGGCTGGCCCGCGGCGGTTCGCTGGAGAACGCGATCGTGGTGGACGAATACTCCATCCTCAACCAGGAGCCGCTCCGCTTCTCCAACGAGTTCGTGCGCCACAAGATCCTGGACTGCATCGGGGACGTGGCGCTCTTCGGCCACCCGGTGATCGGCCACCTGCGGGTGCACAAGACCGGGCACGCGCTCAACCACAAGCTGGTGGAGAAGGTGCTGGCGGACCCCTCCAGCTACCTGGTGGTGGAGGCCCACAAGCGCGACGTGGAACGGCTGGACCTCCGGCTGCCTGACCTGGGCGCCATCCTGGAGCCCCTGGTCGCCTAGCCCGGCGAGCCCTCGGCCGGGGCGGGACACCCCGTCTCGAACCAGCCCAGGTCCGGGGCGGGCCCGCAGAAGGGGAGCCCCTCGTCGCTGCCCTGGTCGACGGCGCCGGGGGCGGGCATCAGCGTGTCCAGCGAGGCGAACAGCGCCGCCGACAGCCAGCTCCGCGCCGCGAACCCGAGCCCCCTCCACCCCGCGTAGTCGTAGCCGACCCCCTTGTAGCGGAAGGTGGCGTCAGGCCGGAACCCGTTGGGGCCCACCGAGAGGCCGGGCGCGGAGCCGCCCACCACCAGGGGGAGGTCGGCGTCGAACAGGTTGTCGGCGACGCGCAGCGACTCGGTGGGGCCGCCGTCGCCGTTGCCCACGGACAGGGCGGCGAGGTCGATGCGGGCGAAGGCGTTCCCCACCACCCGCGCGCCATACGAGTTCTGGACCTCGATGCCCACGCCGGGCAGCTGCGTGCCGGCCTGCACGTCGTGGATCCGGTTGCGCTGGATGCGCACCCGCTGCGGCACCGGGCCGACGTGGTTCCCGCCCAGCGCGATCGCCTTCCCCACCCGGTAGATGTGGTTGTCCTCGATCAGCACGTCGTCCGCCGACATGTGGATGACCACCGCGGTCCCGCCGGGGAGCGACTGCTGGAGGAAGTCGTGCATCGCGTTCTTGCGCGCCACCACCCGCTTGCACGTCTTCACGTCCAGCGCGTTCTCCCGGTTGGCGTAGAGGTCGTTCCCCTCCACCACCAGGCCGTCCGCGGGCGGGAGGCTGCTCTCGCCCTCCGGGCCGATGCACTGCACCGAGTCCCCGGAGACGTCGTGGATCCGGCTCCTGCGCACGGTGGTGCGCGACGTGCCCGGCTGCACCACCACCCCGTGGGAGTCGGCCCCGTCCCGCCAGAAGTGGTGGATGTCCGCGTCCTCGATCAGCACCCCGGAGGCGCCGGCGGAGACCGACACCGCCGCCGGGCCGCTGCCGGCGTGCACCGCCGACGCGCGCAAGGCGCTCCCCTCGGTGGAGCCGTGGAAGCCCACCCCGATCCGGTACTGGCCCTGGGCGTCCACGTCGAGGCCGTCCAGGATCCAGCCCGGCCGGCTCACCTCCACCATCATCATCTGGGTGGCCCCGGGGACGATCCGGGGCCGCCCCTCCCCCTGCAGGAGCACCGGCTGCTCCGGGGTGCCGGAGCGCGCGCCGGTGCCGATCACCACGTGCTCGGCGTAGGTGCCGGCGCGGACGGTGATCCGGTCCCCGGGCCCGGCCGCGGCGATGGCCCTGCTGATGGTCCGGAACGGGGCCGCGCCCGTCCCCGCCGCCGAGTCCGAGCCGGAGGGCGAGACCGCCCACTCGTGGGCGTAGCGCGGCGGGGGCGGCGCGGGCGGAGGTGAAGGCGCCGGGGCGGGAGGCGTGGGAGCGGGCGGCTCCGCCGGAGCGGACGCCGAGGTCGCGGGCTCCGGGGCGGAGGCGCCGGACGGCGCGGGGGCGGGGCCGGGCCCCCCTCCACCGCCGCTGCTGCAGCCGGCAGCCATCGCCCAGACCAGCGTGAGGGTGAATGCGCGGCGCGTGTATCGACCGCGACCTTCAGTGCGATACATGAAACCTCCGGTGGAGACGGCCCAACAGAGCGTCCGGATCCGCCCATTCCCGTCCGGGTGACGCTCACGGAGCGAGCGTGCCGCCCCTCGCGCGCCACACCGCACCAGGAGTGAGCTCAAAAAATATGTTTGAAAGCGGAATGTATTCGTGCGAGGAGGTGTTGGCCGCCGAACAAAAAACCGAGGAGGTATGCACTTGGCTGCACGCCTGGTCGTGCTGTGCTCCGTCGTCTGTGCTTCGTTCGCAGTCGCCGCCTCCTTCAGCAGCTGCCGAGCGGGCGGGGCGCTGGATCCGGGCGAGGACCTGACGACCCTGGAGGGGTGCACCGCGCTGGACGGGGGCCTCAGCTACGCCCGGGACTGGTACGTCAACCCCACCGGCTCCGACTCCTGGGCCGGCACCGCCGCCCAGCCGTTCAGGACCATCACCCGCGCGCTGTCGGCGGTGAGCGCGGGGGAGCGCATCCTGGTGGCCGCGGGCACGTACGCGGAGCGGGTCCGGATCACCGGCGCCGGCGTCCGCGCCGGGACGGCCACCGCCCCGGTCCGGCTCCAGGGCGTGGGGATGCCGAAGATCGTCCCCCCCGCCACCGGCAGCGGCACGCTGCTGGCGATCGAGAAGCCCTACTGGCAGGTGGATGGCTTCGAGGTGGACGTGCAGGGCAAGGCCTTCTACGCGGCGCACTTCGCGGGGACGGTCACCGGCTCGGTGCTCTCGCATTCCCACCTGCACCACGGCACCTCCGGCGCCGGGGTCTCCACCCACTACGCGTGCGTGGGGGCCACCATCGAGGACAACGAGATCCACCACTTCCAGCGCGTGGGGGACGACTCGCACGGCGTGGTGGTCCAGCCCGGGTCGAAGCAGATCACCATCCGGCGCAACGTGATCCACGACAACTCCGGCGACTCCATCCAGTGCCTGGGCCCGGAGGGAGGGATCTCCACCGAGCCGCCGGCGGACGGGGTGACTATCGAGAGCAACACCATGTATCAAGACCGCGAGCAGGCGGTGGACATCAAGACCTGCTACAACGTGACCATCCGCCGCAACGTGATGCGCGACTACCTGGCGGCGCTGCCCGGCGCCTGCGCGCTGGTGGTCCACATGTCCGCGTCCGAGGTCACCGTCGAGGACAACGACATCTACAACGTGGGCAAGGCGATCGCCATCGGCGGCAACCACGTGGGCCCGGTGCCGTACCACGTGGTGGTGAAGAAGAACCGGATCCGCAACGTGGTGAGGGGGTACCAGATGGACGGCATCGGCATCCGGATCGAGAACTCGAACCGCGCGCGCGTCTTCAACAACACCTTCGTGGGCATCGGCCACGCGGCGATCATGGCCGGCGGCGGCGAGCAGGGCGCCACCACCGACCTGATGATCAAGGACAACCTGATCTCCACCGGCAACACCACCGCCTACGCCGTCTACCTGGGCGCGTACATGACCGGGCTGCTCAGCCGCTACAACCTGGTCGCCCCCGGCACCCTGTTCAGCGCGCTCAATTCGTCCGGCTCGCGCCAGACGCTCACCCTCTCCGGGTGGCAGTCGCTCACCGGGCAGGACATCCCCTCCCGCCAGGCGGATCCCCAGCTCAACCTGGACACCCTGGTCCCCGGGCCGGCGGCCGTCGACTGGGGCGAGGTGGTGGGCATCCCCTACTGCGGGGCGGCGCCGGACATCGGCGCGATGGAGACCGGCTGCCTGACCGCCATGACCACTCCCCCCTGACTGTAAGAGTTGCAGCAGGGGCCGGCGCCGCCCGCGGCGACCCGGCGCAGGTGCCGGATTGCACTGGCGGCGCCCCTGGCATCGCTCCTGCTTCGCGCTGACCTTCCCATGGTGAGGCGCTCCCCGCCGGGGGCGCGGGACCGGGAGCGAGGCGATGCGGCTCGGGATCTTGATGAATCTGGCGCCGAGGAAGCTCGGCTCGTTCGAGGGCTGGATCGCCGCCATGTGCGCGCAGGCCCGGAGCGCCGGACACGAGGTGGACGTGTTCGGCCGCGCCCCCACCCACCCGGCGTTCCTGCAGCGGCTGGAGCAGATGGGGGCGGGCTTCGACACGGTGGACTCGCTGGAGTCGTCCGCGTACCGGGCCATCCGGAGGCTGCGCGGCTACGACGCGCTCCACCTGAACATGTTCGCGCCACGCAGCCGGATCGCCCTGCTGGCGTACGCCGCCTACCCGGCGCGGGTGATGTTCGTGGACCACACCTCCGGGCTCTCCGAGGTGCCGCGGCCGAAGCTCCCCATGGTGGCGCTGCTCAAGCGGGCGGCGGACAGCATCACCCTGGTGCGCGTGGACGGGGTGGCCGGCGTCTCCGAGTACGTGCGCGACCGCTTCAGCCGCCGCTTCCGCTTCGCCAGGCACAAGGTGCGCACCATCTACAACGGGGTGGACCTCACGCGCTTCGCGCCGCGGGACGAGGTCTTCGACCTGGACCGGGACGAGGAGGCCCCGGCAGCGCGGGGGGAGGCGCCGCTCCACGTGGTCACCGTGGCGCACCTCATCCCCCACAAGGGCGTGGAGCACCTGGTGCGCGCGCTGGCGCTGTCCCAGGTCCGCCCCGCCCTCACCGTGGTGGGAGACGGGCCGCAGCTGGAGCGGCTGCGGGCGCTGGCGCACGAGCTGGGGGTGGCGGCCCGGGTGACGTTCGCCGGGCTGCGCGACGACGTGCACGCGCTCCTGGCCGGCTGCGACGTCTTCGTCCACCCGGCGGTGTGGGAGGAGGCGTTCGGGCTGACCATCGCGGAGGCCATGGCGGCCGGCCGGGCGGTGGTGGCCAGCCGGACCGGGGGCATCCCGGAGCTGGTGGAGGACGGGGTGAGCGGGCTGCTGGTCCCGCCGGGGGACGCGGGGGCGCTCGCCGGGGCGCTGGACCTGCTGGGCACCCGGCCGGCCCTCCGCCGCCGGCTGGGCGCCAACGCCCGGGCGCGCGCCCAGCAGCGCTTCAGCCTGGAGCAGTGCGCACGGGAGCATATCCGGTGGTGTGAGGGCGCCGTGGCGCGGATGTAACCCGGGCGCTCCCCGGGTCATTGCCACTGCCGGTAAACCCCTGCTTGCGCCCCCGGCGCGCGACCTCTATATGGGCCCCGCATGAAAACCGTCCTCGTCGCCGTCTTCTCCACCGCCTTCCTGTTCTCCGCCTGCAGCAACAAGGAGCGGTCCAGCGCCGCCACCACCACCACCGCGGGCCCGGGCACACCGGACCTGCCGCCGGACACGGTGGTCGCCACCGTGGGCGGCCAGAAGATCACCGCCAAGGAGCTGGACGAGAAGATCAGCGGGCAGCTGGCGCAGCTGGACGAGCAGAAGCACAACATGCGCAAGCAGGGCCTGGAGAACCTGATCAACGACCGGCTCGTCAAGGAGGAGGCGAAGAAGCGCAGCCTCTCCGAGGAGGCGCTGATCAAGGCGGAGGTGGAGGACAAGATCACCGCCCCCACCGAGGACGAGATCAAGAAGTTCTACGAGGCCAACCAGGCGCGGATGGGCGGCCAGACGTACGAGCAGATGCACGACCGGCTCGCGCAGTACCTGGGCAATAACCCCAAGCAGGCGAAGTTCCGCGAGTTCATCAGCAAGCTCCGCGAGGAGGCGGGGGTGAAGGTCACCCTGCCGTCGCCGCCCAAGCCGCGGCGCCAGGTGGCGGCCACCGGCCCCACGCGCGGCCCGTCCGACGCCAAGGTCACCATCGTGGAGTTCTCCGACTTCCAGTGCCCGTTCTGCAGCCGGGCCCACGGGACGGTGGAGGAGGTGATGCGGGCCTACGCCGGCAAGGTGAAGCTGGTGTTCCGCCAGATGCCGCTCACCTCGATCCACCCGCAGGCGTTCAAGGCGGCCGAGGCGTCCCTCTGCGCGCACGACCAGGGCAAGTTCTGGGAGTACCACGACAACCTGTTCAAGAATCAGGGCGCGCTGCAGGTGGAGAAGCTGAAGGAGTACGCCACCCAGATGGGGCTGGACGGCGGCAAGTTCAACACCTGCCTGGAAGGCAACGCCAAGAAGGCCGCGGTGGAGGCGGACATGAAGGACGCCGAGGGCGCGGGCGTGCAGGGGACGCCGGCCTTCTTCGTCAACGGCGTGTTCCTCAACGGCGCGGTGCCGCTGGAGCAGTTCAAGGAGATCATCGACTCGGAGCTGGCCGGCTCGTAGCCGGGCCGCACGGGTCGATGGCGGCGGTGGACCGGCTGGCGGTGGCGGTGGACGTGCCGCTCCAGCCGGGCCTGGAGCTGTACCGGCGGGTGGCGCCGCACGCCGGGTTCGCCAAGGTGGGGCTGTCGCTGTTCGTCGAGCACGGGCCGCGCGCGGTGGAGGCCTTCCGCGCGCTCGGGGCCCGGGTGTTCCTGGACCTCAAGCTGCACGACATCCCGAACACGGTGGAGCTGGCGGCGGCGCGGGCGGGGGCGCTGGGGGTGAGCCTGCTCACCGTGCACGCCCAGGGCGGCGAGGCGATGCTGCGCGCCGCGCTGGCGGGCGCCGCGGACGGGGCGGCCCGGGCGGGCGTGCCGCCGCCGCGGGTCCTGGCGGTGACCGTGCTCACCTCGCTCTCGGACGCGGACCTGGCGAAGCTGGGGCACCGGAGCACCGCGGCCGAGCTGGCGCTCCAGCTCGCGGACGTGGCGGTGGGCGCGGGCGCCGGCGGGCTGGTGTGCTCGGCGCGCGAGGTGGAGCGGCTGCGGCAGCGCCACGGCGCGGCGCTCTTCCTCTGCACGCCCGGGATCCGCCCGGCGTCGGCCGAGGCGGGGGACCAGGCGCGCGCGGAGACGCCGCGGTTCGCGGTGGAGGCGGGCGCGGATCTGCTGGTGGTGGGCCGGCCGATCACCGCGGCGCCGGATCCGGCCGCCGCCGCCGAGGCGATCTCCCGGGAGATCGCCGCCGCCGCCGCGACGCCGGCCTGGCGAGCGCCGTAGCGCCCGGAGCTCCGGGACGGATCTGGATCCGTCCTCGCCAGGACATCTCCCGGCGTCTGCCTTCCTCCCGGCCCCTCTCGTGCCCACCTTCGCCGGACGAGGGTGG
>Ga0209382_10007542_pt1 | contig 13813 bp, 8 predicted proteins | sample SoiMetdeltSBSDD5_FD_187599 | JGI IMG/M metagenome (GOLD analysis project Ga0209382, IMG submission 187599) | Bulk soil microbial communities from a Populus tree surrounding site in Tennessee, USA - Soil MetaG P. deltoides SBSDD5 (SPAdes) (version 2) | ecosystem: Environmental > Terrestrial >... | reverse complement strand
CTCCACCATCCGGTGGAGCTGTTGGGGGGAATCAGACAATGATGAAGAAGCTCAAGTACGCCGCGTTCGGCGCGGTCGGCGCCATGCTGCTCGCAGGGTGCGGGCCTCAACCGGGAGAGAATCCAGGAGACAGCACCGCGGAGATCGCCCAGGCGATCGCCCGGCCGGTCGACGTCGACAGCGTGGAGTACGCGCTGCTGGCGGTCGAGCACGACCGCGCGCCGGCGTCCGGGGACCTCGCGTTCCCGGCCGGCCCGGCCCTCGACGCCAGGGCCGCCGCGGCCGAGTCCGCGGTTGGTGGCGGAGTTTCCGGTGGGGCCACCGGCCCGCTGGCGAAGTGGTACACGGGGTTCCTCGCCCCCGGCGCTCAGCAGTACTGGCACTGGAACAACGCCGGCAGCGGCGTGTACAAGGTCGGGTTCACGCCGTCCGGCTCGGGCACCGCCGGCTCCTGCCGTTTCCGGGTCGAGCGCTCCTGGGACGTCCAGCAGCCCAGCGGCGAGCGCGAGTTCCACTTCCTCATCGAGAACATCGGCAGCATCTCCTGCGGCGCGAACATCCTGCTGCAGCAGCAGGCCGCCTCCAGCTCCTGGTCGACCGGGACCATCAGCCCCGGCGTCACCCAGAGCTGGACCTGGAACAACGCCAACCCGCTCACCGCCGCGCACCTCGTCAACGTCTCCCCCACGGGAGCGGTCAGCCCCAACACCTGCCAGCTCGAGGTGACCCGCTCCTGGTACGTCCAGCAGCCGGGCGGCGAGCGCGAGTTCAGGTTCCAGGTGAAGAACGTCGGCAGCATCTCCTGCGGCGGCACCGTCCTGCTGGCGGCGAACACCAGCGCGTCGTCGTCGTGGTCGACGGGGACCATCAGCCCCGGCAGCTCCGCGGCCTGGTACTGGAACAACGCCAACCCGCTCACCCGGGTGTACGTGAATGGGGTGTCTCCCCTGGGCGCGACGGCGACCACCGCCTGCCAGCTCGAGATGCTTCCCAGCTTCTACCTGGAGCAGCTCGACACGGACCACACCAACCAGCGGCGCTACTACATCGGCGTCAAGAACGTCGGCACGATCAGCTGCTCCGGGACGATCCTGCTCAACGACCTGAACCCGGTCATCGGGAACCCGCTCCCCACCAACCTGGCCCCGCAGCAGACCAGCATGTGGTGCTGGGCGGCCAGCGGCCAGATGGTGATGAACGCCCTGGGCGGGATGGTCTCGCAGTGCGAGCAGGCCAACCAGCGCTTCGGCCGCACCGACTGCTGTGACAGCCCCACCCCGTCGGCCTGCGTCACCGGCGGCTGGCCCGAGTTCGCCAAGTACGGCTTCACCTACGACACCGGCGGCGCCCTGAGCTGGACCAGCCTGAAGGCGCAGATCGACGTCAACAAGACGCCCTTCGCGTTCTCCTGGCACTGGGACGGCGGCGGCGGCCACATGATGGTGGTCACCGGCTACAAGGTCATCGGCGGCCAGAGCTACGTGAGCATCAACGACCCCTGGGCCCCGAACGAGGGCAGCCAGGAGGACATCCTCTACTCCGACTACGTCGACGGCTCGGGCTACTCGCACTGGACCGACTACTACAACGTGGCCCCGAACTAGCCGCGCCTGAAGCGAAAGAGAACAGGAATTACAACCCATCAGCAGACAAGGATGAATACAATGCGACACAAGATCTTGGTTTCGTTCAGCGCGTGGATGATGCTCACCGGGACGGCGGCCGTCGCCGGGGGGAAGGCGGCTCCGGTCGTCGTGGAGCCGGCGGCGCAGGCAGCGGCGGCGCGGACCCTGAAGGAGCTCGGGGGACAGGCCGGGCAGCGCCTGGCCGGGATGCCGGCCCGGGAGCAGATGGACAAGGCCGCTCCCGGCGAGCCGTTCGCGGTGCACATGGTGCGGCTGGATGAGCTGCAGCGGTACCAGCCCGCGGCCGCCGCCGATCCCGCGGCGCTCCTGCACGACACGGCCACGGTGGTCTACCCGATCCAGGTGGCCGGCAAGGTGAGCGGCGCCATGGTGATGGGCAAGGAGAACGGGACCTGGAGCGCGCGCCGCTTCGTCGGAGCGTCCCGCATCCAGGCGCTGGAGAAGGTCCGCGGGCAGGTCATCAACACCGCGGGCGTCTCCACCGGTTCGACCATGCTGGTGCGGGTGCCGGCGCTCAACATCGAGCTCATCGCCCACCGCGATGCGGCCGGCCTGCAGCTGACGCCGGTCACCGACTTCCCGGCCGCGGGCCTCAAGGCGGGGGAGACCCTGCCCGCCTCCCGCGTGTTCGAGCTGCTATTGCCCCTGGCCACGGAGCACAACGGCCTGCCCACCTAGGCGGGGGCGGTAGCGCCCAGCACCTGAGCGGCGCCTGAAGAAAGGCCCGGGCTTCGGAGGGGACTCCCCTCGCGAGGTCCGGGCCTCTTCGCGTCGTGGTCGTCGGCGGGTGGGGTACGCGGGACCCCTGCCACTGTAGCAATACTGATGGCACACATCATCCCGGTCGAATGACCGGGCAAGAAAATGCGCGGTGCGAACGGGCCCCCAATCCGTCTTCAAAGAAACAAGGGGGGAGCCGTGAAACAGCTTCAATTTGCAGTTGCCGTGGTTGTATCGATTCTCGCCGCCTGTGGTGGAGAGCCCGTGGTCGACCAGTCGATCTCGGTGCTCGTCGCCGGCGAGCGTACCGAGCTGGCGGGCGAAGGGATGGAGCCCATGGGGACCTTCGATGCCGCCGAGACCGAGCTGGGAGCGATCTCCCGCATGGTCCTGATGGCCGATGGGACGGGCCACCTCGAGATCGTCTCCTACTGCCCCGGCTCGGAGCTCCCGTGCGAGCAGTCCAGGATCGACAGCTCCTACAAGCGCGTCGAGGACTCCACGGGCGGTCACCTGTACTTCGTGAACGAGCAGGACACGGTGGTCTACGCCGCCGACTACCAGTACGACGGCCAGAAGCTGGCCGTCCTTCCGGAGAGGGCGGCGGACTGGCAGGCCCTGGGCCGGGCTCCCGCCTGGTGCTCGGTCGCGACCCACTGCGAGCAGCAGTGGCTTCCCCAGCCGCTGTGCCCCGGCCAGTGGGCGTGCATCGAGGGGGGGTGCCAGTTCCAGTGCAACGAGCGCCCGCTCGATCTGAACCCGTAGGCCGGGCTCTGGACCGAGGTCCTGATGGCGCTATGCTCCAGGGGTACGGAGGTCTCCGGTGCCGGCCAAACCGCCCCGCAGCGCGAAGCCCAGTGACCGCAAGGTCCCTTCCAAGGGTCCGGCGGTCCGCAAGCCGAAGCCGCTGGGGCCTGGGGAGGTGGAGGTCTCGGGGATCTGGGGGCGGGTCCGCTACAACGAGGAGGACCCGTTCGCCGAGGTGAAGGAGATCTTCGACCACTACGACCGCGACGGCGACGGGCGGATCGCCGCCAGGGAACTGGCCCGGATCTGCGAGGCGCTGGGGATGGAGATGGAGGAGCACGATCTGAAGGTCGCGCTCCTCGACGTGGACCGGGACGCCGACGGGAAGGTGGCCTGGGAGGAGTTCAAGGCCTGGTGGCAGTCGATGCGCGGGTGATGGGTCACCCGGACCCGAGCTGCAAGAGCTCCGGCCACTCGTGGTCGAGGACGATCGTCCCCACGCGCTCGCGAGCGAGGAGCTCGGGATCGGCCAGCCAGCCTGCTTCCCCCGGCGCCGGCAGGAGCAGCAACGCGGCCGCTGGCGCGACGCCGTGCCACCGCAGGGCGTCACGGTAGATGTGAGCGGCCTCCATGGCCCTCAGGACCCTCCAGCTCTCCACGCTATATTTCGCGTCAACGACGACGAAGCTGCGGCGACCAGCTTCTTCCCGCGCGATCACCAGGTCCGGAAAGCGCGCGAGCGAGAGCGACCGGAATCCCCATGGCGCCGCCTCGTCCCACTGAGGGAAGGCAGGCTGGTAGAGGAGGGAGACGGTGGCGGAGGGTCCGGAGCCGATCCACCCGGCCTGCGCCCCGGAAGGGTGCGCTCCGGGTCGCAGCGGGGTCCACGAGAACGCGGGGAACCGGGCGCGGAGCATCCTCGCGAGCCGGACGAATCCCCACCGTTCGAACAGCTCCCAGGTCGGGCTGAGCCAGAGCCGATCTTCCGGCACTTCCTTGCCGGCCCCGACGCGGAGGGCCCGCCAGGCCATCTGGTGAATGCGCGCGTACAGCGGATCCGCGGCGAGCGCGTTCAACCCCGCGGCGCTGAGCTCGGGCCGGGTGATGTCCTTCCAGGGTGAGGAGCGGAGCAACCGGGCCAGGTCGACGTCGAGGCGCTCCAGGAGGGCAAGTCGCGCCTCGCGGCGCACCGAGAGCGCGGTGCGGAACTTCGACGCCTCATCCTCCAGGTTCGGTAACCGTTCCTGGAGCTCGCGCACGCGGCGGCGGACGAGGTGCATCAGCGCGACCACGCTCCGGTTCGCGGCGCCGTCCGCGTGTGGCTCGGCGACCGGGACGTCCACCCGGACGCGGTGGGGCACATTGCCGGGCTCGAAGGAGCTCCACTCCTGCGCGGTGATGCCCGCGCCGCGAGCGAACGAGCGCAGGGACCCGACATCCACGGCGCGAACCCGGTGCGGCGGCTCCTCGGCGCGGCGCCGGCGGACGACCAGCCGCGGCTGGCGCGCGGCCTCATGAAGCGCGTGGACAAGGCGGGGGCCGTGAGCGCGTACCCGCGCCAGGGCGAGGAGCACCGAGAGGTCGTCCTCGACGCTCAGCTCGTTCCCGGCGAGCCGCATGGCCGGCTCGCAGCCGAAGACGAGGAGCGGGTCCTCGTCGAGCACCTCCCCCAGCATGTCCGAGAAGCGAGCCCGTCCCAGCTTCCGTGGATCGGGGGAAACGTCCAGCAGGTACTCCGCCTCCACGCGCCCGTCCGCCTCCACCACCAGCTCGGCGGTCACCTCCCCGGCGTAGAAGCCCGGCGTCCACTTCCAGCCGCCTCGCCCGAGCGGCATCGGCTCGTCGTCGATGCGCAGGATCCAGCGCCCACCAGGTGGTGGACGGATGGTCGCGTTCGTTCGTTCGGTGAAGCCGACGTTGGAGGCAGGGAGGGGGTGGATCTCCCGGTCCTTCGCGTTCTGGTCGCTCGCCAGCAGGAGCATGGCTCGCGCTACCGCCAGAACCTCGCGCTCCCGGTAGCCTCCAGATCGCGCAGCAGGTCCACCACCTTGCGCTCGGACTGCTTCAGTCCGTGACGATGGAGGAGCTGGCGGCAATCATCGAAGACCTTCCGGAATTCCTTGGAGTCGTAGCCGCGCAGCTTGGGGACGATCTTCGAGTAGACGATCCGGTCGAGCGCCACCTCCGGCGCCAGGTGCCCGTCCTCCGCGGTCCGCTTCATGAAATCGAGCACGTCGTCCACCACGCGCCACCCGAAGTGCAACCGCACGGGAGAGAGGACGAGGAGGAGATCGCCGAGGACTTCCTTCACACGGGCCTCCACGGGGCCCTGGAGCTCACGATCGCCCCAGCGCGGGTAACGTTCGAGATCGATATCCCAGAACTCGAGGGTGATCGCCCGGTCCAGTACCTTGTCCGAGAGACCGTGAGTGGTCTCGTCCATGTTCACGGTGCCGATCAGCACCATGTTCGCGGGGTAGCGGTCGAGGCGCCCGGGGACGCCGTCCACATCCTCCTCCTCGCCGTGAAGGACCAGCGGTTCGTTACCCAGCTCCATGCCGGACAGGAGCGGTGCGAGGTACTGCTCCGGATGCGAGAGGTTCATCTCGTCGAGGACGGCGACGTGGATCTTCTCCGGTTGCGCCGCGCACGAGAGCAACAGGCGAAGGAACGGCGTTCGCACGTACTCGCCGATCCGCAACGGGTTGAGGTATCCGAGCAGCGGCGTGGGGTCCGTCCATCCCGGCGCGACCGGAACCGTGAGGAACTGGCGTTCGACCGACTCCGGACCGGAGGTCAGCGAGATGAGCGCGGAGGCGTAGCTCGAGGCCAGGGACGTCTTCCCGGATCCGGAGAGACCGGTGAGGATCGCGAAGTGGCGCCGATCGTGGAGCCAGAGCCCCGCGTGGAGCGTGGCGATCTGGTCCTTCGTGAAGTGAAGGCTGGCGGGCATCTTCGCGTAGATGTCGTCGAACGTGGGGCGAGCGATCTTCGCCGGCCTCACCCGAGGCGCCGGGGCGGGACGCTCGTCCTCATTCGCCTCCTCCGGGCCGAGGGACTCCGGCGTCCAGTGGATCAGCGCCGCCCACTCCTTGCCGCGGGCTGTGAGCTGGAGCCGTCCATCACCGGAGAGCTCCGTCACGCCGAAGGAGCGGAGCCAGCCGAGGATCGACTGGGGGACGAAGTCCGAGGTCCAGCCCGGGTAGATGCTCTGGAGCATCTCGATGATGGCCGCTTGTGCCACCGGGCCTCGATCGCGGAGCTCGGCGAGCACGTGATCGAGGCCGAGGATGCGCGTGAGGAGCCACGGCGCGAGGGCTGACGGATCGTCGTTCTCGACGATGCGCCGGCCCGCCTCGCTCGGCACGAGCAGGTCACCTTCCTGGACGAGGACGTTCAGCTCGCTCCGGAGGATGTTGACCTTGACCTCGATCGTGGCGTCCTTGACGCCCGGGTGCTCCTGCTTGAGGTGCGCGCGGAGGTCGTCGCGCGTCGTCCCCTCGCCCACGAAGTCCAGGACGCGGACGACCCACTGGTAGCTCCCCTTGGCGGGAGTCATTCCGCGGCGGCGGCGAATCGCGGGGAGCGGACTCAGCCGATCCGCCGGCTGCGCCGGTTCGGACTTCTGGCTCTGCTCCAGGAGAAACCAGGGCAGGGTCATCCGCTGGGCCCAGCCGCTCATGCCGAAGCCCGCCGGCCCAAGGACCTCGTCCAGCCTGTCCAGCACGTTGCGGTGGCGTTCGATGTCGTCAGACCTGCGGGCGGGGAACATCTGGTCGTGCAGTCGCCTCATGCGACCGATGTCGGCGATCGTGGTGAAGGAGCCGGGATAGATGGTGGCCAGGACCCTGAAGATCTTCAGGCGAGGCGTCTTCCCCGCGTAGTGAACCACCTTCTCCTTGAGCCGCTCGAAGGTCTGGCGGAGGAGCGCGGGCGCCACCCGGACGTTCAATCCGGGCGAATCCGAAAAGAGCCTGGCTACCCACCTGCGAAATTCGGCGTCCTGCAGCGCCGCCTCGACCGAGACATTGCCCTGGCCGGTGGCGGCGATGACCTCCCCATCCCAGAGCTCCTGCTGGAACTCGATGGACATCCGATCTTTCTCGGAGGTGCCCCTGACCGAATTGAGGTACCTGGCCAGGTTCTCGCACCACGCGCCGTACGGCCGGCCGGGATCCTTCAGCGCGGCCTCGTACTGCTTTGCCAGCGCCTTGATGACTTCTGGAGAAGCGAGCGTATCTGCCATCGAACGCATCTTAACGCGCGTGCAAGAGCGGGCGGGCGGCCCCTGCGCCCGGTCAGCTGCTCCACTTCAGGACCTTGATCTGGAACGTCTGGCCCGAGGAGACGGACACGCCACGGCCGGCAGGTCTTGAGGCTGAGCCCGTCGCGTGGGAGCCTGCTGAGACATGCCCGAACCCTCGTTCGAGACCGAGTCGGTCGGCGCATCGGAGGTGCGCACGTCCTTCCGGGCCGGCGACTCCTGGTGCCGGATGAGCACGCTCGACCTGCGCTCGGGCATCCGCCTCGGCGTGACCGCGTGCCGGTTCGAACCGTCGTTCTCGTTCTCCGCCGTCCAGGCCCCGTCGGAGATCGAGCTGGTGGTCTCGAAGGGGAGCGTGCTCCGGGCGCGCGCGGATGACGGCATCGACCTCCCGCGCGGAGGCAACGCGCTCCAGCTGGGCCGCACCACCCGCCCCCTCCCGATCGAGGTCCGCCCGGAGGGCGACGCGCCGACGGAGTGCGTGAGCGTCTCGATCGGCGAGCTGCGCCTGCGCGAGCTGCTCGGCGTCCCGGAGCTGCCCGCGGCGTTCCGCGAGGTGACCCAGAGCGACTCCCCGGCTCCGCTCGTCTCGCGCGACATGACCTCGGGCCTGTTTCGGATCCTCGAGGAGATCGTGAACGCGGACGCCAGGGGCGCGTCCCGCGCGCTGTGGCACGAGGCGAAGGCCCTCGAGCTGCTCGCCTTGATGACCGACGAGCTGATGGAGGCGGACCGCGCGGCGCGCCTGTCGGCCCACGACATCGACCGCCTCCAGCGCGCCCGGCTGCGCCTGGTCCAGAACCTGGAGGCGCCGCCCACGCTGGCCGAGCTGGCCCGGACAGCGGGGTTCAGCGAGACCCGGCTCAAGGGCGCCTTCCGGGCGCACTTCGGCACCTCCGTCTTCGGCCACCTGCGGCAGGCGCGGATGGAGGAGGCGCGGCGCCTGCTACTGGACCGCCGCCTCAACGTGAGCGAGACCGCCATCCGCGTCGGCTACTCGAACCCGAGCAAGTTCGCCGCCGCGTTTCGCAAGCAGTTCGGCATGAGCCCGTCCGACCTGTAGCGGCGCTCCCCGCGCCCGCAGCCACACCTCGACCACCGCGAGGTTGATCGCCCACCCGGCACCCAGCAGCAGCGCCCTGGCGAGCACGCCGGGCTGGCCGAGGAACGGGATCCACAGGAAGTGGACGAGGGCCTGCGTCCCCGCGCCCATGCCCACCGCGTAGCCGCGGGTCATCCACGCGCGATGCGACGCGACGTCCTTCCGCCGGATGGCGGAGATGCCCAGGACCACGGACGCCGCCATCAGCGAGCCGAACAGGAGGCGGAAGGCGAAGAGCAGATCGCCGTCGCCCTCGACGTGTGGATAGAACAGGGTCATCCACAGGCCGGTGAACGCCGCGCCGGCGCCGCAGCCGGCCAGCACCCAGCCGGCCCGCCGGTGCCAGCCGGGGCTCCGCCGGCGAAGGGTGGGCACGAACTGGAACGCGCCGAGGACGCAGAACAGCGAGGCGCACACGATGTGCAGCACCACCGGCGCGGGCACCGCGAAGAAGCGCGCGTTCTCGGGCGTGACCGCCGCGCCGCTCCCCAGCTCCACCACGCGGCGGGTGCCCGCGGCGACCGGGACCAGCACGAGGGCGATCATCGCGGCGGGGAACCACCACCAGGCTCGACTCTTCGATGACATGGACATGGGCCGTTCGATACCGCGGCCATGCCCAGGCTCACCGCTCCGAGCGGACAGAAAACCGCTCCGAGCCGGCGCGCTCTGTCTGGACGCGGCGCGGCGTCACTGCGGCCTTACAGCCTGATAAATCTTTTCCGTCCGGCGCACGTCCATAGCGGCCGCAGCGTCAAACCCCCCACCCGTCGAGAGGTCTCCATGCGGCCGGCCCCCACCGTCCTGCTGACTATCCTTTTGCTTGCCGCGGGCTGCGATTCGGACCTGTTCCGGTCGTCCGCACCCTTCCAGTTCACCGGTCAGAAGCTCCAGGTAGGAGACAAGCTCCTGCGCACGGAGCGGCCCATCCAGGACCGCTACATCGTGGTCCTGGAGGGTGAGCCGCGCCCGGGCCTCTCCCGTGCCGAGGCGCGGGCCGAGGCCGAGGAGCTGGCTCGTGCTTATGGCGGCGCCGTGGACCGCACGTACACCCACGCGCTCCACGGGTACGCGGCGGCGATGACGGAGGCGCAGGCCATCCTCCTCTCGAAGGACCCCCGCGTGAAGTACGTGGAGGAGGACGGGGTGGTCTCCGTCGGCGCGACGCAGACCGGCGCCACCTGGGGCCTGGACCGGATCGACCAGCGCGATCTCCCGCTGGACACGCTGTACACCTACGTGCCGACCGGGGCCGGCGTCCACGCCTACGTGCTGGACACCGGCATCCGGATCACCCACACGGAGTTCGGGGGCCGGGCGGTCCACAGCTTCGACGCCATCGGCGACGGCCAGAACGGCAATGACTGCCACGGGCACGGCACGCACGTGGCGGGCACCATCGGCGGAACCACCTGGGGCGTGGCCAAGGAGGTCTCCCTCCACGCGGTGCGGGTGCTCAACTGCTCGGGCTCCGGCTCCTACGCGCAGGTGATCTCCGGCATCGACTGGGTGACCGCCAACCACCTCAGCCCGGCGGTGGCCAACATGAGCCTGGGCGGCGGAGTCAACCAGGCCACCGACGACGCGGTCACCAACTCCATCAACTCCGGGGTCACCTACGCGATCGCCGCCGGCAACGACAACGGCGACGCCTGCAACAAGACGCCGGCCCGCACGCCCCTGGCGATCACCGTGGGGGCCACCACCAGCACCGACGCGCGGGCGTCCTTCTCCAACTGGGGCACCTGCGTGGACCTCTTCGCGCCAGGCAACCTCGTCACCTCCGCCTGGATCGGCAGCGACACCGCCACCAACACCATCAGCGGCACGTCGATGGCCACCCCGCACGTCGCGGGGGCCGCGGCGCTGCTGCTGGCGGTCGACCCCACCGCGACGCCGGCGGCGATCACCTCCGCCATGCTGGGGAGCACCACGCCGGGCAAGGTCACCAGCCCCGGCACGGGCAGCCCCAACCGCCTCCTCTACACGGGCTGCTCGGCGTCCGGCGACACCACGCCCCCGGTGGTGCAGATCCTCTCGCCCGCGGCCGGGTCGACGGTCAGCGGCCAGGTCGCTGTCCTGGTGGACGCCACGGACGACCTGGTGGTGACGCGCGTGGAGCTCTTCGCCGACGGGCAGTCGCTGGGCGTGGACGGCAGCGCCCCCTACGAATTCACCTGGAACACCAGCAGCGCCAGCGCCAACGGGCCGGCGGTCCTCACCGCCAAGGCCTTCGACTCCGGCTGCAACATGGGGATGAGCGCGGCGGTGGACGTCACCGTGGAGAACCCGGGGAACGCCGCCTGGGACGCGGCGCTGGGCGCCCCCGCGTGCGCAGCGGTGGGGAGCCGGTGTGACTCGGTGACGCTGCTGAAGGGGCGTGGCTCGCTGGGCCCCGAGCGGCACGCGCCCAACACCCTCTCCGCGAGCTGCGCGGACGGGACCGCCGGCACCTACCAGTCCAGCCCCTCGCTGGAGCGCCTGAAGATCTCCCGCGCGGACGGCACCCTGTTCGCCGCGGGGAAGGAGGTCCAGGTCGAGGCCACGGTGTGGGCCAGCTCCAGCTACTCCTCGGAGCGGCTGGACCTGTGGCGCGCGCCGGACGCGGCCAACCCGCAGTGGACGCTGCTGGCTACCCTGTCCCCGCCCGGCAGCGGCTCGCGGCTCCTCACCACCTCCTTCATCCTGCCCTCGGGCCCGCTGCAGGCGATCCGGGCCACCTACCGGTCCGGCGGGACCGCCACCGCGTGCACCACCGGGACCCTGGATGACCACGACGACCTGGTCTTCGCCGTGGGGACCGAGGTGGACGACCAGCCGCCGGTGACCGCGATCACCTCGCCGGCGCCGGGCGCGCTGCTCTCCGGGACGGTCACCGTGACGGCGACCGCGACGGACAACTTCGGCGTGGCGAGGGTGGAGCTGTGGGTCGACGGCGCGCTCGTCCTGACCGACACGGCGGCGCCCTACTCCTTCGCCTGGGACAGCCGCGCGGCGATCAACGGCCCGCACGTGCTCTCCACCCGCGCCTACGACGGCGCCGGGAACGAGGCCGTCTCGGCGGATGTCGGCGTGTCGACCGACAACGACGTCGTCCCGCCGGCAGTGAGCCTCACCTCCCCGGCCGCCGGCGCGGTGCTCACCGGCACGGTCCTCATCGAGGCCGACGCGAGCGACGACCGCGGCGTCACCCAGGTCTCCTTCTACGACGGGTCCACGCTGCTCAACACGGACACCCTGGCGCCCTACGCCTACTCCTGGAACACCGACGTCGCGGCGCGCGGCGCGCACACGCTGGCCGCCAGGGCCCAGGACGCCGCCGGGAACGTCACCATCTCCAGCCCGGTCCTGGTCTACGTGGGCGTGGACACCGTGGCGCCGACGGCGAGCATCACCTCCCCCACCTCCGGCGCGGTGGTGAGCGGGACGATCGCCGTCCTGATCTCCGCCTCCGACGCGTTCGGTGTGACGCAGGTGGAGCTGTACGTGGACGGCGTCCTGGCCGGCTCCGATCTGACCTCGCCATTCAGCATCTCCTGGGACTCCGCCACCGTCCCCAGCGGCAGCCACACGCTCACCGCGCGCGCGTACGACCTGGCGGGGAACGTGGGGATCTCCGCGGGGAGGACCATCACCGCCAACAACGACTACACGGCGCCCACGGTGAGCGTCACCGCGCCGGCCAACGGCGCCACCGTCGCCGGGACGGTGACCATCACCGCCTCGGCCACCGACAACAGCTCCGTCTCGAAGGTGGAGTTCTTCGTGGACGGCGCGCTGCACCTCACCGACACCACCTCGCCCTACGCGGTGAGCTGGAGCACCCGCCCGCTGCCGAACGGGAGCCACATCCTCACCGCCAAGGCGTACGACCCGTTCGGGAACGTGGGCAGCTCCGCGCCGGTCACGGTGACGCTCAACAATGACTTCGACGGGCCGGTGACCACCATCACCGCGCCGCAGGCGGGCGCCACCGTGGCGGGGACCGTCACCCTCAGCGCCACCGCGATCGACCAGAGCACCGTCAGCCGGGTGGAGTTCTTCGTCAACGGGGTGCTGCTGGCCAGCGACACGTCGGCGCCGTACGCCGTCTCCTGGAACAGCCGCGCGGTGCCGAACGGGGCGCAGACCCTGACCGCCAGGGGCGTGGACAGCTGGGGCCAGGGCGCCACCTCCGCCCCGGTCCAGGTCACCACCAGCAACGACTTCTCTCCGCCCCAGGTGAGCGTCACCGCCCCGGCGGAGGGCGCCACCGTGGAGGGGATCGTCACCATCACCGCCACCGCGATCGACCAGAGCGCCATCAGCCGGGTGGAGTTCTTCGTCAACGGCGCGCTGATCGCCAGCGACACGTCGGCGCCGTACTCGGTCTCCTGGAACAGCCGCGCGTTGCCGAACGGGACACACACCCTGACCGCCCGGGGCGTGGACACCTGGAACCAGAGCGCCGTCTCCGCCCCGGTCCAGGTCACCATCAACAACGACTGGACCCCGCCCACGGCGATGATCACCGCCCCGGCGGAGGGGGCCGTCGTCGAGGAGGTGGTGCCCCTCAGCGCCGTGGCGTCGGACGACCGCGGCACCGTGGCGCGCGTGGAGTTCTACGCGGACGGGACCCGCTTCCTGTGCTCCGTCTACGGGGCGCCGTTCACCTGCCAGTGGTACACGCGGTGGTCGAACCTGACCAACGGCCCGCACCAGATCACCGCGCGCGCGTACGACGCCGCCGGCAACCAGGGCGCCAGCGCGGCCGTCACCGTCATCCTCGACAACGACATCACCCCGCCCGCGGTGTCCATCACCTCGCCCGCCTCCGGCTCCACCGTCACCGCCGATCCGGTGACCGTGGACGTCGACGCCACCGACGACCGGGCGGTCGTCAAGGTGGAGCTGTACGTGAACGGGGTCCGGACCGCCACCGACACCAGCGCGCCGTTCTCGCTGAAGTGGTGGCCCCAGAACGGCACCTTCACCCTGACCGCGAAGGCGTTCGACGCGGGCGGGAACACCACCACCAGCGCCCCGGCGAGCGTGACGGTGGCCCTGAGTGGAATGGCCGCCTACGATCCGGCGCTCGCCGCTCCGAGGTGCGACACGGTCGGCACGCGGTGCGACACCGGGACGCTGGTCAGCGGCAGTGGAACGGCGCCCCCGGAGCTCCACGCCCCCAACACCATCCAGTCCAGCTGCGCGGACGGGATCTACGTGGGCTCGAAGATCATCAACCGCGTCCGGGTGACCCGCGCGGACGGGACCAACCTGGCCGCCGGGAAGAAGGTGCAGGTGGCCATCGACATCGACCAGCCGACGGGCGGCACGGTGGATGTCTTCTCC
>Ga0209382_10007541_pt1 | contig 13814 bp, 15 predicted proteins | sample SoiMetdeltSBSDD5_FD_187599 | JGI IMG/M metagenome (GOLD analysis project Ga0209382, IMG submission 187599) | Bulk soil microbial communities from a Populus tree surrounding site in Tennessee, USA - Soil MetaG P. deltoides SBSDD5 (SPAdes) (version 2) | ecosystem: Environmental > Terrestrial >... | reverse complement strand
CCGGCCGGAGATCCTGAAGAGGATGCTCTTCCACCCGCACATGCTGCCGGGGTTCAACGACAGCGGCGCGCACCTGATCAACCTCGCGTTCTTCGATGCCAACCTGCTCACGCTGAAGATGGCGGCTCGGGAGTCGCTCGCCAAGGTGGCTGAGGCGGTGCGGCGCCTGACGCGCGCGCCCGCGGAGTTCTTTGGCGTCGATGCCGGACGCATGGACGTCGGCGCGCAGGCCGACCTGGTCCTGATCGACCCGAAGGCACTCGTTCGCTATGACACCGACGCGAGCCGCCGCATGGTGTACCGGGAGATCTTCGAGCACGACCAGCTCGTCAACCGCTCGGATGGCGTGGTTACTGCCGTGTTCATCGCCGGCGAGCAGGTCTGGGACGGATGCTCGATCACACCTGCGCTCGGCACGCGCAAGCTCGGACGCACGCTCCGCGCGGCGGCTTAGGTTCGCAGCACGCCGCAACGCGGCGTGCCGGTGTCGAGTGTCGACGCCGTCAGTGGCGACAACGCGCTGAACCGGTCGTCGCCCATGAAGGGCACGATCGGGTCGATCTCGTAGTCGATGCCCTTGAGGTTGAGGCAAGCAAGCACCTTGCGCACGTAAGGCGACAGGTAGCTGCCGACGATCTGAACCCGAGGACTCATGATCGCGTCTGCGCGACGTATTCCTCGACGAGCTGATCTAGCACCGAGAGGCTGACCGGACCGTTGCCGAGCACGACCTCGTGAAAGTCGCGGATGTCGAAGCGCGGGCCGAGCGCGGTCTTCGCCTTTTCGCGCAGCTCGAGGATGCGCAGCATGCCGACGGTGTAGGCAGTCGCCTGGCCGGGCATCACCATGTAACGCTCGATCGCCTTTACGGACTGACCCTTCGGATTGGGCGTGTTGGTGAGCAGAAATTCGATCGCCTGCTCGCGGGACCAACGCTTCGCGTGCACGCCGGTGTCGACCACCAGCCGGCTCGCGCGCCACAGCTCCTGGGTCAGCCGGCCGAAGTACGAATAAGGATCCCGGTAGAAGCCCATCTCGCCGGCGAGCGTTTCGGCGTACAGGCCCCACCCCTCGGCATAGGCGGTGACCTGGCCCTGACGGCGGAAGCTCGGCACGCTGGCGAGCTCGATCGCACGCGCGATCTGCAGGTGATGCCCGGGAATGCCTTCGTGAAAGGCGAGCGCTTCGAGCTCGTAGGTCGGCATGTCCTGCATGCGGTACAGGTTTACGTAGTAGGTGCCCGGACGCGAGCCATCCTCCGCGGGTTCGCTGTAGAAGGCCTTACCGGCTGACTGCTCGCGGAACTCCTCCACCGCCTTGACCTGCATGGGCGCGCTGGGCAGCACGCTGAAGTACGCCGGCAGACGCGCACGGGCGGCGTCGATGGCCGCGGTCGCCTGGCGCAGGTACTCGGCGCGTCCCACCGGCCCTTCCGGCAGGTAGAAGCGCGGGTCGCTGCGCATGGAGGCGAAGAACTGCTGCAACGCGCCCTTGAAACCCACGCGGGTCATGACGTCCTGCATCTCCGCGTGGATGCGCGTGACCTCGGCGAGACCCAGCCGGTGGATTTCGTCCGCGCTCAAGTCCGTGGTCGTGTGCGCCGCGAGCTGGGTCGCGTAGTAGCGGTCGCCGTCCGGGAGACTCCACGCGCCCTGATCGCCCTGCGCCCGGGGCTCGAGGCGCGTGAGTGCCGCGATCAGTGAGTCATAGGCCGGGCGCACCTCGTCTACGAGGGCCGCGCGGCATTCTGCGAGCAACCGGTCGGATTCGGCCGCGGGCAACGCGAGCGCCGCAAGCTTGGTGCTGAAGTCGGCATAGAGTGCCGAGTCCGCGCTGCTCGCATCGAAGGGCTTGCCCTGGATGACGTTGCGAGCATCCGAGATCACGTACGGAAAGGTGAAGCGCTGCGGCACGATGCCCGCAGCAGCCGCGCGATCCATCTGCTCGATGAGCTGTGCGAAGAGCGGCCGGATGCCGCGCAGGCGCGCGATGTAAGCGCGGGCGTCGGACTCCGAAGCGATCGCGTGGAGATTGATCAGGAAGGCCGGCACCTCCGCCTGCTGTCCGTTCATCTGGTCGAACAGGAAGTGGTGCCGGCGGAAGGGCGCATCGGCCAGCGCCCGTTCCGTGTCTCCGATGAAGAGGTCGTAGCTGAGGCGGGCCTGTCGATCGAGGGTGTCCCGATCGAACGTCGACCTGAGAGTCGCGAGCTGGTTGCGGAGCAGCGCCTCCTCGGCCTGCGCCGCGGCGTCGGTGCGCTCGCTCCAGCGGTCGTAGTCCGTACGACGCCCGAGCACGGTCTGCGCCTCGGGGCTGAGGGCGATTCGCGCCTCCCAGGCCTGCTCGAAGAACGCGTTTGCGCGCCGCGAGTGGCCGGCGGTGTCGGTAGCCGCCGACGCTGGCGCCGTCGGCACCGCCGGCGAGGCGACCGGTTGCGAGGCGCAGGCGGCGGCACCCAGTGCTGCCGCACCGACGAGCGTTGCGACCCGCCAACCGGGCGGTCGCGACCGTGTCGCGGGGGTCAATCCCCGCCTTCCAGCTCGCGCAGACGCTGCTCGAGCTCGGTGAGCTTCTCGCGCGTGCGACGGAGAACGGCGGTCTGGACGTCGAATTCCTCGCGTGTAACCAGGTCGAACTTCGCGAGGCCCGCCTGCAGCACGCCCTTGAAGTTCTGCTCGAGGTCGCGGCGCAGCGCCTGCATGCCTTCAGGGACCGACCCCGCCAGCCGGCGCGCCAAGTCGTCAATCAGTCTCGGGTCGAATGCCATGCCGCGCAAGCCTAGACAGGCCGCGCCGTGGCGACAAGCCGGCCTGTGCCACTCGCCGCCCTTTGCGTGTGCGCGGTCCTCGACGCCCGCGCCAAGTTGGTGCACGCGGTGAGCCCGAAATCGGCCCGGAGCCAACTTCGGCGGCGAAAAATGGCTCCGAGCCCATTTCCGGGGAGCCTGAGCCGGGAGTGGCATGGATCGTGCATTTTGGGTTTCCGGAGTGTGCTCGTCCGCAGGAGCGTCGATGAAGCTGATCACCGCAATCATCAAGCCCTTCAAGCTGGATGACCTGCGGCAAACCGTTGCGCACATCGGCGTTCAAGGTCTGACCGTGACCGAGGTGATGGGTCTCGGCCGTCAGCTCGGGCACGTCGAACGCTACCGGGGCGCCGCGCATCGCGTCGACCTGCAGCCGAAAACCCGGGTCGAGCTCGCCGTCGAGGACACGGTCGTCGACGAGGTAATCGAGGCGATCACCAACGTCGCGCGCACCGGTCGCTCCGGCGACGGCAAGGTCTTCGTCGCCCAGCTCGCCGCGGCGGTACGCATCCGCACCGGGGAAACCGGCGCCGAGGCGGTCTAGCCGCAACCGCCCGGTCTGTGCATCGAACAAGAGCGTACTCAGCGTACTTCAGGAGAACCACAGTGATTCGTTCTGGAATTCGAGGTGAGACCGTGCTGCGCGGAGCGCTGGCCCTGCTTCCCCTGCTCGCCCCCGCTCTGGGTCACGCCCAGGATGCCGCGCCGGTCCTCGATACCGGCAACACAGCGTGGATGCTGACGTCCACGGTGCTGGTGCTCTTCATGACGATCCCGGGCCTTGCGCTCTTCTACGCGGGCATGGTCCGCTCGAAGAACGTGCTGTCGGTGCTGATGCAGTGCTTCGCCGTCACCGCGCTGATCACCGTCCTGTGGCTCCTCTACGGGTACAGCCTGGCATTCGACACGACGGGCATGGTCGAAGGCGAGGTGAACTTCCGTTCGTTCATCGGCGGCCTGGGCAAGGCCTTCATGTCCACCATTAACCTCGAGACGCTCACAGGCACCATCCCGGAATCGGTGTTCGCGACCTTTCAGCTCACATTCGCGATCATCACCCCGGCGCTGATCGTCGGGGCTTTTGCGGAGCGGATGCGGTTCTCGGCCATGCTGCTCTTCCTCGGGCTCTGGTTCACGATCGTCTACACAGCCATGACGCACATGGTGTGGAGCGGTGTCGGCGGGCTGATGTGGGACTGGGGTGTGCTCGATTTCGCGGGCGGCACCGTGGTGCACATCAACGCGGGCGTCGCGGGTCTCGTCGCGGCGTTGGTGCTCGGCAAGCGCAAGGGCTATCCGACCACCCCCATGCCGCCGCACAACCTGGCGCTCACCGTGATCGGCGCCTCGATGCTCTGGGTGGGCTGGTTCGGCTTCAACGCCGGCAGCGCAGTGAGCGCCGGGCAGTCCGCCGGTATGGCTATGCTCGTAACGCAGATCGCGACCGCCGCCGCGGCGCTCGGCTGGATGTTCGCGGAGTGGGTATCGCACGGAAAGCCTTCCGTGCTTGGCATCGCCTCCGGCGCGGTTGCCGGCCTGGTCGCAATCACGCCGGCTTCAGGCACTGCGGGCCCGATGGGCGCACTCGCGATCGGCGTCGCGGCCGGGTTACTCTGCTTCCTCGCCTCGACCAGGCTCAAGCGCAAGCTGGGCTACGACGACACGCTCGACGTCTTCGGCGTGCACGCGGTCGGTGGCATCGTGGGTGCGATCCTGACCGGCATGTTCGCCTTCCCCTCGCTCGGCGGGGTGTGGGACCCGGGCGACAAGACCATCGGCGCGCAGCTCTGGATCCAGACCAAAGGCGTGCTGTTCACGGTCGTCTTCACAGGCGTGGGGAGCTTCCTGCTGCTCAAGCTGGTCGATGTTCTGCTCGGGCTGCGCGTGTCCTCCGAGGACGAGACCTTGGGGCTCGACCTCGCCCTGCACGACGAGCGCGGTTACAACCTCTAGTCCCCGCAGGGGTAGTCGGCCGAGGGGTCGGCCGCCCCTGTTCTCTCCGCAGTCACCGTCCGGGTGCGGTTTTCGGGACTCCGTCGCAATTTGCCGCATTTCATAGCGCCGGCGCGGGCGGCCGACGGGCTACCTGATAAACTCGCAGGGTCCGTATGGAGGCCCCGACGATGAAGCCCTCATTGACACTGCTGGTGGCGATGCTCGTGGCCGGCGGCGCCCTTGCCAGTGACGTATTCAAGACCACCGATTCCAAGGGACAGCCGGTGTATACCGACCGTCCGGCGACGCTGCCCGCCGAGCGGCTTGACGTACGCACGCAGACCACCGACAAGGTCGAGGTGCAGCAGCGCTACGACGAGCAGATGAAGACTCTTGCGGCGACCGAAAAGGCGCAGGCAGCCCAGGCTGCGGACGCTGCCGACGCGGCGCAGGCCAGCGAGCTCTCCGCCACCGCCAAAGTAAAGCGTTGCGAGGAGGCCCGGCAGCGCTACGAGTCGTACATGAACTCGCGGCGGCTCTACGAGCAGGGCGCGTCCGAAGAGGAACGGCGCTACCTGACGGACGCCGAGATCGACGCAGCGCGCGAAAAAGCCCTGCAGGTGATGAACACCTTCTGCAACGAGGGTTGATCGTGCCGCCGGCGGTGGGCTTCGCCGGGCTCGGCGCAATGGGCCGTGGCATGGCGCGCAACCTGCACAAAGCCGGCCTGCTGAGCGCCCTTTGGAATCGGACGGCCGAGCGCGCAGCCGACCTCGCCGTCGAGCTCGGCGTCTCCCAATCCCCGGACCCGGCCGCGCTCGCAGCGGGCTGCGAAACCGTCGTCATCTGCGTCTCCGCCGATGCCGACGTGCTCGCCGTCGTCGACGCGCTGCTGCCCGGATTGCGGGCCGGTGCGATCGTCATCGATTGTTCGACGGTGGGTGCGGACACCGCGCGCGAGGCGGCGCAGCGGGTCGCCGCGCGGGGCGCGTCGTTCCTCGACGCACCGGTGAGCGGCGGCGTGGAGGGTGCGCGCGACGGCACGCTCGCGATCATGGTCGGGGGCCCCGAGCCAACGTTCGATCGGGCGCAACCGGTGTTCAAGGCACTGGGACGCGCGGTGACGCGTTTCGGTGACAACGGCGCGGGCCAGGCGGCCAAGGCCACCAACCAGATCATGTGCGCCGGGATCATCCAGGCGGTCGCCGAAGCGATGGCCTTCGCCCGGGCGGAAGGGCTGCCGCTGATGCCGCTCATCGAGACGCTGGGCACGGGCGCCGGGTCGAGCTGGTACTTCGTGCATCGGGCGCCCAATATGGTACGGAACGCGTATCCGGCCGGCTTTCGCGTCCGCCTGCACGAGAAGGACCTCGAGATCTGCCGGGATATGGCAGCACGTCACGGTGTCGCGCTACCGGTAATAGAGGCGACGCTCGCCGATTACCGCGAGCTGATCGCGCAGGGTCACGGCGATGAGGACATCTCGACGATCTTTCGCCTCAAGGACGCGCTCTTCACCGGCGACAAGGCCGCGGCACACGACCCGCCGGGATGAGCGCGCAGCCGCCCGCCCCCTCCGCGGTGGGTAGCGACCGCCCCGTCTACCTGCCCGACTTCTGCGAACCGCGCGCGGTTCTCGCTGTGGTGTTGATCGCGGCGCTCCTGGCACTGGTGCTCTCGCTTGCGCGACACTCGGTCGGCGGCCCGTTCTGGATCGATCTCGCGCGCACGTTGGCCTACCTGCTGGGCGCGGTGCTCCTGTGCGCCGCCGTGCTCTGCAAGTTGCGTCCCTGGCTCGCGCGACAGACGCCGCGCCGCGCCGCGCTGTCTGCGCTCGCGCTGATGGTCGGCACCGTGGCGCTGGTGTCGGAGGCGGTGTACTGGCTCGGCGCCCTCGCGGCCAACCGGTCCGGCGTCGCGTCGAGCATTTTCCCGGCCAGTCATGCGGCCTTCGTGCTGCCGAACCTGCTGATCGCGGCGATCGTTGGCGCGCTCACCCTGCGCTATTTCTATGTGGCCGACGAGTGGCGCCGCAGCGTCGAGCTCGAGGCGCGCGCCCGCATCCGCGCGCTGCAGGCGCGGATCCGACCGCACTTCCTCTTCAACAGCATGAACACGATCGCCGCGCTCACCCGCTCCGATCCTGCGCGGGCCGAGGAAGCCATCGAGGACCTTGCCGACCTGTTCCGCTTCAACCTGCGCGACGCGCAGGGCCAGATCAGCCTGCGCCAGGAACTCGAGGTCGCGCGCATCTACCAGCGCATCGAACAGCTCCGGCTCGGCGAGCGCCTCCACGTCCGATGGAAGGTCGCTGACCTGCCGGCGCGGGCGCTGATGCCGAGCCTCCTGCTGCAGCCGCTGCTCGAGAACGCGATCGGGCACGGCGTCGAGCCGCTGCCCGAGGGCGGGACGGTCACGGTCCAGGGCCGCACCGTCGGTGAGACGGTCGAGATCGAGGTCTCGAACCCGGTCCCGCCGGAGCGGCGTCCCGCACGCAGCGGACACCGGATTGCGCTCGACAACATCCGGCAGCGGCTCGAGCTCGCCTACCCCGGCCGCAGCGCGGTCGAGGTCGACGATGCCGGCGATACGTTCCGCGTCCGCCTGCGATTTCCGCTGGTGCTGGACGAAACGGCCGGACCGCCGTGACAGCCGCAGGTCGTCCGGCGGAGAATGCCGACCCTGTCATGAGCCAGACCGACGCCACCCGCACGCCCGAAACGATGCGTGCGATCATCGTCGACGACGAGCCGCCGGCGCGCGAGCGCTTGCGCCGTCTGCTCGAGGAGCTGCGCGAGGTCGCGGTAGTGGGTGAAGCGGCCAACGGCTTGGAGGCGCTCAGGCTTTGTGAGGAGCTCGATCCCGACGTGGTCCTGCTCGACATCCGCATGCCGGGCATGGACGGGATCGAGGCCGCGCGGCATCTCGCGGTGCTCGAGCAGCCACCCGCGGTGATCTTCACGACCGCATACGACCAGCACGCCCTCGAGGCCTTCGAGACCCAGGCGGTCGGGTACCTGCTGAAGCCTGTGCGCCGCGAGAAGCTCGCCCAAGCGCTCCGCCAGGCGGCTCGTCTCGCCGTGCCGCAGCTGCTCAGGGTCGCGGAACGCGCCCGGCTCGGACGTCGCCGGGCGCAGATCTGTGCGCGGCTGGGCGAGCACCTGCGGCTGATACCGGTCGACGACATCTACTACTTCGCCGCGGACCAGAAGTATGTGACGGTTTGCCACCGCGGCGGCAGCGACCTGATCGACGAGTCCCTGCGCGTGCTCGCGCTCGAGTTCGCGCCGGATTTCGTTCGCGTCCATCGAAACTCGCTGGTGGCGCTCAAGCACGTGCGGGCCGTCGAGCGCGGCACGGATGGCCAGTACGGCGTGCGGCTCGCGGACTGCGACGCGCTGCTCCCGGTAAGCCGCAGGCACGCGACCTCGGTGTTGCGCCTGATCCGCAGCGGCACGCCGTCGTGAACCAGGACATGAATGACGGCACGGGACCTAGACCGGCCGCCGCGGGCGCAGAGCGGAGCGTCGAGCGGCGTTTCTGGGTGCGGGTGGGCGGGCTGACACTCGCGGCCCTGCTCGCGTGGCTGGTCTGGCAGATCGTCGCGCCGTTGTGGCAGCCGCTCGTATGGGCCGCGCTGCTCGGCGCACTGCTCGCGCCGTGGAATGCACGGCTTGCGAAGCGGCTCGGCGGCCGGAAGATCCTCGCCTCCGCCATCACGCTCGCGGTGGCGGTGCTGCTCTTCGCCCTGCCGCTGGCCGGGATTGCGGGCGCGGTGGCGGCGCAGGCATCGCAGCTCGCGGGCCGGCTCGAGCAGTACGTCCCGGATGGCGCCGGTCGTGCCGGGGGCCCCCCGCTCGATCTGTCGCAGGTACCGATGCTCGCCCGGCCGCTCGACTGGATCGGCGATCACACCGGCATCTCGTTGCAGCAGATCGAAACCTGGCTCGTCGCCGGAGCGAGGAACGTGCTGGAGGCGCTGGTGTCCTCGAGCGGCGCGGTGGTGCTGGGCGCGGTCGGCACCATCGTGAGCTTTCTCCTGATGCTGTTCGTGCTGTTCTTCGTGCTGCGCGACGGGCCTGCGCTCGCGGAGAAGGTCGTGGGAATGATGCCGATCGAGTCGCGCCGCCGCGCACGGCTCTGGCAGCACCTGCAGGACGTCACACGCGCCGTGTTCATGGGCATCGGGCTCACCGCGCTCGCCCAGGGCTTCCTGGTGGGCATCGGGTTCTGGATCGCGCACCTGCCGTCGCCGCTGGTGTTCGGCGTGATCGCCGCGCTCTTCGCGCTGATCCCGGTCGTCGGGACCTCCATCGTCTGGGGTCTCGGTGCGCTCTATCTCGTGACACAGGGTGCGTTCGGTTACGCGATTTTCCTCGCGGTCTGGGGCGTGCTGGTGGTGGGTACAGCGGACAACGTGCTGCGGCCGCTGCTGATTTCCGGGCGCGCCGACGTACCTACGCTCGCTGTCTTCATCGGCGTGGTGGGTGGACTGTCGGCCTTCGGCTTCATCGGGCTGTTCCTGGGTCCCATCGTTCTCGGCCTGCTCATCGCGCTGTTCCGCTACGAAGCTGAGATGCACTCGCCGGGCGGCGACGCCGGGCCTGGCGCTTCCTGACGCGCGTGGCGCGGCGCATGCGCATCGCCACGCGCCGGAGCCGGCTCGCGCTCTGGCAGGCGGAACACGTCGCCGAGCTCCTTAGACAGGCGCATCCGGGCATGACGGTCGAGCTGGTGACGATGACCACGCAGGGCGACCGCGTGCGCGATCGGCCGCTGGCCGATGTCGGCGGAAAGGGGTTGTTCGTCAAGGAACTCGAACTCGCGATCGCCGAGGGAAGGGCGGATATCGCCGTACACTCGATGAAGGACGTGCCGAGCGAGATGCCGCCGGGGATGATGATCGCCGCAGCACTGCCGCGCGCCGAGCCGCGCGATGCCTTCGTGTCGCGGAAATACCAGCGGCTCGCGGCGCTGCCCGCGCGCGCACGGATCGGCACGTCGAGCCCGCGACGCCAGGCACAGCTGCGACAGCTGCGGTCGGATCTCGCGGTCGAGCTCCTTCGCGGCAACGTGGACACCCGCCTGGCTCGTCTCGACGAAGGCGCGATGGACGGGATCCTGCTCGCCTGCGCAGGACTCGAACGGCTCGGCCTCGCCGACCGGATCACTCAAGTGCTCGACGCCGAGTCATTCGTACCGGCCGTTGGCCAGGGAGTAATCGGCATCGAATGCGCCGCGGCCGACGCTGAAGGCCGTGCGGCCGTGGCCGCGCTGCACGATCCGGCGACGGCGCTGCGCCTCGCGGCGGAGCGCGCCTTTGCCGAGCGGCTGCATGGCAGCTGTCATTCTCCGATCGCCGCGCACGCTACGCTCGAGGGCGAAGCACTTCGGCTGTCCGCCTTCATCGGCTCGCCCGATGGCCGGGAGGCGTATCGCGACCGCATCGAAGGTCCGTCTGCCGGTGCCGCGGGACTCGGTCTTGCCCTCGCGGAGCGCATGCTCGAGGCCGGCGCCGCCGCCCTGCTCGATCGGCTGCGCCGCACGGCCGGACCGACGCCGTGAGCGACGCGCTTGCCGGGCACACGGTCGTCGTGACACGCCCGGCGCGGCAGTCGGCCGGCATCGCCTCGGCGCTGCAGGCGCTCGGCGCGCGGGTGGTCGAGTTTCCGGCGATCCGCATAGAGCCGATCGAGACGGATGTGGCGTCGATCGTGCCAGACGATTTCGACTGGCTCATCTACACCAGCGCGAATGCTGTCGCCTTCGCCGCTACCCGCATGGCGGCACCGGCGCAGGCGCGGGTCGCGGCCATCGGCCCGGCGACGGCGCAGGCACTCAGGCGCGCCGGCGTCCGCGTCGCGGCACAACCGGAACGTAGCGCGGATTCGGAGACCTTGCTGGCACTCCCGGCCTTCGCGACGCCGCAGGGTCTGCGTGTCCTCATCCTGCGCGGTGCCGAAGGCAGAGACTATCTCCGCGGCGAGCTCGAGCGTCGTGGCGCAGCGGTGCAGGTAAGGGACCTTTACCGGCGCGTGCCGGTGACGCCAACCCCGACGGCCATTTACGAGCTCGCCGCGGCGCTCGCGACCGGCAACGCCGTGATCGCCGTCACGAGCGTCGACGTGCTGCGGGCACTGGTGCGGATCGTGCCGACTGCGCTGGAAGCGACTCTTCGCGCCACCGCGCTCGTCGTTCCGGGGCCGCGGGTCGCGGCAGCAGCGCGCGAGCTTGGCTGGGACGGTGAGCTGATCGAGGCCGCAAGCGCGCAGGATTCCACGATGACAAACGCGCTGATCGAGCGCGCGCGAGTCGCAGGACCGGCAAAGGGCGCGTGATACGATCCGGGCTCGCACCGAGCTCGTCTCCGCGCCGATGTCCGCAGATATCGAAAGCCTCACCGTCGAAAGCGCTGCGCGCCGAACCGGCGGGGGCGGCAACCCGACGGCCGTGGCGCTCGCTGCAATTGCGCTCCTGCTTGCCGCGGCCGCGCACTGGCGCGTCAACCGCGCCAATGACCGGATCGACGGCGTAAGCGCCGATCTCACCGAGCTCAGTGCGCTGCAGCAGCGATCGTCCGAGCGGGTCCACGCCCTCGCCACTCAGCTCGAGACATCGAGTGCCGCCTTGCGTGACGAGCTCGCGGGCCTGCGCGTGATACCGGCGCAGCTGGCCGAACTCGGCAGCGCAGTCGAGGAACTGGGCGCGCGCACGGCGGCGCCGCAACGGGCATGGGCGCGCTCCGAAGCACTGTACCTTCTCGAGCTTGCGCAGCGACGTGTCGACCTGGAACGCGACGTTCGCACGGCGATCATCGCCATGGAGTCCGCCGATGCACGGCTGTCGACGCTCGGCGATCCGGCTCTCGGAGAGGTTCGTCGGTTGCTCGCGGCGGAGCTCAGTGCGCTGCGCGCGGTGCCTGCGCCCGATCTGCCGCAGCTCATCGCGCGCCTCACGGCCGTGGAGCAGGCGGCGGCCCGGCTTCCGATGCAGGGCGTACCGCTCGCGCCGGCGGAGCCCACCGGGGCCAGTGACGGCGAGGGATCCGGCATCTCGCGTCTGATGCATCGCCTGGGCGAGGCCTGGCGCGGACTCTTCTCCCTGCGTCGCGTCGATCCGGCCGGTTCGACGGTTGTAACGCACGAGGTCGAGGCGCTGCGCCGCCAACACCTGGAGCTCCTGCTGCTCGGCGCACGGACCGCCGCGGCACGGCAGGACGGCACGGCATACGCGCAGACGCTTCGCGCCGCAGGCGAGTGGCTGGTCCGGTACTTCGATCTCGGCACACCCGAGGCGGCGCGTATCCGCGAGGAGTTCGACTCGCTTGCAGCCATCGACGTCGATCCGCCGCGGCCAGCGGTCGGCGCTTCGGCCCGGGCACTGCGCCGCGTCGTCCTGGGGGGCGCCGCGACCCCATGAAGGGCGCAGCGATCGCCGCGATCGCGCTGGTCGGCGGCGGGCTACTCGCTCATCTGCTGCTCGCCGATCCCGGTCACGTCGCGATCCGCGCGGGGCGACAGCTCTTCGAAACCACCCTCCCGGTCTTCGCGCTGATGCTCATCGGCCTCTACGTCTTGTTGCGCAGCCTTGCCGCAGCCGTGACCTCGCGCCGCCGCCTTGCTGCGCTGCGGGCCGAGCGTCGGCGCCGCCGCGCGCGCGCGGATACGCAGCGCGCGCTGCTCGATCTCGCGGCCGGCAACTGGAAGCGATCGGAGGAGCTGCTGACGCGCTCGGCTGCCGATGCGGAATTCCCGGTCGTCAACTATCTGGTAGCCGCGCGCGCGGCCGATCTGCAGGATGCGGTCGCCCGACGCGACGACTGGCTGGCGCAGGCACAGGAAGCCGGTCCGGAGGAACGCGCGCCCGCGCTCGTGACGCTTGCGGAGATGCAGATGCGTCGCGGTCAGTACGAAGCAGCGCTCGCGACGCTCGAACAGCTCGACGCGTCGGGAGACCTCAACTCGCGTGGACTCGAGCTGATGGCGCGCCTGAGCCAGAAGCTCGGCCGCGGAGAGCTGCTGCGCAACCTGGGGCCACGGCTGCGAAGCGCGAAAGAATTGCCCGAGGCGCAGGTCAACGAACTCCTGGCCCAGGCGGAGCTGGAAGAGCTCCGCGCAATGGGCGAACGCGGCGATCCCGCGGCCGTCGAAGCCGCCTGGAACGCGCTGCCCCGCAACGCGCGCCGCCTGCCGCAGGCGATCGTGATGCACGCGCGCGCGCGCATGGACGGCGGCGCGCACGCCGACGCGGAGCGCGAGCTGCGCGAGCTGATCGACGAGACAGGCGACGCGGCGGCGCTTCGGCTCTATGGAGAGCTCGTGCTGCCCGATCCGCTGGTGCCGCTCGAGCGCGCGGAGAACTGGCTGCGCAAGCGGCCCGACAATCCCGAGCTGCTCGCGACCTGCGCGCGCCTTTGCCTGCGGGCGGAGCTCATCGGCAAGGCACGGACTTATCTCGAGGCGAGCCTCGCACGACGACCGAGCGCGGACCTGAGCCTGCTGCTCGCGGATCTGCACGACCAGCGAGGCGAGAACGCGCTCGCTGCGCAGGTGCTGCGCGATGCGCTCGCCCACAGCGCCGGCCGCCGCCCCGGTCCACCGCGTACGCGCCTGCGGCGCCATTAGAACGTCAGCAAGTGGAGTGGAACAGCCCGCCCACGTTGTGCAACTGCGCGAGTTGATTGTAGAGCGCCACCGCGGCCCGGGTCTCCTCGATGTGTACCGCGATTCCACGCGCACGGAGAAGGTCCAGGGTTTCAGGGCATGTCTGCAGGGCAAGGTACATGCCGCGACTCAACACGATCACCGTGCTCTCGCGCTCGAGCAGCTCCGTGACGTCCGATGGCTGAATACCCGGCACGTGCCGTGTGCCCGTCTCGTTCCAGTCCCATGCGCGTCCACCACCAGGGTACAGCTTGAAGTCCTTGCCGGTTCCGAGCCCGTCAACCTCTATCCGGCCCCAGGAGATATGGGAGATCCTGGGCGAACCACTTGTGTGTGCGGTCATGTCATGTTCTCCGGGCGCCGATCACGTCAACCGTAGCTGGCCTCGGCAAGCGGTCAGGCTTGCCCAC
>Ga0209382_10007539_pt1 | contig 13819 bp, 18 predicted proteins | sample SoiMetdeltSBSDD5_FD_187599 | JGI IMG/M metagenome (GOLD analysis project Ga0209382, IMG submission 187599) | Bulk soil microbial communities from a Populus tree surrounding site in Tennessee, USA - Soil MetaG P. deltoides SBSDD5 (SPAdes) (version 2) | ecosystem: Environmental > Terrestrial >... | reverse complement strand
GGCCGTTCCGTTGGGAGAGGTGTTGAAGGTAACGGTAACCATGGGGGTATCCGCAGTAGACATGTCTGTCAAACCCGTGATCATGTTGTGGTTGGTTGGGTTGTTGCTCTCGCTGATGGCCAATACAGCCAAGCTACGAGTACCTTTGAAGAATCTGGCTCCGTGCTCGTATATGATTTCATCCACGTACATGGTCTTGATCAGATCGGTGTTGCCAACCTTCAAGCCAATGCTTTGGATCAGAGGGGTGCTGACACCCGAAGCAGGAGGGACAGGAGTAGCCAAGGGAGCGTACCACCCACTGACGTTGGTCTCATCTCTGCCACCTTGAGCAAAGGCGCTGTTCATCTGTCTGCTGACATCCTCGCTCCATCGGAAGACGAAGAACCAGGCATAGACAGGCTTGGAGATGTTGTTGAGTTTGAAGGTCCAGATGCTGTTGAAGGCAGTGGCTGGTGCAACCTCATTCTCGTGTTTCTGTACATCGGTCATGAGGTAGCGGATACCGTGTGGGCTCTGGTACATGCGGATCATATTGGCACGCTCTCGGGCAGTGACGTGCAGATACTCTCCTACGATCTGGGCATCGCTGAAGAAGGCACCATTGGAAAGGGCTGTACCTCCAGTGAGAGTTGGTACACCGTTGGCTTGGATGAATCGGGCAAAAGGCTCGAGGTCTACTTGGAACTGCAGCTTGCTGGCCAACCCTTGGATCCAGAGAGTGTTGCTGTTCATCAGGTTGATCCAGAGAAGGTGGAGAGGCACCTTGAGTTTCTGTGCCTTGACCGCAAAGGTGTTGCGCTGTGCTGTGGTCAAGTTACCCCTTACTAGGTAGTTGGCACTGCTTTGTTCCTCATCATCCAAGAAGAAGTTTTGATATAGGAAGTGTTCGAAGGGGCGGAGGTATTGAAGGGTAGCCCCATTGTATCTCACTCGGATTTCACTCCAAGCAAAGAAACCCACATAATCCATGTACCTCACAAAAGTAGCCGTACCTACGAGCAGTGCAGGAAGACTGAACTCAAACCAAATCTTGCTGAGCCCATCTGCCAACTTGCTCATGTCATAGCTGACACTCACTGCCGCACTGGCCACTGTGTTGGGAGCAATACGAATCTGCTCACGGACAAAGGGGGCCGTCTTCATCTGGGCAGTGGGTCTGTAACTGCTGATCCTGTCATCAAACTTGTCTGCCGAGATGATGCCTACGTTCAAACGTAATTTTGGTTCTCCGCCACTCATGCTGTTGAATACGCTATCACTATATCTGTTGAATACGCTATCACTATATCGTTAGAAAATGGTATAGGGTTTATTGCTCCATTTTATCTGCGACCTTCTGTTTCTTAGCCTTGGGCTGCTTGGGCTCTGCCTTAGGCTTGGGCTTGGGCTTGGGCTTGGCAGTCTCGTTGACTCCTATGATCAGGCTCTCCGATGCTTCGAATGCGGATGGTTCCGGGAAGCCCTGGCAAGGGAGCGCCATAATGGAAAACTGATCCTCGGTCAGGCTGACATCGAATCGTAGGGCAACGCTGCGGAACTTGTCACTGCCCACCAACACTTTGTAGCGTGCTATCAATTGATTCATGGCATCCCCCGCGTTCTTGGCATAGAATGCCTTGTCATCCAACTTGAGGCTGTTGGGTTGTTTCATAGCCCCGCAGCGGAAGGGCTTGGCTTTGCTGCCAGTAGCGTCTGACTTGTTGGTATCCTCATTGGTCTTGGCCTTCAGCTCACGTTCACGTATCTCATCCTCCAGCTTGATGGTATCAAACCCTGCCGTTTCTTCAACCAATCCTTTATCCTTCTCAATCATACCGCACCCCTCTAACCACTTTCCTAGTGCTCCGATATCCTTGAAGCACCCGAGCTGCTTCTTGCCATCTGGGCTGGTGAAGCACACCTTCTCATCGATGAGCAGCCCTGTCTCTTGACACACATACTTCTTGGCCTCCTTGAATATCACCACCTGTGCCTTGAGACTGCCAGGATGGGCTTTATGGTACTCTTTGAGTACATCCCAAAACGTACGTACCTTTTCGATCTTTTTAGACGTCGACATTATAACAAAAAATAGGGCAAATCATTCTCTATTTATGCTTTTCTTCTTAAATGAACAACCCTCCGATGGCAAACCCAGCGGCAGGAACAATCCACCAAGGCACAACGACGGCATCCTCGCTGTTGCTTGTATAGGTCCATGGACGTGGTCGACCGTTGGGATCAAACCAAATGCTGGGTCTCAGTGCGTATAAGGCCACTCCACTCAACCCCGCTATGGTCAGGCCTCGGAAGATGGGACTGTATGTTCCTTGCATCATACCCAAACTATCAAACACTTTTTCATGTGGCATCAAATTATCAACAGGTTTCAAAATAGCATCCAAAGGAGACGGGTTTAGAGCCATTGCTACTACTATTTATTGGCAAATTAGATATTATTATGCAGCCAATCTTGGAACATTGTGGAACTTGGATCCCGAGAGAAGAGACTGAGGGGTTCCAGCGATGTTGGAGAAGTTGGGTTGGGTGAAGGAACGTGGAACGGTCGTATTGCCAAACTGACCATCCGTTCCACGTGCAGATCCACCAGACCAGGATGGAGATGCGACATCCTGGCTGGTCACATCGTGGCGAGAGGCTGGGTTTCTCCAGGTTGGAGCAAAGTAACGACGGGGATTGAACAACCCACGTACATACAGTTCTTGCTGGTCTTTGGTATCGTACCAGTTGTCTGGGTCCCATACAGCGCCCTTGGGAAGCTGTACAACACCGTTCAGTAGCGCCCACTCCATCCAGAGGTCGTCTTCGCTTTGCGGCCCCAAGAGGCGGAGATTGGCGATTTTCTCTTGGAGCACAGCCACCTCATGAATCTGGGCAAGTCGGTCCTGGAAATAACGTGGTACTATGCTCTCGAACCACATGGCAGTAGGGGGATCTTTCAGATTGTACCTGTTGGCAATGTACTTCTCATAGTCTGCCAACTGTGCTTGCTGCCTCTTGCGATAGAGGTAGGCGATATCTCTGTTCTCTAGCACGGCCTGACCATAGGGGGTGTATCCATTGGCTTTGCCGCTTCCATCTGGACCGGCCTTGATCAAGTCTGTCTTCATCTCTTCTATGGTATCATCCTCATCCACTGCACTGATCTTGACGGGGAATTCGTTGCTGGGACGGTTGTCATCTCGGCCTTGGCCATGGCCATACAGTCCATCCTCTCCGAGTCTCACAGCGGGTCTGTGTTTGGTCTTTAGCTTGTGAGTGCGGTCATCGAGTGCCGCTGCCCTGGCAGGAATATCCGCAGGGGTGGCATCGGGCACGGATTCAACAGCCTTTCCTCGAGACATAGTTATCGTTTTATTGCCATTAGAAATTGCCTATACAGCCCCAGTGCCACGCACATTGTCTAGGCTCTGGTAGGTCTTTACAATCACTTTGGGCTCCGGAAGGTAGTACTCATAGACCGTGCTGCGGTTGGCCCCTACATAGGTGCGCAGCAAGATGTACTTGCCATGTTGAAGAGCCCCCGTGCCCATATAATCCTTGATGTCTTGTACGGGCTGGTCACGCATGGCATTCTCTAGAGCGTGCAGTTCTCGGCTGAATTGATGGGCTTCGATTCTTCTGTTTTGCATGCTGAGCTGCCAGAGGAGGTAGGCTGCGGCTCCAACTGCAATGGCTGTGCCATAGGCTGGGATGAGTTCGAGTGCACTGGACATATAGAGTCTTGACGCTTGCGCTTGTACTTAGATTTAGCTAAGATAGCTGCCACCTCACAGCCACACCCTTCGTCCTTATGTTTCTGATACAGTGCACACAGATAGGCATCGGCCTCATGATCGGTCACTCGCCTGCCTATGAGTTGTTCCACCTTATCCACTGCGTTTCGCTTGTTCTGTGCATAGTTTCCTGTGCAAGGAATGCCAAAGTGGCGCTTGACCTTGGTGGGACTGACTGTATACACTTCATTCCAATCGTCTCTACATCCGACAATAAACTCCTCCACGAATTGACTGACCATACTCTGTGCCACCAGTGCATAACGGCGCTTCATCTGTTGCTCTACCACCATAACCATACGCTTGTATGCTGTTCCGAATTGACCGAAAGCATTGCTTGTACCCAATGCGATATCCAAAGGGGTCGCAATGTGCTTGCCCATATCATAAACTCCTGTGTGCACACCTGCGAATACCTCATCGTTAGTGATCACCGCCCATCCCAGGTTACGTGTGCCTGGGTCGATCCCTATGTAGGTTTTCATATTTTCAGTTTGGGGTGGAATGGCTTGGGTCCTAGCAAAATGCTCTTGCGTTGTGGCTTTTTATGCATGCGCTTGTTCTTTTCCAGTTGATCTCTTTGGTACTGATAGATGTCCTTGCCCCAATACTCTTTGCATCCCAAAATAAATGGCGGCACCTCCTCTGCGTGGCCATAATATATGGTATCCTTGAGGTCTTTCCCTTCTAAGTTACGGGTCTCAACGGCTACGAATTGATGGAATCCTTTCTCCTGATCTATTTTAGCATAATTGTCCAGCAGTTGGAACACAGAGTCGGTTGGGAAGGCATCCAGGTATTGATCGGCTAGTGCTTGTCTCTCTAGTAGACTACGTTGGCAAAAGGTGAATACGATATCCACGTTGCTACGCACTCCAGGGTGAAGCGACTTGACGTATTGACTGCTAATCAGCACGAATATCTTCACATGTCTACCATTAAAAAATATCTTATCCAATATCACTTTGTATCTGAGATGTTGATCCACATCGTCGTCGAATACCAAAAAGGCACGGGGGTTGATGCCCAATTCGGGATGCTTTTTGGCAAATTTGCAAATCTCCGCTTGCTGATCTAGGAACTGCTCCAATACCGCATCATTGATGTCGTCGTGTATAAAGCGTTCGGGGACGTGATCTTGCCAGAATCCATTGAATTTGGTACGTGTGAACACGAGACCTCTAGGGAAAAGAAATCTGAGATTGTATAGCAGCCATCTCATCAACCAACTCTTTCCGGTGCCTCTCTTGCCTAAAATCTATGAATATGAAATAATATTATTATGCATTTCTCACGTACCAACAACGAGGCATGTGTAATCAGGACCAATCACATTGATATCGAACGGAGCCGGTACTAATGACTCTCCCTCTAGGAGCTGCTGACCTCCTGCCACCTGCGACTGCTGTTGGGATGGCTTCTTAGCCTTACCCTTGCCAGCTTTGCCCTTGGGCTGAGCTGCTGGTTTGGACTGCCGAACGCTGGATGGAGTCACATCTGCTTCACTCTCACTGGAGGATTCATCACTTTCATCGCCGGCCTTGCGTTTGTCCTCTTTCTTGCCTTTGGCATGCTGCCCTAACTTGAAGGCTTTCTTGATATCATAAAGCTCTTCTGGACCTTCTCTGAGCTCTTGCTTCTTTTCTTTTTCTGTCTCAAGATACTCCTTGCGAGCCTGCTCGGCTGTGTCCAAGGCCAACTCCTTGAACTCCCTGTCATCGATGGGCTCTGGGATGATAGCACCCTCTTCGATGCGGACGTAGGGAGGCTTCTTGTGTTTGCTGTTGTCGTCACTGTCACTGTCTTCATTCTTCACCCAGCCACCCTTGTCCGGCTGAAACACTTTGTCATTGAGCATTTCATTCTGGACGCTGACCTGGCTGCGGTGTGCATAGGGGGTAAGGGACTGAAATTTTGGGTGATGTATGGTATTATGTTTTTTATTGCTCTGTTGTTGCATCACAGCTTTCGTCAGAGCCAGTATGGATTAGACATTTGTCGATCTCATGTCTGCCCTGGTTGTCGATGTCCAAGCATTGGCGGTAGTGGTCCAGCACCATGTGGGCTGGGTACATACCGCAATGGTGGTCGCCGAAGTTGGCTCGGCATTCACTGCCAGTCAGGGATTTCTCGATCTTGGCCCACTCGGCTGTCCATATGGATTTCTCGTGTTTGTCTGTATTGTATCGTATGCCCTGATCGACCAATGCAGCCAAGCGTATAGATTGTTTGATCAGGCGTCCAAACCACTCGGGATTGGGCCGGATCAGCTCTAACATCCATTCACCCGTGCGGAAGTTGACCTGGAAGAAGTAGCATCCTTCGATGTGCTGCGACACGCGGCTCTGCACGCATTCCATCTCCGCCACACATTGAGTGTAGTAGCCTGGCTGGAATTGAACCCGCACCATGTTCTGGCCTTGTTTGCATTTGATCTCGAGTACGTACCACCGTACCGTGCCATCCGGACTGCGTATACGCACCAGGCTGTCCGGTGTCGCACCGGTCCAAGGGTAGTCTCTGTGTACATAGAGGCTGCAAGTGTAGAGAGTGAGATCCTGGCCAAAGGCTAAAGTCTGGCTGGAAATCAGGCCAAATAGTTGACGGGCATAGGGTTCTTGTATACGCCCCATGGCCATCAGACTGGATACGAAAGGGTCGGTGCGCGAGGTGTTGCGAGATATGGTGCAGGGCCGTTGGCTCTGTGTGTTGACCATGTCGGGCTGCCAGAGGTGAGGAGCCCTCGTCCAGCTGTTGCGAAGGGTGGGCAGTGGCAATACAGCGCAGAGGTTGCTGCCAGTGATCCACAGCTTCCTGCGGCCTTCTTCCCAGTATTCTGAATTGGGAGGTTGTATCATGGCAGTGAACTGTTCCTCGGGTGTGGCGATGCAGCTCTGGAGGCACTGTGGAGTGGTCATTGTTATATACTGAATTTCTGTGTCCTTTGGTTGTTTATATAGTAGCTGGCTGTAGTCGTAAACCATTTCGGGGAGTGGCGGTTGTTCGTTGCCATCTGCGTCCAACGGCCAGGTGTCGATCTGCTTACCTATATCCCACAATGGCCAATAGTTGTATTCACATATGTGTTGCCATATCTGATGCAATCTCAGTATCACTCCTGGGGTTTTGAGCAGAGGAAAGAAAAGCCACGCTTTGTATTCCTTCCATGTATCTATACCCCCTATGATCAAGTGAAACATCTGAATACTGAAGTTGTAGTTAGGGAAGTTATGCCTTGCATATTTGTGCTTACTGTAATAAATATTATCCTTATTGGTACGCCTCTTGCCAGGCTTGTAAAAATGTTCATCAAAGCATTTGCTGGCCAACCGGGCCAGGCCTTGGATCTTCATCTCCATCATATCGGTCAGCCATGGATCGGTCCACTTGTCCTTACCTACCATATAAAACTTGATCTGCACCCACCTCTCGCTGTACTTACTCCACTTGGGATTGCCTGATAGCTTGGTCATAGCCCTGCAGCAATCCTGGATAATCTTTGAATCGAAGTCTCGCATGATGTTTCGGGTGTCGTATCGGTTGTGGATGTAGTCGAAGATGGCAAAGAGGTCCTTCTCAGGGATACGGGGCTCTCGGTTGCCTCTTGCGGCAATACGTTCGTTGAAGTGGTACTAAATATAAGTAGTTCATAAAGGTTCACAAGTGGTTCATAAGTAGTTCATACCGTTCGCTGATATGGAGGAGATACCACGATATTAACAAGAAGAGTAGGAGAGGGGTTTCTGCGAAGAAAGCTGCGATAAACAGAGCCATCGTAAACAATGATATGATGTCCACGTTGTATGTAGCCGCACGATACGCATATCGTATCACCGGTGCGATGGTCTTCCACCCAAGTCGTCTCTTCATTACACTCACTACACAATCGGGTTGCGTCTTCCATCATAACAGCAGAACGTATTTCTTTATTTATGTTTATCCATCCTTAAAGATCCCTGCATTTTGCAGGTTGGTCAGGTAGTGTATCGGCGGTCTTTGGCTGGCATCGTGACCCTCCGTGACGTACACCCTCATGATGAGGTCTAACTGCGTATAGACCGCACTGGCACCGTCCCAGTCACCCACCTCGATCTGCAAGTGATGCAGGTTCTGTATCTCGTGGCTGACGAGCATAGGGATCGGTAGGTATTGACTCACAGTGGTAGCAGCTGGCAGACTGATGAGAGTGCCTCTGCGGCCTCCTTGGTTGACTGTTTCCGAGTAGTGATGCTCCTCTTCATTCATACCATTCTGAAAGTGAATACGCAGCTGAGCAGGGATATTACCACCCGCTGATCGAGTGCATGTATAGGCAAAGAGCTCTACTGTCTTGACGTGCTTGATGGCTGGCTCGACTCGTATGTGGTAGACAGGACTAGGGCTGCCTGCCGTACTCGCGGGAAGCTTAATGGTCCAAAACCTCGGTATCAGTTGCGTCATGTGTCGCTTTCTTTAGGTTGGAACTTTCGTTATTTAAGCCTTCGTTTCTCTCGTTTGCCAGCTGTATACACTTGTCGATCAGTGCATGGGCCCATGCAATGGGAACGCCAAAGATCTTGATCCACAATCCCCCGTGTGTGGTGAGGTTATAGACCGTATCCAGGTTATTGAAGCATTGCCTGGTGATCATACTGACCACTCCCCATTCTACCTCATCAAAGTCTTGCAGTCCTATCTGCTCGCGTAGTTTGATGATGATTTCGCGCAAGGTCACATCCGTTCGCCCTCCAAAGTCCAGCTCCTCCACCTTCGCCATCTCTCCACCCCATTCGATGATGCAGACGACGGGCGTGGCTGCATTTTCAGTTGGTTGTACTGCTGGGTTCGGTGGCTGCTGATTTGGCATCAGCTGCGTCGCTAGTTGGCTTAGTATCTTGAGGCGCTCCTCCATCACTGTGTTTCTGTCGTCTCTTGATAGCTTTTATGCCTTTAGGTTTAATTTTGTTGGCAGAAATTTCAGCCTCGAGCAATTCCATTTGCCTTTTGCACGCTTGGTAGTAATAGGTAGCCGACTCCATACTGATGCCCGCTACCAGCACCGTCAGGCGCATGGCCTCAATTCGCTGTTCGAGAGTTGCTTGTGGATTCATGACAATAATAATAATAATAATATGACAAGTTGTTATATTTATGCTTGTGCAGCTTTAAACAGTTCAGAAACAGTAACGACTCGGACCAATGGCTCGGTCTTTTTTACAAACGGTTTGCTTTTTTTGATCTTGGGCACTGGAGCGAGTTTGACCGTTGGTTGTATGTTCATGCCAGTATCCATCACCTGCGTGGTCACTGGATCATACCACCAAGGAACACCGGGGGCTTGTAGGGTGTCACCACATTTGGAACATGGCCGCAAGAGCCTGATTGCTTTGCCAGGGGGCCCGAATAGCTTGATCAGCTCGCGTGGGGTGTTGCAATGAGGACAAGCGTTGGGATCCATTGAATATATATACTTTTATAAAACATATATACATTATATCGAACGGCGAAGATTATGGTTTGTGCCTTCGATCCAACCGATGCGATTGGTGAAGCAATAGTCGTGGCAGGCTTGGATACGCTCACGATCTTCGTTTATTGCTTTGATGAGATTATCAATGCTTTCATTTGTACGGACCAAAGAGGATGACAGTAGATCAATGCGGTCATTGGCCCGCCGTATGTCAGCATCGATGAGTTGTCGTACGGTCACCGCCATTTCCGCTTCCTCTTGCATTTGTTTGACTAATGTGTTGTGCTTTTCAGCGATCGTTTTCATGGTTTGTGTTAACTCGTGTATATCCGTTTTATGTTGAGCAAGATCATTCAATGCCTCTGGATCATTCAAGAACCTATGTCTGCCCATTTCATTGTACATACTCCAACGGCTCATGGAAAGGGAAGCACGAGGATAAATAGTAACAACAATAATTTAAGCCAGCCCATCTCTTGCTTTATATGCTTAGATGTTTCTATTGTTAGTATACATCGGACTGATACTGAACGCATGTCCAACGGACGACACAACATCGGGTGGTCACAAAGCGTACTACGAGAATCCAACAAGATACGCGCTTACGCTACACTCTGGAGATGGACTATACGACACTGCTATCCAAGGATGCGGCCGGAGTTACACAGGCGGCGTATTCGCCCCTGGTGGTAACGTACGCATTGTAAACAATACAATCACTGGATTTGGCACTGGCATCGTGGTAGGAGACTACTATGGCAACACCAGTGGCAGTGCACTCCTCCACAACATCATACATCTCACAGGACACAAGGATGCCAACTACACAGACAGACAGCAATGGGGGGACGGCATTCTGATATTCGACCATTCCGCCATTGCGTACGGAAACAATATTTCCGTAAGTGGATACGGAAGAGTGGGTATCGCATGGGATCACGCACCTCCGGTGATCTCAGGCGACAGCATGGCACAACACAACCAAGTACATGGAGACTTTTATAGTTGTTATCATATAGAGAATCAGTATGTGTATTTGGATAACAGCAATACACACAACAAACAGTGCCCACGCAAGTGCTTTGTGTGGCCACCCGATCTCAACAGCAGCTGCATGGCTAGTTACGAGCCACTGCCAAGGCCAACGCTTCCTTCAGCGACATCTTGGGCTTCGCAACTGGGGGTGGACTCGGTGCTAGGCTTGTGGCTGGGCTCTGTGGCTGTGTTATGGGCGGTGTGGATGGGCGAGCTTCTTCTATCGATCGTATCAGATCTTCTTCTGTTCGCCCGGGTGGATTGTTGAGTGCTTCCAATAAACTCACAGTGATACGACTCTCTTCTTCTTCTTTTCTTTTTGCCTCTTGCTCTGCTATATCTCTCAATTCTGCATCTGCCTTCAGTCTGGCGTTTTCTTCTGCTAGTCTTTCCTCATGTGCCTTGCACTGCTTCTCGTGGTTGCATACAATGGACTCATGCAATGCTTTGCGTGCTACGACCAACTCATCCAGAGCAGCAGGTAGACGCTGAAGAAAGCGTTCTTTCTGATTCTCTATATTCACCAGTGCAGATCGTATACCACCTACTTCCTCCTCGAGAGCAGAGATTTTGGATACCAACACAACGAGATCAGAAAAGTAGCCGTAATCTGGAAGAAAGCCTTGGTGATGTGCCATATAAATAATATAATCATATAGAAATATTATTCCTCTATTTATGTTTGTTATGGTAAGAAGAATGCAATCTTCCGTTGTACACGATTTCCCGCCTGATCATCAATGTAGATGGGTAGGTATCCCTCCACATTGGCCAGAACCGCTGCTCCCGTACCGTTAGTGGCACCTGCTGTTGTAGTGATACGGGTAGTGGCTGTCAGTCCTCCCAGAGTGATGCTATTGGCGGCAGTGCTGACTGCCCCTGTACCGATGGCAATCTGTCCACTGGAAGTAGCCACACCATCGGCTCCTTGGCCAATGAATGTATTGTTTGCTCCACTGGTAATGGTAATTCCTGCCGCCTGACCCACTGCCGTGTTGGATGCTCCGGTTGCAACATTCAATGCGGTGTGTCCAACTGCTGTTAATTGGCCGTTGGTTGAAATGGTAGAACCCGCGAATGAACCAATGCATGTACACTGTGTCCCACTCGTAATAGCAGCACCGGAAGAAGCGCCTACCGCGGTGTTTCCCACTCCAGTACTGAGTATGAGAGAACTGGCTCCTACTGCTGTAACATTGTTTGAGGTTTGATTAGCTGCACCTGCACTCGCACCCACATAGGTACACCCCGAGGCAGTGGTATGAGCTGCACCAGCCGACGCACCTATTCCCACTGTCCCGGTTCCAGCTGTGAGTAACGTAAGGGCATTGGTACCCACCGCTGTAACACTGTTGGCAGTTTGATTAGCTGCACCTGCACTCGTACCCACATAGATACACCCCGAGGCAGTGGTATGAGCTGCACCAGCCAACGCACCAACAGCAGTATTGGAAGATACAGTGCATAGAGTCAGTGCACTTGCTCCAATCGCAGTGATATTAACACCTGTTAGATTGCTAGCACCTGCAGATGTACCTACATACGTACACCCAGTGCCAGACGTGTGAGCCATACCCGCAGCATTGCCAACCGCTGTGATAGAACTGGCAGTGCATGCAGCCAATGCTGCATTTCCAACTGCTGTAACCGCGCTCCCAGTGGTCAAGGCTCCTCCCGCATTGCGGCCCATCAAAGTATTGCTGTTTCCAGTGGTAATGGCATCTCCCGCTCCTGCTCCATACACACAATTGGACAATCCGGTGGTGGTGCTGGGTAACGTGGGCTGACCGCATCCAGTGTTGGAAGGTCCAACCAACAAGGTAGCTGCACCACCTGCCGCTCCTCCTGTTCCTGTAGTAAATATGTTCAACCCATTGAGAGTACCACTCATGAATATGTTCCTCCATTGCAGTGCAGCTGACCCCAGGTCAAAGGTGGCATCGACAGCTGGCAAAAAGCTTCCTGCGATCGATACATTGCCGCTGTTGGACACGCCTGCGCGATTGGTCTTCACAAAAAAACTATAACCTGTGTGGGTGGAAGACATATAAAGCTACTATGTAGCATTAGATTTTGAAGCACAGATGGACCAAGCGTGTAAATATTGCCTCCGCAAGCCTTGCATATGCTTACCCCTGCTTCCTATTCCCACCCTACAGATACCTATGTGGTGCTTATGTGCTTGTCCTGTAGTAGATACCAGATGCCAGACATGCAAAAAGCCTCTCCGATCTATTTGTATTCAACAACAAAATTCTACTGTATAGTATAACAACACATGTCTGGCATACCAGCACTTCAAACCGCCTTTGGCAACGTATTGGTAGGAGGCGGCATCTCGGCTGCTATCTCTTATATGTTACTAGGCAAAAATATAACGGACAGCGTCATCATCGGATTACTGACTGGAGCTGGCATCAATATCCCATCCTACCTTCCCAATGATCAATGGGCAAACCAAGGCTTTCAAAGCAGTGCTCGGGTGCAGCAATTGGGACTGAGTGTAGGATTGCCCGCTGCATACAGTTGGTACACAGGAGACCCGTATACGCAAGTGGCTATGATAGGCGCCTCTGGAGCAGTAGGATTGATAGGATTAATGAGTATTGTATATGGGAATCCTGGAGGCAATTTGATTTAACTGTCAATATCCCATAATAAACATTGATAAATACATACATAAAGTTATTGTATATACATAAACAATATATAACCATGGCATTATCAACAATGGCTTCAACCCTAAACTTCAACCCATTCCCTGTATTACTACAGGCACAAAAGAACCCAGTTCACATGCAACAAGTACTGGAGCTTCAAGGCAAACGTTGTGCCATAGCTGGTTGTTGTGAACAAGTATTGGAAGCGGATCATTGTCACAAAACAGGCAAGTTTCGGGGTTGGTTATGTCACAGACACAATATAATGTTGGGATGGGTAGAGGCAACCATGGAAGAAAACACTTTTTCTTCACTGATGGCTTACTTACACAACCCGCCAGCTATGTGGCCTACACAGTATACCACTACGTCTCCAGTACCATCACTCCCTCTCATACATCCTTCTCAAATCCCTTCTATGCAACACCCGAAACTTACTCGCAAACGTGGTGGCAATTGTAAGTTTTATTTTAAGTTTTGTGAACAGATTTGGTGTGATGGCTGTAGAACTAAACATGCATGTACGGCCAATTGGGATGATACGAAAGTACGAGATGTATACAATCGTATGAATAGCGAATAAACTATTCACCATAAATAATCGGACGGGTCACAACGAACGACGATTGATGGAGGGTCTCTATCTGTATGTTGTCTATTCGTATCGCAAGCTGCCACTATCCCTGGAAATGTACAGCTTCTTCCACCATATGGAAGAGGCGGCCAATGCGTATCACAAATGGCAACACGACAGCAATATCCAAAACAGTAAGCATGATGGTTACTTCTACAACACAGTCGCTGTGCGTATCACCATCCCCACTGGTTACGCGGAAGTGATCGCCCTGCCTGTGCCAGATCCACGTGATCTGAAACTACTGATAGACCGTAAATAC
>Ga0209382_10007536_pt1 | contig 13822 bp, 12 predicted proteins | sample SoiMetdeltSBSDD5_FD_187599 | JGI IMG/M metagenome (GOLD analysis project Ga0209382, IMG submission 187599) | Bulk soil microbial communities from a Populus tree surrounding site in Tennessee, USA - Soil MetaG P. deltoides SBSDD5 (SPAdes) (version 2) | ecosystem: Environmental > Terrestrial >... | reverse complement strand
GAACGAAAAGGCCGAGGAAATTCTGTGCGCTTGCCTTCCAATATTCGTCTTTCAGCAATCGCTCCAGATCCGGGAACCACCGCATATTGTGTTTCGGCACCTGGTGGATGAATCCTACCCACGGCTCCGAAACGATCCTACGTTCCGCTACCTCATCCTCTACTGAGCCGATAAATCGGACTCCATCTTCGCAATGCAGATGGTCAGCTATAAGACTGCAGACAAATTTCCAGCCTCCCCGATGGTGCGACCACGGAGTAAGGTTTCCCGCATTTAGTTTTCTCGCCGGAGTGTAATGGCCGAGGGTCAGCATGTGCAAAACGTATGTATATAGCTCAACGCGCGACCCCCATCTCTAACCGCCGTTGATATGCTCGTTTAATTTCGGAGACGTGCCGGTCATAATCATCGACGGTGAGATCGTATCGTCCTGGACGCCGCTTGTTGAATTTGATCATCAGCGGAGCTTGCGCGTCAATATCTTGGAGCAAATGAGCAAAATCCTGTCGCATGCTAAAATGGACTAAGTCGAGGCGCTCCTCGAACCAATGTTCTAGAGTATCCTGGCGTGACTGGACGAATACTCCATATAGCGCAAACTCGGTCCAGAATTCCGTGCTTAGCTCATCACAGTACCTGAGTAGGATGCGCACAATATTGTCACTGTACAAGGATTCAACATGGCGAATGAGTGCTTGGGCATTCTGCTTCGAAAAGATCTGGTTGGCGGCACGAAATCCGGCAAGGCGGCATGGCGTGCGCAAGCGAAGGAAATTTCGCGATTGCAATTCCCAGGCCACATCGCGGAAATCATTCACGGCGTATACAAACTTTCCATGGGAGAGAAAATACCGCTCGTCGAAATCGAACCCGATGAGTGTATTGGAGTCCAAAATCAGGTAGTACTCGTGGTCGATGATATTCGCAGCGACGATCTTAATGATTTGTTGCGTAAACCATGTATCCGAAAACTCGGCGGTGTATCCCGCAGCCCTAACCACCTCTTCCGCGGTCAAGAGGGTATTGCCATTCCCCACTACATCCATAAACTGGTCGAACTCATGACGAGGGACGATGATAAAAATCCGTCCGTGCAGGCGGCTGTGCCTCGCTAGATCCGTTTGCAGCTGGAGAAAGGGGACCAAGTCCAGCGCGCGAGTCTTGATTACGATATCCAACGGCTGTTCCATGGCGATCAGCTGCCGAATGCAATGCGTCACTCGGCGACCCTTTGATATCGAAAGGCCTTTGCGGACCCGCAAGGCTTGTGTAGCGGGACGAGTTCCAGAACCTTTTCCCGGCAAAACTCACGGACCGGACCGGCCGGAATATTTCCGAATTGGTTGAACACCACAATTGTGCGTCCGCTTTGAAAGCTTGGGCTGAAGACGCGCCACATTGCTTCATTCGAAGCGCGATCATGCGCGAAATCCATGACCAGAAGTCCAATCTGCCCTCCTCCCCATTCGAGAGCGGGAAGGGCAAACTGCTCTGTTCCTGTCTTCAAGGCCGACTGATGCACGTGGATCAAGTCTCGGTAGGGCTCGGCATAGCTCCAAAAATAGTGGAGGAAAGAGTCCCCGTCGCGAATGTTCGCGGCCAGTAGCTCCGGATCCTCCGTATAAGTCCTCATCCAATCGCGCCAGATGAATGAATCATACACATGAATCGTTTTGCGCTTCCGGCTAAGGTTTTGCATCAGCCCTTCGGCTAGGCATGCAGTGGTAGATCCCATCCAGCTCCCTAACTCTACGATGTCGCCCGGCCCCTCAAACGTTCTGGCTAGCCACTTGTAGTACCCCAGTGCTTCGTCGCAGAGCATCGTCGGAATCCGCCGCGCTACTTCCGATACCTCTTCGTCCTCCCCCCCGGGCGTCTGAAGCCACTCCGGCGGGGATGTCGCTTCAAGGTAGCGAACGCTTTCTTCGAAGAAACGTCGGATTTTCCGGTCGAGAAGCTTGGATTCCTCCATCGCATTGAGGACGTCGCGCAAATCATCCAGAAGAGCAGTTTTCTGATCCGGTCGCTCTTCGCGAAAATAGCGTTGGATGGCCCCGATCACGAGAAGGATGCGCATGTACATTGCGTCCAAGGCGTACTTGTCAAAAAAACTTCTGCCATCAATCACGTCATAGATCTGTTGGCAAAGACGACCCGCAAGCGCAGCCCCCTGCAATCCGGAGATTCCGACAATGATTTCCGGATCCGTTGCGGCCGCAGAAGTGCTAACGGCTTCGATCTCCGAGTCGTCTGTCGGATGACGGGTGTCGGGTTGATGCACGCAACTGGCCATTGTTTGCCCGTCGGCTACGCTTTAAGATACCAGTTTCCTCGTCGCTCACGGCCTGAAATATCATGTCCTCTCGCAGGGCGCTAGAGACGTCCCATAGCATGAGCCACGGCGACCGGCCGGAATTTGATCTCCACGAACTGATAGACGAGTATGGTCTGGGTACCGTCCGGAATGTATTCCGAGTCAAGGGCGGCACGGTTAACAAGAACTGGATCGTGCGCACGGCCAAGAAAAAGGTGGTGGTACGAAGTGTGTCAAAGGAGTTGTCTCGCAGCGATATTAAGTTTGAGCATTCATTCATCGGGGCACTTGTCCGCGACGGTTTTCCGTATCTTTTGCCTCTACCCCTCCGCACGCGGACGGGCCGTACAGTCGTGATGAAGAATGGCGTTTATATTTGGCTATACAATTACATTGAAGGGTCTAATTCGCGGCCTTCCCGTGAAGAAGTCATTGCTCAGATTGCGCACGCCATGGCGATGGCACATAGGGCAGCCCGGCGTTTCTCTCTACCGCAAGTGAAAAAGAGTCCCATCGCTCTCCAAGACTTATGGCTTGTGCATATGCTCAGGCACTGGCAACTGAAGCTATGTGGTTCTTCGGACGGATGCTGCCGCTTCTTCGGGGCTCGCGTTCAAGAGTGCATCGGCATTCTTGAGCAACTCCGCTGTACAGATTATGACAGACTCCCTTGCCTTCCCATCCACGGCGATATGTGTCGGGCGAACGTTGTGTTTTCAGGTGGACGACTCACGGGGATAATCGACTTTGGCCATTGCTGCTCGGACGCCGCCATCCGCGATATTACAATCGCCCTGCGCTACGAGTGCGCGAGCAAGGAGCACAGCTTTAAACTGGATCTCGAAGCGGCGCGGCACTTCGTGCGCGTCTATCGAAAAGTCAATCCATTGTCGCCCGAGGAGATCGATTTGATTCCGGCAATTGCCGTGGCGGAGTCAGTGGATTTGTTTTGGTGGGGGGTCTTCCAAATTGCTAGCCAACGAACCAAGACCGCATCCATAGATACAGTGGAACATCCATTCAAAAGCTTGCAGTGGTATAACCGCCATCAAGAAGAGATCGCGCGAGCGTTGCGCATGTGAAAAGATAAATTCCCAGCCGACGCGCCTACCGACTCGCCGCCATCATCGCTCTCGGCGATGACCGCGCCTCCTGCTCGACTCTCCAGGCCCAATAGCCGACGCAACCGATTGACCTCGCCGCCTGACTCGGTACTCTAAGTTGCGGAGTTTCGGCGCCGCAACATAATACCTAGACGACGAGTAACGGCACTTGGCCGCGAAAGAACAAACGCTGAACGCGCGATGAGGTAAGCTGACGGCTTGGTGGGGGTTACGCAGTGCACGATTTAGCAGAGCGGGTCGTAATGGTCGCCGGAGGCGCCGGCTTTGTGGGATCGGCTATTGTAAGGGAGCTGCTCGGAAAACGCAGCATCGTCGTTTGCTATGATAATTACTTGCACGGACATCCTAATCACGTCGCCGGTCTCACAGGTCCTCTTACCGTCATTCATGGCGACGTGAGGGACGATTGGTCGTTGTTCAAAGCGCTTCGCGATCATAAGGTCGAATACATCATTGATTGCGTCGGCGACACATTCGTCCCTACTGCCTATATTATGCCTGAACGGTTTTTTGATATTAATGTCGGGGCCACGCTTCATCTCCTTAGGGCAGTGGAAGCGCTGTCGCTAAAGCGTATGGTTTACGTGTCTTCTACCGAAGTTTATGGCGACTCCGTTGACGCTAAGTGTAATGAAGATACTCGTCTTAATCCATTCAACACATACGCGGTTTCGAAAGCAGCCGCCGATCGGCTGTGCCACACGTACCATGTCGAGCACGGCGTTCCCGTTGTCATCGCGCGTATTTTCAATTGTTACGGACCGCGCGAAACCGAGCCCTATGTGATCCCAGAGATAATTTCGCAGCTACATCGTGGCCCGCGTATTGCACTGGGCAATATCAATGCCGAACGGGATTTCACTTTCGTGCACGATACTGCCGACGCCCTCATTTCATTGCTCGCGTCGGATGTGCCGAACGGAGAAGTGATAAACATCGGTTCCGATACCGCCTACACCGTTGAATGTTTAGCACACAAGCTGGCTGAGATCATGCAAGTTAGGTCATTTCAAATAGTTCCAGATCCGGCGAGGTTTCGGCGACGAGATGTTGAACGTTTCCGCTGTGACAATACGAAATTGCTGAAGTGCACCGATTGGAAACCGAAGGTTGGGATTGATAAAGGGCTCAAAATCACCGTTGAGTGGTTCCTTGCCAATGGCGCGCGCTGGAGCTGGGAAAGCTTTGTCGATGGAACCACAATGTACCGCTAAGAGATGAATAGGCCCAATGACCGCCCTCGTGCCTGTAAGTCGTCCTTACATTTGGGGTGAGGAGAAGGCTAGGTTGTGCGAGGCGATCGACGCAGGATGGGTATCGTCGAGAGGTCCATTTTTGGACCAGTTCGAAAAGCGGTTCGCGGAAAAAATCGGCGTAGGATACGCCGTAGCGACAAGCAGCGGCACGGCGGCGATCCATCTAGCGCTCAGTGTTCTCGATCTCCAAAGGCATGACGAGGTCATCGTCCCCGATTTTACAATGATTTCTCCGGTGCTTGCGGTTTTGGCTTGCGGGGCGATCCCAGTTCCGGTCGACGCGGATGAGACATGGAATATCGACCCGGATGGCATTGAGCGCGCGATAACAGAAAAGACACGTGCAATTGTCGTCGTGCACACCTATGGACACCCGGCCAGGATTGACCGTATCGTTGCCATAGCACGGCGCAATAAGCTTCGCGTCGTGGAGGATGCCGCCGAAGCATTGGGCGCTCGAGTTTTTGGCCGCGCGGTCGGATCGTTCGGCGACCTCGCAATATTCAGTTTTTACGCGAACAAAGTCCTGACGACCGGTGAAGGCGGTATGGTCGTCACGGAAGACCCCAGACTGTACGAACGCTTGAGAGCAAAGCGCAATCTCTGCTTTGGCGCTGACGAGGAGACCCGTTTTGTCCACAACGAAATCGGGTTCAACTATCGCATGACCAATCTCCAGGCGGCTATGGGCGTTGTCCAACTCCAACATCTTGATGAAGCGATTGAGGCGAAGATCGCAATCGCACTGGAGTACAACGCGCTACTTGCCAATGTTTCGGGCATCACCACTCCGCCGAACTTCGCGTGGGGACCGAATGTCTTTTGGGTCTATGCAGTGTTGGTCGAAGACGAATTTGGATTGGATCGTAAAACCGTTCAGTCGGAGCTGAAGCGCAACGGGATCGAAACCCGGCGGTTCTTTTACCCTCTACACCGGCAACCAATCATGCCGTCTGCAGGTATTAGAGAGGCATTTCCGAAATCAGTCAGCCTCTCCGAGAGAGGGTTATACCTTCCGTCGTTCATAGGGATGGGCTCGTCGACGATAAAACAGGTTGCCGGATGTCTGACGGCTCTCCGCGCATAGACGTGTGACGTCGGCGCGTGTCTTACAAGCTGGGGTGTCCTAGATGTATCGGCCCCGTTCTAGACCAAAGATTGAAGATGTTTTATGGACCGACCGATTTCCGTTCCAATTGAATTCGGACCTAGTGTGCGTGGTCGACGGTGAATGGGATCTGGCAGCAATCCCGAGCTGTCCTCCGCCGTCGAGGTGCTCGACGCGTTCACTTCCTGTCGCAATTGGCCGTGAGGGAGATTTGATTGCTGATTACCGTTCGCACTATACGGTTCATGAAGGCCGAGTGCCCGTCAGCGTGATAGGCCGTCATGCCATCTGGGATGCATTCAGAAGAGAGATTTTGGCGTACGCTGAACGTGAGGGTGGTGAAGCCTATGTTCCCCTTACCCATGTTGATCTTTCCGACATCCCCTTTTGGACGGGCCCGGAACGCGCGGAGCTTATCAAAGCAAACATTCAGCGTATCGGTTCTACTGTACTAGATATCGGAGCATTTTGGGGATATATGTGTGAGGAACTAGAGAAGGCGGGCCACAACTGTACAGCAGTTGAGATTGATGAAACGAACTATTATTTCATGACTCGATTGAGGAGAGCCCAACGTTTTTCTTATAGGGCGGTCTTAGGGGACATTTGTGAGTTTATAGAGAAGGAGCACAACTTCGATGTGGTTGTTGCTCTTGCTGTTTTTCACCATTTTACAAAGACTGAAAGGAGACATCATAGACTCGTAAGTTTATTGCGGAAGATCGAGACGAAGCAGATGTTTTTTTGGGCCCACCACACCTCAGACCGCCGAATGCATGGAGCATATAGAAACTACACCGCCGATGAATTTGTAGAATTTATTCTAAAGAATGCAAGCCTTAATAGACATCAGCTTCTTGATACTATAGATGGCCGACCATTGTATCTGCTCACATAAATGTCTGCCGTCAGCACTCATGAGACAGATGGGGTGGGTTGAGGAAGGGAGGATTTCTGGCTCATCGTAGCCCTCTCAAGGAGCGAAGACGAGACGGAAATCTGTGCCGGAGAAAGAGCCGGCGACACAAGTCGTAAAGAATATCCGGCGCGCGACGCGGCGACACTTCTCGGCCGAGGACAAGATCCGCATCGTACTGGAAGAGCCGCCCTTACTTTGCACTGCTCGCTGTCTCAAAAACTTTGATGACGGACAATCCAATCGTGTTCGGTCGTGCAGGCTATCACCAATGCGCATGGCAAGCACCGCACCGCAAGCTGGTGACGACGAACTGGCCGCTAACTCTTGGATCGATCTTGCGCCTTCGATGCGCGTCTTGAATCAATGTTGCTCGTGGTCCCCTCTCAAAACCCTTTTTCAACAGCATCGGTCGCCATAAACGGTGTCGCCCACAAGCCGCCCAGGCCGAAGATCGAAGCGATGCTTGACGCGGTCCACCATGGTCTGGGTGACAGCGATCTCGTCTTTGCGATTGGCACGGGTACCTTCGGCATCGATAATAATCCCAACCTTGTTGTCGATGAGGTAGTTCACATCATAGGCGAAGAACGGATCGACACCCTTCCTGGTCACCCACGCCGCCTGAGGATCGGTCAGTGAAACTTGCTTGGGAGTCTTGCCTCCACGGTTGCCGCTGTTTGATCCATCGCCGTCCCCATTACCATCGCTCTTTTCTTCACTGACTGCGGGCGGCATCCAAAGCAGCGAGGTACTCCCGAACCGCACGGGATGCTTCCGCCGCCTTCGGCCACGCGATCGGCTCGTCGCCAGGAACTGCGATGTCATTGTCTCGTCGGGACCTCCGGTTCTACGCGTCGACATTCCAATCGTGGCTTGTCGTGAGCAGAACGAGCTGAGCGCGGCTGCCGGTGAGCAATGCGTCGCCGCCACGGCACCAATCGCCGTCTCCTGAATGTGAGCCATCTTACACACTATCCAAGTGCAATCTGATAATTCCGATATTGCAGCTCTTGCAGGCGCGCTCGTCGGGTGGAGGCGAACATGCTCCTGAACGCCGAATTCGTAACGAGAATGCTGGTGGGCAACGTCTCGTATCTGCTGCTCGTCGTCTCCATGATGATGACGCGCATGTTGATGCTTCGAATCGTTGCGATCAGCTCGGGGGCTTCCGGCGCCGTGTATGCGTACTTTTGGCTGAACGATCCGGTGTGCACATTTTGGGAAACGGCCTTCACCATGGTCAACGTGGTCCAGATCGCGCTGATCACCTATCGAAACATGTTGGCCCGATTCAACGAAGATGAGCGGGCTTTTTACACGCAACTCGTGTCCGAGCTCGCGCCCCACCAAGTGCGCCGCCTGCTGCGACGCGGTTATTGGCTGGATGCCGCTGCCGGCACCCGGCTGACCCGCCAGGGCGAAGTCGTTTCTCATCTCATTTTCCTCAAGAGCGGGCGGGCCGACGTGCTGGTCGACAAAAGGCGGGTTGGCTCTTGCAACGCGGGCAGTCTCATCGGCGAGATCAGCATCCGCAGCGGGGCGCCTGCGACCGCCACGGTCGTCGCAACCGAGCCGATCCGCTATCTCTCCCTCGACCGCACGGGATTGCACACGATCATGAGGTCCGATCCGGAGATCGAGCGCGCAATCGACCGGGTCAGCCAACAAAGCCTCGAGTTCAAGCTTGTCCGGATGAACAAAGCTGCGCTGTATAGTTATTGATGCAGCCGCGCCGCATGCGCGCCGTCAGCGACCCGGCGGAGTTCGCGTCACCCATTCAGCGAGGCCTAGCGCGGGCTATGAAAGCCAGGTTCTCCGCTTCCTGGCTGGGCATGTGAGGGCTGGGCCATGTCGGCGATCTCCCGTCGCGACTTTCTCAATGGCGTGGCGCTCACCATTGCGGCGGGATTGTCACCGGCGACGCAGGTTGCGGCGCAACCGTTGCGGTATCCGCCGGCGCTCACCGGGATGCGCGGCCACCATGCGGGCTCGTTCGAGGTCGGCCATGATCTGCGCGTCGGCAAGAAGTTCGCGCTCGATGGATTGCCGATCGAGGCGAGCTACGACCTGATCGTGATCGGCGGCGGTATCAGCGGGCTTGCCGCGGCCTGGTTCTACCGCAAGGCCAACGCGCGGGCGCGCATCCTCATTCTCGACAACCATGACGACTTCGGCGGCCACGCGAAGCGCAACGAATTCCACCTCGACGGCCGGCTGATCCTCGGATATGGCGGCAGCGAGTCGCTGCAATCCCCCGCCGCGCTCTACAGCGGCGTCGCCAAGGGTCTGCTCGCCGACCTCGGCATCGACATCGCGCGCTTCGACACTGCGTTCGAGCGTTCGCTCTATCCTTCGCTCGGACTAGCACGCGGTGTGTTCTTTCCGCGCGAGACGTTCGGACGCGACGTGCTCGCAATCGGCGATCCGATGACCATGCTCGCCGACGATCTCGGCCCGAGCCTCCTCAACGCCAAGCCGGTGGCCGAGTTCGTCTCGCAATTCCCGATCTCGGCCGAGAGCAAGGCGCAACTGATCGCCCTCTACGAACAGAGTAGGGATCCGCTGGCCGGCAAGAGCAGGAAGCAGAAGCAGGAGCTGCTGGAGAAGACGAGCTACCGCAACTACCTCGTCAAGATCCTCGGCTGCAACGAGGAGATAGCCAACTGCTTCCAGGGGCGGACGCTGGACTTTTTCGCGCTCGGATGCGACGCGGTGCCGGCGAGCCAGGCCCGTTACGCCGGCTATCCGGGCTTCGACGGGCTCGGTCTGCCGCCGCCCGACAATCCCGAGAAGGACGATCCCTACATCTATCATTTCCCGGATGGCAATGCCTCGCTGGCGCGGCTTCTGGTGCGCTCGCTCGTGCCGGCCGTGGCGTCGGGGAACACGATGGACGATGTGGTGCTGGCGCCCTTCGACTACGGCAAGCTCGACCTCGCGGGCGCCCGCGTGCGCATCCGTCTCGACAGCACCTGCGTCAACGCTCGCAACGTGCGTGACGGCGTCGAGCTCGGCTACATCCGAGGCGGGAAGCTTTATCGCGTGGCAGGCAAGCATGCCGTGCTGGCCTGCTTCAACATGGTGATCCCCTACATCATGCCGGAATTGCCGCAGCCGCAGCGCGAGGCGCTGGCTAAGAACGTCAAGGCGCCGCTCGTCTACAATAAGGTGCTGGTGCGCAACTGGCACCCGTGGGTCAGGCTCGGCGTGCACGAGATTTCCGCGCCGATGTCGATCCATAGCCGGGTTAAGCTCGATTATCCGGTCGCGCTGGGCGGTTATCGTCATCCGCGCGATCCGTCCGAGCCGATGTGCCTGCACATGGTCTACGTGCCGGTCGAGGCCGGTCATGATGCGCGCACTCAGTTCATGCTCGGGCGTTCCAAGCTGATGTCGATGGAGTTTGCCGATTTCGAAAAGATCATTTGCGAAGAACTCGACCGCATGCTCGGTCCAGGCGGTTTTTCGAGTGCCCGCGACATCGCGGCGATCACCGTCAACCGCTGGTCGCACGGCTTCGCCTATACCGCCAACTCGCTGTTCGATAGCGACGATGCCGGTGAGATAGCCACCCGCGCGCGCCGTCTGTCTGGGCGGGTGGCGATCGCCAATTCGGACGCCGGCTGGGATGCCTACGCCCACACTGCGATCGACCAAGCCGAGCGCGCGGTGCGCGAACTGTTAGGTTGAGCGACCCCAGGACCTAGCACCTCAAAGAACGAGGCTTGAACGGTGTTCGACTGATCATCTCCGACCGCGGGGCGGACGAGATCGCCCGCGCCTTGACGGCCAATGTCGAAAAGCGGGCAGCGCCGGCAACGATTTATCACTACACGAACGCTGCCGGTCTCGCTGGCATTCTGGGCGAGCGGGCGCATCTGGCTTAGCGATGCCTTTTCACTGAATGACGCGTCGCCGTGCCGCCTTACAAATCGTCGGAAACGACGTGCTCGATGCGCAGTCGCTGCCCAAGATGAGGATGTCCGTTGTGTTGCAGTTGCGGCGATTGCGGAAATCTGCGCATCTTCTCATGCAAGGCAGAATCGCAGATGGCTCGACTCCGACGTTCCGGCGCGTCATTCTCGTCTCTCTATGAATACAAGATTACTTTAATGGAAGTGATCTCGGGCCTGGGATTTCGTCCGCTTTCAAAAAAAGCTGAGTCATTCGTCCGTTACAAGATGGGACGCGCTATCGGCGAATGGATCAGATCCGAAGGTGATTACCAAGCGAGCGATGCCAAGCTATACATTGACGCCAAGCTAGACATTGATCCCAAGCTAGACATTGAAGATATCCAGCAATCTCTCAATCGTCTCGCAACTCGATTGGATCAGGTCAACGATATTCTGTCTGCTGTAGAGGGGGGCATCCACCATATCCACTTCATTGAGTTAGCCGGCCAAATTACTTCAGCGCTTTCGGAAAATCCTGAAATCGGCTCGATAGAAGAAGCTCAAAAATTCCTTACTGATTTTCGAGATCGTGCGGGGACTGTTGCTCATGGCGCGAGGGTCGCAACGTGGCTGTTGAGCACGTTACCGAAGCGGCGGCCTGGTCGTATTCAGCAGGGGTGGCACGATGATTTTACCCGCGCAGTGACTCGCGTCTGCGAACTCAATGCTGTTCCAATTGTCCTTTCGACTAATCGCGATTCAGGGAAGCCGGAAGGTAGATTTTTCGACGCGGCAGCCGCTCTGGAGCAGTTACTGCCCCGGCGAATGCGCGCGCCAAGTGGGATGGCGCTTTTGAGACGGCTCGATCGCAGCAGGAAACGCATTAAGGCAAGCAGGGCGGCCAAATAACAAAACCCCCCCCTCGCCGAGGGGTGTTTGTGTTCATGTGACGATGGCCCCCTAGTCCCTCAGATTGACCGCCAATCCCGGCCGTTCGGCGCTGGGTGAACGGATACCTGAGGAACTACGCAATGGCACTTCGGAATTCTCTCCTCAATTCGGCAGCGCCGCAAAAGCCTGCCGGCACTCCCCTGAACCTGTTTAGCTCGAAGGAAGCTGCCAAGCTTCTGAAGCTGAGTCTCTCCTGGCTCGCCAATGCTCGGATGACCGGCGACGGTCCGCCTTACATCCGGATCGGACGCTCTATCAGATACAGCGAAGTCGCGCTCCTGCAGTGGCTCAAGTCCCGCCAGCGCCTCTCGACGAGCGAGCAGTAGTCATGGCGCTGCGTCACTCAGAAACGGGTCTCCCGATCGTGTGGGCAAGGCTCTCAGAAGTCTTGGCCCCAGCATGCGGAATGAACATCTATCGCTGTACATCAGTATACATCAACAGGAATGAAGTAGAACCGAGATTAGGAACGAATATAGCAGTATATGCGCGCAGTATTACGTTGACGTTTTCCCAAATTGAACTACAATATACTTGGGGCAATCCCCATCAATCTAGGACGCAGTCATGACGATCCCAATTCCGAGTCTTGAGACCCCGGTCCTGATCGAGACCTCCTTCGCCGACGCCATCACGATCATCGCCGGGGCGCAGGAGCTCACCGAGCAGACGCGCAGGCACTGGGCGACCTCCCTGCGGCAGATCGCCAAGGCGTTGGACAAGCCGTTGGAGGTGATCCCGGCCCGCTACAGCGCGGTGCGCGCTGATCTCGCGCAGCTGCACCACGCACCCGCTGGTCTGACCGTCAAAACGCTGCAGAACCACAAGAGCAACGCGAAAAGCGCGTTGCTATGGCTCGCTCGCGAAAAGGGCGTCCCCAAACACGGGGCGCCGTTGACGCCAGCGTGGGAGGAGCTGCGTGCCAAGCTCAGGGATTAACCTTATCCGCGAAAGGCTGTCGTCGTTCATGCGCTTCTGTTCGGCGAGCAATATCGCACCGCTCGACGTGGACGAGGCCGTCGTTGACCGCTTCATGGATTATCGCGCGCAAGCCGGAATGTCTGCCGATGATGCGTTCCGGCGTCTGCTGGCCCGGGCGTGGAACGCGAATGTCGGGACAATCCAAGGCTGGCCGGCGCGCCGGCTCATGGAGCCGCCGGTGAAGGCGGCAGCGGAGGTGGCATGGGAGGACTTCCCGGAGGGGTTCCGGCGCGATGTCGACCAATATCTTGAAAGTCTGACCCGCGTGCGCCGAAACCGGACCGGCCAACGTATCCGGCCCTTAAGGCCCTCCACGATCGGGAGGCGCCGTGCGGAGCTTGCAGCCGCCGCCCGGATGGCGGTGAAGATCGGGGTGCCGCTCGAGATTTTGAGCGCCTTGTCGGCGCTGTTGGCGCCGGATGTGGCGGAAAAGGTTTTCGACGCCTACTGGGCCCGCAACGGCGAGACCCCCAAGCTGTTCACGATCAACCTGGCCCGCTGGTTCGTGGGGATCGCCAAAGAGACCAAATGCCTTGATGAAGACGCTTGCGGGCGACTCGAAGAGATGTGGCAGGCGCTCGAGGATCACCGTCAGGGAGGTCTGACCGAGAAGAACATCGCGTTCATCCGGCAGGTGATGACCCCCGGAGTATGGCATCGGGTGGTGAGGCTCCCCGGGGCGATGATGGCGAGTGCGCGAGCGCACCAGGCGCATGCCCCGAACAGGGCAGCTGTGACGGCCCAACTCGCGGTCGCCATCGCGATCTTGTCCATGGCCCCGGTGCGCTTGGCCAACCTGACCTCGATCAGGCTTGGCATGAACCTGAGCAAACCTGACGGGCCAGATTCTGACTACTGGCTCCACTTTCCTGACTACGACGTCAAGAACCGGGTGAAGCTGGACTATCGGCTCGAGGGCCAAGTCACAAAACTCATCGACGAGTACGTGCACGACTTCCGGCCGACCTTGCTGCGGCGGCGAAACGAGGACTGGTTGTTTCCGGGCCAACGGGGCGGCGCCAAGGGCAAGGTCTCCTTCAGCGGTCAAATCACCGAGCGCATCTACAAGGCGACGGGATTGCGGATGACAGTGCACCAGTTCCGACACGCCGCTGGTGCGCTCATTCTGCTGCGCCGGCCGGGCGAGTACGAGCTGGTCCGACAGCTTCTTGGTCACCGCAGCGTACAGACCACCATCAATTGCTACATCGGTCTGGAGAATATCCGTGCGAGCGAGATCTTCGGCCAGATCGTGATGGAGCATTTGGACGAG
>Ga0209382_10007534_pt1 | contig 13825 bp, 14 predicted proteins | sample SoiMetdeltSBSDD5_FD_187599 | JGI IMG/M metagenome (GOLD analysis project Ga0209382, IMG submission 187599) | Bulk soil microbial communities from a Populus tree surrounding site in Tennessee, USA - Soil MetaG P. deltoides SBSDD5 (SPAdes) (version 2) | ecosystem: Environmental > Terrestrial >... | reverse complement strand
GCGCCCTCGCCGCCCTCCGCCGCGGACGGCACCTTCTGCTCGTTCCAGCGGAAGAAGGGCCACAGCCAGGTGGTGCGCGACCAGGTGTCCGACTCCTCGTGCGACCACAGCGGCCAGAGCGCGAGGCGCTCGCTCGGGGCCTTGCTGTCCAGCTCGTCGCTGCCCCAGGTGATGAAGGGCCACAGGAGCGAGTACTGGTCGGTGCGCAGCGAGCCGTCGGCGTTGCGCTCGAGCCGGTGGCGCCAGAAGGGCAGCGCGCGCCAGCTCCCGTCGCGCGGTCCGCCCGTGGTCCAGCCGAAGAGCAGCAGCACCGTCCAGCTCGTGGAGCGCTCGGTCACGTCCATCTGGCTGCGCATGAACAGCGGCCAGAGGAAGAAGTCGAAGGTGTCCATGCCGAGCAGCTTCCGCGTGCGGCCGGCGAGCGGGAAGATCGCGAAGTAGCCGTCGTCGTCGGCCGGGCCGTTGCCGGCGAAAATGATGGGGAAGAACATCGCCTGCCAGTCGGTGCCCGCGGGCGTGTCCGTGGTCTCGCCCGCCCAGATCAGCGGCCAGAAGCGGAACTTGGTGCCGCTGAAGTTGGTGAACGTGCGGCCGAAGGGGGCCAGCCAGTCGGTCTGCGACGAGCCCCCGCCGAACTCCTTGTGCTGGTAGAGCGGGCGCAGCGCGTGGCTCACGCCCTCGGGAGCGGCGCGCAGGTTCACGAGCGGCCCGAGCGCCTCGACCTCCACCGCGCCGTCCGGCGCGTGCTCCACGCGCAGGAGCGGGTTCCAGTCCATCTCGGGCAGTGCGTGCAGCAGGCCGGCACAGCCGGCGGGCAACAGGCCCAGCACGGCGGCGGCCGCGGCGCGGACGAGGCGGCAGGCGCGGGGCCGCATGGCGCCAAGGTGGCACCGCGGGAGCCCGATGGGAAGGGTGTGGCCGTTCCGGCGGGCGGGGCGCGCGTGCTAGGTTCGCGGGCCGCTCCGGCGCCGTGGGTGCCGGCACCACACCGAGCAGGCGCCTCCCGTGTCCCCGCAGTCCTCACCGCGCATCCTTTCCGGCGTGCAGCCCAGCGGCAAGCTGCACCTCGGCAACTACTTCGGCGCGCTCGCGCAGCACATCGCGCTGCAGGAGCAGGGCTCGGCCTTCTACTTCATCGCCGACTACCACGCCCTGACGACGGTCCAGGACCGACCGCGGCTCGCTGGCCTCGTGCGCGACGTGGCGCTCGACTACCTCGCGCTCGGGCTCGATCCTGCGAAGGCCACGTTCTTCCGCCAGTCGGACGTGCCCGAGGTGTGCGAGCTCACCTGGATCCTGTCCACCGTGACGGGCCTCGGGCTGCTCGAGCGCGCCACCTCGTACAAGGACAAGCTGGCGCGCGGGCTGCAGCCGCGCGCGGGGCTGTTCTTCTATCCCGTGCTCATGGCGGCCGACATCCTGGCCTACCAGAGCGACCTGGTGCCGGTGGGGCGCGACCAGGTGCAGCACCTGGAGATGGCGCGCGACATGGCCGACGCCTTCCATGCGGCCTTCGGCTGCGAGGTCTTCCGCCGGCCCGCCGCGCGCCTCGCGGAGCACGCGGCCGTCGTGCCGGGCACGGACGGGCAGAAGATGTCCAAGAGCTACGGCAACACGATCGACATCTTCGCCGAGGGCAAGGCGCTCAAGACGGCCGTCATGTCCATCAAGACCGACAGCCGCGGCGTCGAGGAGCCCAAGGACCCCGAGAGCGTCATCGTCTGGCAGATCTACCGGCTGGTCGCGCCGCCGGCGCAGGCGGCGGAGATGGCCGAGACGCTGGCGAAGGGCGGCTACGGCTACGGCGACGCCAAGAAGGCCCTGCTGGCGGCGATCGAGGAGCGCTTCGGCCCGGCCCGCGAGCGGCGCCGGCAGCTCGCGGCGGATCCCGGGGCCGTCGAGGCTGTGCTGGCGGCCGGCGGTGCCCGCGCGCGCGCCGAGGCCCAGCGCACGCTGTCCGCCGTGCGCGAGGCGGTCGGCTTCCTGCGGAGCCCCGTCGCGCCCCGATGATCCGGCGGGCGCCGCCATGATCGTGGTGGCCCAGCGCGTCGCGGAGGCCGCCGTCGAGGTGCAGGGCCGCGAGCTGGCGCGCATCGGCCGCGGCCTGTGCCTGCTGGCCTGCGCGGTCGCGGGCGACACGCCCGCCGAGGTGGACTGGCTGGCCGGCAAGCTGGCCGACCTGCGCGTCTTCGAGGATGCCGACGGCCGCACGAACCTGTCGCTGGCCGACGTGGGTGGCGCGCTGCTCGTCGTGCCCCAGTTCACGCTGGCCGCCGACTGGCGCAGGGGCCGCCGGCCCTCGTTCACGGCGGCCGCCCCGCCGGATCAGGCCCGCGCGCTGGTCGAACGGCTCGCGGCGGCGCTCGCGGCGCGCGGCCTGCCCGTGCAGCGCGGTGCCTTCGGCGCGGCGATGCGCCTCGCGCTGGTCAACGACGGCCCCTTCACGCTCCTGCTGGACAGCCGCGCCGGCCGCGCGGACGGTCCCGGCCCATCGACCTAACCGATGGCTTGACAAGTACTTGTCGAGTAGACTGGACCGCGCGTGGCGGTGGTTGGCCGCCGAGGCGGCGTTCCTCTTCGCCCCGGAGTGCGGAGCGGAGGGGTGCCGCGCGCGGGAGGACAGCGATGAGGTCCAAGCCGACGGACGATGCCCGCCCCGGAACGGGCGCGCTGCCCGCCCGTGCCCAGCACGGCGGGGCGGACGACACGGGCGCAACGGTCACCAAGAAGGACCTCGTCAACCGCATCGCCGAGGCCACGGGCGAGACCAAGGTGGTGACCAAGAACATCCTGCAGATGTTCCTGGACGAGATCATCCGCGAGCTCTCCGCCGGCAACCGGCTCGAGTTCCGCGACTTCGGCGTGTTCGAGGTCAAGTCGCGGCGCGCCCGCCGCGCGCAGAACCCGCGCACCCTCGAGAAGGTTGCCGTGCCGCCCAAGAGGGTGGTCAAGTTCAAGGTCGGCCGCGTCATGCGCGAGTGCGTGACGCTGGACAAGCCGTTCGAGCCGAAACCGACGTCGGACGACGACTAGCGGGGGCGCGTGCGGATCAGGAACTTGAGCCGGGCGGGTCGGCAGCCTCGTATCCTCGGCCCGTCGGCCGCGAGGGACGCGCTGAGCCGCGCCGCGCCTGCGCGCCGACCTCAGCCGCGAAAGGCCTGCTCGAGATCCTCGATCAGGTCCTGCACATCCTCCACGCCCGGCGAGAGCCGGATGAGGCCGTCGTGCAGGCCCGCGGCGCGGCGCTGCTCGGCGGGGATCGAGGCGTGGGTCATGGACGGGGGGTGCTCGATGAGTGACTCGACGCCGCCGAGGCTCTCGGCCAGCGCGAAGATCTTCGTGCGCGTGGTGAAGCGCTTGCCGTCGTCGACGCTGCCGCGCAGCACGAAGGAGAGCATGCCGCCGAAGTCGCTCATCTGGCGCTTCGCGATGGCGTGGCCCGGATGCGTGGGCAGGCCGGGGTAGTAGACCTTCTCGACGCGCGGGTGCTCGGAGAGGAAGCCCGCGATGGCGCGCGCGTTCTCGCAGTGGCGTTGCATGCGGAGATGCAGTGTCTTCGTGCCGCGCAGCGCGAGGAAGCAGTCCATGGGGCCCGGCACGGCGCCGACGGCGAGCTGCATGAAGGCGAGCTGCTCGGCCAGCGCGTCATCGTCGAGCACCAGCGCGCCCATGACCAGGTCGCTGTGGCCGCCGAGGTACTTGGTGGCGCTGTGCATCACGACGTCGCACCCGAGCTCGAGCGGCCGCTGCAGGTAGGGGGAAGCGAAGGTGTTGTCGCAGGCCACGAGGGCGCCCGCCTGCTTGCCCAGCTTCGCGACGGTGGCCAGGTCCGTGATGCGCAGCATGGGATTGGTGGGCGTCTCCAGCCACAGGAGCCTGCACGGCTTCTGCAGCGCGCGGCCGACGGCCGACATGTCCGTGGTGTCCACCACGTCCAGCACCAGCCCGTACTTTGCGAACACGCGCCGGAAGAGGCGGAAGGTGCCGCCGTAGAGGTCGTCCCCGCACACGATGCGGTCGCCCGGCGACAGCGTGGAGACCAGCGCGTGGATGGCGGACAGGCCGCTGCTGAAGCACAGGCCGTGCCGGCCGCCCTCGAGCGCCGCCAGGTTGTCCTGCAGCGCCGTGCGCGTGGGGTTCTTGCCGCGGCTGTAGTCGTAGCCGTCCTTCGTGACGGCCGGGTACTCCTGCACGTAGGTCGACGTGCAGTAGATGGGCGTCATGATCGCGCCCGTGGACGGATCGGGGCGCTGACCGGCGTGGATGGCAAGGGTTCCGAACCTCACGGCGAGCCTCCCGGGACGAGGACGGGCCGATCGTAGCAGGCCGGCGCCCGTCGCCCGGAGCCTGTGGATCGCGCGCGCCCGGCGCGCGAAGATGGCACGCTGGAGGTGGCGGACGTGGCGAGGCGCCTGGTGCTCGTGGTGGACGACGACGCCGCGGTGGGCGTGCTGGTGGCCGCGGTGCTGCGGCGCGAGGACATCGCGGTGACCGTGGCCACGGACGGCGAGCAGGCCCTGCAGAAGATGGCCGCCGCGCGGCCCGACCTGGTGCTCACGGACATGACCATGCCGGGACTGTCGGGCCTCGACCTCGTGCGTGCGGCCGAGGCCGCCGGCCACCACGTGCCCTTCCTCGTGATGAGCGCCTTCCTCGAGTCCGAGGTCGAGCGCCGGCTGCTGGAGGAGCCCGGCGTGAACGGGGTACTGCACAAGCCCTTCGACATCGCGCGCCTCGTGCGCGACGTGCGCGCGGCGCTCGAGCGTTCGCGCGCGGCGGCGGGCGAGAAGACCGCGTGCTGGGCCCTCGTGCGCTGGCAGCCGGCGCTGGCCTTCTGGCGCCCCGCGCTGCGGCGACCGGCGGCGCCGGGCCCGCGGCGCGCGCCCGGTGCCGGCGGCGAGCGGGAGGCCGGGGCCGGCGCATGCTGAGGCGCCTGCAGCTCCAGACCGCCGGCGAGTCGCACGGGCGCGGCATGATCGCCTGCCTGGCCGGCCTGCCCGCGGGGCTGCCCTTCGAGGCGGACGCCGTCGACGCGATGCTCCGCCGGCGGCAGTCCGGCTTCGGCCGCTCGGCGCGGCAGCGGCTGGAGCACGACCGCGTGGACGTGCTCGCCGGCGTCTACCGCGGACGCACGATGGGCGCGCCGCTCGTGCTGGCGGTTTGGAACCGCGACGACTCGCTCGCCCGGCGCCCGGCCTTCAGCGTGCCGCGGCCCGGCCACGGCGACCTGGCCGGCGCGCAGAAATTCGGCGACGTGGACATGCGGCCGGTGCTCGAGCGCGCCTCGGCGCGCGAGACGGCGGCGCGCGTCGCGGCCGGCGCCGTCGCCGCCTGCGCGCTCGCGCGCCTGCGGGTCGAGGTGCTGGCGCATGTGGTCGCGCTGGGCCCCGTGAGCTGCGCGCCGCGCGACCTCCGGGCACGCCCGGCGGCGCTGCGCGCGCGGCGCGCCCGCTCGGATTTCCAGGTCCTCGATCCCCTGGCGGACGAGGCGCTGCGCCGCGCAGTGCTGGAGGCGCGCCGCGCGGGCGACACGCTCGGCGGCCGCTTCGAGGTGGTGGCCTTCGGCGTGCCACCGGGACTGGGCTCGTTGGACGGCCTCGGCACGCGCCTCGATGCGCGCCTCGGCGCCGCGCTGCTCTCGATCCCGGGCATCAAGGCCGTGGAGATCGGGGACGGCGTCGAGGCGGCGGGCCGGCGCGGGAGCGAGGTGCACGACGCGCTCGGCCGGCCCGGGGCCCACGGGCCGACCCGCACCAGCAACCGGGCCGGGGGCGTCGAGGCCGGCCTGTCCAACGGTCAGCCCGTCGTCGCCCGGGCCTTCATGAAGCCCATTCCCACGCTGGCGCGGCCGCTGCCCTCGTGGGACTACGGGCGCGGCAGGGCGGCGCGGGCCTTCTACGAGAGGGCGGACGTCACGTCGGTGCCGGCAGCGTCGGTGGTGGGGGAGGCCATGGTGGCGCTGGTGCTCCTGGATGCCCTGCTGGAGAAGACGGGGGGCGACTCGCTGGCCGAGGTGGAGCGCGCGCTGGCGGCGGAGCGGCGCCGCGTGAGCCGCCTGTTCGGCCGGCGCTGAAAACGGCCTCGCCGGGCGAATTCCGGCCATCGCCCGCAGTTGACGCCCCCGGGGGCAATCCTTACGATCCCCCCTTTTCCCCGTGGGCAAAACTTCCTGCTCCTGATCCCGTCGCGCTAGCGTAGCTCAACGGCAGAGCACCGGTTTTGTAAACCGGCGGTTGTGGGTTCGACTCCCGTCGCTAGCTCCAGTGCGGCGACGGACGGCCTCCGACGCTGCTCTGTCGAGGTCCGCGCGCGACGATCGGAGCCGGTGGTCCCGCTGCGGGGAGAGACCGTCCCCATCACGCAGGAGCCCGCCGCGATCGATTTACCGAGGCCGGCACCAGAGGCCGGGGTGGATGCCCGAGTGGTTAAAGGGGATGGACTGTAAATCCATTGGCTTTGCCTACGCAGGTTCGAATCCTGCTCCACCCACCAAGCGGGCCGGAACGAGCGGCAGGACCAGCAACACGACGCACCAGGAACTCAAGGAGAGGAAAGCACGACGAGCCGCAGCAGGCCGGATGCGCACGGGAACTCGAACGACGCGGGTGTAGCTCAATGGTAGAGCCCCAGCCTTCCAAGCTGGTTGCGTGGGTTCGATTCCCATCACCCGCTCCACGGGGCGGGCGCCCCGGCCGGACGGGCGGCATGACCGACGCTGCTGTGGCTCAGGGGTAGAGCACGTCCTTGGTAAGGACGAGGTCATGGGTTCGAATCCCATCAGCAGCTCCAACGGCCGGCTGCGGGCCGCGACACGCAGCGACAAGAACCGCACGAGACGTCCAGGATCCAAGACGCGCACCGCCCGGTGCGCCCACAGCCTAAGGAGACCAGAGGCCACATGGCGAAGGGCACTTTCGACCGCAAGAAGCCGCACGTCAACGTCGGCACGATCGGCCACATCGACCACGGCAAGAGCACGCTGACCGCCGCGATCGCGGCGCGCTCGGCGCACACCCACGGCACGATCGCCAAGAGCTACGCCGAGATCACCAAGGGTGGCACGGTCCGCTCGGCCGACAAGACGGTCACGATCGCGGCGTCGCACACCGAGTACGAGTCCCCGACGCGCCACTACGCGCACGTGGACTGCCCAGGGCACGCCGACTACATCAAGAACATGATCACCGGCGCGGCGCAGATGGACGGCGCCATCCTGGTGGTCTCGGCCGCCGACGGCCCCATGCCCCAGACGCGCGAGCACGTGCTGCTCGCGCGCCAGGTGGGTGTGCCGACCATCGTGGTCTTCCTGAACAAGGTCGACCTCGTGGACGACCCGGAGCTGCTCGAGCTGGTGGAGATGGAGGTGCGCGAGCTGCTCTCCAAGTACGGCTACTCCGGCGAGAGCCCGATCGTGCGCGGCCAGGCCAAGCTGGCCCTCGAGAAGGGCCCGACGGACAACGACGCCAACAAGTGCATCGACGAGCTGCTGGCGGTGATGGACAAGCACATCCCCGAGCCGAAGCGCGACGTCGACAAGCCCTTCCTCATGTGCGTCGAGGACGTGTTCTCGATCAAGGGCCGCGGCACGGTGGCCACGGGCCGCGTCGAGCGCGGCAAGGTCAAGACCGGCGACGCGCTGCAGATCGTGGGGCTCTCCGACCAGGTGCAGGACACGGTGTGCACCGGCGTGGAGATGTTCCAGAAGACGCTCGACTACGGCATGGCCGGCGACAACGTCGGCGTGCTGCTGCGCGGCATCGAGAAGAACCAGATCGAGCGCGGGCAGGTGCTGGCGGCCCCGAAGTCGATCACGCCCCACAAGAAGTTCCAGGGCGTGGTGTACATCCTGAGCAAGGAGGAGGGCGGTCGGCACACGCCGTTCTTCAAGGGCTACCGGCCGCAGTTCTACTTCCGCACCACGGACGTGACGGGCAGCGTGGCCCTGCCGGCCGGCACCGAGATGGTGATGCCCGGCGACAACGTCACGGTGGACGTCGAGCTCATCACGCCCATCGCGATGGACGAGGAGCTGAAGTTCGCCATCCGTGAGGGCGGGCGCACCGTTGGTTCCGGCAAGGTCGTCAAGATCCTCGAGTAGGCACCATGGCCAAGGGCAAGGCGACCATCATCTTCCTGGAGTGCTCGGAGTGCGGGCGGCGGACCTACACGCTGCGCAAGTCTTCGAAGGCCCAGTGGAAACTCGAGCTCAAGAAGTACTGCCGCTTCGACCGGAAGCACACGCAGCACAAGGAGAAGAAGAAGTAGCCCGGAGACAGGCCAGTAGCTCCAACGGTAGAGCATCGGTCTCCAAAACCGAGGGTTGTGGGTTCGAGTCCCTCCTGGCCTGCCAACGACCCCCGCGGCGCGACGACGGACACCATGAAGTACAAGCCTGACCAGGGAACCTACGCGAGGACGACCAGCCTGCTGCTGCTGGCGGCGCTGATCCTTTTCGGCTGCCACACCCTGTTCTACTGGCTCCTGTCCTTCCGCGCGGCCGACGGCGCCGCCGGCTTCATGGCCCGCGACCTGCTGGGCGGCCCGATGCCCGTGCTGTCGCAGCCGCTCACGCCCGCCCTGCTTTTCGCGGTGCTGCTGGGCGCCGGCCTGGTGTGGGGCGTGATGCGCCTGCTCAACCGCCCGCGGGTGGCCGAGCTGCTCATCGACTGCGAGACCGAGATGCGCAAGTGCACCTGGCCGTCGTGGGAAGAGACCTGGAAATCTTCCGTCGTCGTGCTGCTGGTGGTCGTCTTCTTCACCGTCGTCCTGGCCAGCATGGACTGGTTCCTCAACTTCGTCGCCTCCCGGTACGTCTTCTGATGCCCGAGCCGCCCGCCATCTCCCCCTCGCGCTGGTTCGTGCTGCGGGTCCCGAGCAACCTCGAGAACCGCATGCGCGAGAAGCTCACGCAGCGCCTGAAGAACGCCGGGCTCGAGGGCCTGGTGCCGAGCGTGCTCGTGCCCACCGAGTCGGTGTCCGAGATCAAGGGCGGCAAGAAGAAGGTGGTGCAGCGCAAGCTGTACCCCGGCTACCTCATGATCGAGATGCACCTCGACGAGGAGGGGCGCATCCCCGAGCCGGTCTGGTTCCTCATCCGCGAGACCGCGGGCATCGGCGACTTCGTGGGCGCCGACCGCCGGCCGGTGCCGATGGACGGCCACGAGGTCGAGCGCATCCTGCAGGGCATGCGCAAGACCGACGAGCGCCCCGCGCTCAAGATCAACTTCAAGGTGGGCGACCGCGTGAAGATCAACGAGGGCCCCTTCGAGTCCTACAGCGGCGTCGTCGACGAGGTCAACGACGCCAAGGGCCTCGTCCGGGTCATCGTCACCATCTTCGGCCGCGAGACCCCGGTCGAGCTCGAATACTGGCAGGTCGAGGCCACCTGAGGCCGCGCCTCACGAGGACACACCCATGGCAGCTCCCGCGAAACCCGCAGCAGGTGGCAAGGGCCCTCCCGGCAAGGGCGCCAAGGAGGTCAAGGCCCTCGTCAAGCTGCAGATGCCGGCCGGCCAGGCCACGCCCGCGCCGCCCGTCGGCCCCGCGCTCGGCCAGCACGGCGTGAACATCGGGCAGTTCGTCAAGGAATACAACGACGCCACGCGCGACAAGATGGGCCTCGTGGTGCCGGTCGAGATCACCATCTACACCGACCGCAGCTACACCTTCAAGCTCAAGACGCCGCCGGCGTCGGTGCTGCTGAAGCGCGCGGCGTCGGTGGTCAAGGGCGCCGCCGCGAGCGAGCAGGTGGGCACCGTCAAGCGCAACCAGGTGCGCGAGATCGCCGAGATCAAGATGCCGGACCTGAACGCGCACGACCTCGCCGCGGCGATGCGCATGGTCGAGGGCACGGCCCGCTCCATGGGCATCAAGGTCGAAGGCTGAGCAGGAAGGCAGGAACAGTCACCATGGTCATCGCAGGCAAGCGCAGGCGCACCAACGACAAGCGGGTCGACAAGGCGAAGGTCTACACCCTCGACGAGGGCCTGAAGCTGCTCAAGTCGGGCAAGCCGGCCAAGTTCGACGAGACGGTCAACATCGCCATCAACCTGGGCATCGACGTCAAGAAGACCGAGCAGACGGTGCGCGGCGCGATCTCGCTGCCGCACGGCACCGGCCGCACGCTCAGGGTCATCGCCTTCGTGAAGGACCCCGCCAAGCAGGAGGCCGCGCGCAAGGCGGGCGCCCTCGAGGTGGGCACGGACGAGCTGGTCAAGAAGGTGGCCGACGGCTGGACCGACTTCGACGTGGCCATCGCCGCGCCCGACATGATGGGGCAGGTGGGCAAGCTCGGAAAGGTGCTCGGGCCGCAGGGCAAGATGCCCACGCCCAAGTCGGGCACCGTGACGCCGGACGTCGAGAAGGCCGTGCGCGAGTTCGCGGCCGGCAAGATCGAGTTCCGCGCGGACGCGGCCGGTACGGTGCACGCGCCGGTGGGCAAGCGCAGCTTCGACGAGCAGCGCCTGTCCGAGAACGTGCGCGCCTTCGTGGCGGCGGTCAACGCGCTGCGCCCGGCGTCGGCCAAGGGCCAGTTCGTGCGCAAGATCTCGCTGGCCAACACCATGGGCCCCGGAGTCAACGTCGACCCGGCGCTCTGACGCCGGCGAGGAGAAGCCCATGCCCAACGTCGTCAACCTCGCCATCCACGCCGAGTACGAGAAGCTCTTCGCAGGCACCATCGACGGGCTCTTCGTGCAGCCCCTCGGCCTGTCCGTCGACGACGTCGACGCCTTCCGCGAGAAGCTGGCCGCGGGCAAGCTGCGCATGCAGGTGCTCAAGGGCAGCGTCGCGCAGCGCGTCCTCGCCGCGCGCGGCCTGACCAACCTGGAGGCCGTGTTCCAGGGCCCGGCCGCGATCATCCTGGCGCAGGAGGGTGCGGGCGTGGACTGCGCGGCCATCGCCGCCAGCCGCACGCTCGCCGCGTGGCTCAAGGAATCGGGCAAGGAGCTGCCGGCGCTCAAGGGCGGCGTGCTCGAGGGCCAGCTGCTGGACCGGAAGGCCGCCGCCGGCCTGGCGAAGATGCCCGACAAGCGCGAGCTGCAGGCGCGCATCGCCGGGCAGATCCTCGCGCCGGGCCGGCGCCTGGCGAGCCAGCTGCAGGCTGGCGGCGCACGCCTCGCCGGCGCCGTGAAGGCGCACATCACCAACCTGGAGAAGAAGGCCGGATGAGGCCTTCGACCGAGACATTCACCCAGCAAGCCGGGAAGCGCGGGCTTCCCAAGGAGACAGGAAGATCATGACGGACGCGGCGACCATGGAGGTCAAGGACAGTATCAGGAAGCTCGGCGACTCGATCGTCGGCCTCACGCTGCTCGAGGCCCAGCAGCTCAGCGACTACCTCAAGAGCCAGTATGGCATCGAGCCGGCGGCCGGCGGCGGCGTCATGATGGCCGCGCCCACGGGCGGCGGCGGCGCGCCGGCGGCCGAGGAGAAGACCAGCTTCAACGTGATCCTCAAGGCGGCCTCGGCGGACAAGAAGATCGCCGTCATCAAGGTCGTGCGCGAGCTCACGGGCCTCGGGCTCAAGGAGGCCAAGGACCTGGTCGAGTCGGCGCCGAAGCCCGTCAAGGAGGGCGTGACCAAGGAGCAGGCCGAGGAGATCAAGAAGAAGCTCGAGGAGAACGGCGGCACCGTCGAGGTCGCCTGATCACCGCCCCGTTCCTCGCCTCCGCCATGCTCCGGCGGGCCGCGCCTCGACGCCGCCCGCTCGGGGCGTGATCCGCCCGGCCACCGCCCCGGCTCCACGATCCCAGGGACATCGATGAACATCCGCCATTTCGGCCTCTTCCGCTCGCCCCTCGCCGTCCCGAACCTCACCGACATCCAGACCGCGTCGTACGCGGACTTCCTGCAGGCCGAGGTGCCGTTCAACCAGCGCGAGGACACGGGCCTGGACGCCATCCTGCGCGAGACCTTCCCGGTCTACTCCTTCGACAAGACCGTGTCGCTGGAGTACCTGGGCTACGAGCTGGGGCGCCCGCGGTACACGGCCGACGAGTGCCGCATCCTCGGCGTCACCTACGGCATGCCCTTCAAGATCCTCGTGCGGCTCGAGAAGCCCGAGCCGGTGGAGGAGTGGGTGTACCTCGGCGAGATCCCGATCATGGTCGGAGGCGGCGAGTTCATCATCAACGGCAGCGAGCGCGTCATCGTCAGCCAGCTGCACCGCTCGCCGGGCGTGGACTTCTCGGTCGAGCTGCACACGAGCGAGAAGAAGCTGCACAGCTGCTGGATCATCCCGCAGCGCGGCAGCTGGGTGGAGCTGTCGGTCACCAAGAAGGACGTGCTCGACATCAAGATCGACCAGTCGGGCAAGTTCCCGGCCACGACCTTCCTGCGCGCCATGAACGAGGAGTTCGGCACCGACGAGCAGATCCTGCCGCTGTTCTACAAGACCCGCAAGGTCACGCTGAAGGGCAGCAAGGACAAGGAGCTGCTGGGCAAGCACGTGGTGGGCGACGTGATCGACACGCGCACGGGCGAGGTGCTGCTCAAGAGCGGGAGCCAGATCACGGCCGAGGGCCTCGAGACGCTGCTGGCCAGCTCGCTCAAGAGCCTGGAGATCATCGAGAACGCCGAGGACGACCCGCTCATCCTCTACACGCTGCAGGAGGACGACAGCCGCAGCCACGAGGAGGCGCTGCTCAAGATCTACGGCCGCCTGCGGCCGGGGAATCCGCCCAACATCGACAAGGCGCGCACGCTGTTCCGCGAGCGCTTCCAGGACCCGACGCGCTACCGCCTCGGGCCCGTGGGCCGCTTCCGCATCAACCGCAAGTTCGGGCACGAGGACCGCGGCGACACGGAGATGACCCTGCTGGCGCAGGACATCACTGACTGCATCCGCTACATCATGGACCTGCGCGGGGGCCGCGGCCTGGTGGACGACATCGACCACCTGGGCAACCGGCGCGTGCGCACCATCGCCGAGCTGGCGGGCGACGAGTTCAGGAAGGGCCTGCTCAAGCTGCGCCGCACCGCGGCCGAGCGCATGAACAACCAGGAGACGATCCAGACCGCCACGCCGCGTCAGCTGATCAACTCCAAGACCATCAGCTCGGCCATCGAGTACTTCTTCGGGCGCGGCGAGCTGTCGCAGGTGGTGGACCAGAGCAACCCGCTGTCGCAGCTCACGCACGAGCGGCGTCTGTCGGCCCTGGGCCCGGGTGGCCTGAACCGCAAGCGCGCCGGCTTCGACGTGCGCGACGTGCACATCTCGCACTACGGGCGCATCTGCCCGATCGAGACGCCGGAAGGCAGCAACATCGGCCTCATCGCCTCGCTGGCGCTGTACGCGCGGCTGGACGAGTACGGCTTCCTGGTCACGCCCTACCGCAAGGTGGTCAACGGCCGCATCGCCGACGACGTGGTCAGCCTGCGCGCCGACGAGGAGTACGAGAGCATCCTGGCCCCGGCCGACACGCCCGTGGACAAGAACGGCAAGATCGTGGGCGACCTGGTGCTCTCGCGCGTGAAGGGCGAGTTCAGCACCGTGCCGGTGAACGAGGTCCAGTACATGGACATCTCGCCCATGCAGCTGGTGGGCGTGTCGGCGGCGCTCATCCCGTTCCTGGAGCACGACGACGCCAACCGCGCGCTCATGGGCAGCAACATGCAGCGCCAGGCGGTGCCGCTGCTGCAGACCGAGCCGCCGCTGGTGGCCACGGGCATGGAGCGCGACGTGGCCGTGAACAGCGGCATGGTCGTGCGCGCGCGCAAGGCGGGCTCGGTCAAGGCCGTGGACGCCGAGCGCGTCGTGGTGGGCGACGACACCTACGAGCTGCGCAAGTTCGTGGGCCTGAACGAGAAGACCTGCCTCAACCAG
>Ga0209382_10007533_pt1 | contig 13826 bp, 13 predicted proteins | sample SoiMetdeltSBSDD5_FD_187599 | JGI IMG/M metagenome (GOLD analysis project Ga0209382, IMG submission 187599) | Bulk soil microbial communities from a Populus tree surrounding site in Tennessee, USA - Soil MetaG P. deltoides SBSDD5 (SPAdes) (version 2) | ecosystem: Environmental > Terrestrial >... | reverse complement strand
TTGGCTTCTGCAAGCAGGTCGAGCACCGCTTCGCAGGCACACTCGTCGACGTCGAAGCGCGTGCAGGCCTCCGTGACCGTCATCGCCAGATCAGGCACATCGAGGAATGCCTGCTGCATTCGCATCACAAGATCTGCCAGTTGTCTGGCATCGACCGTCACGCAGGTTCCATCGACCACGCAATAGGCATTAGCAATGGCCATGCCTGTTGCTGCCGCACGAACCGCGGCTGTTCGCGGCGATTTGCTGACCTCCCAGGTCTCCTTTTCACGGTAATTTCCAGCCATCTAGTGTTTTCTTGCTCGATCTTGTAATTGAGGAGCCGCCCTGTGTGTCCGCTGACGCGCACAAGCGAGGTGTCCGATCGGGCACACTAAGCCGATAGGTGGTCGATGGGTCAGTTCTTCGTTTCCGACGGGCGTTGTCAGTTCTGTCATCGTACGACGGCCGACGCCGGCCATATGATCGCCGGCGATTCGGGATTCATCTGCAGCGCGTGCGTCGAGGCGTGCGCCACGCTGCTGCGTTCGGATGAGGCTCCGGGCCGGCAGGAAGAACGGCCCGATCGATACGTCTTTCAGCGCGTCGCCAGACACTTCGAGCCGGTGCGTCCGCAGGAGCTGCTGGCAACGTCGCGCACATTCCCGATCCGTCAGCAAGCCGACCTCCAGAAGGCGCTCGATGATCTGCTCGGCGAGCGATCCGTGCCCCACAATTTCGTGGGCCTCCGGCACGAATACCGGCACGAGGTGCTGGACTTCTCGAAGCTGGTGGAACAGAGCCGCAGCGCGGTCGAAGTGGCCCCGGCGCAGTTCGAGGACGTCGATGTCGGCGGCGGTGAGACCGTGAGATGTCTGAAGAACGGGCTGTGGCTGCTTCGCGACGCTCGCGCGCCCTACGCGGTCGTGCTGTCGCAGCACCACGACTACGGCCGCGGCAGCGGTCTGGTGGTCGACGTTGTCACCCCGCCGGGCGAGATCGGCGCCGAGATCGCGTCCCGTGTGTTCGAGGCGCTCGAGCGACAGCTCTCGAAGGGCAGCTGCTATCGCGGGCGCGTGCTCTCGCTCGAGGCCGGTTATCAATGGAGCGGCCACGCCGAGCGGATTCGCGTCCACGATCTCGAGCCGGTGACACGAGACGAGGTGATCCTGCCGGAACGCACGCTTGCCGCCGTGGAACGGAACGTGATCCGCTTCGCCGAACACCGTCCGTCGCTGCGCGCGATGGGGCTGTCGACGCAGAAGGGGCTGCTGTTCCATGGCGCGCCCGGCACCGGCAAGACGCACTGCATCCGCTATCTGGCGGGGCAGTTGCCGGGCCACACGACGCTGCTCATCACCGCCGAACAGGTGGCGCTCCTGCCGGAGTACATGGCGCTGGCCCGGCTGCTGCAGCCGGCGCTCGTGGTGATCGAGGATGCCGATCTCATCGCACGCGACCGCTCCGCTCGCGACAGCGCCTGCGACGAGGTGATGCTCAACCGGTTGCTGAACGAGCTCGACGGGCTTCGCGAACGGGCCGACGTGTTCTTCATCCTGACGACGAATCGCCCGGAAACGCTGGAACCGGCGCTGGCCAGTCGTCCGGGACGCATTGATCAGGCGATTGAATTCCCACTGCCGGATGAATCACTGCGCCGGCGGCTGATTGCCCTGTACGCACGCTCGCTGCCGGTGCCCTCGTCCATGGTCGCCGACCTGGCGCGACGGACCGATGGGGCGAGCCCGGCGTTCATCAAGGAGTTCCTGCGGCGTGTGGCGCAGCATCATCTCGACGCCGGCGCACCCGCCGAGGTGTCGCGGGCGACTGCCGACGCCGCGCTTCACGAGATGTTGTTCTCCGGCGGCGCGTTGAACACGCGGCTGCTCGGCGGCGAGACCGTGCCCGCGAACGAGTCCGAAACGTCCGCCTGAGTCGTCTCATCACACGGGGTTACGGAGGACAGATCGACATGGGGGTAGCGGGGGAATATTCCCGTTTCCCCCGTGAGATCTACCGCGATTTTGATGGTGGAGATCTCCACCTTGCTGGGGTCTGGCCCCTGAGCCGCCGTCGTCAACACTGCGGTGAGCAGCGCCCCCAGTGTGAGTGCCAGCGTTCGATGATGGCTGCGCGAGTCCATAAGTTGTGAATCGTATCTCGGGGCCGCCCGTCGCGGGCTCAATTCATTGACTGCTTCACCCACTCGGCGAGTAGTGCCCGTGCAAATGCCGCGTTCGAATCCGTGGAGAGCACTTCCATCTGCATGATTCGCTGTGGACCTGTTCGCACGAAGATGCCTTCGATCGCATACGAAACGCCCATCCAGTCGGCGCGCAGCACATACGACGCCGTTCCAAGCGAGCCGCGTCTGGACGAACACGCCGCGGCGACGTCATCCAGCATCATCGTCGCAGCGTTCCACACGCCAACGCGAAGGACAAGCGTGAAATCGTTGGACGGCATCGCGGCGCCCTGCATGTCGAAGGCCGCCAGTCCTCGACATGCCGTGGGCGACCCCGGCTCGAGGACCCAGCCGGCGGGAAAGGGCGCAAGTGGCCGACTGTCCGCCGCGACCGCGTGTGACCATTTCGCCGGCGGGCTCGTGGACGCATCTCCCGAAATCAGAGGACGGCCCTCGAGGCTTGCCAATGACGCGCGCAGGACGCTCTCGCTGAACGCCACCTGTTCCGGCGTTCCGACGAATCTGGCAAGGAGTTTCTCCCGACCAAGATCGACGATCGCGTAAATCATGCGAGTGTCGGTGCTACTGTCGGTCGCGATTGCCGTTTGCTGGCCGAGAAGGGTTGGGGGACCCGACGGACGAGACAGCGTTCGACTATCGGTCGCACTCGCCTGAGACAGGCGCTCGAACGCTTGTGTCGCGATCAACTGCTGCTCGACTTGTTTCAGGCTGAATGGCGAGAGGATCCGATCGACTCTCAGTGTCACCTCGCCACTCGCTGCAGCGGCTTCTATGCGTTGCCGCAGGGGTGAGGTGTCGTTGAAACCTTCGGGCAGTCTGAGGGCGAGACCCTTGACCTCGAACGTCGACAGCGGCCCAAGGCGAAGCGCCCGAGACGGCATCAGATGATCGAAGCCCCGAGCTTCGAGGAGCGCTTTGGCCTGGTTCACAGGAATCGCGAAGGCGATTCCTGTCGTGTCGGCCAGCCGTGCTCGGATCACGCCGACGGCGAATCCGTCCTTGTCCACCAGCGGACCGCCGCTGTTGCCCGGGTTGACCGTTGAAGTGATCTGCAAAGATCGGCGCTGGTTCTCGGCCGAACGGATCGCAGAAATCGTCCCCGCGCTCGTGGACAACTCGGGCACCGGTTCCCGTCGGTTGGCGCCGTTGCCTTCGAGCAGGAGCAGGCGGCCGAACGGGTAGCCAAGCGCTTGCGTCGGCTGGCCGCTCGTGACGGTGTCTGAGTCGCCCAGGGCGATGTAGGGGAGGCTCGACCCGCCGATCGACAGCACCGCCAGGTCCAGCGTGGGATCAGCAGCGGCAACGGATGCCTCGAAGCATTGCGATGCCGCACCACGCGCCTCGACCATCTCGCGTGACAAGCACGCTTCGATCCTCGTCGGTTTCAGTGCGAGAGTGGCTTTGAGGAGCCCTTCGGTGAGGACGATGTCAGCCGGTTCGATGACGTGGTGGTTGGTGAGGATGTACCCATCCGGCGAGATCAGGAACCCGCTGCCGGTCCCAAGCTCGATCCGATCACGATCCAGACTGCGCCTCTGACCGAGCTCCTCGATTTCCGCGTGAACGCTGCCAGTCAGTCGAATGAAGACGACAGCTTCCCCAGGATTCTTCGCGCGATCCCCTGCGGTGGCGGGCAGCCCCGATAGGACAACCGCGAGGCACACGAATGTGGTTCTCATGGAGAGATGCCCACCCAGTCTAACGACGGCTGACCGCGAAACGAACATCACACGGGGTTGCGGTAACCCCGTGTGATCTACTGCGGTCCGCCGCCGCCGCATCCCTGCTTGCACGGTGGTGGCGGCGTGTACTTGTCCTTCAGCGTCTTGCGGTACTCCGGATACATCGTCTCGGGACCGCCGAGTACTGTCTCGAGAGGAAGGTTGTATCGCTGAGTCATCTCGTTCATCGCCGGATGCTTGCCGGGCAGATAGTGCGGGACGAGCGCCGGGTTCTCGTGCAAGGTCGGCAGCTCTTCGATCGGCTCGCACGCCGTCAGCGGGAAGTTGTTTGGATTCGTCGTCAGGCGGAACACCTCGGTGAGCACGTAAGGCTCGGCGAGATACACCGGATCTTCGAGGATGGCGGTGACGGTCAGCGTGTCACCGTGGCGGTTGAAGCGATAGGTGAGCGTTGCGCGATCGCTGCTGAAGCCGCGGTGGCGCTTGATGTCGCCGAGCTTGGCGTGCGTGGTGACGGCGGTCAACGTGTCGCCTTCCCATGCGCCAGTGGTGAAGCCGCCGTGCGAGTGGGGGGCGTACTTCGACGGGTGCGGCCGTCCGTCCATCCAGATGATGGTCTCGTCGCGATCGCCCCAGCCGGCGATCTTCCACGCGAGCAGCTTCTGCGTGACGGGATCCGGCACCATCGTGAACTGCAATGGAAATGGTCCGACCACCGCGTAGATCGGCGGATACATCTGGCACTGACGCTCGGTGGCCGAGAGTGCGGCGATGTCGTAGCTCAGCGCCTTGGCGCGGCCGTCGGCACTGAGCGGCATGCCGAGCAGATCGACCGGCTCGCGAGAGTAGCCGTTGTCGTTCTGGTTACTGCGGACCCACGTGCCGGTGAGATCGATCTGAGCGAACGCTGGAGCCGCCTGCAGGGTGACGCCGGCGATGAGCGCAGCACATGTGAAGAGGCGCGAGATTCTAGGAGTCATTTCTTTACCACCGCGATGAGCAGGGCGTCGGGTCCCACTTGGCGTTGCCGGGTTCCTTCTTGAACACCGGCGCTGTCAGTCTCGGAGTGCGAAGGTATTGCGGATCGTCGATCTGCGTCGTGATCGTCAGCCATTCCTCGCCGTTCGGCCGCTTGTAGAGATCCCAGTACTCGGTCATGACCGCGTTCTCGCTGTAGGGAACGCCGTTCTTGCGCAAGTACCCGGCGCGCAGGTTCGTCGTCACGACGCGCAGCGACCCGCCGCTCGGCCGAACTGGTGGAGTGTCGGCGGCTCGATCCGCCGGCCGGAGCTGCAACGGTATGTTCGGGCGAGGGGTCTGCCACTGTGCGATGGAGACGCCTTGCCACGTCCGCGGTGTGCTTGCGGGTGCCGGCTTGTCGCTGAATTGAAGCACTCGCGTCTGTGTGCCCGCGTCCGTCTCGACCTTCAGCGTGTTGTCGTCCTGCCAGGTGATGTGCAGTCGCCCGGGCACGTTCATCAACGCCGGCGCGCCGTAGGACCGGCACTGCTCGTTGGCGGCTTCGTCCTTCGCGGGATCCCAGGCATCGGCAACTTTCCTGGCGTCCGGAGTGATCGGGATGCCCTGGTAGTCGCCTTTGGCTGGCGTCACCATCCGCCAGCGCCAGTCTTGCGTGACGACCGACACCCAATACCCCGAGAGATCGATCGGTGCCGCCGCTCGTGGCGGGCGCGGCGGCGTTGGTGGTCCACCCGCGCGCTGCGCGTCAACGGTTGCGCCGAGCGCGAGCGCGATCGCGCTCGCCACGACAGCGATGAAAGCCCGCCTCATTTCTTCCCCTTCTTCTTCGCCGCCAGCTCGTTGTACACGACCTCGACGAACATGTCGGTCGTCCAGGGTCCCGAGTCGGTTCCGTACTGACTGCGGTAGCCCAGCGTTGGATTGGCCGCTTTCACCTGCGCGAGCGTCCGGCCCTGATCGAGCAGGTCCTGCACGCGGTCGCGCACGACGGTAATCGCGTCCCGATACTCGAGGAGATCGAGTTTGTCGTACACGTGACCGTGACCGGGGACCATGAACGTGCGATCCGGGTACCACTGTATGGGCAGGTTGTGGATGCTGAGATCCATCAGGCGATTGAGCGCATCGAGCTCACCCTGCACAGTGCCCCCGCGCTTCACATCGATGAACGGAAAGCGCGTCGTGTCGATGATGTCGCCCGTCGCGATCACGTCGCCGCGGCGGAAAAACACGATGGTGTCGCCATCAGTGTGCGCGGCAGGTTGATGGAGTACTTGAATGCCCTCGCCGTTGAGATACATCGAGTACATCCGATAGGCGAACGTCTTGGTCGGCCAGAGCGCGGATGGGATCGCCTGCGCCCCGGTCGCGGCGGACATGCGCGTCATCACGTTCTCGTGCGCGAGCACGCTGGCCGCCCCCGAGTTGGAGACGAGGTCGTCGCTCAACCCGGCGCCAGCCGCAACCGCACCCGGAAGGATGCTGAGCCCCGCCTTGGAGAGCTTCTCGTTGCCGCCGACATGGTCGGCGTCCATGCTCGTGTTGATGATGTAGCGGATCGGCAGCGGTGTCAGCCGTCGGACGGCCGCGAGCACTTTCTCGGCCATCTGAGTGGAGCCGGAATCGACGAGGATGACGCCCTCGGGACCCGTCTGCACCAGGATGTTGCCGCCAGCGCCGCCGATTACATAGAAGTTCGGCCGCAGCTGCACGACCTCGAGGTCGCCTTCGGTCGGCTGCTGAGCGGAAGCGCGCTCGTGCCACGCGCCGAGTATGAGGACCACGGCGGCCACGAGCGCGGAGCACGAGGCTGCCAGCATGTTGCGTCCGACCTGTCGTGTCATCGGCGCAATTCTGGCTATGACTGTCGCCGATCGTCAAGCGTCAGGCGAACGCGCGCTTCAACAGATGCGCCATCTGCGCGGGCGGGTCGATCCAATCCAGGAAATATCGCCGATTCACCTCGCCCATCCGCGCAACGAGGGCCTGATCCGACATCAGCCGGCGGCAGACGTCGACGCACTCCTCGGGGCTGCGGTACGCCAGGTAATGCGTGCCCTCGACGATTGGCGAGAGGAACTCGTGCGTGATCGGCGGATTGATGACCGCAGTCCCCGCCGCGAGGGATTCGCCGAACTTGAAGCCGACGCTGCCGCTCAAGCCGACGCAGCTCACGGCGATGTGCGACTGACGGAGCTGCGCGTGGTACTTCCCGGTTCGTACGTGCTCGGGGAGCTGGAGCTCGGGTGCCAAGGCGGCTGCGGTGTCGGAATGCACGAGTCCGATCGCCTGCTCGTGTGGGAATGCTTTCCGCAGCGCGCGCGCCGTCGCGATGCGGTCGAGATTGGCCACGTCGAACTGATCGCCCGATCCCGGCGTCGTCGGCCACAGACGCGGCTGAAACACGATATTCATCTGCTTTGTGTCCGTGTCGCGCAACACCGGGCCGTGCGGTAGCGGGAACGTGAGCCACAGGCGAGCGCCTTCATGGGCGCGGTGCAACAGCTCGGCGAGCGCGCTGCGTGTGCGGCTCGACCCCTTGCTCCACGACGCGAGAACCGTGATGCACACGTGTCGCCACGCCTCACGTGAATAGCAGGCGATACTCAGCCCGGCCGGAGCGATCCTTTGTGCGTACGACGGACACGCCGCGCCGCGTGTCTCAGGTCCGAGGGCGCGCTTGAAGTAGACGTCGGAAAACTGCAGTGCGCTCGCGCAGACGCGGTCGGCGCGATCGTAGCAGTCGATGACGACGTTGCGGACCTCGCCGGTCCTCCGATCGGTGACGACCATCTCCATCAGTGGCTCGGGGTCGTTCGCCGACGTGCTCATGAACTCGAACGAGAGCGAGATGCGCTTGCGCTTCTCGAGCGTGGCGATGCCCGACAGGATTCCCGACATGATCGTCAGGTCGAAGTGTGGAGACACGCGCCAGACGATGTGAAAAGGCGGTTTGCTCGTGACGGCTCGCGACGCACCGAGGCTCCGTGGCAACAGGCCCACGGGCCGCTCGCTCCGGGATAGACTGCTGAGCCCGGTCAGGAACGGTGAGTCCACGTGTTGAGATATAAGCTCTACGCCGTTAGTCCGCAATCGGGTGAACCATGGAAAGATCGTCCCCGGCTCGACCGTATGTGAGCTTTCTTTGTTGGTGTCGGTGATTGTTGTGACGGAGTGACTCTATGCGTCGTCATCTAGGGATCATCATTGCCGCTGCCGGAACTGTGATCGTTATTGGACTCGCGGCCCAGCAGCCGACACCGCAAACGCCAACAAAACCGGATTCGCCAGCGATTATCGAACGAATCCAACGATTGAAAGACACCGTCGGTCCGCGATGGGTCGATGCGGTTCGTTTCTGGTGTGAGGCGCCGCGCGCGAATCGCGCTGACGATCCTGTAATCGAGCCGACGAAGATTTTCGACAACTTGTACGCGATCGGCAGCGTCGGGACTGTGGCGTACGTCATTCAGACGACGGCCGGTCTGATGATGATCGACGCGCTCGGAGCGAACGAAGTCGACTCGCGCCTGTTGCCAGGATTCGCCAAGCTGGGGCTCGACCCGTCTCAGGTCAAGACAATCCTGGTGGCGCACGGCCACGCCGATCACTTCGGCGGGTCCGCCTACTTCCAAGATCGATTCAAGTCGCGCGTTTATGTGTCGGCTGCCGATTGGGCGCTGATGGAAACGCCGCCGCGTGGCCGTGGGGCTGGTGCGCCGCCGCCAGCAGCGCCGCCCAAGCGCGATGGCGAGTTGCAGGACGGACAGCCCGTCGTGCTCGGCGATGTCAGCGTTCAGCCGGTCGCGGTGCCCGGGCACACGCCCGGCTCGATGGGTTTCATCGTCCCGGTGAGAGATCGCGGTGAGCGGCACGTCGCGGCGCTCTTTGGAGGTTCGTGGCTGACGCCGGGTCTGCTCAACGACGACGCGATGCAGACCTACATCGCTTCGGTCGCGCATTTCAAAGAAGCGACGATGAAGGCTGGGGTCGACGCCTGGCTGCAGAACCATCCGCTGATGGTGCCGTATCAGGAGTGGCTCACGCGGCTCGCATCGCGCGGCCGTACCGACTCCAATCCATTCGTCGTCGGTCGCAACGAGTATCAGCAGTTCGTGGCCGTGATGGACGGCTGCAGCCAGGTCGCGCTGGCGAGACGAAAACTGTAGCGTCTAACGCGCGGTCAGGAGCGCCGTCCAGTTGATCATCAAGTTGACCGGTTCGTGGCCCTGACGTCGCCGTAGCCTCCGGCTTCAGCCGCATCTGTAGTGTCCGGCTTTAGCCGGACCGAATGGAGCATCACATGGCCCCCGATCGAATCACGCGGCGTGCTGCTATCGGTCGCGTCACCGCGGCGGCGCTCGGCGCCACAGCAGCGATGCGCCGCACGGCCACGCCTGCCGTCGCGCAGGTCATCACGACCACAGCGCCGCCGCCGGATCCACGATTTCCGCCGGTGCCGAGCTGGAAGAACGAGCTGCGCGAGCTCGCACCCGGCGTGTTCGCCTACATCCAGGCGGGTGGTCCAGGCCTCATCGCGCAAGGCGTGTCGAATGCGGGGCTCATCGTCGGCGACGACCACGCGATGATCATCGACGCCACCGGCGCGCCGCTGCACGCGAAGAGCTTCATCGCCGCGGCGAAGAAGGCCGTCGGCGACCGGCCGTTCCGCCGGCTGATTAACACGCATCACCATGGCGATCACGTCAACGGTAACCAGTTCTTCGCGCCGATTGAGATCTTCAGTCACCCGTACTGCCGCGACGAAGTGCGTAAGGCCGTGGCGAACACGCCCGCGATGTGGGACAAGCGTGAGGGCTACGCCGACGGAACAGAGCAGCGCCGTCTCGTTCCACCAACGACGACCATCGACGGCAAGATGGTGTTCCACTACGGGGACTCGCCGGTGGAGGTGATTCATCTGGGGCCAGCGCACACCTACGGCGACCTGATGATTTACCTGCCGAAATATCGCCTGCTGTTTGCGAGTGACATCGCGTTCATCTACGTGGCGCCGTTCGCGCACAACGCCCACGTGGGGAAGTGGCTCGAGACCGTCGATCGCATCATGAAGATGGACGTCGAGACCATCGTGCCCGGCCACGGTCCGATCAGCGGCAAGAAGGAGCTGGCGGAGATGGCCGAGTACTTTCGCACGCTGCAGCGCGAGGTCAAGCGCCGCTTCGACGCCGGGATGTCGCCGGGACGGGCGGCCGCAGACATCAAGTTAGGGAAGTTCGACAATTGGATCGGGCCCGAGCGCATCGTCATGAATACCGTCCGCCTCTACAACGAGTTCAGAGGGGTCGGCGGTCCCGACTATGACCTTGCTGCGACGCAGAAAGCGACGGAGGAATACAACGCCATCCTCGCGGGTAGAGGTGTTAAGCGCTGATACTGTGCTCGTTCAAGCGTCTACCGTAGGAATCAAGGTTGCAGAAGGTTGACGCATGACAGAGAAACCAGACGACGGCGCTCAGCGGGAGAGTCCCGCTGAGCGTGAGTCCAAGAAGAACCCCGCCAACCAACAAGATCTCGAGAAGCCCTCTCAAGGACGGGACGAACCGCCCGCTGAAACGATCAAGCGAGGCAAGCGAAGTCCAGACAGTCCGTGGATGGGCGGCGGCTAAGCGAATCTGTCGAGCATCACTGACGCCCTCTCGACGACGATGACGCTGCGCCAGTTCGAGAACGGCTATTGGTACTCGACGAATTGACGGACTTCGCCGAACGCATCACTATCCCCGCTGCACGAGCCCTCATCGCTATGGCGAGTGCGACGGCTGACGCTCGTCCAGCGTCGCCTTGGGCACCAGCCGATACCGGGCACTCGGCGTCTGCCCCGGGACGTGGCGGTCGTACACGAACATCAAGTCGTACCGTTCGAAGTTCTGAAACCACTCGTCCCAGGAGATCGGTCGAAAGCGCGCGGCCGCAGGAAAGTTGAACCGTATTCCAGTGCCGCCGTCGCGCACATCGACGGTCGCCGGCCCTGACGTCGTCGCCTCGCCGGTGGCTGGTTCGGCGCTGTGGCGGGCAGCCCACTGGCGAATCAACTCATGGTCATTGGTCGCCAGGACCGCGACGTCCGGTTCTTCCGAGCTGTGAACGTCGACGCGTCGAATCGGCTCATTGTCGGGCAGGAGCGAACGTGAGGTCATCGGATTCCTCGCTTTCTCAACGGACCGGCCAGCGCGATGACGTTGTACCCCTCACCGAGCAGCGGCATCGTCTCATTGAACGTCCGCAGCACCTCCGCGTCTGCTGGTAGATCGTCCCGTCCAGGAAGGTCTGCCGCGCCACACGCACGAGCTCGGCATCGAGCATGCGCTCATCCGTCCCACGCGCCCCACGATGGCGATCGTCCCGGTGGGAGCCAGCCAGCGCGCGTTCGACGATGGCCTCCAGTTGATCCTCCGAAGGTCGATCTGATCGATGTTGTTGCCGCATACTTGTCGCGGCCAAGGGGCATTCGCCCCTGACGTCGCGCTTGCCATCATTTTCAGTACGCAATCGTGAGGCCCACCGTGCGTACGTTGCCCCTTCGTTGGACCGGTTTCGAACTGAGGCGACTTATCAGGGTGCTTTCCGCTGGAGCTGGCCCAGTGCAGGGCTGCGTCGTGCCCTCCACGTCGCAGCAGTTGTGTAGGTTCTTAAGACGCCGGTGCCGTTCCCGCCCTCATGACGTGAGCCGAGGATGTCTGTATGAGGACAGCTCAAGAACGTGGACGGTCATCGTCGGAGTGTCGGCTGGGTTCTCTCGACTTCGAAACAGCATCGCGGCCGTTCGTCGCGATCGCAGCACTCGCGCACAGGGACGCCGATGATCTCTGCGACGAGGCTTTCCATGGCAAGACACACGCCTCGATGCTTCCCCGATATCGCCGCCAGGGGGCACCCGTCGCCACGGATTATCAAACTGCCGTTGCTCTCGACTCGAGTCAACGCGCCGAGCTGTTCGTTCAGCAGCGCGCTCGCTGCGGCTACTCGAGACTCGAGCCCTTCTGAGATTCGCTTTTCCCGTGACAACTCGCCCGCCAGCCCTTTCCGGTCGTTCTCAGTAGTGTTTCCACCTGCTCGGCTGGCAGTGCTTGGGCGAAGGCATCGACCAAATGCATCAGTAGTGGCACGTACGCTTTCGACAAGAGTTGCTCGATTTCCGGTGTTAGCTCATAGACAAGAGAAGGACGTGTCGTGCCGGGCTTCTTGCCGGCTCTCTTGACGACACCATCGCGCTCCATTGCGGCGGTCTGAATGCGAACGGCGCTCGACGTCAGGCCGAGCTTCTTGGCGAGATCCTCAACGGTTCGTCCACCGGCGCGGAGCAACGTGACGATTCGTCCGCGGCTCGTATCGAGCAGTTGCTGTCTCAGTGTCTCAGCCATGCGCTCGCTGGAATGTCGTAGGCCATCGTCCTCATCGTACCCGTGTTTCCGTTGCGTGAGCCGCTGGAGCGGCGCGGCGCGACCTGAGTAGACTTGGAGGCCGAGCACATCCTTGTCAATCATCGTCTTCACCGACGGCGCAGCGAAAGGCAATCCCGGCCCTGGCGGCTGGGGCGCCATCGTCATCACACCAGATCAGCACGTCACGGAACTTGGAGGCGGGTCGCCTCACACGACGAACAACAAGATGGAACTGAGCGGCGCGATCGCCGCGCTGCAACACGTCGCGCATCAGCCCGGGCCCGTGGCGATCTACTCGGATTCCACGTATCTGATCCAAGGCATCACACAGTGGGTGTGGGGTTGGCGCCGGCGCGGATGGAAGACGACGCAGGGCGGTGACGTGCTGAACCGAGAGTTGTGGGAGCAGTTGTCGGCGCTGGTTGGTGCACGCACCAGCGGCGTGAACTGGCACTGGGTGCGAGGCCACGTCGGAACACCCGGCAACGAGCGCGCGGATCAGATTTCAGTGGCGTTCGCGCTGCAACAAGCCGCCGACTTGTATGTCGGGCCGTTGGACGGCTACGCGCTGCCGATTCTCCACCTGCCGGACGACACCACACTGCCGAAGCGGACAGTCGGTTCGGGCGCGACAGCCAAGACCGCTGCATACTCGTACGTGAGCGTGGTCGACGGCGTTCCGATGCGGCACGTCACCTGGGCGGAGTGCGAGCGGCGCGTGAAGGGAAGGTCCGGCGCGCGATTCAAGAAGGCCACCAGCGCGGCCGACGAGTCCTCAATCCTGCTCGATTGGGGCATCGATCCGAGCCAGGTCTAGCGCGATGATGAACGACGTCGCTTGGCAGCTAGAGGATTCAGTCGAAGCGGACGCGAGTCTCAGTTTTGTGTGGAGCTATTTGACAGACGTGAAGAACTGGAGCGACCCGTCATCGGAATTCGCGCTTGATGGTCCGTTCGCGGCCGGCTCGCAAGGAACGACGCGGATGCCGGGCCAGGAACCTGTGACGTGGCACATCGCCGACGTTCAGGCCGGACAGTCGTACACGATCGAGACCGAACTGCCAGGCGCGACGCTCTCGTTCAGATGGTCCTTCGACGCGGTGTCCGATCGGAGGACCAGACTGACGCAGCGAATCGTGTTGGCCGGCAGCAACGCGGCCGCATATGTTTCGGAGATGGAACAGTCGTTCGGAGCGAATCTTCAGGCGGGTATGGAGAAGATTGCCGCGACGATCGCGACTGCGGCGGCTCGCGTCGGGTGAACGCAGCGTCCCGCGAACGTGGGGCCGCTTTCAGGCGGCCCGTATCTGCGAACTCACGTGTCCCGCGAACGTGGGGGCCGCCTTCAGGCGGCCCGTGTCCGCGAACTCACGCGAGAACCGTTTTCAACCAGGCGATCAGATCGTGTGTCACTTCGACGCGATTCGTCTCGTTGAGGAGTTCGTGGCGAGCATCGGCGTAGAACTTGTGACTCACGTTCGTCATGCCGACGTCTGCATACGCCTCGAGCAGCCGTTGAACACCATGTGTCTCTTCGCCGACGGGATCGCGCGAGCCTGACATGATCCACAC
>Ga0209382_10007532_pt1 | contig 13830 bp, 12 predicted proteins | sample SoiMetdeltSBSDD5_FD_187599 | JGI IMG/M metagenome (GOLD analysis project Ga0209382, IMG submission 187599) | Bulk soil microbial communities from a Populus tree surrounding site in Tennessee, USA - Soil MetaG P. deltoides SBSDD5 (SPAdes) (version 2) | ecosystem: Environmental > Terrestrial >... | reverse complement strand
GAATCCGTACAGCGGCGGCGTCCTCGGTACCGGATCACCGCGTGCGAGGGCCTTCTATCGCGCAGTCACGAACTGGCACCGCTGGCTCGCCGTCGAAGGTGAAGGCCGCGCAACGGCGCGCGCGGTCACCGGCGCGGGCAACGCCGCGTTTCTCGTGCTCGCGGTGACAGGACTCTTTCTGTGGTGGCCGCGCCAGTGGACCGTTCGACATCTCGCGCCGGTCTTGCTCATCCGGCGCGGCCTGCGCGGGAAGGCGCGCGATTTCAACTGGCACAACGCGATTGGGTTCTGGTGCGCGCCAGTCTTGATCGTGCTCACTGCCAGCGGCATGGTGATTTCCTACACGTGGGCAAGCAATGTCGTCTACACGCTGACGGGTAGCCCGCGGCCGGCAGCCGCAAGCGGACGCCCAACGTCAGAAGCCCGCACCAGCCGACGGCCAGCAGACACTAACGCGATCGCGCAACGTGCGACGCTTGCGTCGCTGCAGGCGAGCGCCGAGGAACGCGTACCGACGTGGCGCACGATGATCGTGCGGCTCGCCGCCAACAACGGGCCGATCGCGTTCTCGATGTCTGATCGCGCGCACTGGAACGGTTTCGCGCGGTCGACGTTGACGCTCGATCCGCGCACGGGCGCCGAGATCAGATGGGAACCGTACGCAACCACGAGCCTCGGACAGAAAGCGCGCGGCTGGCTGCGCTTCGCGCACACCGGCGAGCTCGGCGGCGTCCCTGGCGAAGCGATCGCGGGATTGGCGTCGGCCGGCGGCGGCTTTCTCGTCTGGACCGGACTCTCTCTCGCGCTGCGCCGCTTCGCTGCCTCGCAGCTGAGGCGCCGGTCGAGCCGCGCCGAGGAAACGCCCAGCGCCCGGGTGGCGTAAGAAGACGCGGAGGTTCGTGCGTCTATGGCTGGTGCGTCTATGGCTCGTGCGAAGATGAGCGCCCTGCTGACGGCGATTGGCGTGGCTGGATTGACGCTCTCAGGGTTCGCAAACGATGAATTCTGGCCGCAATGGCGTGGGCCGAGCGGCACCGGCGTGTCGAAGGTCGCGAAGCCGCCCGTCGAGTGGAGCGAGACGAAGAATATCCGCTGGAAGAAAGAGATTCCTGGCCGCGGCTCGAGCACGCCGGTCATCTGGGGCAACCTGGTCTTTGTGTCCACGGCGGTGCCCGTTGGCGTCAGCGACGCGGAAGCGCACGCCGCACGCGGCAGCGCGCCAGGTTCCCACAAGTACATCGTCATGGCGCTCGATCGCAAAGACGGTCGCGTCGTCTGGGAACGCGTCGCACGCGAAGAAACACCCCACGAGGGCACGCACCAGGAATGGGGCACGTGGGCCTCGCCGTCGATCGTCACCGACGGCACGCACGTGATCGCGTCGTTCGAATCGCGAGGCATTTATGCCTACGACATGAAAGGCGGGCCGGTCTGGCAGAAGGATCTTGGCGACAAGCGAATGCGCAACCAGTTCGGCGAGGGCAGCTCGCCGGCGCTCTATCGCGATACGCTCGTGATCGTCTGGGACCATCAGGGCGAATCGTTCATCACGGCCCTCGACAAGCGCACCGGCGAGGAACGCTGGCGCACCGCGCGCGACGAGATCGATTCGTGGGCCACGCCGCTCGTCGTCGAGCACGCCGGCACTGCACAGGTCGTCACGAGCGGCATGAAGCAGGTGCGTAGCTACGATCTCGCGAGCGGCAAAGTGCTTTGGTACGGCGCGGGCACGACGATGAACCCGATTCCGTCGCCGGTTGCGTCCGACGGCCTCGTGATCCTGACTGCTGGCTTTCGCGGAAACAACTTGAAGGCGGTACGGCTCGCTGATGCCAAGGGCGACATCATGAACACGCCGGCGCTCGTCTGGTCGCTCGATCGCGACACGCCGTACGTGCCGTCGCCCCTGCTCTATGACGGGATTCTGTACCTGCTGAAATCGAACAACGGGATCTTGTCGACGTTCGACGCGAAAACCGGTAAGCCGTATTACCAGCTCCAGCGGCTCGAATCTGCCGCGAACATCTTCGCGTCTCCCGTCGGCGCCGCGGGCCGGGTCTACTTCACCAGCCAGCAAGGCACGACCGTCGTGCTCAAGCACGGCCAGACGTTCGAGATCGTGGCTGAAAACAAACTGGATGACGGCTTCAACGCCTCTCCCGCGCTGGTCGACAACGAGATTTACTTGCGCGGCAACAAGTCGCTGTACTGCGTCGCCGAGAAGTAAAAGAAAAAGGCAGAGGGAAATCTCCCTCTGCCTTCTGCCTTCTGCCTTCTGCCTTCTGCCTTCTGCCTTACTTCCGAGGTTCTGACGACGGCGGCACGATGCTCTTGAGCCGCATGTAGGTGACCATGTTGCCGTAGTGCTCGAAGTCGTGATGCGTGTTGAACTCGAGCACCGACAGCTTGGCCATGTCGCCGCCGAAGAACTTGATGACCGTGGCACCGGCCGCGTCGGTCATGCCGCCGTGGACTTTGTCGCAGTAGGCGAACGAATCGGCAAGCGCCTTGGTCAGATCCGCCTTGGTCGTCTTACCCTTCTCGATCGGCTGCTCGAACCCGCCCGCGGGCGGCTTCTCGCCGGCGGCCGCCGAGCAGAAACCGTAGTTGGCGTCGGCGACGTGGCCGACCAGTTGCCCGAAGCTGCGCACGTCAGGCGTCGGTTTGAAGGCGTAGTTCTCTTCCGGCATCTTCTCCGCGGCCTTGATCACGTAGCCTTTGATGATGTCGTAGGTTCGCTTCGATCCCGCCGACAGCGGGTTGGCGTTCTGAGCACTGGCCGTCTGAGCGGTCAGCAGCGTGACTGCCAGTCCACAAAGCAACATCGTCTTCTTCACAGCAATCGCTCCTTCTTCTAAAGGCGTGGTACCTGAAGGCGGAGTGTACACCGCTTCCACGAAGCGGAGGACAATTGGGGCCATTACTGGTGGATCAAGTGCGACTCGCCCTGGCGATGTTGAACTACAGGATCTGACCCCAACGCGCCCCGCGGCGCCGCAACGAAGTTTCGCAGCTGACTGTAGGCATTTCGTCCCCGGCGGACTTGATCGGCCGCGGCGGCGAGCAGCGGTTCGCGGACGTGTTCGGCACTCGCCCAGGCGCGATCGATCGCCGCCCTGAGGCGGCCGTGCAGGTCGTCTTCGTCGAGCCGGACGATTTCGCAGCCGAGCCCGAATTGGTCCGCGACGCCGGCCATCTTGTCGACGTAGTACTCCGAGCGCGCCAAGGCCACAACCGGAATCCCTTGCGCGAGCGCGAACACCGCGCCGTGATAGCTGCCGGTGATCATCACGCGGCACTGCCCGATCCGATCGATCACTTGACGCGGCGTTTCGAGTCCAGCGCCGCCGTCGTCGCCGGCCAGCAAATGCTGCAGCGTCTCGACGTCCATCCGCCCGCCGTGGTGGGCAATTGGAATAGCCAGCATTCGGGCGTGGTACGTCTCGGCTGCCTCCTTGAAGGTTCGACCGAGAAGCGCCAGCATGCTCTGCTCGACCTTCGCATAAGGCGCGACGCGAACGTTGATGCCTATCGCCGGCGCTGAAACTCCGCGATCGCGCGTGTCAGCCGGGAACGCCATCTCAATCGCGTCGTCGCCCGTCACCACAACCCTGGAGTGGTCAACGCCGAGCGCTGATAGCAACACGGGTCCCGTCCGGGATTCGCGAATGCAGATCTGGTTGACTCGGGGCAGAACGGCCGCCGCCCGCGCCCACAGCTCAGCGTCCTCAATCGGGCCGAGACCCTGGCCAAATAACGCGGTCGGCTTCTCTCGTCGCTGCGCGAGATCGAGCGTCGAGAGTATCCCGAGCGCGTTCTCCTTGAACGCATCCGTCAGAATTCCAGCGCCATTGACGACGACGAGATCAGCGCCTTCCACAGCATTCAGAAACCTGAGTGCATCGTCGGCAGGGCGGCGAGTGACCGTCTGTTTGAGCAGAAGCGAACGAGCAAAGAGACGCGGCCACGTGAAGCGCAAGCGGTCCTGCGCGCGATCGAGGCGGTGGCCCACGGCACGCGGCAACAACTTCCGCAGAGGCCCGAGGAGCTGATCGTCGAGCCACAGCCTTCGGCCGCGAACCGGCACACCCTTGACGTCGCCACAATGTCGCGCGACCAGCGCTGGCGCGTGGGTGATGACTTCGATCGATGCGGCCGGCCACAGCTCGCGCAGGCGAGAGACGGCGACGGTGAGCATCGAAAGGTCGCCGACGTTCTGGCAGTTGTAGCTGCAGGAGTCTAGGAGGATTCTCATCGCGACCAACTGCTCGCGTCCAGCCCTGCCGCCGCAGCCAGCCACTGGCGATGGCGCGCGTGCAAGCGCGCGGCGTAGAGGCGAGCGATTCGACTCCGCCCTCCGGACTGAATTTCAACCAGATGACAGAGCACGTGTTGAAGCAGCGTGAGCGCAAACAGTGGGCGGTCCGGCGTCAGCCCAGGCTCGAAGGCGTCAAGCAGTTCTGCCTGCAGCAAGGCAGTGATCCTTCGACGGAACCATGGCTTGGCCGTCATCGAATCTATCCACAAGTACAGGTGCGACACATCGTGATAGATCGTCCCGGCCTTCGCCATCGTGAAGTCGAGCACCGTCATGCGGCCGTCGCGGACGATCACGTTGTCGGGGCAGAAGTCCGCGTGGATCCAAACCGCGGGGAACCCGGTGCGAGTCCCCTGATCCATCAAGGCGAGTTCGATCAGCCGGTCGCGGTGACGCTCGAGCGCGACCCGACCTGCGCGCGTCAACCGCATCGGTCCCCGTGCCTCCATGTCGGCCAGGCGTCTGTCGAAGTACGTCTTCACCGTGTCGATCGCGATCTCCCGATCTTGCGGCAACGCCGCCTGTGCCGCTCGGATCCACGTGCCGGCCTGGCGTACCGTGCGCACCAAGCGTTGTCGAGCGTGTGGATTCGGCCAACCCGCGGCCTGCGTCAGCAGCTCAGCCAGTGTTTTCCCAACAGCCTGCTCTGTGACAATTGCCAGATCTTCAGGAAAGCACGCGATCGGCCGTACGGCCGTCAGGCCTGGATATCTTGACAGTCCCTGATGTACGCGGCTCGTCATCTCGAAGTCCTTGACGACGTTCTGCCGCATGGATTCGATTTCGGCTTCAGTATTCGCGCGCGGCTTCAGGATTTTGACAAACGCATTGTCGGTTCCGGCCTGCGCCTTGACGCGAATTTCGAGAATGGTCGAGAAAGGCCGATCGAGCGCACGGACCGGGGCAACGCCCACGAAGCTTGGGCCGAAGTACTGCCGGCCGCCCGCCTCGAGCTTGGCGAGGACGGGACGAAACTGGCTGCTCCCCGTGAAGCTGGCTGCAATGCTCATCCGCGTCGCGGCGGCGTCCGGCTGAACACGTACTCCGTGCAACCGAGTCCGCCACCCATCTTCAACTTGTCGAGCGCAAAGCCGCGCTTTTTGTAGAACGCAAACACGGCATCCGGCTTGGCATACTCGTAGGGATAGCCGCCAACCCAATCGATGATGTCGTACCAGTGGTTCATGCCGCGGGTTGGGTCGTACTTCGTCCACGAGCGAACGTAGTCCTGGGGGCGCCCTACGAGCGTCGCCCGCGCCAACGCCTTCAACTCCTCGGGGAGACTGACGACGACCGCGAATGGCGGTCTTAGCGACCCGGGCAGGCGGCTGTATACATGCTTGATCCGCTTCCAGCGGGCGCTCTGACTGCCCATGTCGTTGTAGATCGCGATGAACAGCCGCCCGTTCGCGGCCACCGGCCGCTGGGCATTGTCGAGCGCCTGCCACATGGCGCCGGTGTGGTGGAGGACCCCCCATGAATACACAACATCGAAGGTGCCCAGACGCTCGACGAAATGAGCGTCGAGGATAGACCCCTGCTCGATATGCCAGGTTGGATCGTTCGGGAAGTAGCGGCGCTTCAGTTCGTTCGTGCAGCGTACGGAATCGGTGTCGTAGTCGAACGAATGCACCGTGGCGCCAAGACGCCGCGCGGCCAGGGAGAACAATCCGCTCCCCGAACCGATGTCGAGGAACCTGGCGCCGGCCAGCGATTTCGTTTCGAGCATTTCGCGGAGCGACTGTTCAGCTTGGGCAATTCGTTCATCGTTCAGGACGGTCAGGAACCGTGCCCAGTTCTTCCCGAACGCGAAGCGCTCGCCGCGCGAGACTTCCTGCGCGTGCCGGGCCTGTGCCGTCGATCCGTCGCCTGTTATGGCCAGATCGGTTGTCGTCATGGTGCCACCAAGCTCCTGAAAGGGTCCTGCGCGGTCCGGCCTCTAACGTGTGGTGGTCTTGAACACGAGGCGATCGCGAATGTCGTAGGCGCGCAGCAGCAGTCCCGGCATCAGGCGCAGGAGCAGCACCGCCAGCGCGATCTTGCGGCGGCCAAGGTGCGCGTTCGCCTCGCTGAGCTTCTGAACGGCTTGCTTGTGATCGCCGGCAAAAAACGCCCGCTTGCCCTCGTGCAGACGCAGCAACGCCGCAAAGTAGGCGCGGCGCGCCGTCACGAGCGTCTGTTGTGCCGGTGTCAACGTCATCTCGCGCGCCGTCTTATCGAGGACCCGCACGATGTGATTGCACATGTTCACCGCATCAGCCGACAGACTTCCCCGTCGCAGCCGGCTTCCGACCAGCGACTGGCGGTGATAGCCGATGCGCCCGCCGTTCTGGACGATCCGCAGCCACATGTCGAAGTCTTCCGAACTGCGGAGCGACTCGTCGAAGAGGCCTGCGTCGACGATGGCCTTACGCCGGGCGAGCACGGACACCATCACGTTGCAACGCTGCGTCACCAGCGACTCGAACGTGACCTCACCCTCCGACGGGTGAACGTTCATGAACAGGCGTCCGGATCGAAGGGGGTCGCCGAAAGTGGTGGCATTGGGATACACGACGTCGTACCCGTTCGTGCGCAACACGTGCAGCTGGTGCGCTAGGTAGTTGGATTCCCATACGTCGTCCGAATCAAGGAGCGCCACGAACTCGCCGCGAGCCACGACAATGCCCGCATTTCGGGCCGCACTCAACCCGCGATTGGGCTGAACTATGTAGTGGATCCGGTCGCGATATCCCGTGATCACCCGCTCGAGCTCGGTCGTATCCGGTGAACCATCATTAATGACGATGACCTCGTAGTCGCGAAACGTTTGCGCGAACACCGAATCGAGCGTGTCCGCGATGTACGGTGCGGTGTTGTACGTGGGGATGATGATGCTGACGGTCGGCTGAGCCATAGATGCCGGCAACGGACGCTCGGAGAGCGGCTGGCTGGCGCCGTCGCGGACATACGCCGCGGAAGCACCGCCGGCCGTACCCCGAAGATTGATGGTCACACGGTCCGTCGGACAACGGCTCCCAAGCCAATCAACAGGGAACCAACGAGGACCATCGATGCTGACTGCGTGGCTTCCCCGCTCCAACCAGGCGTAAATGTGGCGGCGGGACGAGGAACCATGGCCATGGCGATCTCGGCTGTATCGGCGCTACCGGGAGATGCTTCACCCTTCAGCGAGGACACCACGACGATCACTGGCAGGAGGACAGTCACCAGAAGCGCGGCGATTGCCATACGTGCGCGTCGGGTGTGAAGTTCGCTTCTCATCAATAACGTTTGAACTCTCATCGGGTACGTTCCGGTCGTCAGGATTCAATGACGATGCCAGCGGCGTGTTGGTCGGGTTTTCTTCCCTCGCACGTCGAACCTGCTGCTCTGCTCGACTGCATTTCAGCTTCTGACGAAATGTTTTCCACTGCGTGGCATTTGGCTTGCTCACGTCTCGACCGCGATCCAACACCTGGGTGAACACGAAGGGATACGAGCACGAATGGACGAGATGATCGGTGCGGTACGACACGCTCGCCGTAATGCTGATGCGACCACGGCCGCACTGCTGGGGCATAGCTCGGCCATGGCGGACGTGCGGGACATGATCGCTCGCGTCGCGGACACGGATGCCACCGTACTGATCCGCGGCGAAAGCGGTACCGGAAAGGAACTCGTTGCCCGGGCGCTCCATGCGGGCTCGCCACGGCGCGACAGACCGTTCGTGAAAGTCAACTGCGCGGCGCTGCCCGCCGAACTGCTCGAGTCGGAAATGTTCGGGTTCGAGCGAGGCGCGTTTAGTGGCGCGTTGCAGACCAAGCCGGGGAAATTCGAGTTTGCCAACCACGGCACGATCTTTCTCGACGAGATTGGCGACATGCTACAGCCGCTTCAAGCGAAGCTCCTGCACGTATTGCAGGACGGCGAGTTCTCCCGGCTGGGCAGTCACGGCGACCTACGCGTGGACGTGCGGATCATTGCCGCCACGAATCGGCGGCTGGAAGAAGCCGTGAGCACCGGTCAGTTCAGAGAAGATTTGTTCTTCCGCTTGAACGTCGTGGGGATCAAGATGCCGCCCCTGCGCGAACGCCGCGAGGAGATTCCACTGTTTGTCCGGCACTTTCTCGCGAAGTACTCAGCGCACTACAACCGCCCTCGCGCGGAGATCACCCGCGCCACGCTCGACGCGTTCATGCAACACGATTGGCCTGGCAACGTGCGCGAGCTCGAGAACGTGATTCAGCGGATTGTGATCCTGGGATCGGAGTCGGCTGAGTGGAATCCGTTGATGCGGCGCCGCGTCGAACGGCGTTCCCCGTTGGGCGAGCGGCGGCGAAACCTGATGTCGCCGGAAGTCCCCCTACCGGTGCCGCCACCACTGCCGGTGGCCGCACCGGAAATGCCTCCAGTTCCGCCAGATCCGCCGCAAACGCCGCTGGTAGCGGTGCCGGATGAACCGGCATCGCTGAAGCTCATCGGCCGCGCCGCCGCGCGTGCCGCGGAGCGAGAGCTGATGTTGCGCATGCTCCACCGCACGCGCTGGAATAGAAAAGAGGCCGCCGAGATCCTCGGCATCAGCTACAAGGCGCTCCTCTATAAGATCAAGGAGCACCGTCTCGACGATCCGCTCACCGATCCTGATCCTCCCTCGCGCGGGTGAGCAGCTCGTGGTTCACGCCGAGATCGCCGCCGTCGGTGGCGGCGCGGCGATAGGCGCTTCTCGACGTGAGCCTGAAATCGCCGTTCGGCATATCGACGAAATCCGTGTTGAACTGCTGCACGGAAGGAAAGAAATTGCCCGCCGGATATCTCGAGGCCTGTCCGCCCGCCAGCACGTTCGATCTGATCACGCCATCGGGAAAGTAGGTTTCGATCGCGCGCGTGCCGGACCCGACGCCGTTGCCAAAAATCCCGTAGGTGTTGTGCGGCGCAAGATTGTTCGTAAACCGGAACCCGGGAATCGTGCGGTCGCCGCGGCTTGGTCCGTAGGCCGTTACTACGTTGCCCGAGTGCATGATCGTGTTGTGGTCGACGGTGACGTCGTGGGGTGCACCGCCCACCTGAAGGAACGTTCCACTTCCTCCCCACTGACGGTGATCGATGTTCTCGAACAAGTTATGTTGAATGATGATTCGCTTCGCGGTCTGGCTTTCAGCGGTGCTGTCGGTGCCAAGAATGTTGACCCCGCCCGATGCGTGCCGCACCACGTTGTAGCGGAAGATCACGTTCTCGATGGTGGCCCACGGCGCGCGGCCGCCAGAATTGCGCACCGTGAACAACACGGCGTACCCAGTCTGTGATGCCACCCAGGTGTTCTCGATCAGATTGCCCTCGATGACCACGTCACGGGCATTCTTGAGTTCGAGTAGATTCTTCACGGTCCACTTCGCCGAGCGCCAGTCGACGTTCTTCGTCATGTGGTTGCGTCGAATGGTGATATCTGTAGGGACTAAATTCTGGATGGCAGGATCGGATCCGCCGAACAGTAAGTTCACGCCGGCCGCTTCGAGGAAATTGTTCTCGATCACGAACGGTCCCGGCCCGTTCCAACCGGCAATTGCCTGCGATTCCTGCCCGGCCGCCTTGATATCGGCGATGTAGCTGTTGCGAATGGTGGTCTCGGCGCTATTCAGGGCAATCCCGCGCTTCTGTCCGCGAGAGGGATCGCCACGTACGAGCACGCGATCGAGCACGATATCGCTTGCCACCGACTCGACATTTCGCTGATTGTTCGAGCCATCACCAAGGGTGATGATGTCGCCTGCCACGCCGTTGCCCACAAACTCAACAGCCTGGATGCGCCAGTGACTCGCCCGCGGCGCGGTTCGCAACGCCGGCTCGGCATTGTTGGACTTCAGCTTCGGCAGCAGCGCTTCGTGCTCAGGACCGATCCGCTGGTTCACCCCGGGCAGCCGTCGATCTTCGGATGCTGAACGAACAAGGATGGGGCGCGTACCGTCTTTGGCAGGCAAGACGAAATTGCCGGTGTAGGTTGCGCCGGGCTGAAGCATAAGGATGTCGCCGGGCCGCGCTTGATCGAGCGCCGCCTGAAGATCGCCATCGGCCGGCACGACAATCGTCGCGCTGCGCACCCGAGTCGTCGAACCGATGCCGATCGCCGTCACCACAACCGCTGCCGCTACCAGTCGTCCAGCAATCATCTGTTTCACGTTCGTTGGCCTCCGCACATCAGTGTCTCGCGCTCAGCCGCAACATTCCAGCTGATGTGTTTCCGCGTCGAGACGCTCTTCACTGGTACTTCTTCCACTCGGGACACACAAGCACCACCGTAAGCGAGGAGGCCCGGTTGCATCATCCGCGCCGAGCTTCATCTGCGAGGCCATTGACGCGAAGGGTGCGTAGCCAAGCGGTCGACGTCGCTCGTCCCTAGAGAACGACTTTTCCGTTTTGAGCACATCGATTACCGCGTGCAAGCCTCTAGAGGCCGCATTTCCAGTGAGATCCGTGGCATCACGCTTGCTCAATCGCGGACTCGTGCGTGAGAAGCGAAAAGGCGGACGTGATCGCGCGCAGGAACGCGCAGGCACGTTAGACCCCGGCTCGGTTGTGTGAACCCGTTTATGTCGCAGGCGCGCTTCTACGATGGGGGGTCCGGTCTACTGACGCGCGAAGCTTTCAGCTTCATGGTCGAGCATCAGCTGATGCACGCGCAGCGAGCTCAGGAGTTCTTGACACTGGTAGTTATTGTTGCCGAGCGTGAATGGCGGGAATTGGTGGTCGCCGCGGACGAGTGGATCGTCAAGGAGCTGGCGAGGCTCGTTCGCTACGCGGTCAGGAACACGGATCTGGTGGCACGGACGGCAGACGGCATGCTGTCACTTCTCCTCGTGGGGATCGATCTCGAACGAGCGAACGGCGTCATCGAGCGGCTGAACTCGCATATCCGCCGCTACGGCTCGTCGCCAGCGCTGCAAATCAGCGTCGGCGCCGCCTGCTGTCCGACCCATTCGATTCGTGCCGACGAGCTGCTCAAGGTCGCGATTGCACGACGCTCCACCACGATCGCGCCATCTCGTCCTCCGGCCACCACGCTGACCGACAACAGCACGCCCGCTGCAGAGTCGCGGCCGGCCGTCGCTCAACAGACTCCGATAGACGACCGCGAGAGCGGTCCTGCACTGACTGGAAAGCAACTATGACGACACTGACTACTCGCATCGGCGTACTCGTCCTTGGCCTTGCGCTTCTGCCGGCAGTCGGGACGGCTCAGAACAGCCAGACTCCGAACGGCAACGGCACGCGCACAACCGGATCCACCACCGCCGTGACGGCGGACTACCGGCTCGCCCCGGGAGATAAGTTGCGCGTGGAGGTGTACAAGGATACGCAGCTCTCGCAATCGCTGCAGGTGCGCCCCGACGGCAAGGTCACGCTGCCGCTCATCGGCGACATCGTGGCGAGCGATCTCACGCCGATCCAGCTGAGAGACAGGATCGCCAGCAGCCTCAAGGAATACGTCACCAACCCGGTCGTCACGGTCATCGTCGTCGAAGCCAGCCCGGTGATGGTGTTCGTGATGGGCGAAGTGAACCAGCCGGGATCGATCCCGATGCGCGGGCAGATGACCGTCCTGCAGGCGCTCGCCATGGCGGGCGGCTTCCGTGAGTTCGCCAACACCAAGGACATTCGCATCCTGCGCCGTACATCCGTCAACTCCAAGGCCGTCGAGACCATCCGCTTCAACTACAACGACGCGGTGAAGGGCAATGTGGCACCGCTGTTCCTCAACCCCGGTGACATGGTGGTGGTCCCGTAGGCCGTGCAGAGGAGGTACAGCATGACGACACGGTTCGGCCATCGCGCTGTTGGCGTGGCGGGCGCACTCGTCCTCGCGCTTGCCTCGCCGGCATCGCTTCATGTCGGGGCGCAAACGCGATCGAGCGAGACCGCCTCGCCGCCCGCCGGTTGGGTCTTCACGCCTGGGATTTCGGTTGGCCAGACGTATGACAACAACGTCCTTCTCGCCACGCAGGGCAACGAACACATCACGGATTTCCTGACGGCCGTGTCGCCGCGCGGCGCGCTCGCGTTCAGGGGCCGTCGCGACACGTTCTCGCTCGATTACCGCGGAAGCTTCCAGATCTATCAGGAACTCTCGGAGCTGAATGCCTTCGATCAGCGCGGCAGCGTCTCTTACGTCCACCGATTTTCGCCGTCGTTGAACTTCTTCGCCCGCAACAGCGTGTCACGTTCGCCAACGACGGACGACATCGACGTGCCGGGCGTGCAGTTCCGGCGGCAGGGCGTGTTGCTCAATGACTTTCGCTCGGGATTCGACAAGCGTTTTACGCAGCGCTCGTCGATGACTGCTGCGTATACGTACCAGTACATCAGATTCGACGACGAAGACGTGCTGGTGGATACCTTGCGTCGTGGCGGGTACGGGCACGGCGGATCGGTTCAATACGGATATCGGCTGCAGCCGCGAGTCTCCGTCGGCGGCGAATATGACATGCGCCGCGGCACCGTTGACCAAACCGAGGAATTTGACGTGATGAACGCGCTCGCCACGGTCGACTGGCGTCTGACCCAGCGCGTGGATCTGTCGGGCGGCTTCGGCCTTTCCTGGCTCAAGACCGGCCGCGACGAGCAGCGCCACACCGCGCCGGCCTTTCGCGTCAGCTTGAGCGGTTCCGGCCAGCGCGTCGGCTGGAACGTCGGCTATCGGCGATCGTTCCTGCCGTCCTTCGGCTTCGGCGGCACGTTCCAGAATCAGGAGTTCCAGGCCAACGCGTTCGCGTTGCTGACTCGGCGCCTGGACATTAGTGGAAGCTTCGCGGTTCGCGAGAACGATCCACTCAATAACACCGATCCGCTCGTCACGGCGAACGTGGGTCTTCAATCCGTGTGGACCCGCACGTCGATTTCGTACCTGGCGACACGCTGGATGCGCATCGAAGGGTTCTACATCGCCGTCTTTCAGGATTCGCAACGTCCCGGCGGCGAAGTCAATCGCTCGAGGGTTGGAGTCCAGGTCGCCACGTCTACTCGCATGAGGATCCGCTGATGGAAGAACGCAGTCTGCACCTACTCGACTACTTGTCCGTCGTCAAACGCCGCCGCATGTGGCTGGCCATACCGCCGGTGGTGGGCCTGCTGGTCGGCGGAATACTCGCGCTGACGCTGCCACGCGAGTATGAGTCGTCGACCACGCTCGTCGTAACGTCGCCGACCATGGACAGCGACCTCGTGAAATCGACACCGGACGATCTCGCTGAGCGGGTCCGCGCGATTTCACATGAGCTGCTGAGTCGATCGGTCCTCGAGCGCGTGGCTCGCGAAGAGGGACTCGTCGACGGCTCGTCCATGGATGCGGCAGTCGGGAACATTCGCGCCCGAACGAACGTCGCGCCGGCGAAGCCGATGGTCGCGCCGACCTCGCGCTCTGGTCCCGACATGTTCATCGTCAAGTACGCCGGGCGATCGCCGGAGCTGGTCCAGCGCGTGACCAACAAGCTCGCGACGGCGTTCATCGATGAGCACTCGAAAATGCGCGAGACGCGCGC
>Ga0209382_10007531_pt1 | contig 13831 bp, 18 predicted proteins | sample SoiMetdeltSBSDD5_FD_187599 | JGI IMG/M metagenome (GOLD analysis project Ga0209382, IMG submission 187599) | Bulk soil microbial communities from a Populus tree surrounding site in Tennessee, USA - Soil MetaG P. deltoides SBSDD5 (SPAdes) (version 2) | ecosystem: Environmental > Terrestrial >... | reverse complement strand
CGACCACCGTGCCGACGACTTTGGTTGCCCCTGCTACGAGGCCTTTAAGATCGGTAGCCATGCAGCGCGGATCGCAACTTTTGTGCCCCACTAAGGGGTCGTATGGCGTCGCTCCCAGGAATCGAGCGTAGCCGTTCGCCTTCGGCGCCAATGCCTGACTAGTTTGTGGTCGACGGGGATTCCGGAAGCACGGCCACGCGCGCACGCTGGTGGCCATGCGAATACGGACCGGCCGCGATGACATCCAGTGCCTCGAGGAAAGCTCCGAGCGGCGGGGCGGAGCGACCTTCTACCCAGGCGTGTGCAAGTCCTTCGCATCGACGCCCAGACAGTCGGCGAGTTCCTTCTCGCCGCCCAGAGTATCGACGGCGGCGCGCAGCGCTTCGGCGTATGGCCGGTGCGTTTCCATACGCTTCGTCCAGCACGCTCCGTGCCTGCTTACACCGTGCTTCGGTGCGGTCGGGACATTGTTCAGTCGGAAACGAGCGACAGTTCGACCGGTCCACCGCTCGCACAAAGGCGCAATGGCCAACCGCGGTTAGGCTGGCGCCCATGGCAACCGGGCCGCACCCCAGCGCGGGGCAGGAGGAGCGCAGACGCACCGACCGGGCGCTGCGCGTCCTCATCGTGGACGATGACCACGATACCGTCGCGACGCTGAGCAAGATCCTCGAGCGGCACGGCTATATCGTGCAGGGGACCTTCAACGGCGCGGACGCGCTTCCTGCCGCGCGCTTCTTCCGCCCGGACGCAGTGATTCTCGACATCTCGGTTCCCGGGATCAGCGGGTACGGCGTGGCGCAGGCGATCCGCTTCTCGTTCACCGATCTGCGCCGTCCGCTGATGATTGCCGTATCCGGCGTCTGGCAGGAGCCGGCGGATCAGCGCATCGCGCAGCAGGTCGGCTTCGATCACTTCCTGAGGAAGCCGTGCGACCCGGACGAGATCCTGGCCTTGCTGCACGACTTTGGCGGAAAAGTTAAGCCCTGAAGTCCCGGATTTGGGCTAGCGTGCGAGGCGGATTTTCGCGGCGAGGAGCTTCTTGCCGAGGCCCTGGAGATTGAGCCGCGCGCGGCGCAGCTTGGGAAAGTTTTCGTTTTCCTCTTCCTTCACGTGGTGCTCGACGTACTCGCAAAGTACGGTGAAGTTCGCGGCGTACTTCGGATAAGGATCTCAAGCACGCTCGGTGATTTCTTGGCCATGGCGGCTGTTCTGCAAGCGCTGTCCGGCAGCGCGGAAAACACTACGTGCGCAGCGCGCTAACCGGTTACGGCTTTCTCGTCGGTGAGCTGGGCGATCGCCGCGATCGCTTCGGCCCGGCGCACCGCGACGGGGTGATGGAGTACCCCGGTGACGCTGCGCAGGACGTTGCCGCCGTCGATAAATGTTGCGCCACAAAGTTCTTCCTTCGACAACAGCGTCATGGCGCCGCGCGGCTGCAGGTGATAGACGTCGATGATCCCGGCAAGAAGCGCGGCGTGGGCATTGAGCGCCTCGATGTAGCGGGCGCCAAGCATCGAGGCGCGATGCGCGCCGCCGAGCTGGTGATGCAGGATCGCCGCTGCCACGCGCAGCTTCACCGGCTTCATGCGCGCCGCTTCAAGCTTGGCCTGGATTTTCGCCGCGTCCGTGCGACGCTTCGTCAGCCGGTTACCCACGACCGCTAGGTTAGCGCGTAAAAGCGCAAGCCGAGTGCGCGAACCGCCGGCGAGTGATAGGAAAAAAAGCGCGCGCCCCTTTGCCAGTACCCTATATATCCAAGACTCTCGGCCCCGCTGCGGAGAGACGCGGCTGTGGAAGCGAAGTTGTGCGTCGCGATGCAATTCACCACGGCTTCGCGGCCCATGCCTTCGAAGAGGTGATCGGCGAAGCGATACAAGGCCGGGGCGATGCCCTTTCCGCGATGCTGGCGCAGCACCAACGCCTTATAGCGATAGATCGCGCCAGCCGGGACTTTCACCCAGATGCCGGCGACATGGGGCGCCGCCTCGAAGGCAAACCAGACATAGCCGATAAGCGCTCCGGCCTGGCGCGCCCCAACGCAGACCCCGCCCGCGGCGTAGGCCGCGCGCACGCTCGGCGCCGACAGTTCGAGCAGGGGATCAGCGCACGCGGAAAGGGTTTCCGCCTGCGAGAGCGCGGCCGGCACGTAGCCGGGGGGAAAAGGCAGCGGCGCCGCGCCTTCGAGCCGGCGCTGGAAAACGCGATACAGATGGACCCCGCCGCGCCGGGCGAGCTGCTGCATGACGACCCGGTGCAGCTTCTTCAACGCGGGAATGCGGATTGCTCCGGATGTGTGTTTCAAGCAGAGGAGCAAATACCATGGCCGACGATCTCAAGCAAACCGGAAGACAGGACGATCAGCGCATTAACCTCGACCAGGATCACGAAGTCAACTACTGGTCGAAGGAGCTCGGGGTGTCCCGGGAGGAGCTGCGCCGCGCGGTGGAGCAGGCGGGGCCGATGGTGAAAAACGTGCGTCAGCACCTGAACCGTTAGGCGAGCCATGCTTTCGCTCATGGGCAAGGTGGGCCCAAGCGCCACCGACATGATCCGCGCCGACCATACGCGCGTCGTCGCCGCGTTTCATCGGTACAAAGCTGACAGCGCGCCTTCGCGCAAGCAGGCGATCATCGGCATGGTGTGCGCCGCTCTCCAGGTGCACGCGAAAATCGAGGAGGAAATCTTCTATCCCGCCATGCGCCAGGCGGGCAGCACGCTGCTCGAGGACCTCGAGCCCGAGCACGAGGAGATGCGCACGCTGATCGCGACGCTCTCCGGCATGCAGCCCACCGATGCGCAGTACGACGCGACCTTCATGGAGCTAATGCGCACCGTGATCCACCACGTCGCAGACGAGGAGACGATGCTCCTCACCAACGCCGAGGCGGTGCTCGGCGAGCGGCTCGGCCAACTCGGCTCGCGCATGATGAAGCGACGCATGGAGCTCATGGCGCCGCAGGCGGGCGGCGTGGCGATGCAGAAGGCGCGCGCCTTCCCGCGCGGCGTGGCCATGGCCGCGGGCGCGCTGTTCGCGGGCGTTTGGCTCCTGCGCCGCGCACGCTAGCCGGCGCGGCGTGCGCGTGCTGATCTGCGACGATGACGAGGATGCGCGGCAGACGATGTCGCTCCTGGTCGGCATGGAGCGGCACGAGACGCGCGTCTGCCCGGATGGCCCTTCATGCGTCGCGCTCGCGCGGGAATGGCGGCCGCACGTGGGCCTGATCGATATCGGCATGCCGGGCATGGACGGGTACCAGGTCGCGCGGCAGATCCGCGCGGTGCTCGGCAACGAGATCCTGCTCATCGCGGTCACGGGCTTCGCCGCGGCGGAGGACGTGCAGGCGGCGAAGCGCGCCGGTTTTGACATGCACTTCCCGAAGGCGAACGACCCGGTCGGGCTGCTCGATCTCGTGCGGGCGCGGACAAGCCGGCCGCGCCCGCAGCACTAGCGGCTACTGCGCGAAAGCAGGCGCCAGCCGGCCGCTTGCGCGCCGGACGAGACGTTCGCGCGCGATTTGCCGTTCGCTTTCAGCGTGGGCACGTCGTCGATGCCCCAAAGGCGGTAGCCGCCGCGGAACGCCGTCAGGTTGTTGCCGACGCGCACGCCGGCCGGCAACTTCCTCCCGATGTGCTTGGCATTGCCGCCGCCGAGCATGACGTAGTCGGCGAGAAACGCCTTCTGCAGATGCGGCACCAGGCCGAATACCGCCTTGCGCCACTCCTTCTTGCCGTTCTTCTCGAGCGCCTTGCGTCCCAGGATGTCGCTTACCGAGCCTTCCTCGAAATGCAGGTCGCCGAGCTCCAGCGTGATCAGCACGTGTTCGGCGATGAGCGCGGAGCCCACGCCGGTGCCGAGCCCGATAAACAGCATGCGGCCGCCGTCATAGCTGCCGAGCGCCTGCATGGCCGCATCGTTGATGAGCCGCACCGGACAGTCGAACGCGGCGGCATAGTCGAAGCCCACCCAGCCCGGCCCGAGGTTCCCGGGCTCCGCGATCGGGCCATGCTCGCCGACCTGCGCCGGCAGGCCGACGGACACGGCGTCGTACTTCCAGCCCTTGGCGAGCGTCTTCACCGCCTCGGCCATGTGCTCGGGGGTGAACTTCCCGCCCGTCTTGGCCTTGCGCGGCTCGGTCTCCCCGGTCGCGAGGATCTTCAACTTGCTACCGCCGATGTCGACCGCGAGGATGCGCTGGGGCTTCGAGCTCATCTCGCGGAAAACGTGTAGTTACAGCGCGGCCAGGGGCGCCCTGGGGTCGAAGTCGCGCCAGGAGCCGTCGGCCCACTGGCCTTCGGCGCGGCGCACGTCGCGCGCGTTATGGCGGCGCAGGATTTCGACCGCTTTCTTGTCCGTGCCGGCGCGGTCGACGTTGACCGCGATCATGCGTCCGCCGCGCGGCTCGACCGGGTGCTCGACGCTCGCGGACGAGCGCTTGCCGCCGCGCACGCGCGCCATCGAGCCGGCGAACGAGCCGATGTAGGCGCCGAGGCCCGCGGCGAGCGGAATGACGACGACGCCGAGATCGCCGGCACTGGAGATCACCCAACCGGCGACGCCGCCGACCACGGCACCGGTGGCGGCACCAAGACCCGCCCCGATACCCGCCGTGCGCGAGCCCTCGCTGGAATGCGGCGAGTCGCCGCCGACCGGCGTCATCGCGTGCTGCCCTGGCGGCGAGACGTAGAACGCGTCGACCTCGCTGCGCTGGAACCCTTCGCGCTTGAACTCGTCGAGAGCCGCGTCGGCATCAAGGGTACGGTCAAACATCCCGCAGATGATCCGCGACATCGAGTCAGACTCCTTTTCTCATGTCGGCTCTGCGCACATCCACGCTCGGCATGCGCATGAGCGCCCGGTATTTCGTGATGGTCCTGCGCGCCACGCGCAGGCCCTGCTGCGCGAGCAGACGCGCGAGTTCCGCGTCGGAGAGCGGCGCGCGCGGATCCTCGGCCGCGATGAGCTCCTTCATCACCGCGCGCACCGCCGTGGCGGAAGCGGCGCCGCCGTTCTCGGTGGCAAGGCGGCGCGAGAAGAAATGCTTGAATTCGAACAGGCCGCGCGGCGTGGCCATGTACTTGCTGTTCGTCACCCGGCACACCGTGGACTCGTGCAGCCCGAGCTCGCCGGCGATCAGCTTCAAGGTGAGCGGCTTCATCGCGACTTCGCCATACTCGAAAAAGCCGCGTTGGCGCGCGACGATGGCGTCGGCGACGCGCTGAATGGTCGCGAAGCGCTGCTCGATCGAGCGCAGCAGCCAGCGCGCTTCCTGCAGGTGGCGGGCGAGCGACTGGTTCGACCCGCCGCCGCGTCCGAGGGCGTCCGCGTACGAGCGATTCAGGCGCAGGCGCGGCAGCGACGCGGGATTGATGAGCGCGACCCAGCGATCGCGGCTCTTGCGCACGATGACATCCGGAATCACGTAGCGCGCCTCAGAGGCGCCGAACTGCGCGCCGGGCTTGGGGTCGAGCGATTTAATCAGGGCGCGCGCGGTATGAAGCATCTGCTCGCTGCAGCCCACCGCGTGCTGGAGTCGCGCCCATTCGCGGTTCGCGAGCAGCGTGAGGTGGCCGTTTGTCATCGCGATCGCCGCATCGCGCCCCGGCGTGTCGGCGGGCAGGTTCTCCAACTGAATACGTAGGCACTCGTCGAGCGTGCGCGCCGCGATCCCCGGCGGATCCAAGGTCTGCACGAGCTTGAGCGCCGCGGCGAATTCCTCCGGCAGCACGTCGTGCTCTTTCGGCAGCAGCGCGGCGAGCTCATCGAAGGTGGCCTTGAAGTAACCGTCCTCGTCCAGGCTGTCGATCACCATCTCGGCGAGCGCGCGGTCACGATCCGAGCAGCGCGACATGCGCAGCTGCTCGCGCAGGTGCTCCTGCAAGCTCGGCGTGGTATCGATCGCGCCGCCCCAGTCTTCCTGTTCGCGATCGACGGCTCCACCGCCCGAGCTTTCGTGCGGCAGGTAGAACTCTTCGACCGGCGCGTCCTTCGCGGCGGCGAGCGGCGCGGGCGCTTCGGGGTTTTCCTCGAGGAATGGATTGGCGGCCAGCGCCTGCTCCATCTCCTGCTGGAACTCCATCGCTGACATCTGCAGCAGGCGCAGCGCCTGTTGAACCTGCGGCGTTAGAGTGAGGTGTTGCCGCAGCCTTAGTGCGATTGCTGGACCCATAGTTACGGCCTACTCTGCAAAGCCTATGCCAGTCGCTCTGTGCCTAAGGGGCTAGCAAAAGCGCGTAATACTTGCGCCGCCCGCGTAGCAATTACCCGTCGGGTCCGCCACTTGCAGGGCGGCCGGCATGGCCGACCGACTCGAGCGCTACCGCGAGATGCGCGACTTCGGCATCACGCCGGAGCCGCGAGGAAAGAAACTCGTTCCGCGGACGAAGCAGCTGCGCTATTACATCCAGCGCCACGATGCGACGCGCCTGCATTACGACTTTCGGCTCGAGCTCGAAGGCGTGCTGAAGAGCTGGGCGGTGCCGAAAGGACCGAGCCTCGATCCCGCGGACAAGCGCCTGGCGATGCAGACGGAGGATCATCCGCTCGAGTACGGCGAGTTCGAGGGCGTCATCCCCGAGAAGCAATATGGCGCCGGCGAGGTGTTGTTGTGGGACAAGGGCGCGTGGACCCCGGAGGACAAGGATCCCATCGCTGCGCTCGAGAAAGGCCGCTTGCACTTTCGCCTCGACGGCGAAAAGCTGCACGGCTCGTGGATCCTGACGCGCACGAGCCGCGGCGACGAAAAGCCGTCATGGCTCCTCATCAAGCGCCATGACGATGAAGCGCGCGAAGGCTCCGACATCACTGCCGAGCGTCCGGACAGCGTGAAGCAGCCGCCGAAAAGGGCCAAGCGCGCGAAGCGCGCCGCCGAGCTTCCGCAATTCGTGACGCCGCAGCTTGCCACCCTGGTGACCAAACCACCGAAAACCGGCGACTGGATCTACGAGGTGAAGCACGACGGCTACCGCATGCTCGCGCGCGTCGCCGACGAAGCTCAGGTCTTCAGCCGCAGCGGCCGCGACTGGACGCCTCGCGTGCGGCACCTTGCCGCCGAACTCGCCCAGGTGGCGCCGAAGGAAACCTGGCTCGACGGCGAAATCGTTGTGCTGCGCCCGGACGGCCGCTCGAGTTTTCAGGCGCTGCAGAACGCGTTCGACGCCGGCGCCGACTCGAAGATCGTGTACTACGTCTTCGACGCGCCGTTTCTCGAAGGCAAGGACCTGCGTGAGCTCCCTTTGCGCGAACGCAAAGCGAAGCTCAAGCGCGCGGTGAAGTGGAATACGGCCGTGCGCTTCAGCGACGACCTGACCGGTACCGCGCAGCAAGTACTCGACCATGCCTGCAAGCTGGGGCTGGAAGGCCTGATCGGCAAGCAGGCCGACTCGGTGTACGTGGCCGGGCGCACAAGGAGCTGGCTCAAGCTGAAATGCCGGCTGCGCCAGGATTTCGTCATCGTCGGGTACACCAAGCCCGGCGGCTCGCGTCACGGGTTTGGCGCGCTGGTCCTCGGCGTCTACGCGAAGCCGGGAAGCCTCGTGTATGCCGGCAAGGTCGGCACCGGCTTCGACGATGAGCTTCTCACCAAGCTGCCGCGCAGGTTCGCGAAATACAAACGGCCTGATTCGCCGCTTGAGAATCCACCGCGCGATAAGGACATCCAATGGCTGCGGCCGCAACTCGTCGCCGAGGTTGAGTTCACCGAGCGCACCGATGACGGCGTAATCCGACAGGGTTCATTCATGGGGCTGCGCGAGGACATCCCGGCGAAATCCGTGGGTCTTGAAAAAGCGCAGGAACCACCGGACAAGAGTGCTTCCGACATCAGGATCACGAACCCGACGCGGATCATCTATCCAGCGCTCGAGTTCACGAAGGCGGATCTTGCGCGCTACTACGCCGAGGTGAGTGATTGGATGCTGCCGCACGTGGCTAACCGTCCGCTCACGCTCGTGCGCTGTCCCGATGGGGTGGAGAAGGAATGTTTCTACCAGCGCCACCTCGGCATGGGCGCGAGCCCGGGCGACTTGAAAGTGTTCGACCGCCTGCGCTCGTCCAAAGGGAAGTACCTCTATCTAGATTCCGCGCGCGGCATTCTGTCCGCGGTGCAGAACGGCGCGATTGAGTTCCACACGTGGGGCGCGTCCGTGCCGGACCCGAAGCGCCCCGATCGAATCACCATGGATCTCGATCCGGCACCTGACGTCGGCTGGGCGCGGCTCGTTCAGGCGACCGAACTCATGCGCACGCTTCTGGAGAAGCTCGGTCTGAAGTGCTTCCTGAAAACGACGGGGGGGAAGGGGCTCCATGTGGTGGCGCCGATCGAGCCGGAGCTCGAATGGCCGAAGGTCAAGGAATTCACCCGTCTCGCCGCCGAATTCCTGGTGCGTGCCGAGCCGAAACTATTTACCTCGAAGATCGCGAAGGACGAGCGCACCGGTAAGGTGTTCGTGGACTACCTGCGCAATTCGGAAACTGCGAGCGCGGTGTGCGCCTATTCGGCGCGCGCCCGCAAAGACGCTGGCGTATCCACGCCCCTCGATTGGAGCGAGCTCGGCAAAGCCGACATCCGCGCCAAGTTCACGGTGCTCACCGTGGCGAAGCGCCTCGCGCAACTCACGGTCGACCCATGGGCCGAATACGCGCAGACGAAGCAGACCATCACCGACGCGATGTGGCGCGCGCTGCGCGCGTAATTCGGACCCTGACCCCGAATCGAGGTCGGTATTAGGCGCGCGCCGAGGCGGTTTGGGGCGGCTGCTGCTTCTTGATGACGGTGACTTCGCCGTCAGGCTCCATGAAGGCTTTCTCGACCTGCGCGGCATGCGTGACGCCGTGCTCGCGCAGCTTCGATTGCAGCTCGTCCATAGTGACGTACTCGTGCCGCAGGTTGCGACGGATGATGCGGCCGTTCTCGATGAGCGCAAGCGGCGGCGGCTCGAGCACGCTCTTCAGCGCAGGAACGTGGAAGTTCAGCCAGTCGATGAACCAGTTCCAGAAGAAGATCGTGCCCACGACGAGCAGCGCGTCGGTGATCGAGTTCGCCTCGCCGGAAAGTCCGCTTTGCGCCGCATCCGCAATGATCACGACCAGCAGGATGTCGCTCATGCCGACCGCGCCCACGCGGCGGCGAATCACCACGCGGAAAAGGACAAAGAGGGCGAGATACGTGACCGTGCCGCGCAGCACCGGCTCGAAAAGCACCGAGTGCAGACCGAAGATCTCGTCCCAGTTCATGCGCTACCTGCGAACGCGTCCCTCATAGCGATAGATCGTGCCGTTCGAGCTTGCGCGTTCGAGTTTCTCCGGATCGAGCTCGACCCAATCTTCGGGTACCGGCTCGTCGTTCCTGCGCCGCCAGCTAAGCACGAGGAGCGGGCGGCCGCGTGCGAAATAGAGGTCGCCCGCCTCGACTTGGGTCGGCGAGCCTTTCGGTGAGTAGTACACGCGAGCGAATTGCATCGCTTTGGAAATCGCAATTTATGGACCGAGAACACCGCCTCGGGCGAAGCCGCGGTGGGGAGGGGGCGCAGCCCGCGCCCGGGCGGGATATCCAGCACATGCACGACCCATGCCTGACGCCTCGAGGAGACGAACGCGGCCGCAATCAGCGCGCGAACTTTCACACCGCGGCGCGCTTTGCCCTTTGCACTCAAGGGGATGTGAAAAAAAGGGGACGCTGGTACGCAGTTTGCGTGACGTTCTTACAACTCTTCCTTGTAACCCTTTCCCATGCCCCATCTGCTGCTTGTAGACGACGATCCAGAAGCGCTCGAATGGCTGTCCGAGTTCGCGAAAGCCGAGGGTTTCACGGTGTCCCTGGCCGATTCGCTGCGCGCCGCGCGCATTCACATGTCGCGGCTTCAGCCCGACATTCTCCTCACCGACCTGCAACTGCCCGACGGCAAGGGCGTTGAGCTGGTCGGCGATCTCGAAAGCCGAGACTCTACCGAGGTCGTGCTGATAACCGGGCACGCCAGCGTGGAAAGCGCGGTCGAGGCGCTGCGCCTCGGCGCGACTGATTACCTGGTGAAGCCGGTCGACATGGAACGCCTGAAAGCCATCCTGAGGCGCGTTCCACGCACGGGCGAGCTGCGCCAGGAGATCGGCGAGCTGCGAGACGAGCTGCGCAAGCTCGGCCGCTTCGGCCACATCCTTGGCTCCTCCATGCCGATGCAGAAGCTCTACGACCAGCTCGGTCGCGTCGCCCCGACCTCGGCGACAGTGCTCCTCGTGGGCGAGAGCGGCACCGGCAAGGAGCTTGCCGCGCAAACCATTCATGACTTGAGCAGAAGGAAGAAAGCGCCGTTCCTTCCCCTCAACTGCGGCGCGGTGTCGCCGAACCTGATCGAGAGCGAGCTTTTCGGCCACGAGAAGGGCTCGTTCACCGGCGCGGACCGTCAGCATAAGGGGTATTTCGAGCGCACCCATGGGGGCACGCTGTTCCTCGACGAGATCACCGAAATGCCCCAGGAGCTGCAAGTGAAGCTGCTGCGCGTGCTCGAGACGGGCACGTTCACGCGCGTGGGCACCACGACGCCGATCAGCGCCGACGTGCGCGTGCTCGCCGCGACGAACCGCAATCCCGAGTCCGCCGTGCAGGACGGGAAGCTGCGCGAGGACCTGTACCACCGCCTGAACGTCTTCCCGATCGCCATGCCGCCGCTTCGCGAACGCGGCACGGACATCGAGCTTCTGGCCGAGCATTTCCTCGCGATCCTCAACAAGCAGGAAAGCACCGCAAAGAAGTTCGCGCCCGCGACGATCGCCGCGCTCTACGCGCACAGCTGGCCTGGAAACGTGCGAGAGCTAAAGAACTACGTGCAGCGCGCCTACATCCTGGCCGACGACATCATCGACGCGAACCTCGCGCCGGCCGCGGTGGCCGCGCCCGAGTCGGCGCCGCTTCTCTCGGTGCGCGTCGGCACGACGCTCGAGGAAGTGAGCCGGCGGCTCATCGAGGCAACGCTCGCGGAGTGCGGTTCGAAGCGAAAGGCGGCCGACATGCTCGGGATCAGCTTGAAGACGCTTTACAACCGGCTTGCCGCCTATAAGAGCGACAACGTGGAAGAGCGCGACGCGGCATAGGTTTTGCTTTTAGTTCGGCGAATTTGAAACGGAGACTTTATGGAACCGACCAGCAACCGCAGCACCGACACCATTGAGCGCGCGAGCTCCAGCATGCACGACACCATCGACCGCGTGTCGCAGACCGCATCGGCCTATGCCGAGCGCTTCGGCGAGCAGGCCGATGCGCTCATGCAGATGAAGGACGACTGGGTCGAGGGCGCGCGCGAGTACGTGCGCGAGCACCCGATCGCCGCGCTCGGCATCGCCGTCGGCGTGGGGTATGTGCTCAGCATGCTGATGCGCTCCCGCGACTAAGTGAACGGCATCCAGCAAAGGCGAACCGCGACTCTTGGCGAAGCCATCGGCGGGCTCCTCGGCGAGTCGAGAAGCCTGGTCGCCGATTACGCCGAGCTGGCGGTGCTCGACGCGCGTCGCGCGGCGATTCGCCTCGCGTGGCTGCTCGGCTCCGTGCTGATTGCCGCGGTGCTGGTCGTCACCACCTGGATGGCGCTCGTCGCCGCCGGCGTAGTGTTCATGCTTGGCCAGGGCGCGTCCTGGGTGACGGCGCTCATCGTCGCGGCGGTGCTGAACGTCGCCGGCGCGGGCGCGCTTGGCTGGTGGATGTTCACGCTCATCAAGGAACTTCCGTTCACCGCGCTGCTCCGGCAGCTGCGCGGCCAAGCTCCGAAGGAGCCGCAATGATTCCTCCGGATCAGGAAATCTACGAAGTCGAGCAACGTATCGCGATGCGTCGCGCGCAGGTGGCGCGCAATTCGAAGGAAGTCGGCAACCGCGCGGTGCAAAAGCTTGCATCGCCGGTCGCGCTGATCGCGGCCGCGGGCCTCGGTTTCGTGCTCGTGCGCGGCGTCGCGAAAAAGCGCAAGGAGCGCGAACATCCGAAGCGCCGCCAGAGCGATCACACCAAGGCGGCCAAGGCCACCGGCCTCGCCGGGCTGCTTATGCCCATCGCGATGTGGCTGATTCGCGCTCAGTGGGGCTCCCCTGCCCAGGCCGCGCAGTTTCTCCTCGAGAAATATCAGAAGCGAAGCGAGCGCAAGCCGGCTGCGGTGCCCTCGCCAGCGCTGCGGGTGGTGCCCCCGCCGCGGGTGTCGCCGCGACGCGACATGGCTCGCCCGTAGCTATACGGGCGATATTCAGCGCGGGCGGCGCCCGCTAATCTCGTCGGGATGACGAAACTGGTGTCGCGCCTGACGCGGACGGCGCACGTCGCATTCGGCCTGGTCGCCGCGCTCGCCGTGATGGCGCTTTGGGGTTGGGCGCTCGATGTGCCTGTGCTTCGCCACCTCGGTGCCGATTTCGCGCCCATGTCGGCGGCCGCGGCGATCGCGCTACTTCTCATCGCGGGCAGCTTTCTCGCGGCGGAGCGCGGCCGGCGCTTCACAGCGTCCGTCGCCTCGGCGCTTGCCATGGCGCTTGGCATCGCGGCGCTGCTCGAGCATTACCTCGAACTTCAGCTGAACATTCAGATCGCGCCGGCCGCGGCGGTCACGCTCATCCTCCTTGCGATCGCCACGCCGCTTCCGCGCGGCACGCGCGCCTTCGGCGTATCGCTGCACGGCGCGGTGTCGGGTCTCATCGGCGCGGTCGCCTTCTTCGCCTTGCTCGGTCTTTCGCTTCGCATCCTGCGCTTCGACATTCCGGCGCCGCTCCTCGGCTTCTCGGCGCCCGGCGCCTTCGCGGCGATGTTCGCCGCGATCGGTATTGCGGCGGCGCGGCCGACCGCGGGGCTTATCGAGATGCTCGCCGGCCGGCGCACCGGCGCGGTCGTGACGCGCTGGCTGCTGCCCGCAGCGTTCATCGTGCCGCTCGCGGTGGGCTGGACGCGCCTTTTCGCCGAGCGCGAAGGCATTTTCGGCGAAGCGGTGGGCATGGCGCTCTTTACTACGGTGATGATCGCGGCCTTCGGCGCGCTTGTTCTGTGGGTGGCCCGCACGCTGGACGACCACGAGAGAAAGCGCGCGCACGCCGAGGAGCAGGCGGGCGAGACGCGCGAATGGCTGCAAGTCACCCTCGCCGCGATTGGCGACGGCGTCATCGCCACCGACCGCGAAGGGCGCGTGCGCTTCCTGAACGCGGCAGCGCAGCGCCTCACCGGATGGCGCGCAGCGGAGGCCGCGGGGCGGGCGATCGACGATCTGCTCCAGTTCTTCGATGAGCGTAGCGGCGCGCCGCTCGCCAATCCGCTCAAGGCCACGCTCAAGACGAAAGCCGCGGCCGCGGCGAGCGGCGAGCCCGCGATCCGCGCGCGCGACGGTCGCATGCATCCGGTGTACGTCAACGCCGCGCCGATCGTGGACGCGGCCGACAGCCTCGCCGGCGCGGTGCTCGTGCTGCGCGAAGCCGCGGCCCAGCGCCAGGCCGAGCGCGCGATGCGCGACGCCTACACCGAGCTCGACGAGCGCGTCGTGCGCCGCACTGCTGCGCTGGAACGAGCCTCGGCCGCGCTGCGCGAGCGCAACGCTCTTCTCAACGCGATCACCACGAGCACGCCCGACCTCATCTTCGCCAAGGACCGCGACGGCCGCATCCTCATGGCGAACCCGGCGTGGCTGAAGGCGGTCGGGCGCGCGGAGACGGAAGTCGTGGGCCTCGACGACAACGAGCGCCTGGTGCTCGAGTCGGGCGAGACCATGATTCTCGAGGAGACCATGGCCGAGCGCACCTACCTGACGACGAAGTCGCCGCTGCGCGACGAGCAGTCGCGCGTCATCGGCCTCATCGGCGTGGCGACCGACATCAGCG
>Ga0209382_10007529_pt1 | contig 13832 bp, 15 predicted proteins | sample SoiMetdeltSBSDD5_FD_187599 | JGI IMG/M metagenome (GOLD analysis project Ga0209382, IMG submission 187599) | Bulk soil microbial communities from a Populus tree surrounding site in Tennessee, USA - Soil MetaG P. deltoides SBSDD5 (SPAdes) (version 2) | ecosystem: Environmental > Terrestrial >... | reverse complement strand
CTTGCTTCCTTTTTTATGACGTTGTTCCAATCTATTGATTCGCTCATATATACTTCGTATAGCAACATTTCATATAAAGATTGAAGACCATAATGTGTGCTGGTGGGTCTTGCCACATCAACCCATTTTTCTTTTTTGTTAATTTTTGTTTCGGCGGTTGAATTAAAATAAAGATGAGTTACGCATCTTACTGGTAATTATTAAGACTTGTTGTGCATTAGTGATTAAGCATAAAAATATGAATCATGATGCAGTGGCGGCTATTAAACGGCAAGTCAATTCTTTATTGTGGTATCTAATATTACTCGGGGTCTATAAACTGGTTTGGAGAAAGAATGGTTTAACTGATCAAATGATTCTTTTAAGGCACTTTTTAAAGAAAATAAAACGTCATAAAAGAATTCAAAGAGCCTCGTGATTACCTTTCACTTTGGTAGGACAGAAAGCAGAGCGCAGAAGAGAAGAAAAGGAAAGAAGCCTAGATCAAAGAGATTAAAGACACTAGGGCATGAAGATCCTGATATTGCAGCAGGACAGAAAAGACATGGTTCTGATAACGTGCATATCATTCAGTAATACGGCTTTACTCTATATTGTAACCTTTTAACAGGTGATCGACTTAAAGTTAAGTTTTAGGGGAACTCTGTTGAGGTTTCGTCTTGTCTATTAATAGAATCAACATCCGGTAAGGCAGACGTATGTGGATACGAAGATATGGGTGGAAATACAGATGAAGGTGTAGATTCAGACGAAGCGGATAGTGATGAAGTTACATCATGCGATGGAAGTTTGGTTATGATATAATTAATGTCGGCGAAATTTCGGGGAGCCGAATCACAGTATACAACGAAGAGTCCAGTGTCCGCACCAGCAGCCGAACAAAATACTGGATTTTCAGAGCGTATCATCATGCTAACAAACTGACTATTAGGTGCTGATGAAATGTCAGGATCGGCTATTGCAAATGCTTTCTTACTACCATCTGGATTCCACCCTCGTGTGTTTCCTACAGTATCATCATGCAATGTTTTTTGGATCATCAAAGCCGTGGAAATATCACTACCTGTTATTGAATTGTCTTTTATGTCGGAACTGGATACCTTATTATCCAATATGTCATTTGTTCCTATCGACTTTATAGTAAAAACCCCAGAATCGGTAGGCCCGTCTAAAGTTCCACTACTGCCCGTCTTTGATGTTCTTATGCTAACGGTAAAACTGCCTTCTGCGCCTGCGACTATCTTCGCTATTTCAAGTCTTATATTTGTGCCAGCAGGCACGCTTTCAGGACTATTCACCGTGTATTTCAATGTTGAACCAGATGAAGATAATGAACCTGACCCAATTCCACTTCTTTCTATGTACCTGGTTGCAGCAGTTAGATCAAAACTAGGTGGAAAGGTCATCTCAATGGTCTTTATCGTACCAGTTGTTGCTGTTTCTAGAAAGATATCATATGTTGCTCTTTCGTTTATTATGTTGCTAGCAGGTACGACGGAGACATTGGTTAGTCCTGCTGCTTCTGCCTCCTTGACTAATTGAAGCGATGAAAAGGGAGATGTGCTAACAACTAATATTATGAGCGCTAAACTTAACGGTATGAACTTACTTCTAAATTTATTCTTCTGACTTGTATCCTTCATATATTATGTTAACAAATTCAATTACGGATTATAGCACTTGTGAATGAAATAGAAAGTAGAATCGTCGAGTTGAATCTTATTCTATAATTCATTTGATTGTTTTATTAATTCAAGCAGAGTGTAGAATTATACAAGACACCTGATGGGTCCAAAGAGAGGCTGAAACCAATATTTCGAGGACCCATCAGCAGTTAGGACTTTGGATCTCATCACGAGAGACCAAACTATAAAAAGTTACCTCATTTTTTAAGATAAGAAACTGATGGAGCGCGGTAAAGTGAACAAACCCACCAGGATGAATTATGGTCCCGAGCCATATTGCGAGAATGTTGTTTTAAATCCCAAACATGGGCATAAGTCGTTATGACACCTAGAACCATCCGAACTATGTTCATCTTTTCTATGCCCGCAATTTAGGCAGATATTATGAATCTGCATGAAATATAGAAGTCAAATAAACTTATAACAGTTCAAAATCCGATGGGAGGTAGAAATGGTATAACCCGTAAGAGTTGTCCTCCAATCAGTCCGGTGAGACGGAAATAAATATTCGCAAAAAGATAATAAAAAATTTCCTACTCTGTGTCTTTATAACATCGACTTTCTGCCGTCACATCTTCTTTTTGCTCATTTTTGCACTCTTTGAGAGTGTCAAAACAAATGTACCCTTCTTGATCTTCATCATAACAATAAATATTATGTGAATCGGAATAAGCGCTATTTGATATCAATATAAATCCAGAAATTATAACTACAGCGATATACACTATTGTAAGATTCAAGGATATACAATAGTTACAATACTAATTAAATGATATAGACAAATTTATTAGATATAGACTCTATCGACAAAAGAAAATAAATAATTAACTCTTATTTTGCAACCGATCTTCGCAATTTCTCCAATTGCTTGTAATGTTCAAATACAATCGACATAATAATCGGATGAATTAATACAGGTCTGCAAGCATTGCTACCCGCTGAATTAAACAATCGTGAATAAGAGAACATTTGATCAAACAACTTTTTATCCTTCTTGTCCAAACTTTGCCTGAAGATTTTCCATTTGTCTCTTTCAATTTCGGATGCAATTCGATATGAAGGAACTGTTCGGCCCATAATCCTTATAATGAAATATTGAATTTAAAACCTAAAACACTAAGAAGGGGAGGAGGGCAATATATTATTCCAGTCGTTTGGAATCAGATATTTTTAGCAGTTCGTAACTATGTAATTGTGCTCTAACTTCTTGTAGTAAATTGTCCAGACTGATTGGTTTTTGAGCAAATCCGTCGATGATTTCTTTTTTTCTATACTCTTCAAAAAGTTTATCCTCTACTTCAAAGGCTGTGATCAAAAGTGTTCTTACTTCGGGGTTCAAATCCTTCACTGTTTTTAATAGTTGAAATCCATTGATTACTGGCATCCTCAGATCAGAAATTACTAAAGCATAGAAATTCTTGTTAGTTTTAAAATGTTCAAGGGCAAGCTGTGGATCAGTAAAGGTAAATATCGTAATTCCTGGAAGACTTTTTAAAGCCTCATGAAAGGCCAAAGTTATATCTGATCCATCGTCTACTATCGACAAATACCTATTAGAACTAGAATCTGACAACCTTCTACCATTCCTATGATTTTATCTTAGTCGGCGTACTATCTCTTATGCCATATAAACCGACGAGAAAGGCTCCCCTTAAAATAATTTATTCAACCGGTTTAAAGAACTGGCAAGAAGTGCAACTCCTCACCAATCCTAGGTACCGTGTATTAATTTAGTCAACAAGGTATAAAATAATTTAAAGATGGTGGAACAAATCAATCCAAATTGAATCTGTATATACTTTATTGAAGATGATATAATATACACATCGACTAGGTGTGAGATTTCATGGGGAAGAAATTAAAAAAAAGCCTTAAAATCATGATAGTTGAAGACGAAGAGGATATTCTGACCCTTTATAGTGATTACCTGTCGAAGAGGGGATATCATGTTATTGCGCGATATACTAGAGGAAACAACATTAAGACAGATCTTGAAAGACATTCGCCGGATGTCTTTTTGATAAACTCAATCTTACCAGGGAGGAAAACCGGAATAGAGGTAGCCACCGAAATTTTGAATATCTATCCGTCAGCGCCGATATTATTCATAACTGCCGATTACCGTCAGCCTGAGGAAATAGAAAAGAGGCCTGAATTTCGCAATAAGAAAGTTGAGGTATTAATAAAACCAGTAAAACTAGAACAAATTGAGCATTCTATATTGAACTTGGTGAATAAATAAAAAAAATTTCCAGAAAAATTTATAAGTTTTTACATTATTAAAAAATGCTGTTCGGAGTTGGGTGACAATAATCCTTCTCGGCTAAAACAGGAAATTATTGAACGTATCAAATCGATGGTTTTCCTATACATGTATTGCGACACTCAAACCCCTATGATCGCGTCAGTGATCGACTTTGAAAATAATGCTAACGGATCCTATGCGAGAACGTTTTTTATTTGTCCTGATTGTCGCAAAAAATTCGTTGTAAAAATTGAAGATTTAGGAAGGACAGGATTGATTTAATTTTATTTTTAGTGAAAAGGAAGACAACCTGATGGGACAGAACTGGAGGTTACATCCCACCCATCAGTGGTGGTGTTTATGACTCCGTGTAAGACTACCAACCTATAGTATTCAAAGCATATTAAGAAGTAGGACCGCCTCTTTTCTTCATCCGCACCAATCATATCGTCTTAACGAAGATAATCATAAAAAAAATGACTAGACTAATTCTAGTCGACTTTTTCTTTTAACTTTTCTTTTTGGTACTCGCTATCTAAATCCTTGTCAGGATCTTCGACTTTGTTTGCAACTGCTTTTGCGCCGGCTTTAACCTTGTCTCCTGCATTCTCCAATTCTTCCCCTGCTTCGTTATATACTCTGTTTTTCGTCTCTTCGTATGAGGATGTATGCATGTCTGTGTCTGTTGCCTCTCTTGCCGTTTCTTCAACTCCTTCTTTAGTGTCTTCAACTCCTTCTTTAGTGTCTTCAACTGCCTCCTTAATTCCCTGTGCAGTGCCTTCAACTACTCCTGCAGTGCCACCAACTACTTCCTTAACTCCCTTTTTTACTTTATCAAAAGCGTTTTCTTCTTCAGTCATGTTAAACTCACTACAACAAGTTATTTAACGCTTCAATCGGGGCATCAAGTCACAAAAAATTACTATTTCTGGTAACCCAACAAACTCTTTTCCCAATTCTTTTGTTGATCTTTACATACTTGGTAGAAGATCCAATCCAAAATTCTTAATTCGCTATGAAGTTTATCTGCTTCCAATATATCATGAATTTGGTTTATTGTCAATACAACATTATTCATTCTGGATTCAATCAGACTGCAAATTTGTTTAGTTATTACAGAAATGAGATAATCAGTCTTTACCAAAATTTCCTACATCTATAATTGACCAGTCATTGGCTACGGCCCTTGGATCTTTCTGATCTATAATTAGGCCACCATACATAAACCAGATCCTGAGTTTTCCGTCAGTGTTACGCCAGAGAATATCGGATTTTTTGTCACCGTTAAAGTCTCCGATTTTTTGGATCTGCCAATCCTGACTTGGAATTGGAGGATAATGGGTACTAGGATACTCCTCGTGGCGAACTAGGCCATCCATTAGCCAGATAGCAACGGTTCCATCTTGATTTCTCCAAAGAATATCGGAACGAGAATCGCCATTAAAGTCCCCCGTTCCAGCAATCTGCCAATCAAGGCCAACTCCAACCAGTTCCGTGTGAACTCCGGCCGTTTCAGATCCGGCTTCAAATGACCCTTCTTTACTTAATGATATATCCACTGTTCCATCTTCGTTCCTCCATAGTATATCACTAAAACGATCCCCATTAAAGTCTGCAACCGACTCAATTGACCAATCATTTGAAGGACCGGGAGGATATGCCTCACCGTAAAATACACCATCTCTCATGAACCAAATTGCAAGAGAACCTGTATTGTGCCTCCAAAGAATATCAGATGTACCGACACCATCAAAGTCCCCAAATCCCGCAATCTTCCAATCATTTCCTGTAGCAGTACCAGATGACTGATATGTTGGATAAGTATCATCTACAAGTACACCTTGTTCCATTTTCCAAATAGCCAAGCGTCCATCATCATTCCGCCACAGGATGTCTTCATTAGCATGGTAAAGGCCACTAAAAAATTTCCCAACTCCAACTATCTTCCAATCACTACCTACTCGATGATCATCCTCACTACCTACTCGATGATCATCCCCATAGTATTTTGGAAATAACTCGTCTTCGACCGTATCTCCTTTCATTCTCCAGATCGCGAGTGTACCGTCAGTGTTACGCCACAGAATATCATTCATAGAGTAGCAACACGATGGGGCTGTCAGCCCAGTCTTCGATCTAATCCAATTACTATAGAAGTAAACATCAGCATACCATTCCAGGACGTCTGCGCTAAGTATATACGGAGGTATGCACGGATCTGTCCCTCCCGTACCATTGTAAAATGAAGCAACACCTAGAACAATATTTTCACCATTCCCGCCCACTACGTAACCCGAGCCACTATCACCCGGACATAAAATGGTTGTCCCAGTAGACAGATAAAATTTCTCAGAAGTAGTACCTGAAATAGGAACTCGAAGAACTGCCAGGTCACCACTTGGTATTTCGCAACCATTACAGCGCGTGGTGGCTACAACACCCCGTTGGTCTGTAAATACTGAAGATAGCGGTAGCGGTAGTCGAGCCGGTTGGAGAAGGGGTTCTGGGTCATAGGGTTGATGTGGTGTAAAATCTAATCCCCACTTTAGGTGAATTAGTCCTATGTCGTTTTTAGGTGGTATAGGTGGTATAAATGGAGGAATACCTTCCCTGCCTGGTTCGTATGCCTCATGAACAATTACGTTATGGGGTTGAAGAAGATCTTGAGACCCGCTCCTGGTCTCGCCTGTAGTAGGATCAGTTCTTGAATAGGAAACTTTGATCGGCAATGCAGGATCCTCTAAATCGTCCACTATACAATGGGCGGCGGTAAGTACCCAATGGACATCAATTAGAGTCCCGTGACAGGTTCCAATATCGGCTACGATAAAAACAACCCAGGGAAAGTTCGCATTGTCTTCAGTCGAACCGCCCACTATTTGAGACATATTTATCCTGGGGGCAGAGATGTTCGCTGATGTTTGAGCAAAGGCCGGCTGATTGAAACCAATAATTAAAAAAGATATTGTAATGATTATCAACATGTAATAAATTGATAAAGTCATTGGTCTAGCATAGAGCGGGGCCTAATTAACTTTCGCTTACTTGTAGATTAGTTATCGAACAATAAGTATGAAAAAATGATATTGTTGATAAGAACTCAATTCACCAATGGGATTGTTAAAGTTAAGCAACTGGTGGGTTCAGATTGGTAATGAGATGAACCCACCAGAATGAATCGTTGTTACGGGTTTATGTTTATCTAAAATCAACAAAGTATAATAAAGTTAAATGGCTGATGGGCCCTAGTGACGCAGCATTGGACCCACCAGATGGTGGTTACGGATTTGATTTGACGTTACAACATTTTTGCACAATAAATTATAAAAAGGTTAGACAGCAACCGTTTATGGTTTAGGAGGAGAGCAAATCTGTTCTCCATTTACTGAATAACAGTTTGGAGGTAGAATGGCACCGTTATTTGGTTCAGAAATGAAAAAGAACCAAACAAAAAATAATGCAATTACAAATAGGGCTATTATCATTGCCAGAAATAATCTTTTACGAAAGAATCCCGATCTAGTATTAAATCTCGATCTAGAATTAGTATTGTCAACATCTTCAGGGGATGTCATTCTGAAGACTACAGGTAAAAATAACTATTAACAGTTTAAGGACAATCCCCTTTCATACGGTACCTTCGTTGTGGTAAGAGGTTAACTACTTTTGACATTGTTTATTTTCAAGGAAAGGATTGTATTCAATCCGCTATGGATCACAAGAAGTTAAGTAAAATGAATATTCTGTTATTAATAGCCGTGATATCGATACTGATAGCAATTCCAACGCTACCCTCTGTATTTGCTTCATATGATGATAATTGCCATTATATAATGTATGGAGATCTGATGAAAGAACAATATACAAACAAGACTTTATTACTGACAGAGAATTATTGTAATTAAATGAGTCTTTCAAACTTTTTTATTTCGTTACTACAAACTTGATAGAATATCCAATCCAATATTCTTAATTCACTGTGCAATTTATCGGATTCAAATATCATGAGTTTGATTTATTGTCAACACCACACTATTCATTCTGGATTCAATTAGACTGCAAATCTCAACGTCAGGATTTTTCATGTTTTCCAGAACCCAATTTATTAATTCGATCCTTTTTTTGAGATCTTGTTTGTAAGTAGATTCCTCTTTTTCTCGAGTGAACCAAAGTTCTGAATCTCTAATTTCTTGCTGTAATATCTGAAGCACAGTCATAGAATCAATTTCAGTACCGAGAATTTAATATTTAAATCACCAACAACGGAGGGAGAGCGAAGGGATAGGCGCAGGATAATGTGTACACAAGCAAGTTCCGAGGAGAATTGATTATGAAAAACAAGAAGATCCAGATATTCAAAGGGAAATAGATAGACATGGATCTGACAATGTCAGGATAATACAATAATTTGGAAGAAAAACCCTTACGTAAGTAGGTAAACCTTAAGGGTAATGGTGACAAACTTCTCGAATTCTATTGTGACAAGTGCTTTGAAAGATGGGTAAATTATAAAAAAGTTAGATGATTTGGGTCAGTCGTCTTCTTCTTCTTTCTCTTCTATTTCAGTTTTTTCTACTGTGTTTCCAAATTCATCTTTCTTTTCAATTTTCGTTTCCTTTTTCTTTTCGTCTCCCATGTTACCCCATTGCACAACATTGCTTAAAAATAGGGAACGGGTTATTGTTTAAATTCTCACATTTATTTAAACCATTATGCAATTAGTATAACATCTAGTACTTGAGAAAACAGCCGTGTTCAATAAATTACGAGAAGGCCGTACCCAAAGATACATCGTTTAAAAAGCCATTGCTTATGTATCTCATGACAATTACGATATTTTTTCCTTTTACTTTCTATTTTCAACATATCTATGGTTTGTTAACTGAAGATGGCATTTGTACAAATGGAGTTGTGACTATAGGGAACGAAACCCAAATCCTCAGTCAATCTGCTGCGGAATATATAAAAAATTTGTCAAGTGATAATCGCCTAATGGGTGAAGTTTTCTGTCAAGCCATGTTAAATGAAACAATTGCAAAATAAAACCTAATTTTTATTAAGTGACCTCAAGTACGAATTTCTTGGCAGTTTTTATATGCTACTAGGATCTTTAAATAGATTTATTCTTTTTAATTTATTATTTTTTTCTCTGGTTTGTCTATCTGTGCCTTCTCTCTAGCCTTTGTATTTTAGCTTCTAGTTTATCTATTCTACTCTTTTCAATCTTCAGAATTTCAACTGTCCTTTTAAGTCTATTTTCTTCATTTATTGTCAAGTGATTAATTGCCTTTTCATATTCTTGTTGCAACCTTTTTTCTGATACTCTAACATAGTTAGAATCATTTCCTTTCAGGTTATGGCCTTCTAGTAACCATCTTAATTCTGTCTTTAAATCGGCCTCTACTAGTTGAGTAGAAAAGAATTTGCGGAAACCATGTAATATAGGAACGGTCTGTCTTTTGAAACGATTATTATTAGGATTAACTTTCCTTAATCCGCTATTTCGAATATTTTCTTCCAGAATGCTATGCAGGGATCTTCCAGTGAATTGTTTTCCTTTTATCGGTCCCTTGATATCAATATTGAATTTCTTTACAAATAAAAAGGAATCATCAGTTATTATCTCACCGTGTCTTTTCCTAAAGTCAAGATAGGCGTCAATCTCCTTAGCACATTCAGGAGTACAGAAAGTAATATACTCTTCTTCGACATCACCTGAATAAGCTTTTATTTTGTAAATATCATTATCTTTTCTAAATCTCCGACTCTAACAGTACGCAATGCGCCTATCCTCATTCCCGTAGACGCTAAAACCAAAATTGCTGTTTTGATTCTCTGATCAACAAAATCCAATATTTTCTTAATTTCCTCATGTGTATATCCTCTATCTCTTCCATTGGTTTCATTTCCGGTTTTTTCTGAACTAATAAACTTCTTGATTTTCTTCTAATTCAGTACTATGTCATTTATTTCACAGGCATGTTTAATGCTGGAGGTAACAAGTTTTTTGTATCCTTTTGATATTTTTCTATCAACTAGATATTTGATAACAAGATTCGTTATCTCATGTTGTGGCAGTTTTAAAAAGGAATTTAAGTCGATACCATAATGTGATAAGAATTTCTCCAGGCAAAATCTGTATGATTCTCTTGTATGCTGGGCCCCTAGTGAGTTTATGAAGTTAAAAAATGCCTGACTATTTTCATCTAAAACTTGCACAAACATTTAAGATGACCCCTGATAATTAAATCAATTATATGACTGATTTAAATCCGGAAAAATCAGGTATTTCTTTCGAAAGTCATTTAGAAGGATTAGAAGAACAAACAAGAGCATTATTGCTAAACTTACGTACCTTCATAAAATCACTTGGTGACAATGTCATTGAAGAACCAAGACCGCACAGGATAGCTTATGCTAAATCTTTTAATTTTAGAATATTTGCCGATGTACAACCAAAAGATGATTCATTGATAATTTCTATTAGAAAGGGTCGAACTGATCCTCTTATTACTTGTATAGTCAAAAGTCCCTCAGAATTAGAAGTAATCAAAGTACAGGTTTCTGAGGCATACAGTAAGATCAAATAATTATCTCTATTGCATTTGTATGAAATAGCTTCTACTGAAAATCTTCTGATTCATTCAACGAATATCAAGATTAATCAATTTGAGCTTGTGAACTTGATATGATTATATTTTTTTAACTAAATTTCACTCTACTTTTGACCGGCTAAGCTTGATTCATCGTCGACACCTAAATCCGCAAGATTTTTAGATTTGCATATGACAACATGCAAAAACTAAGAGATTTTTATAATATCTCCTAACCTTAGCTAGAATATATTAACACATGAACTAATTCATTCGTAATTTTCTTAAAATTGATTATGAAAAAAGATATAAAAGCAAATTCAGTTCAATCATTCTGCAACTATTCATGATAAGAGGAAAATTCTTCGGATGTTTTGTGACTATTTTTTTCTTATCATATAGTATAATATTATTTCAGAGTGGTTTCGCTCAGAATACTCAGCTCACAACTACGCAACCTCCCTCAGTCGAGGCTCCTCCATTTATAATAGCTAGAGCAACGAGTCCTTCCTGGACTCAGGTAAATTTTCAAGTTAATGCTACGAGCACTACATCTGATAAAATTTCAGTATATTGTAATCCTGCAAGTGGAAGTGCATTTCCTATGGGTAGTACTATAGTACTTTGTGCTGCCAAAGACCCCACTACCAGTCTTGTTGGTTATGCCATGTTTAATGTGACAGTAAAGGATACTTCACCTCCCACTTTCAAGGTTCCACATAGTATCCTCAAACAAGCTGATGATCTTCAGGGTGCTAATATAACATATGATGCAAATGCTTCAGACACTGTTGATGGCAGTACAGTTACTACATGTGATCCACCTTCGGGAAGTACTTTTCCATTAGGTCTCAACCAAGTAAAGTGTACTGCAACAGATAAATCAGGAAATACGGCAGAAGCTTCATTTAGTGTTATTATAGGTCAGACACCAAGCGATGAAAATACAGAAGAGGCAATTCCAGTGCTTTCGCAGAATGGAACTAATCAATTGAAATCGGTCGAATCTACAGTATCCGAAAACATTACAGATGATTCTATCCCTGAAACAGTATCCGAAAACATTACAGATGATTCTATCCCTGAAACAGTATCCGAAAACATTACAGATGATTCTATCCCTGAAACAGTATCCGAAAACATTACAGATGATTCTATCCCTGAAACAGTATCCGAAAACATTACAGATGATTCTTCACCACCTATTGAAAATATTATAGAAAATGATACTGAGGAGGCCCAAATACAGCAATTAGAAAACAATCTCAATGAAAATAATGGTTTGATTAAGGTGACTATTGACTCATTGCAGAATCAAAGAGCGACAGAAGGCTCATTGGTAAAAATTAAGGGAACCTCAGTTCACAATTCTGGTAACGAGAAATTATCATTTACATGGAAGCAAACGGGAGGTGAACCTATAGACCCAGAGGATGCTCGCATAACTTCACAGACAATAGCATCAGAAATTGCACCACAAATAGGAGGAAATACTACAAACTTAACATTCGAAGTTACAGTTCCTCCGGTAGACACGAATAATGATGACAAATTGACTTTTGAAATCATTGCAAAAGATGATAACGGTAACTCTGCAAGTGATTCTGTTGACATCTTTGTAGATAATAATCCTGAATTTGTAGGTACAGGTAACTTTCAAAACAACCCAAATGTACTTGAAAGTATAAGAAATGAAGAACAGAATAAGAGCAATTTGCCTTTATCTGCACAAGGAGATATTAAAAAACCCATCGAAGTATCTACCTCACTAGACAAAGGATTTACGTTTGTCAATATGTGGGGTTCGTTTGGTAAGGGGAATGGAAGATTTGACGGACAGAACGACGTTGATCCATTCAATGGACATGTATACGTTGCTGATTATGCCAATCATCGGATCCAAGTATTTGATACCAAAGGGAATTACATAACAAAGTGGGGAACTTACGGTGAGGAGAATGGTCAAATACACAAAGCTTCAGCTTTAAGTGTTGTACCTTCAGGAAATATCTACTTGAGTGATCAATTCAACTATCGTATACAGGTATTCACATCGAATGGGACTTTTGTTACTGCGTGGGGTACCAAGGGTGAAGGAGACGGTCAATTTCTTCATCCACATGTCCCTGGAGTTGATTCCGAAGGAAATGTCTATGTAAGTGATAGGGACTTGGCAAACGTCCAGAAATTTACCGGAGATGGAAAATTCATGATGAAATGGTCCGAAGAGGGTTCAAATGACGGTCAACTATCAAAACCAGAAAGTGTCATCATCGATTCAAATGATAATGTCTATGTCGCTGATTTTGGGAATCACCGGATTCAAAAGTTCACTAAAGATGGCAAGTTCATTTTAAAATGGGGATCTAAGGGTATTGGAGATGGTGAATTTAATGGACCTGCAGGACTGTCAATTGATAGAAATGACAATATATACGTCACCGACAGGAACAATAATAGGATACAAGTGTTTACTGCTAACGGAACATTTCTCACAAAATTTGGCACAGAAGGTAGTGGCTCCAGTCAATTTATTTTACCAGAAGGAGTTGGAGTGGACATTAGTACCGGTCTAGTTTATGTAGCAGATACTGGTAACTACCGTATACAAGTATTTAGGCCCGTGGCATCATCCGTTAATGTTGCTTGAAATGTTATACTAGTAGAATTACGATAAAAAAAACTCTCTTTTTAATGAATATCATAATTAGAAATAATTCAGAGAAAAAAGAGAAAGTTCAGAACAATAATGACTATTTAATCTATAAAGATAAAAAATTATTTCGATATTGGAACTATTCTGTATATGGCTCTTCATCCACGGCATCCCGATATTGAATAGAGTCACAAACTAAAAATCCGCTTTCCTTCTTAATAATTTAAATGCTATGTTTGGTCCCAATTGCTGTCTAAAGGCTAGCTCTATCCAAAGGAGCGCCAAAGATTCTAACAAACGAGCATTCACTAGTGGTCCTACATCAATAACATCAAATCCAATATCAATTGCCAATTCTCGCACAATTTGTTTTGCGTGGCTATCATCTCCACAAATAAAAAGATCTGCTCTCTGTGAATCGTATATCAAATTACTTAATGTCTTGGCTCCTATCATGTTAAACGCTTTGACAACTTTTGCGCTTTTGGTCAAATTAGAGATTTTTTCGGCAGCAGAAGTATTTTCCAGCGCTAACCCCTTTAGGTCTGGCGTAAGGGGATTAGTTGGATCAATAAGTATTTTGTCAGTCAAATTTCCTGCGATGCGTATTGTTTCTTCAACTGAATCCCAGGGCACAGCGAAAACTATGACAT
>Ga0209382_10007528_pt1 | contig 13833 bp, 11 predicted proteins | sample SoiMetdeltSBSDD5_FD_187599 | JGI IMG/M metagenome (GOLD analysis project Ga0209382, IMG submission 187599) | Bulk soil microbial communities from a Populus tree surrounding site in Tennessee, USA - Soil MetaG P. deltoides SBSDD5 (SPAdes) (version 2) | ecosystem: Environmental > Terrestrial >... | reverse complement strand
GCGCTGGCTGTTCGGTGGCCAGGCCGTCCCGATCGAGCGGCACTCGATGCTCTCCAACGGACGCACGGTCGCGCTGTTGACCCCCGACGCCCGTGTGACCTGGTTCTGCCATCCCCGGCCCGACTCGTCCGCGATCTTCGCCGACCTGCTCGGTGGGCGGCCGGCCGGCCACCTGTCGGTCCTTCCGGAACGCGCCGGCCTCCCGTTCGGCCAGCGCTACCGCCCGGGGACCATGACCGTCGAGACCCGGTGGCCGGGCGTGGTCGTGACGGACTGGCTCGACCACGACGACGTCGCGGGTCCGGAGCGCAACGGTGCGCTGGTCACGACGCTGACCCGGGTGGTCACCGGCACGGCCCGGGTGCGCCTGGAGTTCGCGCCGCGCCCCGAGTTCGGGCAGGTGGCCGTGCGCCTGCAGGCGCTGGATGGCGGCATCCGCGTCCACGGCAGCAACGAGCCGATCGTGCTCTGCTCCCCCGGAGTCGAGTGGGAGGTCTACTCCGACGGTGGCAACGACTCGGCCCGGGCGGTCGTCGACCTGAGCCAACAGTCCCCGTGCACGCTCGACCTGCGCTGCGGCACCCACACCCTCGCCGCGAACCCGGTCGACGCCCAGCGGCGGCGGGAGATCGCGGAGCAGCCCTGGCGTCAGTGGGCGGCGACCCTCAAGCTGCCGTCGGACCCGAAGTTCACGGCCCTCGCGCTGCGCAGCGCGTTGACGCTGCGCGGCCTGTGGCACCAGCCGACCGGAGCGATCCTCGCGGCGGCCACCACCTCCCTGCCCGAGCACGTGGGTGGCGTACGCAACTGGGACTATCGCTACTGCTGGCTGCGCGACGCCGCCATGAGCGCGCGGGCGCTGGTGGACCTGGGCTCGCTGGCCGAGGCCGAGTCGCTGCTGACGTGGATCGACGGATGCATCACGCGCACCGGCGGCCATCCCGACCGGCTCCATCCACTGTACACAGTCGATGGCCTGCACCTGGGCGCCGAGGCCATCATCGACACGCTACCGGGCTACGCGGGCTCGCGTCCGGTCCGGATCGGCAACGCCGCCAACCGCCAGCTCCAGCTCGACGTGTTCGGCCCGATCGTCGACCTCGTCGCGGCGGTCGCGAAGATCCGTGGCGCGGTGCACGAGCACGAGTGGCGGGTCGTCGAGTCGATGGTCGCGGCGGTCGAGCAGCGCTGGCACGAGCCGGACCATGGCGTGTGGGAGGCTCGGCTCGCCCCTCGCCACCACGTCTACTCCAAGGTCATGTGCTGGCTCACGGTGGACCGCGCGCTCGCGCTGGCCCAAACAGGTGGCTCGGCGCCGCGGGCCGAGTGGATCGCGTTGCGCGAACGCATCAAGGAGAACGTGCTGCGCTACGGCTGGAACGAGAAGGCGCAGGCGTTCACCCAGGCCTACGACACGATGGAGCTCGACGCCGCCTCGCTGTGGATCGGACTCGCCGGTCTCGTACCCAGCGACGACGAGCGCTTCCTGGCGACCGTCACCGCGATCGAGTCCGAGCTGCGCCGCGGCTCGACGGTGTACCGCTACCGCTGGGACGACGGGCTGCCCGGTACGGACGAGGGCGGGTTCCACATCTGCACGGCCTGGCTCATCGAGGCCTACCTGCTCGCCGGGCGCCGGGCCGACGCCGAAGGGCTCTTCGACCAGCTGCTCGACTGCGTCGGGCCGACCGGACTCCTGCCCGAGCTCTATGACCCCGTCCGAGAACGCGGCCTCGGCAACCATCCCCAGGCCTACAGTCACCTCGGCTTGATCCGCTGCGCCCAGCTCCTCGACTGACCCGGCCGGGTCGTGGGCCTAGGCGGAACTCGGTTGGGCCATGCCGGCCAGGCGCTCCGCCGACAGGTCATACGCGCGGAGGAACAGCAGCGCGAGGCCCACGATGATGCCGGGCACCACGGTGAAGCCGAGCAGCACCCCCAGCTCCGCGGTCGCCGACTGCTCCACCGGCGTGCCGGTGCTGCTCGGCACGTAGCCGAAGATCTGCAACGTGAGGCCGAAGACGCCGGGGCCGAGGGCGAGCCCGAAGGTCTCGCCGGCCGTCCACAGCCCGGTGAAGACACCTGCCTGCCGGCGACCCGTGCGCGCGGTGTCGTAGGCGACGCAGTCGGGCATCATCGCCAGCCCGAACAGTTGCTGCCCGGCGTATCCGCAGCCGATGAGCGCGACGATCCCGTAGACCAGCACGACCGGCAGCACCGGCGCCGCGACCAGCGCAAACGTCCCGACGGTCAGCAGCAGCGAGGCCGCGACCAACCCGCGCAGCTTGCCGACCCGCTCGCCGATGCGGGTCCAGGCTGGCATGACGAGGATCGCCGGCCCGACGACACAGACGAACAGCAGCGTCGTCGCGTCGTGGTCGTGCAGGACATGGTCGGCGAAGTACTGGACCCCGGCGAGCATCGCGGCGACCCCGGCGGCCTGCATGACAAAGCATGCGACGAGCACCCGGAACGGCCGGTTGCCGGCCGCGACGGCGAGTTGGCGGCGCAGGGTCGGCTCACTCTCGACGATCGCGCCGGTCGGCGCCCGCCGGGTCATGACGAACACCAGGACCGTGCCGCTGATCATCAGGGTCGCGATGAAAATGCCCATCGCGCGGTGGCCGGGGACCCCGCCACCGAAGTGCTTCACCACGATCGGGGCCACCGCGCCCGACACGAGGATCGTCAGCGCGAGGAACGCGACCCGCCACGTCATCATGCGGGTGCGCTCGCCGTATGGATCGGTCAGACCGGCACCCTCGGTCATGTCGGCGGGCATGGCGACGTAGGGGACCTGGAAGAACGCGAAGGCCGTGGCGGTGGCGAGGAAGGCGAGACTGACCCAGGCCGCGCCCCCGCTGCCCCGGAACACCCCGGCGAAGATCGAGGCGAACAGCACCGCCAACGCCAGCCCGGCAAAGAGCAGGTACGGGCGGCGTGCGCCCCACCGGGTGCGGGTGCGGTCGCTCAACCGACCCGCGATCGGGTTGACCACGACGTCCCACGCCTTGGGAGCCAACACGAGCAGGCCCGCCGCGCCGGCCGCCACCCCGAGACTATTGGTGAGATAGGGCAAAAGGAGCAGGCCGGGCACCGTGCCGAAAGCCCCCGTTACGAGCGACCCCGTCGCGTAGCCGATGCGAACAGAACGTGGAAGCTCGACGGGGGTGTCGACCGCGCCGTCGCCCCGACCTGTGGTCTCGTAAGCACCAGCAGGGGTCATGGTCGCGGATGGTAGTCGGCTCAGCCTCCCTCCAGCCAGGCGGCATAGGCTCGCCGCATTCACAGGTCGGCCACCATGCGCCATACTGACCGATTCCACGACACCGGGCTGAAACGATTACTTGACCGCTCGTTTGGGAAAGCGCCGACGAGCGCTCGATTGGGAGCACCGACGGGAGGGGAGACCGTGCCGGCAGGGGTCGCCGCCGGACATCCGGCCACCGCCGAGGTCGGCCTGCGTACGCTGGCCGCCGGCGGTTCGGCCGCGGACGCCGCGGTCGCCGCCATGCTCGCCTGTTGTGTGTGCGAGAGCATCCTCACCGGCATGGGTGGTGGCGGGTTCGCCACCTACTACGAGGCCGGCACCGGCACGGTGACCTGCCTGGACTTCTTCTGCGCCGCACCCGGGCTGGACGGCGACTGCGAGCCCGATCCAATGACGCCGATCGAGGTGACCTTCGGCGACGTGCCGCAGAGCTACATGATCGGCGGTCCGAGCGTTGGCGTGCCCGGCGTACCCGCCGGGGCCGGCGAGGTGCACCGGCGGTGGGGCCGGCTGCCGTGGCACCGCGTGGTGGAACCCTCGATCACCCTCGCCGCGAGCGGCGTCGTGCTGCCGGCCGCGCAGGCCCGAACGCTCGTCGCCGTCGCGCCCGCGCTCGTCCCGGGCGACGGCGCCTCGATCTACGCACCGGACGGCCGCCTCCTACAGGGCGGTGACCTGCTGTTTCACCCCGGCCTGGACGCGACCCTGGCGACGCTCGCCGAGGAGGGCCCGGCCGCGTTCTACACCGGCAAGATCGGGCAGGAGACCACCGAGGCGGTGCGGGACGCGGGTGGTGCGCTCGGCTCGACCGACCTCGCCGCGTACCGGGTCCGCCGGCTGCCGGTCGTCCGGGCGTTGATCGGCGGCGCGACCGTAGCCGCGCGCCACGATCTGAACAACACGATCGGCACGATCGGGGCTCTGCCCGAGTCGCTGCCGACGATGCGGCGGCCGCGGCGCAGCGTCGCGGTCGCCAAGGCGCTCGTCGACCGCGCCCGGGCCCGGCTCGGTGACACGACGAACATCTCGGTCGTCGACGGCGACGGCAACGCCTGTGTGATTACGCTCACGCTCGGAATCGGTTCCGGAGTCTGGGTGCCCGGCCGTGGCGTGCACCTCAACTCGATGCTCGGCGAGGGCGAGCTCTACACGGACGACCTCGGTCCGGGGCAGCGGGTGTCGTCGATGATGTGCCCGCTGGTCGTCGTCGACCGCGGCGGCGCCCTCGTGCTCGCCGCCGGCTCCGCCGGCGCGTCGCGCATCCGCAGCGCGCTCATCGCCACCCTCATCGGCGTGCTCATCGACGGGCGTTCGACGGCTGAGGCCATCACCGCGCCCCGGTTCCACGCCGTCGCGGGCGAGCTTGACTCGACGAGGACGGGCGGAGGGACCGCGGGTGTTGTCCACGCCGAACCCGGCTACCCCGAGGACGAGCTCGCCGCGCTCGCCCGCGCCGGTTACGTCATCAACCAGTGGGACCACAGCAGCCACTACTTCGGCGGCGTCAGCGCCGTCGGTCGGGCCGGCGCGGCCGGCGACCCGCGCCGCGGCGGCGTGGGCATGCTCTGCTGAGGGTCCATCAGGCGGGCGGCCGTTCGAGCCGTGACGCGATAAGCTGCCCAATCACCGGGCTTGGTTGAGCGACCTCCGAGGTGACCGTCCGCCATGCGCTTTGAGCAATCCATCGACATCGACGCTCGGCAGCAGCGCGTGTGGGAGGTGCTCAGCGACCTCGAAGCGTGGCCGCAGCATATCGAGACGGTCGACGTCGTCGAGCTGCTCACACCCGCACCTGTGGGTGAAGGCAGCTGCGTGCGTCTCAAGCAACCGAAGCTGCCCGAGGGCACATGGGAGGTCACCGTCTGGGATGCGCCGTCCTACTTCGAGTTCCGCCAGAAGTCCGGCGGCGTTACCAACGTCGCGGGCCATCGTGTCGAGGCGCTGGAGGAGGGCCGCTCCCGCCTGACCCTGACGCTGGACATGCGAGGCCTGCTGGTCCCGGTCGTCGCTCTGTTCTACAAGGGCCTGACCAACCGCTACATGACCGTCGAGGCGCAGGGCATGAAGCGCGCAGCCGAGTCCGCTTGAGACGTGAGGATCGTTTGTCTGGGTGGATCGATCGTCAGTCCGGCCACCAGGCGTAGGTCCTCATGAGGATGCGGCGGCCCTTGAACGTGACGCCCTCGGCCTCGAGCCGGCGTCGGGCCTCGAGCTCGTGCCCCGGTGGCGTGCGGCCACCACCCGTGACGACCCGGTGCCACGGCACGGGCCCGCCGTGCAACGCCATGATCGTGCCGACCCGCCGGGCCGAGCCCCGCCCGAACCGCGGGTAGAGGTACTCCGCGATCGCCCCGTAGGACATGACCCGGCCCGGCGGGATCTGCTCCACGAGCGACAGAACCGCCTCGACATAAGCCTCGGGGTCGTACGCGTCGGCAGGCATGGCCACAGCCTAGAGAGGACCTCTGTCACCACGATTCGGGAAGCGGCGACGGGCCACCCCCGGCCGCGGACCACAATGGCGGACATGAGTACGGTGCGCGACCAGGTCGCCGGAGCGCGACGGGTCGTGGTGAAGGTGGGGTCGTCCTCACTGACCACGACCGCCGGCGGGCTGGACCTCGCCCGCGTCGACGCGCTGGTGGACACGCTCGCGCACGCGGCCGCGGGCGGCCGGGAGATCGTGCTCGTCTCCTCCGGAGCCATCGCCGCGGGCCTCGCGCCGCTGGGGCTGAAGGTTCGGCCCCGCGACCTGGCCACCCAGCAGGCGGCGGCGAGCGTCGGCCAGGGGCTGCTCATGCGCGCGTACTCCGAGTCGTTCTCCCGGCACGGGTGCACCGTCGGGCAGGTGCTGCTCACCGTCGACGACGTCACGCGTCGGGCGCACTACCGCAACGCGTACCGGACGCTGCGCCGCCTGCTCGACCTGCACACGATCCCGATCGTGAACGAGAACGACACGGTTGCCACGGAGGAGATCCGGTTCGGCGACAACGACCGCATCGCGGCGCTCGTCGCGGCGCTGATCCACGCCGATCTCCTCCTCCTGCTATCCGATGTGGACGCTCTCTACACGGGCAACCCGACCCGCGCCGGCGTGACGCGCATCGACGAGGTCCGCGGCGACGAGGACCTCAACGGGATCTCGATCGGGTCCAAGGGCCGGGCCGGCCTGGGTACGGGCGGCATGGTCACCAAGGTGGAGGCCGCCCGCATCGCCACCGGCGCCGGCGTACTGGTGGTGCTCACCGCGGCCGTGCAGGCGGCACCCGCCCTCGCCGGCGAGTCCGTCGGCACCTTCTTCCACCGGATCCGGGAGCGCCCGGCGGCGCGCCTGTTCTGGCTCGCTCACGCGACGGCTCCACGGGGCCGACTGCACCTCGACGAAGGAGCCGTGATCGCCGTCGTTGCCCGCCGTGCGTCGCTGCTGCCGGCCGGCATCACCGGCGTGGAGGGTCAGTTCACCGCCGGCGACCCGGTGGACCTCGTGGACCCCGCCGGCCGGTGCGTCGCGCGCGGGCTGGTGAACTACGACGCGAACGAGCTGCCCGGCCTGTTAGGACGGTCTACTGTGGACCTTGCGGCCGAACTCGGCCCGGGGTACGAGAAGGAGGTCGTCCACCGCGACGACCTGGTGCTGCTATGACCAAGGAGACGGCTGTGAGCGTGCTCGAACTCGGACGGCGGGCGCGGGCCGCGGCGGCCACGCTCGCTACGGTGCCCCGCGGTGTCAAGGACGCCGCGCTGGGTGCGATGGCGGATGCGCTCGTCAGGCGTACTCATGAAGTCTTGAGGACCAACGACGCGGACATCGCACGGGCGCGCGATGCCTCGACCCCCGACCACCTCATCGACCGGCTGACCCTCAACGAGCGGCGAGTGGCGGGCATGGCTCAGGGTCTGCGCGAGATGGCCGCGTTGCCCGATCCGGTCGGCGAGGTGCTGCGCGGTTCCCTGCTGCCCAACGGACTCGAGCTCCGTCAGATCCGGGTGCCGCTCGGCGTCGTCGGCATCATCTACGAGGCGCGGCCCAACGTCACCGCCGACGCCGCCGGCCTGTGCCTCAAGGCCGGCAACGCCGTGCTGCTGCGGGGTTCGTCGAGCGCGCGCAGCAGCAACGAGGCGATCGTCGGAGTGCTGCGCGACGCCGTCGTCACGGTGGGTCTGCCGGCCGATGCGATCCAGCTCGTCGACGCGTCCACTCGCGACTCGGTGAAGGAGCTGATGCGGGCGCGTGGTCTCGTCGACGTGCTGATCCCGCGCGGCGGGGCCGACCTCATCCGGTCGGTCGTGGAGGACTCGACGGTGCCCGTGATCGAGACCGGGGTGGGCAACTGCCACGTCTACGTGGACGCCGCGGCCGACCTGAGCATGGCGCTGGCGATCGTGCTCAACGCGAAGACGCAACGTCCGTCGGTGTGCAACGCGGCCGAGTCGCTGCTCGTGCACGAGGCCGTGGCCGCGGAGTTCCTCGCGGCCGCGCTGCCGGCCCTCCGTGAGGCCGGCGTCACGGTGCACGGAGACCCGGCCGTGGCGGACGCCGGCCGGCTCGCCGGGGTCGACGTGGTGCCCGCCGACGAGGCCGACTACGCCACCGAGTACCTCTCGCTCGACCTGTCGGCCGCCGTCGTCGGCTCGCTCGACGAAGCAATCGTCCATATTAGACGGTACGGGTCGAGCCACACCGAAGCGATCGTCACGGGGTCGCAGGCCGCCGCCCGGCGGTTCGTGGCCGAGGTCGACGCCGCGGCCGTCGTGGTCAACGCGTCGACGCGCTTCACCGACGGCGGGGAGTTCGGCTTCGGCGCCGAGATCGGCATCTCCACGCAGAAGCTGCACGCGCGTGGCCCGATGGGTCTGCCCGAGCTGACCTCGACGAAGTACGTCGTGGTGGGCGACGGCCACATCCGCAATTGACCCCAAGACCCGCGCGATCATGAACTAGGGGTGCACGACACACCGTCGACAAGGAACTTTAGTTCATGATCGGCGCGGGTCTAGCGGGCGGCGCGGAGCGCGGTCAGCGTCGTTTGGACGTCGAACGCCGGGGTCTCGTCGTCACTGGGCCAGGAGCCGTCACTGCGCTGGGTCTCGCTCAACCGCGCCCGGGCGGCCTGCAGCAGCGAGTCCTCGGGGCCGACGCCGATGCGGCGCAAGGCGGCCGCCATGGACGCGACATCGGCCGGTGACATGCTCCTCACCCGGTCGGCGAGGTTCACGAAGATGCGCGCGGCCTCGTAGAACCATCCGGCCCGGTGCAGCACGGCGCCGGCGAGCCAGCCCGAGACGAGAAAGCCGGGCCACACGCCGTCCTCGGAGACCGAGTCGCGCAGGGCCTGCGAGGCGCGGGTGAGTGGGATGTCGAACAGCGGCGGCCCGGCGTCGAACTCGTCGACGGCGATCGCGGAGGAGTGATCGTACGCGGCGACGGCGAGCCAGAACGCGGCGTTGGCCGTCAGGTAGAAGCGCGCCTCGGGGTCGCCGGGCGTGGCCCACGGCGGCGCGACGTCGGCGAGGGCCGGGTCCTCCTCCCAGTACCCGTCGAGGCGCTGGCGGTTGGCGAGCCAATCGAGCGCGCGCTTCGCGGCCGGGCGGCGCAGGCCGTCCAGGTCGTCGAGCTCGGCGAGGCGGTAGCAGGTCGCATCGATCGACGGCACGCCGCCACCGCCCAGGGCGGGCCAGCCGCCGTTGCCGGTCTGCCCCGCCTCCACATGGCTGACGATGTCCTCGCTCGGCGGTACGGCCGCCCGCAGCCACGACAGCCGCGCCCGGTCGACCTTGTCGCCGCGGGCAACGACATAACCGATCGCGGCGTCGATGTCGACCATGGCGCTAGGCTACCGGCCGCTCTGGTCGCGAGCGACGCCTGCGGCTCAGTACGAAGGCTGGCTGGGGTCCACCTGCCGGACCCAGGCCGAGACTCCACCGTGGACATGCACGGCGTCACGGAACCCCGCGGCCTTGATGGCGGCCAGGGCCTCCGCGCTGCGGACGCCGGTCTTGCAGTAGAGGACGACCTGCCGGTCCTGCGGCAGCGAGGCCAGCGCGGCGCCGGACAGGATCTCACTCTTCGGGATGAGCACCGAGCCCGGGATCTTGTTGATCTCGTACTCGGCCGGCTCGCGCACGTCGACGAGGTGGATCGGCTTCTCGGCCCGCAGCCACTCGGCCAGGTCGGTGACGGTGATCGTCGAGCCCACCACGGCGTCGGCCGCCTCGGCCGAGACCGCGCCACAGAAGTCCTCGTAGTCGATGAGCTCGGTGACGGTCGGGTTCTCGCCGCAGACCGCGCACTGCGGATCCTTGCGGACCTTGATCGTGCGGTACGCCATCTCGAGCGCGTCGTAGACCATGAGCCGGCCGACGAGCGGCTCACCGATGCCGGTCAGCAGCTTGATGGCCTCTGTCACCTGGATCGACCCGACCGACGCGCACAGGACACCCAGCACGCCGCCCTCGGCGCAGGAGGGCACCATGCCCGGCGGGGGCGGCTCCGGGTAGAGGCAGCGGTAGCACGGGCCGTTCTCCGCCCAGAACACCGACGCCTGCCCGTCGAAGCGGTAGATGGAGCCCCACACGTACGGCTTGCCCAGCAGCACCGCCGCGTCGTTGACCATGTACCGCGTGGCGAAGTTGTCGGTGCCGTCCACGATCAGGTCGTACTGGGAGAAGATCTCGAAGACGTTGTCGTTGGACAGCGCGGTGTTGTGGATGACCACGTTCACGTACGGGTTGATCTCCTTGACCGAGGCCGCGGCGGACTCGGCCTTGGACCGGCCGATGTCGGACTGTCCGTGGATCACCTGACGCTGCAGGTTCGACTCGTCGACGGTGTCGAAGTCGACGACACCGAGCGTGCCGACCCCGGCCGCGGCGAGGTACATCAGCGCCGGGGAGCCCAGCCCACCCGCGCCCACACACAGCACCCGGGCGTTCTTCAGCCGTTTCTGCCCGGTGACCCCGACGTCCGGGATGATCAGGTGACGCGAGTACCGACGGACCTCGTCGCGGGTCAGTTCGGCGGCCGGCTCGACCAGCGGCGGCAACGACACGATGGCCTCCTTCAATCGCCACCATTGTCCCTCGGCCTCGTTCGAGCGTGACGTGACGTGGGCCACCGCCCCAAACCCTGAGACTCACAGACTCCCGGGCGGGCCCGCATAGCGCTGACCGTCGGCGTACGGCCAGCTGTAGGCGACGCAGCCGGCCAGGGACAGGGTCTGCTGCTGCATCACCGGTGCCTTCTGACCCGGGCCGGGGCACAGCTCGTGGCCGTGCCCGAGCCGGTGGCCGACCTCATGGTTGATCACATACTCGCGGTAGGCCGACAAGGGCGCCCCGTACTTGGGCACCGCGTTGAACCAGCGCGACGAGTTGATCACCACGCTGTTGCCGGCCCGGCAGGACGTGTACGGCGTGCCGTTGACCCGGATGTCCACGCCGCCCCGGCGGCACAGGTCGTAGGCCGTCCACGGCGACGCGAGATAGATCGTGAAGTCCGAGCCCGCCGCCGAGCCCGCGACGCGCTGCAGCCGCACGTTGTCGGCTATCCACGAACGCGGGTCGCCCAGCGTCGCGTCGACCGCCCCCGCGAAGTCGGCCACCGGGAAGGCAACCGTCTTCTCCACCGCGACCTTGAAGCGCCGCAGCGTCCCCGCCGAGCCGAGAACCGCGCCGTCCGTCGCGGCCCACTGGTAGGTGCCGGCTCCGGTCGCAGTGGTGGCCGTCCGTGAGGGCGTGCGGATCGGCGTCCGGGTGGGCAAGGTGGCCGGCGTGGCCGGCGGCGTCGGTGTGGCGGTCGGGGTCGGTGTGGCCGACGGTGTCGGCGTGGTCGCTGGGGTCGGTGTCGGCGAGCCTCCCACGGAGCGCGCCACCGGATGGGCGGAGACTCCCGGCAGCAGCACGGCCGCGCTGACGGCCACGACGGCCGCGAGGAGCAGGGCGAACAGCGCGCGGGAGGGGACCGTCACGCGGGCAAGGATGCCATGCGAGGGCCGCCACGAGCCATGCCCGCGAGGGCACGGTCACAACCGTCACAGGTGGCCGGCGGGCCCCGCGTAGCGCTTGCCGTCGAGGTAAGGCCACGGGTTCGCGAGGCAGCCCTGCATCGACAGGGTCTGCTGCTGCATGACCGGCGCCAGCTTGCCCCGGCCGGGGCACAGCTCGTGGCCGTGGCCCAGCGCGTGCCCGACCTCATGGTTGATCGCGTACTGCCGATAGACCTCGATGGGCGCCCCGTAGTTGGGGATGCCGGTCAGATACCGGGCGACGTTGATGACGACCCGGCCGCCCACCCGGCAGGACGTGTACGGCTTGCCGCCGACGCGGATGTCGATGCCCGCCGAGTTGCAGATCTTCAGGGCGGTGCCGGGGGTGACGAGGTAGACCGTGAAGTTGGTGCCGGTTGCCGTGCCCGCGACCCGCTGCAGCCGGACGTTGCCCCCGGCGATCCAGCTGCGGGGGTCGCCCAGGGTCACGTCGATGATCGCTGCGAACTCGTCGGCCGGCACCGGCAGGCCCGTCTCGACCGCGACGCGGAAACGGCGCAGCGACCCGGCCGAGCCGAGCACGGGCCCGTCGCCATCGGCGTAGTCGTAGGTGCCCGGCCCGTTCTCGGCGAAGGTCGGCACCGCGGTGGGACTCGGGGTCGGTGTCGTGGCCGGGGTTGTGGGGACCGCGGTCGTCCGGACCGGCGTCGTGGGCGCGGTGCCGACCGTACCGCCGCCCTTGTCCATCAACGCGAAGCCGCCGACGGCCGCGCTGACGATAAGGACGAGTACGCCGCCGATCAGCAGTCCGGTCGCGGCCGGGCTGCTGCGACGCCCACGGGGGGAAGACACGGGCCACAGCCTGGCATGTCGAGCCTTTCCTGGCCAACCGGGGTCAGCCCACCTCGTCGAGCATGCCCAGGAACGCGCGGGCGACCAGTTCGGGGCGCTCCATCTGGGCCACGTGCCCGACGCCGTCGAGGATCAGCAGCCGGCTGTCGGGGATGAGCTTGGCGACGGTCGGCGCCGCTCGCACATCCACCATCCGGTCCGCGCCTCCAGCGACGACGAGCGTCGGCGCGGTGATGCGGGTCGCAACGCGCCAGAGCGACCCCTCGCCGGGCAGGTACGAGCGGAGGAACTCACCCACCAGGCCGCGAAGCGTTCGCATGTAGGCGGCCATGAACCACGGGACGTCGTAGCGCCGCCGGATCTCCTCGACCGCCTCCGCCACGCGCTCCGGGCGCACCCGGCCGGGGTCGGCGAAGCAGGCGGCGATGACCTGCCGGGCCATCGACTCGGGGGTGATGGTGGTGGCCAGCCGCCACGTGACGATGCGCTCGATGCCGGGTACGAGCAACAAGGGAACGAGCCTCGCCTGCGCCGATCGGCGGGGATCGACGAACGGCATCGCCGGCGAAATCAGCGTGAGGGTACGCACGAGGTCCGGCCGGGTGCCGGCCACCCGGACCGCTACGGCTCCGCCGAGCGAGTTGCCGAACAGGTGCACCGGGCCGCGTCCACTGTGCTCGATCCACGCGATCACCCGCTCCGACATGGCCACCAGGCGATAGCTGCGGGCGGGCTCGCTGCGCCCGAAGCCGGGCAGGTCGATCGCCTGCCCGTCGAGCCGGTCCGCGAGCAGGTAGGCCAGATCGGTCCAGTTCAGCGACGAGCCGCCGAGCCCGTGCACATAGAGAGCCGGCTCCGTCGCATCCGTGCGGGCGGGCGTGTGTCGCACATAGAGCGACGTACCGTCGAGCTTGGCGTCGGTGCCCGGCCACGGCGGGATGAATCCGTCGATCGGGGGTAGGCCGTCAGCCGCGGCGAGCCGGGCGGGCTTCGCGGCGCCGGCCAGCCGGGCCGAGCTTGCTCTCATCGACCAATTGTGCCGCGGTTCAGGTCAACAGCGAGTCGAGCCGGCGGTTCAATGCGGCCAGCGTGGCCCGCACGATGGCGTGTCGGGGGTCGCCGGACACGATCGCCGCGCCGGCGAGCTGTTCGGGCACGCCGCTGCATACGAGCAACAGCACGACGGTCGCCACCTCGCAGTTGCCGAACGGCACCACGGCGGCGTGCTCGATGAAGCAGCGCCCCCGCTCCTGGCCGGTGCGGGGATCGACGAGCAGCTGGTCGACCGCGTTGACCGCCGCGTTGGCCGCGAGCCGCAGCAGGTACGCGTCGACCGCGGGGCCGCTCTCCGAGCCGGTCGCGAACCCGCCGCCGACCACCGCGAGGCGAACGTCCACTGTGGCCTCCAGACCCAGCGTCGTCACCTGCACGTGATCGATGATGACGCGGTTGGCCTGGCCCGGGCCGACGGCACGGCGGGGGCGCGGCGGGCCGTCGACGGTGCTTGCGGGCCGACCATGCAGGCCGTCGCCCGGGGCCGACAGCGAGCTCGCGGGCCGTGGCACCCGGCTGCGATCCGTGACGTAGGGCCGATGCAACCGCGAGCCGCCACCGGTGCGCTCCAGGCCCTCGTCGGCGTACGGGGGTGCGTTGGGCTCCGCGGCCAGGCCCATGCGCTCCTTGAGCAGCCGGACGACGGCCCGACTCACCTCTCCCGGGTCG
>Ga0209382_10007523_pt1 | contig 13837 bp, 13 predicted proteins | sample SoiMetdeltSBSDD5_FD_187599 | JGI IMG/M metagenome (GOLD analysis project Ga0209382, IMG submission 187599) | Bulk soil microbial communities from a Populus tree surrounding site in Tennessee, USA - Soil MetaG P. deltoides SBSDD5 (SPAdes) (version 2) | ecosystem: Environmental > Terrestrial >... | reverse complement strand
TCTCGTTACCGCATTACGGCGGACTCGCCTGGCGGAAGGTGCGGGAATCTCCGCACGTCCGAGCATTTTTTCCAGGTCGTTGCGTGACCGTTGTGCGATTCACGCGCCGCTTCATTCGACACGTCGTGGCATTCACCTTGCCCTTCATTGGGGCATGGTCCAGATCCGACAGATCCTGTGCCCGCTCGACTTCTCCGACGTCTCCCGGCACGCGCTCGACCACGCACGCGCGATTGCCCGGCAGTACGCATCGACGCTGACGCTTCTGCACGTGTGTCCGCTGATGCCAGCCGCGGCCGCTGCGCCCGGGTTACCACTGGTGCCCGTTCCAATGCCGACTCACACTGTGCTGGACTCGATGCAGCGATTTGCGGAGACGGAAGTCGGGACGGGCATACCCATGCAGTTCGAGATCGGCGAAGGCGACGCCGCATCGGAGATTCTCGATCGTGCGGCGTCGATGCCGAGCGACCTCATCGTGATGGGCACACATGGGCGTTCAGGCTTTGAGCGCCTCGTGCTCGGATCGGTCACGGAAAAAGTGATCCACAAAGCGAAGTGTCCGGTCTTGACGGTTCCACCCATCGTAGACGTCGTTGCGCGTCCGGTGCCGTTCACACGGATCCTCTGTGCCATCGATTTCTCGACGCTTCGCTGGGCGCGCTCGAATACGCCCTGTCGCTGATGCAGGGCCAGGACGCGCGTCTCACCCTCATGCATGTCGTCGAAGTGACGCCGGCGCCTCGCTCGGCGGCCGAAGCGGACGTCGAATCGAGGGCACTCGGCGCGTACGTCGCGGCCGCGGCACAGGCACGTGCTGAGCACCTGGAGCGCCTCATTCCCGACTGTGAGCGCGCCCAGGGCAGGGTCGAGACGACGCTGGCGATCGGCAGCGCGCATCGCGAAATTCTGCGCGTCGCCTGCGAACGAGCAAGCAACATCATCGTGCTCGGAGCGCACGGGATCGGCGTCCCTAGCTCCTGTTCGGATCCGCGGCTCACCAGGTCGTGCGTCAGGCGCACTGTCCGGTCCTCACCGTCAGGTAAAGGAGGCTGTTATGAAGACCACACTCCCGGCAACATACCTCCGAGTTCTATTGGCGGTAACAGCCATTGTCACGCTCACCACTGGAGGCAGTCTCGCCGCGCAAGAAAGGCCGCGCGGGCTGTTGAACGAATTCGAGGTACAGACGCTGGTTGCACGCGGTGAGCCAGCTGACGACGCGCGGCTCTTCGTCCACTTCAGACTGCTCTCGGATCGCTACGAGACTGCGGCTGAACGCCACGAGTCGATGGCGCGCAGCTTCGTGGGGAATCCGAACCGCAGTTCTGGCAGCGGCATGAGCGAGCACTGCAAGCGGCTTGCGGACTCGGCCAGGCAATCGGCTGCGACGCTTCGCGAGCTGGCCAAGTATCACAGGAACCTGTCCGAAGGCACTCCCGCCGCCCTGCCGCGTCATGCAACTCGGTTCCATGGCGGAGCCAATGCGCCTGAACCAACCGAGTCGGAGCTCGCGACACTCGCCGCACAGGCACGCACACGCACCGACCACCTGGAACTCGAGGAGTATCTGCGCACGCTGGCCAGGCGCCATGCGCGTGATGCGAACGAGCACACGACGCTGGCGCTGACCTATCGCGGCGGACGGTTCTCGTAAGCGGCCGTGCACCAAGAGCATCTGGCGAACGCGGCACGACAGGCGGCTCGAGAGGCAAACGCGTTAGCAGCGCGGCACAGGCAGTACGCGACGCTTGGACTGTGAGCGGCTCGAGGGCTGAGCCGCTACGCCGTCCAACTGTGGAGCGTTCGGATGTAGTGAGCGCGCTCGACCAGGTCGCGGTCGTCGGTCGACCTCAGGCTCACGCGGCCGCGCGCCTCGTCGAGTCGTTCAAACTTCTGCCACGCCAACCAGCGGGCGAGACCTTCCCGCATGACCGAGACGTGCGCCGGCCCATGCCGGAGCAAGGCCGAGACGAGCTGGACGACATCGGCGCCGGCGAGCAGAGCCTTGATCCCATCGTCAGGCGTCGCCACCCCACCACTCAGCGCGATTGAGCAGCGGATGCGGCCGTGCAGGATGGCGGCCCAGTGCAGGCGCACCAGCAGCTCTTCACTCGTCGAGAGTTGTGCCTGAGGCGTCATCGTCATCGTGCGAATGTCGATGTCCGACTGATAGAACCGGTTGAAGAGCACCAGCCCGTCGGCGCCCGCGGCATCCAACTGGCGCGCCAGGCTCCCCAGCGCGGTGAAAAAGGGAGAGAGCTTGACCGCGACGGGAATCTTCACGAGACGCGTGACGTCCTTCACGCCCGCGACCAGCCGATCCTCGATCGCGCTGGCCGACGTCGAAAGGTCAGCCGGCACCTGGTAGACGTTCAGCTCGAGCCCGTCTGCCCCCGCCTGCTCGATCACCCGTGCGAATTTCAACCACGATTCTGGCGTTCTGCCATTCAGCGAGGCGATCACCGGAATGGCGACGGCCTGCTTGGCGCGATGAATGTGCTCGGCGTAGCGGTCTGGTCCAAGTGGATATTCGTCCGGCCGCGGAAACGCCGCGAGCTTATCGTCGACGTCGGGCTCGAAGATGTCGTAGTGCGCCACATGTCCCGAATACGCAGCGGTGATCTGCTCCTCGAAGAGTGAATGCAGAACCACAGCGGCGCATCCAGCATCTTCGAGGCGTTTGATCGTGTCCAGGTGGTATCCAACCGGCGATGCGCCGGCGATGAATGGATGCTCCAGCGCCATGCCGAGATAGGTGGTGCGCGTGTCCATGACAAACTCCTTCTGTCCAGCGCTACCCGAACGGGATCATCACGATTGCTCCGCCAGTGATTTCAGTGTCAGCATCATCCGCCGCTGCATGATGAAGTGCGGCAACTCGAACGCCGCCAGGTTGATGCCCGCGGCCCACGCCGGGATTCGTTCGTTGCTGATGGTCGAGCGAATCAGAAAGCGCGTGTGGTTGTTCGGTCGTGGCTCGAGGACGAACGCCCCCCAGTAGCGCAGCACCAGTGCGCGATTGGGCTCGACCAGATCGACCGTCCATCCCGGCCGCTCACCGAATACTCCGCCCAGATAGCCCGACTGCGTCGCCGGTATGTGTTCACCGAGCTGCCGTGTCTGCCATTCCGGCCGCCGCTCGAATACGTTGTGCACATGCACACCGCAAAGCCGTTCGAGACGCTCGTAGCTGTAGAACCCCGCACGGTCCTGCCCCAGCTGAATCAGCCACGACCACACGACGTCAGGAGGCGCGTCGATCGTGACGCCGTGCAGCAGCTCGAGCGCGGGCGTTCGCGGTGTGCGATCACCAGGAAGGGCAACCGCCCACTCGGCGGGGGTCGTACCCCACGAGCGATGGAACGGCCACAGCAGTGACGACGCGGCCATCCAGGCGAAGAACGCCCACCCCACCGCATCAACGACGAGGCGCCATCGCGGATGCCAGTTCGGCGATGCTGCCTGCGACCGACGCACCCACGCCATCGTCAGGCACGGCAGCACCACGCTGAGCATCCCACCGAGCCAGAGATCGCGCTGTCCGAGCTCGAACCATCCGATCAGCGACGCGGCACCACTCACCATCGCCAATCCGGTAACCACGCGCTTCGGCATGCGAATCCCGAGCACACCGAGGCCTGCGGCGATGAACCCGAGAATGGCGAATTCATAGAGCAGGACGATCCCGGCCGACCACCGGCCCGGCCCCAACTGATCCACGCCACGCAAAGGCAGGACTGCATTGCCGAGACCATGCAGCAGGAGTGCTGTACCAAGGGCGATTCGCGCAAACCTGCGAGCCATGACACGTACCATTTCGCTAGGCCGCTTTCGGGAGGCGATACAACACGTAGGTAAAGCATCCGCGCAGCCACATTTCGCCGCTGACGTCGTCGTGACGCGTATCCAGTGCTTCGCGAAGCACGTGCGCGCAATCGCCGCCAAGGCGAGCTATTTCCTGAGTCAGGCGCGTTTGCGCTGCGGCCATGAGCTCGTCGTAACAGCGGTCCCAGAGGTCGTCGCGATGCGACAGCGTGCAGGGAACGCGGCGGCTGACCGCTTCAAGGACGTGCTCGCCGATCAGCTCGGCGCGCAACGGCGGCAGCTCGCGGTGCCAATAGACCTTTTTGGCCGTCTCCGGTGTTTTCGTCATCATGGCGTGCTCCCACGATTAGCTGGCGTTCACACCAACGGGCCGCCGAGTACTCGAATCGGTGTCGTGGGCCCACTTGCTGTCATCTCGGAACGTGCGCGAAGATGCCTTCTCCGCGTGCGGAGGTACTGCCAGCACAAGCGCGTCGGTCTGACAGAGGACGCGATACGTGACGCTTCCCATCCGAGGGCCAAGGGCCCCTGAGGAATGAAGGCCCATGACGATCAGCCCGGCATCGCGGGCTTCTGCCAATTTGACAATCTCCTCTGACGGTTCTCCCAGGAGCACCATCGACTCGGAGGGTTGCAGCCCATCGATGCCTGCAACCAGCACGGCCAGCTTCTCCTCGGCCTGAGACCGTCGTGTGTGCTCGGCGCCAGGCAGCGCGAGCCTGACCCGGTACGGAACAAAGAGCGGCTCCAGCACGTTGACGGCTATCAGGCGCGCGGGCAAGGCTGCCGCGATGCCGTGCGCCACCGAGAGCTGGTGCGCCGACTCGTGGGTCAAATCGACCGGCGCGATCACATGCGTGATGTAGGGCGCCAGTTCGGACAACGACGTAAACGGTCGTTGCCGGTCGCGGGTGACCAGCACCGGCGTTGATGTCTCGCGCAGCACCCGTTCTGTCGTCGAGCCGAAGAACAGCTTGCGCATCCCGCTGCGGCCATGCGAGCTCATGACGATCAGGTCAACATGGCGAACGTTCGCCTCGCGCAGAATTTCAATCGCGGGCTTCCCAACGGCCACGTGGTACTCGATGCTGCTGGGGCCGGCAAACGACGACAGGATGTCGCTGCAAAAACGCCGCAGTTCGCCACGCGTTTCCTCAGCAGGCGACGGCACAAACCCCGCAGCAGCTGCGGCCTCGGTCAGGAGCGGGTCGTCAACGCTCAGCACAATCAGGCGCGCGCCAAAATGGTTGGCAATGACCACGGCATGGGCCAGCGCCACGCGGGAGAACTCCGAGAAGTCAACGGGACATAGGACAGACGGCGCATTCGAGGTCATGACACCTCCTCGGACGATGTCTGTCAGAGCAACTTAGGTGCCGTGATACTGACGGCTTCTCTTGCTACGTATGCGGCGTGAGATGCTGCGCTAATCAATTGAAGAAGCGCTGGCGCAAGGAACGCCTGCGGAACTTTCCCCAGCGCCCGGGAAATTTCTACCGGCCTTTGGCCGACTCGAGCTTGAGGCCAAGCTGTTCCTGCATTTCTACGCGAGGACTTGCTCGATGAACCGCTTGCACGTGTTGACTTCCTCGATCGCCGATTGCTGACCCGCGTACTCGTACTCGATCACTGCGGCGATTGGGTACTTGTCCGACCGGAGCAGCCGCAGCACTTCTGCAACTGGCGTATCGCCGTGCCCCCACGGCTGATTGGGGCCGTCGTCTCGTCGTCGATCTTTCAGGTGCAGGTGTGAAATGCGAGCGTGGTGCTTCTGAATGAAGGCGACCGGATCGTTGTTGCCGGCGACAAAGTGGCCGATGTCGAGATTGGCCTTGAAGCGAGGGAACATCGCAAACAGCCGCTCGTAGCTCTCGACCGACGCGACTTCCGTGGCATCGGTCACATTCACATGGTTGTGCCAACCGAGAACCACGCCGTATTTCTCGGCGAACGCGACGAGCCGCGGTCCCATCGGGACGCGGGTCTGATTCGTACCGATCACGCCTACACCCAATGCCCGCGCAAATTGAAACGAGCGATCGATCTCCGCATCCGTGAAATCGTCCGAGAACGTCACAACGTAGCCGAACAGATCAATGCGGGCACGTCTGAACTTGCGGCGAATCTCCTCGAACCGGGCCAACGGCGTGGTCAGTCGCCACTGTCGCAGTTCCTCGCGTCGCTTCTGGTAATCCGGCGTGATGACGGCTGGCACGCGTCCACCACCGGGAATGGCTGGCTCGGGCTCCACTCGCGCCGATTCCAGCTCACAGAGGTCAATGCCGGTTTCATGGAACGCGTCGATCAGTGTGTCCATGTAGTCGCCGGAGGCCGGCCTTGGAATGCTGCGGAAGCAATAACTGATCGCACCGACGCGCACGCCCTCGATTGAAGTGGCGCGAGTGCGAATGGTAAGGCCGGCCGCGCCCGCGATCGCGGCAGCCGCGGTCCGCGTGAACTGGCGCCGCGTGAAGCTTTTCATCACGGTTTCGGCGGCGCGCCTTCGCTTTTCGGACGCGCGATGTCGTGATACATCCGGGTTCCGTCCGGCAGGATGACGTAGAAGAGGGAGATGCCCTTCGAGCCGTCCCTCATCGGGTGACCGACGAGCGTGATCGGGTCGCCAGGCTTGAAACTGGCGCGCGTCCATCCCTGCCGCCCCATGATGTTCTGCGAGCCGCCTTCGACGTCCCATATGCCGACCGTTGCGGGATCCACACCCGGCTCCGCCTTGATCTCGACCGTGATGTGGACGTGCGGATTCGACCATTTGTACTCGGTCACCACTCCCTTGTAGGTCACGTCCTTGTCCATGTCGAACATCGCGAACGAATGATGCGCCGATGTGGTTGCGGCAAACACGGCGATCAGGCTGCCGACGATGAGGAGCGGGGCGCGAGCGTTCATGGCCGGCCTCCAGACACGATTACCGTCCGCCGGTGGCCGAGGGCGACAGAAACGCCGCCCGCTGTTCGTCGAACGGGTTGCACGCCAGCGGCGGCTGCGCCTCGTACAGACGCGGCGCGCGGACGTAACGGAACTCGTACGTGTGCGGCGTGCGAAATACCTTCGCGTCTTGCCACGTGGAGGTCACCGACAACAACGCGTCATTCAGCAATCGAAACCGCTCGATCAGGTGCGAATCTGACGTCCGATACCCTCCGCCCGGGATCATCGTCACGCCCTTTCCGCCGTCGAAACCGATCGTGTCGACGATCAGCGTGTCTCCTTCCCACCGCGCGATCGAATCCCCGTTGGTCGTCGGGTCGAAGATCTCCATATTCGGATGCGACGGCCGGAAGTACAGATGACGCGGGGTCGCCACGGTCTCGAAGTTGATGACGATCTCGCGGCGTCCCTGACGGATGTTGATCGGCCGTGGAGAGTCCATGGCCATCGGCAGGCCGAGGAAATTGCACCAGCGAATGGCATGCGCGTCGTGCTCGGTTCGTTTGGCCAGTACCGCGGGCGTCACTGCCGGCAGGAGGCTCGCAGCAGGCACACGGCGGCTGTCGAATGAGAGTTCCCAGAAGCCGCTGATATCCGGCGAGCTCTGTGCCGACGGCGTCGCCGATATCACCACCGCGAAGAGGATGCAGGCCGCGCGCCTCATGGTCACTCTTTCTGCGCCGGCGGCACGATCGAGAGCCGCTGGCTGGGATCGCTCGAATCGCACCACGATTCGAACGCCCAACTGCCTGGCGGCGTGCGCTCAGCCACGATCTGGTACGTGTGTGGCTTCACGTAGATCTTCGCGTCTTCCCACGTGTACGTGGTCGTGAGACGGCGGCCATCAGACGACACGCGGTAACGCTCGGTCAGACGGGTTTCAGGCGTGCGCCATCCACCGGCAGTGACATTTCCCTGTGCGAGGCCGATCGTCTCGACGACGAGCGTGCCGGCGTCGTATCGGCCGGTCGAGTGGCCAACGGCCGTCGGGGTCAGTCGACTCAGATCCGGGTGTGCCCGACCGTCCATGTAGATCGTCCGCGGGAGACCCGGATTCTCGCGAACGATCAGCACCTGATCCCGGCTCTGCACGACATGAAACGCTGCCGAATTGGGCTCGACGCCTCCCGGCAAGCTGCAGTTGCCGTCGGTCACGACATAGCCTTCTCCAGCCGGCCGCGGCTTGGATGGGTCGCGAGCGAAATCGAAGCGCGGCTGCGCCGCACGTTTCCCTTGCTCGGCGACCGCCGCCTGCGCTGCGGGCGTTAGCACAGCACGCGGAAACTTCGCGGCGAGGCCATTGAAACTGCCCGAGCCGTCGATGTCGATACGTACCCACCCGCCCTCGAGATCTGGCACTGCGGCGGTGCCAGGCGCTGGCGCCGCGGACTGCCGCTGCGCCGCGAGTGTCGTCGCAAGCGTGAGCAACAGGAGAACGCCGAGAATCGGTGGCTTCGCGTGTAATGCAAAATGCAAGATGCAAAATGCAAACGCCCGATTGCTGGGCGTCTCGCACGATTTGCAGTTTGAATTTTCCATTTCGAAAAACCACCAACCACGAACCACGAACCACCAACCAGCTAGTAGTACTTGCTCCGCACCGGGCACCCCGGATGAAAGTTCCCCTTGGCGAGCTCGGCCTTGCAATGTTCGCGCGCTCGTTCGGTGCCGCCCTTGAGAAGGTCTTCTGCCTGCGCGCGCGTCAGCGTGGCCTGGCCTTGCGGGAGACCGACGCCGTGGACCGGCGAGATGCGCTCCACGTTCAGGTTGTACTTGGTGACGACGTCGCGAAAGCCGTCAGGCCAGTGCTGCCAGTCGAAGGCGGCCGTCACGAGGTCACCCTCCATGAGCAGCCGTTCGGAAGCGATGTGGCCGACCAGCACGTCCGCCATGTGACCGTTGTTCCGCGCCCAGTAGATGTCGAGCGACTGCGTGTCATCGGACATGCGCAGGTGCTCGTCCACTGTCTGGAACTTGAGAGGCTTCGGCGCGCGCGCCAGATCGTCGGAATAGTCTGGAGCGGCGTGCGACACCATGTCGCGGAACTGCGGCTCACTCCCCCGGCGCTGAACGATCGTCAAGCCCTCGGCGACCCCCTGCCGCAGTCCGGCAGTATGGTCGAAATGGTTGTGGCTGGTGATCAGGTGCGTGACCGGCTTGCCCGGTGCCAGCGTTCGAGCGTGTGCAATGACCGCCTTGGCCGTCGCGACATTCACGCCCAACTCGAACAGCACGATGTGGTCGCGGAACTCGACGATGGTGGTGCCACCCTGGTCGACGCGCCAGACGCCCTTGCCGATACGTTGCGACGTGATCATCGGAACGGGGTATGACGGCGGCTCGGGCGCCGTGCGTACTGCATCCGGTGCGGCGAGATTGGCCAGAGTCGTATCGAGCTGGTACGCATCCACGTACAGCTTCACGTAGTCGACGTTGCGATAGCTCAAACGTGTCTCGTACGCGAGTGGTAACAGGAGGCCGCTGTCGCCCGTAGCGTCGGACCAGCCGCTGAAGCTGGTGGTGAAGTTCATCTGACCGACGTTAGTGTGTCGCGTTGACCAGCGGATCCACTCCGGCCGTCCGTCGCCGGCGAATGCGGCGGTGAGTCTGTCGCCCTCCTTCAAGGTCACATCGACCACGCTGCTGCTGGCCTGTCGTCGCGGAGCTGACAGGCGTGTCGCCGGGTCGAGCATCGCCCGCACCAGCACGACCGGGTTCGTCATCATCAGCATCCGGCGCACGTGCACGCCATCGACTTGCAGCGGATTGTCGCTCTCGCGAGCGACGCGCACGGCTTTCTCGCCGGTCACGTCATACGCGAGATCGCCGTCGAGCACCTGGTTGACCGGCGCCCAACTGTGGCCGAACGGCGCCAGAAACGGAAACAACATGTTGCGCCGCTCGATCAGTTGGAAGCGGTTGTGCTCGAGATCGTAGACACGCCGCAGCTCATTGGCCGCCAGGTATTTCTCCGGCGCGGCAGGCTCGCCGGTAATGCGGCCCCCGCCGAACTGGTAGGCGTACTGCGCGTAGCCGCTGAGCGTAATGTTCTTGACCGCGCGCACGCGGTCGATGCCGCCAAGCGACATGGCAGCACGCTCGACGAGAGCCCTTGTCCCATTGCCGCTCTGGCCAGACACTGGTCGGCCGAGGGCAGTGGCCACGACAATGGCAGCTATCGAAAGAACCCGTACGGCGTACGGCATCTACTTGACCTGTGCCGGACAACCGGGAAAGTAGTCGCCCTTGGCGACGTGCTGCGCGCAGAACTCTTTCACGCGCTGGATACCCGGAGTGACCATCTTGATCACCTGGTCACGTGTCATCACGTCCATGTGGACCGGCACGTTCAACTGCACGTCGAGCTTTCGATAGTTGATGTTGTCGAGCCAGCTGTCTCCCCACCACTGGAGATCCTCCGCGGCCGTGGCAATGTCGCCTTCGATCATCGCCTTGTGCTCGGGGATGTAGGCGAACACCGCGTCGGCCATGTGGTTGTTGGCAATGACGTGGTAAATGTCCATCGTCATCGTCGCGTCCTTGAGCTGCAGGTGATCGGCGACAGGAATGAACTTGAGCGGTTTCGGACTGCGACCGAGCGCGTCAGGGAAGTTTGGCGTCGGCCGGGATGTCATCTCACGGAAGATGACGCCGTTGTCGCGGCGGGAAATGACTGTGAGCCCTTCGGCCACCGCCTGGCGCAGTCCGGCAGTGTGATCGAAATGGTGGTGCGACACGATCACCTCTGTGACGGGCTTGCTCGGGACGATCTGACGCGCCGCTTTGATCACTGCCGCGACGCGTTCGGCGCCGCCGCCCACCTCGAACAGCGTCATGTGATCGGCGAACTCGATGACCATGGTTCCGCCGGTGATCCGCCAGAGGCCGCGAGCGATGGGCGTCACCTGGACGTTCGCTCCGCCAGGACCTCCGCCAGCGCCGCCGCTGCGGCCCGCAGGAGCTGACGCGAGCGACGCCGGGGCCGCCATGTCCTCAATCGCAGAGTCGATCAGATAGCCGTCCACGTAGAGCTTCACCATGTCGACGTCGCGCCAATCGAGCTTCGTCGTGTAGCCCATTGGGAGCCTCACGCCCTGGAACGGCACGTAGCCGTAAAAATGCGTGGTGTAGATCACTTCGCCAAGGTTGGCGTTCGGACCGGACCAGCGAATCCACGCCGGCGTGTTGGTCGGCGGCCGAATCGCCATCGTCAAGGTGTCGCCTTCCTTGAGCCGCAGATCGACGAGCGCCAGATCGCCCTCCTGCCGCCGATTGGACACCATTGCAGATCCGCTCAGCGCTGCCCGAACGGCAACAACCGGGTTGGTGTGCATCCACATGCGACGGTCACGGACGTCGCCGCCGCGAGCCGCTTGACCTTTTTCGTTCACGTTGTACGCGACGCCGCCGTCGAGCACCTGATTCTGCAAAGCGAAGTCATGACCGCCGTAGGCGGCAAACGGAAACAGATCGTTGCGTCGCTCGAGATGACGCATCCGCCCGTGCTCCAAGTCGTAGATGCGTCGATAGTCGTTGGCGGCGATGAACTTTTGTGGCGCGCCGGGAAGCGCGGTGATGTTGCCGCCGCCGTTCTGATAGGCGTATTGCGCGTAGCCGATCAGCGTGATGTTTCTCAGCTTGAGGATTCGCTCCGCGCCGCCGAGCGCAGTTGCCGCCGCGTCGATCGCTTCCTTCGCAGTCGTACCTGGCACGGGAGCGACGGTGGCGCTTTGTTGCGCGCCGACGAGCTCGCCGCCTGCTAACACGATCGCGAGTGCTACCCAGCGAATGCGTCGCATGTCAGTCTCCAAACCGAATGGCATCGGCCTTGTCAGCGCCCTGGCTCGCCGGCCGGCTGCAGCGGCGCAGCAGTTGGCGGCGCGGTCTGGCACGGCGACGGCTTCCACTTCGAGTTGTCCGCTTCGCGCTTGAAGGACGAACTGGTGATGAATGGCTGCGTGAGGTACTTGGAGTCCTCGACCACTGTGGTCACCGTGAACCACTCGAGATCACCCGGGCCCGAATGGCGGTTGTAGTACTCGGTGAGTGTGGCGTCCTCGCTGTAGGGAACGCCGTTCTTTCGCAGGTATCCAGACTTCATCTGGGTGGTCACCACTTTGAGCGTGCCTCCGCTCGCCCCCCCGCCGGCCCGGCCGCCGAAGCCCAGGCCTCGGCTTTGCACCTGCTTCACCCATTCCGCGGTAGAGATGCCCTGCCATGTTTTTTCGGGCGTTCCGACCGAGCTGGCTGTATTCGATCCGGCCGGCGTTGCGGCAAAACGAAAGAGCCGCGTCTGCTGTCCCGAATCCGTCTCGAGCTTCAACGTGTGATCGTCCTGCCACGAAACCTGGACGCGCAGCGGCTGTCGCATGATTCCCGCCGCGCCAAACGCACGACATTGATTGCCCGAGGCATTGTCACGGTCCAGATCCCAGGCCGCTGCGACCTTGCGGCCTTCGCCGTTGAGCGGAACGCTGGCCACATCGTTCTTTGGCGGCGTGACCATTCGCCAGCGCCAATCCTCAGTGACGACCGCAGTCCACGTGCCGGTCAGATCGAATGCCGCGGCCGCGCGCGCGGTCGGCGGTGGGCCGCCGCGACCCGGACCGCCGGGCGCACCAGTGCGACCGGGACCGGCTTCTCGACCACCGGCAGGAGGCGCTCCGGAAGGCACTTCGCCGCGCTGCGCGTCAAGAACACCGCTCGCCGCCACGACTGCCGCAACGACACACATGACGTGCCGGGCACGCATCGCGATTCCCCGCCAGCTTGTGACGGCGATCATCGAGCACGTCCACCCGTCTGCGCCGTCAGACTTCGATAGACCGATTCCACGAACATGTCACCTGTCGATCCCGGCTGCGCGTACACGCCGTCATAATCACGTGTCGGCTTCGCCGCCTTGACCTGCTCGATCGTCATCTTCTTCTTCACCATGTCTGCGACCCGATCGCGGACGATGGTCACCATGTCGCGGTAGTCGCTGAGGTCGGACTCGTCACACAGCCGGCCATGGCCGGGCACGATCATCGTCCCGCCCTCTTCATTGAAGTCAGGTACGGCGAGCTCGAGGATGTAATTGATCCCCGCCAGCAGGCCTTCGATGCTGCCACCGCGCGCCAAGTCGATCGACGGGTAGCGATCGGGCGTGAACACATCGCCCGCACTGATGACGTCACTGCGGCGGAAGAACACCACCGTGTCGCCGTCGCTGTGTGCGGCAGGGACGTGCAGCAATTGCACCGCCTCACCGTTGACGAACATGTCTTTCTGCCTGACGAAGTACGTGTCAGTCGGCAGGCTCGCCGCGGATGCCCCCGACTCGCTCAACCGGTTCAGCAAGTTCTCGTGCGCAAAGATCGGAGCGCCGCCGGTTCCAGTGACCGTCGCCGGTCGCGTGTTCCCGCCGGCAAGCACCTGCCCTGACTTGGCTAGCGCTTCGTTGCCGGCATTGTGATCGGCGTCGATCGTCGTGTTCACGATGAAGCGTACCGGCTTGTCCGAGAGGCGCCGGATGGCTGCCAGCAGACCCGACGAGTCTTTTTGTGGATCGACGACGAGCACGCCGTCGCGACCGATTTGCACCGTGCTGTTCGTACCAGCACCGACGAGCATGAATACGGTGTCGCGAATCGGCCAGGCATGAACGGCGTCAGAGGGTGCTTGGCCCTTGACTGCGGTCGCGCCGACAGTGGCCGCCGACAGCAACGCCGCGACAAGAAGCCGCCTCATCGCTTGGCTCCTGCCGGCGCAGGCGCCGCCGGCTTGCGAAGGGGCGTCATGCCTTTCAGCTTCTCCAGATACTCTGGGTACATCGTCTCGGCCCCACCACGTACGGGCTCGCGCGGAAGCGCCCACTTCATCGCGAACTCGTCGAGATAGGGATTGGTGCCAGGCAGGTAATGCGGAATCTCGCCGGCCGGCCGTTCCACCTCGATATCCACCGAGCACGGATACAGCGCCATCTGGTAGCCGGGGTCGTAGAAGAAATTGCGGCTCTTGATGTAGGGCTCGGTCAGATAGACCGGGTCGCTCACGATCGAGATCCAGGTGAGGACGT
>Ga0209382_10007522_pt1 | contig 13837 bp, 12 predicted proteins | sample SoiMetdeltSBSDD5_FD_187599 | JGI IMG/M metagenome (GOLD analysis project Ga0209382, IMG submission 187599) | Bulk soil microbial communities from a Populus tree surrounding site in Tennessee, USA - Soil MetaG P. deltoides SBSDD5 (SPAdes) (version 2) | ecosystem: Environmental > Terrestrial >... | reverse complement strand
TCCACCCCGCATCAAGATCTAAGGGCAAAAGAGGCTATCAGCCCCCGGCGGCTGCGTCAACCTGACCTAACGCTGAGACTTACCCCACGCTTCATCCCCGCCCCGCAATCTCATCGTAAATCGAACTGAAGTTCAATCAACTTTCATGGGCGCACTTCTGTACTTCTGACGTCCTGCACCTGGGACAAGCCGAACCCGAAACGAATGAAGGAGATACGACGATGAACTCGACCTTGATCGACCAATTGACCGCCTACTTCGCAAGCAACGGCACGGTCGCCGACGCCGTCTACTTCGGTCAGCTCATCCTTTCCCGGGCCTGGTCGGAAATCGCTCACCTGGCGAAGGTAATGGGCCTGTGAACAAACCAGAAACCCAACTGGGGGAGCCTTTGGCGAAACCCAGGTAAACCAGGGATCGGACAGAAGTCCGGTCCCTGGTCTTTTTTGCCGACGCCGCCCCCGCAGAAATTCTACTTCGGCCCCACCTTCTCACCGCCCTCATCGGGGAGCGTCACATCGGGGACCACGTCGTCTTCCTTGAAACGATAAACCGTTTCCCCGGGCCCGATCATCCAGTATTTCTCGCGCGCCAGCCGCTCCAGACTGAGGGGATCGTTTTCCTTGAGCTGGACCTCGTGCAAGAGCTGCTCTTTTTGCAGCCGGAGCTTGACGTTGGCTCCCGCCACCCCCTCGATATCTTTACGCAACTCCATCCGCCGCAGAATGCCGTGATCGCCCCCCACGAAATGAACGACGTAGAGAGCCAATAAAACGGCCAACAGCCCCCACCGTAACCGGGGGGACAGCGAAATATGGCGGCCATGAAAGGCGTTGCGAAGATAACGCGCCTTGGGCGGCGCGAATGAAGAGCGGGGGTGAACCACTGTGCCCTCCCAAGCGGTGGTCCTTCCGCAAACACGGAAAAGATTGTCTGAGGCTGGAGAGGCAATATAGTTTGCCACCCCGCGGGATGGCAAATCTTTTCGTAAAAGTCCAGCACGGTGGCCGCCGGCAGACCTCGAACGAACATCAAACTCTTGCGGGAATCACTCCTTTGGAAACGCGCCTCGCCCGGGGAACACCGCCTCGTCGCCGAGCATGGCCTCGATGCGCAGGAGCTCGTTGTACTTGGCCATGCGTTCGGAACGGCTGGCCGACCCCGTTTTGATCTGCCCCGAATTCAACGCGACCGCGAGGTCGGCAATGTAGGAGTCCTCGGTCTCGCCGGACCGATGGCTGATCACGGTTGCGTAGCCGCTCCGATGCGAGAGAGTCACCGTCTCTACCGTCTCGCTGACCGTGCCGATCTGGTTGAGCTTGATGAGCACCGCGTTGGCGACGCCCTCTTCGATCCCGCGATGCACAAAGACGGGATTGGTCACGAATACATCGTCCCCCACGAGCTGGATGCGCCCCCCCAGAGACTGGGTGAGCATCTTCCAGCCCTCCCAATCGTTCTCGGCCATGCCGTCCTCGATGGAAATGATCGGAAAGCGATCGACCAGACCCTCGTAACCGCGCACCATCTCCTCGGCCGAGTAGCGCTTGCCTTCGCCGGCCATGTCGTACACGTCATTCTTGTAGAACTCGCTCGCCGCGACGTCCAAGGCCAGCGAGATATCTCGTCCCGGCTTGTACCCTGCTCGTTCGATCGCGGTGAGGAGCAACTCGAGCGCCTCGCTGACCGAGTTCAAGTTGGGAGCGAACCCGCCCTCATCGCCCACCGCGGTTACGAGGCCCTTCTCGTGGAGCACTTTCTTGAGGTGATGAAACGTCTCCACCCCCATGCGGAGCGATTCCGAAAAGCGATCCGCCCCGTGGGGCACGAGCATGAATTCCTGGAAATCGATGTTGTTGTCGGCGTGGGCGCCGCCGTTCACCACGTTCATGAGCGGGACCGGGAGCGTGCACGCGGACACACCGCCCAGATACCGGAAGAGCGGAAGCCCCAGCGCCAGCGCGGCAGCGCGTGAGGTGGCCATCGATACGGCGAGAATCGCGTTCGCGCCAAGCTTGCTCTTGTTCTCGGTCCCGTCCGCCTCGCGCATGATCATGTCCACCAGCCGCTGGTCGGTCGCGTCTTCGCCGACCAGGTGCTCGGAGATGACGTCGTTCACGTGCTCGACCGCCTGGCGGACGCCCTTCCCGAGGTAACGCTTGGGATCTCCGTCCCGAAGCTCCACCGCCTCGTGCTCGCCGGTTGACGCACCGGAGGGCACCGCTGCCCGCCCGATCACTCCGCTCGAAAGTTCGACCTCGGCTTCCAGGGTCGGGTTTCCCCGGCTATCCAGGATCTCGATGGCTTGCACGACCTCGATCGTGGTCATGGTGGGTCACTCCTTGAAATCACGCCGCCCAACCCGCATCTTGCCCCGTTCCGCTAAGGGCTGCAACCTCAAGTTTGAAAGAACCTTACAAGGCAGAAGGAGTCGGCAGAAACCCGACTACAAGTGTAGTTTAATAGATGATGACCATGCTCCAGTTGACCGCATTCGGCGGGCTCCACTACGGTGCGGCCGGCTCGGATCCGGGGTATCCCCGGACCCGCCAATGAGATCCTGCAACCGGACCTCCCGGGGATACGTATGACCAGTCGAACCGGAAGGACGGGTTCCGACGAATCAGTGGAGGATCGCGAGCTCGTACGGCGTTGTCTCGAAGGCGACCAGGACGCGTACCGCGATCTTCTCGCTCGGTACGAGCGTGCGGTCTTCGGGCTCGTTCGCCGGATGATCGCGGATCCCGAGGAAGCTCGGGATCTCGCTCAAGAAACGTTCATCCGGACCTTTCGGAATCTGAATCAGTTCGATCCGGAACGGAAGTTCTCGAGCTGGATCTTCCGTATCGCAAACAACCTATGCATCGATTACTACCGGCGACGCAAGCTCGATACGGTACCGCTCCTCCGGCATTCGGAGGGCGAAACGGAGGAAACGTGGGATCTGCCCGATGCCAACGCGAGCCCCGCGACCGAGTTCTCGGATCGAGAGCTCTCGCGCCGGCTCATGTCGGCGGTGGACGCGTTGCCTCCCGCGTATCGGGTGGTGTTGATCCTGCGCCATCAAGAGGATCGAGCGTACGAGGAGATTGCCGACATTCTGGAGCTGCCCCTCGGCACGGTGAAGGCTCGCATTCATCGGGCGCATCGGCTCCTCAAGGAAAAGCTCACCCGGCAGGGCGTGGACTGGATTCCCCGATGAGGCAGCCATGACGCACGAACATCTGCCGGAACGCCTCATCGATCGCTACGTCGACGAGGATCTCGACCGAACCGAGACCGCGCGCATCGAGACGCACCTGGGCGCGTGCGAGGCTTGCCGCCTCAAGGTCGACGAGTATCGAAGCTTCTTCACCGCCCTGAAGGCCCTGCCCGCCCCTCTCCTTCCCTCCGGTTTTGCCGTTCGCATTCTTGACGCGGTCCTCCCGGCCCGGGTCAAGGAACGGAAGCTCGTGCGCGTGGTCACGCGCGCGTATGCCGGCGTCGCGGTCGCGCTCTCCATCGTGGCCGCGGTGGCGTTGGGCATGGTGGGCCCCGGTCCATCCACCGCGCTTCTCGCCGAAGGATGGTCGCGCTCGCTCGGAGACAGCATGGCGCTTCTCCGCGGCACCATCATGGGCGGCGTCGATCTCGTGCTTGCCTTCCTGAAGCTGGCCCCCCTCGCCAACATCGGGAAGCTCTTTATTCGCGTGCTCGAAACCGTCACGCTCTCGCTTCCTGCCCATCATCTCGCGCTTGTGCTCCTGTCCGTATCTCTGGCCGTGCTCGTCCTTGCCTGGGCAATGGCCTCCGCTCGCGAAAGAGGTGTTCCCCATGCGTCGCTCTGTCTCTAGCTCCATCTTTTGTTTCCTGGCCGGAGCGCTGGCCCTGGGAGCATCCCCGGCACGGGGAGCGATCTGTCACGACATGGACGCGAGCACCCGGCATGTTGTCCGAGTGACCACCCACCATGTCGTCGAAGCCGTCACGCGGCATATCGTCGGGAGCGCGATGGCGGACACCGTCGCGAGCGATGACTCAACCCGGCACTCCAACGTGCACATGCGCCTCGGAGTGGGGGACCACGATCTGGTCAACGTCGAGGTCGAGGATCAAGACGATGTGAACCAGGCCGATTACGTTCGCTTTGGCGAGAACATCGAGATCGGTCCCGACGAACACCTTAGTGGAGATGTTGTCGCGATCGGGGGCAGCGTCACCGTGGCCGGAAAGGTCGACGGCGACTGCGTGTCGATCGGTGGCAACGTGCACTTGAAAGAGGGCGCCGAAGTCGAGGGCGACGTGGTGTGCATGGGCGGAGCGCTGACCCTGGATGACAGCGTGAAGGTCGGCTCGGATGCAGTGAGCCTCTGGGGCCGGCTCAAGGCGTCTCCGTCCTCCAAGGTATACGGGCAGAAGACCGAAGTGGGTATGGGACGCGCCGTGCCGCCGATCGGTTTGTGGAACCAACATGAGGGCGGCGGCTCGCGCGTGCTTGGCTTCTTCGGGCGCATCGTGTGGGTCCTGCTTCTGGTCGGGATGGGACTGCTTGCCTTCAGCCTCTTCCCGACGCGCATGCAGCGGATTGCCGACACCGTGCAGCATCGGGGTCTGGTCACGTTCCTGGCCGGGATGGCGGGGTGGATTCTCTGGCTGCCTGCGGTCGTGCTGCTTTGCATCACGCTGGTCGGGATCCCGGTCGCCATACTCCTCATCGTATTCACGCCGATCATGGCGCTCCTCGGCTATCTGGCCGTAGCGGAAATTGTCGGCAAGCGCCTGGTGGAGCGGCTCAATTTTTCGCCGGCCACCGCCACGAAGATCATGCTCGTAGGCGTCGTCGCGCTCGAAAGCGCGGTTTTGCTCGGCAAGTTCCTGGGGCTCATCGGTTCGTTCCTGCACTACTTCGGGATGCTCCTGGCCGTGCTCGGCTGGTCGGTCATCTTTGTCGCGGTCACGATGGGATTCGGCGCGTTTCTCATCACGCGCTTCCGAGCCGCACAAACGCCGCCGATCGAGGCGCCCGCGCTCGTTCCGCCGGCACCGCCACCTAACCCGCCGTCCTATTCGGTGAGCGGCGGCTAAACGGCCGCAAGCCCCAAAATTGGGCCGCCTGGCCCAAGCGGTTGCGTTGGCGCGAGTCCGGCCGGTGTGCGGTGTCGATCGCACCCAAGCGCTATGCCGTTGCGGTCGCGTTAGCTAGCGGAAAACGCGCCGCGCCGCGCGCGTGCAGCTTGCATGGCATGAGCTTTGCGCTTACGAGTGTTCGTGCAACACAGCGGCCTCTTCCTCCCAGGCGCCCACGTCCCACCCCGTTCCGCGATCGCGGCCTCGAACCCGCACCGAACGCCATCGCGAGCAGGGCGCCTGGGAGCGTTCCTCATCGCCGGACTCTGCATCGCCGTTCCCGTTCAGGCGAGTCTCGTCGTTCATGACGCCGACGACGTGCTTCGCCACTTCACGAAGGAGGACGGGAAACGGATGTTCTTCTTGGATCCCGATGGATCCGAGTGGGAGATGGTGACCCGCATCGACGATCCGGCGATTCTCTACAAGGGGGGTGGCGGGTTCTTCCCCGCCGATCGTGCATTCGTGGAGGGTGCTCTCGCATCCATTCCGTATCCCCTCGACATGCTCGAGGGCGAGGTGTTCATCCTGCCCTACCCGCGGCGCGCGATGCTCGATTCCGAAGCGCGGGGGCGCGCGGTCATCGTGTCCCCGGGCGTGTGGCCCATGGCCGAACCGCAAGTCCACATGCTGGTCGCGCACGAAGTGGGGCATCTCGTGCAGCACGCGTTCATGCCTGACGGTGACCGGCAAACGTGGAGCACCTATCGCGCGCTCCGCGGCATCGAGGACACGCGCACGTATTGCGCCACGGCGATGCACCGCGATCGTCCGCACGAAATTTTCGCCGAGGATTTTCGGGTGTTGTTCGGCGGTGAGCTGGCCGTCGGTTCGGGGCGAGTGGAGAACCCGTATCTATCCCCGCCCGGAAGCGTGCCGGAGTTGAGCGCGTTTTTTCTTTCGCTCCAGGAGAGCCGGGTACCCATTCCTACCGGACACATCGTGTCTTTGCCGAACCCCGCTCCTGCCGGCACGCGTATCGGCTTATCGCTCGGCGACGTTGCCGAGGTGTCTGCTCTGAAAGAAATCCTCATCTTCGACGTGGAGGGGCGGCGCGTGACTGGGCTGCTGGTCCAATCGGGGGTCCGGACCTCATGGAACGGCCGTCTGGAAAACGGATCCGCCGCCCCTCCCGGTTTTTACTTCTTGCGCGCGGTTGACGGCGCGAATTCCTGGTCGGGAAAACTTCTCATCGCGCGGTGATTCGTGGTGTCGAATCGCCCCGGGGCGATTGCCCGCGCAAATTCCAAAAGTCACGGGCTCGGCTTGAACTTCATACTGCGACCAATCGCGCTTTGATCGCCTAGGCCGCTTGCACCAATCAGCGCACGCGCGACCGATTTTGGAATGCCCAAGATGCCTTTTCCCTCGGAGCCGGTGACGTCTCCCGAAAGCCATGCATCCACGTTTTCGAGATCCTCAAGGCTCAACGGTCGTACCATCGCTTTCACGCTGACGTAATAGGTCTTGCCGGTCTTGAAGTCGCGGGATGAACCCAGATCGATCTCGCGCAACCGCTCCAGCTCGGTCGCCAGCGCCTCACGATCGGTAAATCGCCGCGAGACGCCGGACTGATCGAGCAGCTCGGCTTCTCCCGTCCACACGTCCCGGCGAAACCGGTAGGCAATCACGCGGCTTCGAACGAGCGAATCCCACCAGTTGCTTTTCTCCTGCCAGAGATCGATGACGATGAGAAGCGTGGCCGCGATACCGTCGCCCAGGGAGGGAGTTTGATCGAAGATTCCGCGAAGGCCGAACACCGCCACGAGCGAATCGCCGGTCGTGTGGGGCATCCAGGTCTCGGTGGGGGAGAGCATGAACGGTTCTCCCGGTGCGGAAACGCGCACGCCCAGAGCCTCGGTGCACATGGGAATGCCAACCAAGAGCGTGCCCACGCAGAGCCCGGCGAGACGGCCGGAATGCAAACGACGCTTCGCGTACACGCGGCCCGTTTACCCCCCCGCGGGTCAGTAGGATTCCTGGAAGCGAAACTCTACGTGCCAGTCGGCGCCCGAGTCGTTGAGTGAGTGAGCGATCAAGAGCGTGGGACCGCTCTGCCCGATGCGAAAGCCGGTGCCCAAATCGATCGGAACATGCTGATCGAACAGCGTGCCCGAATCCCAAGCCGTTCCCGCATCCAAAAACACCAGCGCCCACCCCCGTCGTCCCACGCCGATCGCGTACTGCGCATTGGCCAGCGCCATGTGATCGCCGCGCAGGCTCCGATAGTTGTGGCCGCGCAGCGTTCCGAGCCCGCCGATCTCGTGGCGACGCTCTGCAGGCAGAATGCCGCCTTCGCCTTCACCCGTCCCGGCGAGAAGCCGGGTAGAGATGATCTGGTTGGGAGCGATACGGAAATAGTTCCGGAGGTCACCCGTCACGCGCCACAAATCAAAATCCCCGCCCAGGCCGCCGTCTCCGCGCTCCCACTGGACCCGGTGCCATTTGGTCCAGGAAGGCCAGGTCGAGCGAGGGGAAATATCGTCTTCCTCTTGCCGCGGCCGTGTGTCGTAGGCCAGGGTCACGTCATAACCGCGATACTCACCGTCGGGGATCGAGGGGTTTTCGGGAAAATCGGTTTCCTGGTTGAACACCGACCAGTCGTTCACGTTGTCGAGGGTCGCTTCGTCTTGCTTGCGCATCCCGGTCGAGACGGTGATCGTGCGCGTGACGTAGAAACTAGCGAGCGCCCGCACGCCTTCCGCTTCATACCAGTCCCAGTAATCACGGTGCAGGAATAGCGCGCTGGCGGAGTTCTCTCCCGAGGAGAGCGATTCGTCGGCATAATAAAAGGGAAGAAAGCTTCGGTAGGCCTGAACCCCCACCGTTACCCGATGATGCGGCGCCACCGGTTGTTCGAAGCCCGCAAAGTACTGCCCTCGCTCCGCGGAAAACGCATATCCGAACTGCGCGCGAAACGCCGGGATGTAGCCCTCGGGTTTGAGGTGCCGGACCACGGCGAGATGGAGCGCCGGTCCCTCGACCCGGTTGTAGCGTCCCCAGACTTGCAAATGCTGCTCACCCCACCATGTACTCGCTCCATCCATGGTTGCTCGCGGCGTTTCCACGCGCGGCCCGCGGAGACCGGGAGGGGGCGGGGTGAGATCGAGGCGCTCCGGGGTGGCGGAAAGGGGATGTGTAATCGCCTGTACGGAGTCGCGAGGCGTATAGGGTTTGCCGGGCTCGACCTCCTGGGCACGAGCGAGCCCCGACGCGCCAAAAGGGAGGATTATCGAGGCCAGGCCGACCCAAGAAATGACCCGCGCTTGTTTCAAAATCGGTACCTCGACTCCGATACGAGCAAGTCCCATTCCAGAATCAACCCTGAATACATCGTCTGCGGCACTAAAGACTGTATCGCTCCTGTGGCCCAGCCGCCACACGTGCAGCCCCGCCGCCACACCTTGAACCAACTTTTTGTTCGATTCTCCCTATTAGATCGTATGGGGATAAGCCCGCCTCTAGTTCGAATTCTGGGTCCGGATGGATCCAAAGGAGTGCCCAATGAGAGCCGCGTTCCTCTGCATCTTTCTGCTACTGGCCGTTCTCTCTCTTCTGGTTCCGAATCGCGCGCGAGCCAGTGCTTGCTTTTCCAACATCTCCGCTCCGCTCACCGCGGTCCAGATCGGCGCGGTGGCCTGGGGGGATTATGACCAGGACGGAGATCTCGATCTGATCGTCTCAGGATATGCACCTTTTCCCGATCAGGAGTACGTCACCCGGCTTTATCGAAACGATGCTGGAACGCTCAACGACCAAGGAGTGGGAATCCCCGGGTTCGCGCAGGGTTCGGTGGCCTGGGGCGACTGCGATAACGACGGGGACCTGGATCTCCTGCTCTCCGGACTTTTGTGCGGGTACCCCGCAACGCGGATATATCGCAACAGCGGCGGAACCAATCCCACGTTTCACAACGCTTATGCCGGCCTTCCGGGTATCGCTGACGGTGGAGCGGCTTGGGGCGACTACGACAATGACGGGGATCTCGACCTCGCCATCTGTGGCCAGGACGGGACGTACACGGAAAAGGCCGTCATCTTCAGAAGCAGCGGTGGCGCTAACCCCACCTTCACCGATGCAAGCGCCGGTCTGACCGGGCTCAAGTGGGGATCTGTGTCGTGGGCGGATTACGACAAGGACGGGGACCGCGACCTGCTCGTTTCGGGCTATAGCAGTCAGTTCGGGGTTGGCGACCGGGTGTCCCTCTACGTCAACAGCGGCGGCGCGAATCCCACGTTCTCAGATGTCGGAGGGCCATTCTTCACGGGTATCTATAGTGCGGTCGATTGGGGCGATTACGACAACGATGGTGATATGGACCTCCTGGCGACAGGAGGCCAGAGCCCCAACGTAAACGCGGATATCTATCGCCAGGCCTTCGGTGGTTTCTCCGAGATATTCTCCACGCTCATCGGAGTGGAGTCCGGGTCGGCGCGTTTTGGAGATTACAACAACGACGGCAAGCTGGACGCGCTCCTCGTCGGGGGAGACTCCAACGATAACGGCAGGTCCGTCATCCAGCAGGCGCCGACCTTCACCGACATCGGCGCCGGGCTGGCCGGAATAGGCGGGAACGGCTTCCCATCACGCGCCAGCGCGGCGTGGGGGGATTACGACAACGATGGCGATCTCGATGTCGCACTGGCCGGGCTGAGCCCTACGATTAACGAGATTACGCGTGTGTATCGAAACGACTGTGGCACCTCGAACACTCCGCCCACTGCGCCCACCAATCTGGTCGCGACGGTCAACGGAAATACGATTACGTTCAGCTGGTCCGCCGCTACCGATGCGCAGACACTCCAGGCGGGGCTGACCTACAACCTGCGTGTGGGCACGGTCCCCGGGGGGTCGAACGTGATATCTCCGGAAGCCAATCCGTCGACCGGGTATCGCCGACTGCCCGCCATGGGCAACACGTATCTGAAGACGAGCTGGACGCTCCGGGTTCCGGGAGCGGGCGCGTACTACTGGAGCGTACAAGCGATTGACGGCTCCTATGCGGGCGGGCCGTTCGCCACCGAGCAAGGCACGGGCGTGACGGCAGTGGAGGAGACCCTGACTCAGGGTGCCCTTCTGCGCGTCGAGGGTCCGAATCCGCTCTCCAGTGCGGTGACGATCGAGTTCAATCCGCCCCATGCGGCGCGCGTCCAGATCGGGATCTACGACATCGCGGGACGCCGGGTGCGATTACTTCTGGACGATGACATGCCGGCCGGTGCCGGGACCCGGGTCTGGGATGCCAAAGACGGCGCTGGATACGACGTGCCGTCTGGACTCTATTTGATCCGGCTCAACACACCTACCGAGGAGCGGGTGGAAAAGGTAACGGTGGTACGCTGAGTCGTCCTGATTCTTAGCGAGGCAACGTCAGCGATGCCGTTCGATTCCGAGCCGCCGCATCTTGCGGTGAAAGTTCGCGCGATCGATGCCGAGATTGCGGGCGGCCTGACTGACGTTGCCGGCCGAGCGCGCCAACTCTGCTTCGAGGATCTGCTTTTCCGCCTGATCGAGCAGTTCCCTTAAGTGTCCTTCGCCCTCGGGCGGAGCACTTTCAATGCTGGAGGCGGCGAGCTTGGCCGCCTCCATGCCGCCCGGACTGGACTCGAGCACCATCGCCAAGTCCTCGGTCGCGATCTGGTTGCCTTGCGCCATAATGACCAGCCGCTCGATGACGTTTCGCAGTTCGCGCACGTTTCCCGGCCAGCGATGCAGAAGCAGAAGATCGATGGCCTTGGGAGCGAGGTTGAGCAGAGGTCGGCCGTACTCGCCCCGGAAGTACCCGAGGTAGTGCTCTACCAATAGCGGCACATCTTCCTTGCGTTCGCGCAAAGGCGGCACCTCGATGGGAAGCACATTCAACCGGTAGTAGAGATCCTGCCGGAAACGATGCTCGGCAACCTCCGTCTTCAAATCCTTGTTGGTCGCGGCAATGATGCGAGCGTCGAAGGTGAGCGTTCGTGTGCCACCGACGCGCTCGAATTCGTTCGAGTCCAGAGCGCGAAGCAGCTTGACCTGGGCCTCCAGGGTCATGTCCCCGATTTCATCCAGAAAGAGCGTCCCGCCTTGCGCGAGCTCCACTTTGCCCTGCTTCCGCGTTTCAGCGCCCGTGAACGCGCCGCGCTCGTGACCAAAGAGCTCGCTCTCGACCAGCTCTTTGGGAATAGCCGCGCAGTTGAGTCGTACGAAAGGCCCGCCCTGACGCGGTGACAGATCATGGATGGCACGCGCGACAAGCTCTTTGCCCACGCCGTTCTCGCCCAAAATGAGCACCTTGGCTCCGGTGGGAGCGATGCGTGTCACTTCTTCGCGAAGATCACGGATGACCTTGCTCTGGCCCACCATTTTGTACAGCGGCCCGCGTTCCTCCCGCAGTACCCGGTTCTGGCGCTTGAGCGCATTCATCTCCAGCGCGCGTTCCACGGTCAAAGTGAGCCGCTCGGGCGTGAAGCCCTTCTCTAGGAAATCGAACGCGCCATGACGCACCGCCTCCACCGCAAGCTCGATCGTGCCGTGTCCGCTCATCATGATGATGGGAACGCGTGCGGTCAGATCCGAACAACGCTTCAAGTAGGCGAGCCCGTCTTCCCCCGGCATGCGCACGTCGAGAAGGATCAAGTCCACCGATCCGGCACGGCGCGCGAGGGCCTCGTCGGCGCTCTTGGTGTCCTTCGCCTCGACGACCGCGAATCCCTCCTCGCCGAGATACTGGACGAGGGACTTGCGCACGCGCTCCTCGTCGTCGACGACCAGTACGACTCGCTTGCCTTCCTCGTCTTTTTTCATGAAGCCTCCGGGGAAATCTTGACGCCTGTCCCCGGGAAAACCAACGTCACCCGCGCTCCGCCCTCGGGACGATCCTCCAACTCCAGATACCCGCCGTGCTGGAGCATCGTTCGCTGAACGAGACTCAACCCCAGACCGGTGCCTTCCGGTTTCGTGGTGACGTAAGGCTCGTGCGCCTGTTCGCGGACTCCTGGCTCCCATCCCGCGCCCTCGTCTTCCACGACCACCCGCGGGCCCCCCGAGTCGCGTGTCACGCGCACCCAGATCCGCTCACCGTCGTGAGTCGCCTCGACCGCGTTCTTCACCAGGTTAGTGAGTGCCTGGCGGAGGAGGGAGCGATCGCCCTCGATCTCCAAAGGCTCGGAGGGAAGCTCGCACTGGATGCGCGTCGCGTCCGGAAACCCCGCTACCGCGGCTCCCACCAGTTCCCGCAGATCGACGGTGCGAAGCTCGGGAACGGGAAGACGGGCCAGTTCGCTGAAGGACGACGCGAGCCGCTGGAGCCCTTCGATCTCCTCCAACACCGTATTTACTGATTCCTGGAAACGCTCACGTTCCGGCTCGGGAAGCTCGGGCACGGTCTTTCGGAGTCGGTGCGCGGAAAACGTGATCGGCGTGAGTGCGTTCTTGATCTCGTGCGCGACCCGGCGTGCGGCCTCGCGCCAGGCCGCCACGCGTTCGGCCCGAGCGAGCTGCCGGCGCGAGCGCGAGAGCTCGGCGCTCATCGCGTTGAAGGTTTCGATGAGCCGCTCCATTTCCTGGCTCCCCCGCGGTCCCACCCGCACGGACATCTCACCGCGCGTCACCCGCTCCATCCCTTGGCCGAGGTCCTCCACCGGCCGGCTCACGTGTGCGGCCAGGACGCGCGCGGTCCAGGTGGCCAGAATGGCGAGTAGGATCACCGTGCCCCCCAATGTCAGTAATGCAACCCGCTGATGAAATCGAATCAACGTCGGTAACTGATCGTAGTAACCGACGCCGCGCACGAGATCGTTCCGCCGCTCGTAGAAGTTGGGATCGAGGTAGATCCCGGCGACGAGCACCCACTTGGTTTGCTCGGGCGGGCCGGCAAATCCGGCGAAGGCGAGCACGTGGCGCTCCGGGTTTTCAAGGAAGGGGCGCGCGGCTGCCGAATCCGATACCGCGCCGAGTCGACCGGGAGGGCTGAGCAAGGGATCGCGCGTAACTTCGAGAAGCAACGAGTCGCGCAAATCGTAAACTTGCACGAAATCGATGTTGTACGCGGTGGCGAGTTGGCGCCGGATCTTTTCCACGCTCCAGGGCGGCGTCATGACGGGATCGGCGGCCAGAAGTTGTCCGCGCTGGCGCAGATCGTTCTCGGCCCGGCCGAGGAGATCCCGCGCCATCTCCATGCTGCCCTTTAGCGCGGACTGCACCCCAGGGTTTTCCCAACGTTCCAAAGCAGACAGCACGCCCCTGGTGGCCACAGCGGTTAGAAGGAGCGCAGGGCCCAAAGTCAGTAATAAGAACAAAACCGTGAGCTGGCCCTTGAGCGTGCGCGGCGTCCAGCCCACCAGATCAAGCCCCGGCGGCGAGGCGCGACTTCACCTGGTCGTAACCGAGCTGTCCGCAGGCGGCCTGAATGTCGAGCCCCTTCGAATACCGTACCGTGACCGTAGTTCGGTAGGGCCAAAGCCACTTTGCGAACGCATCCACGCGCTCGGCGTCGGGGCGCTCGTACTCGAACAGGTCGGAAGGATTGAAGGGGATCACGTTGACCTTGGACGGAAAGCGCTCGGCAATGCGTCCCAAACGTTCTGCATCCGCACGCGTGTCGTTGAGCCCCTTGATGAGAACGTACTCGAGCGTGACGCGACGTCGCGATGCGCGCGCGTACGCTTCCACGGCGGGAATCAACACTTCGATCGGGTACTTGCGCGTGACCGGCATGAGCTCGGAGCGTACGTCGTTCGTGGTCGCATTG
>Ga0209382_10007521_pt1 | contig 13841 bp, 10 predicted proteins | sample SoiMetdeltSBSDD5_FD_187599 | JGI IMG/M metagenome (GOLD analysis project Ga0209382, IMG submission 187599) | Bulk soil microbial communities from a Populus tree surrounding site in Tennessee, USA - Soil MetaG P. deltoides SBSDD5 (SPAdes) (version 2) | ecosystem: Environmental > Terrestrial >... | reverse complement strand
CGGCGGCAGCAGCGCTTATTACGCCTATGTCGTGCCGCAGTTCTTCAATCCTCAGTGGCTCGGCGCGATCACCTCCCGGTGATCAGAACAGAGCGCTGTGGAGCGAATCATCTTCGTCTGGAACGAGGGGGTGGGCTGTGTTTCGGAAGAATGCCGTAGCCGTTGTCGTGGCATCAGTGACAGCTGCCCTGGCTTTGCCTGTCATCGTTCTGAGGGCGGCGCAGTCCCCAGCCGCTGCCCTGACGGGACTCGTCAGCTCGCAGGATGAAGGGGCAATGGGCGGTGTCCTGGTCAGCGCAAAGCGAGCGGGTTCCACGATCACGATCACGATCGCGAGCGACGCGGACGGACGCTACAGCTTTCCCCGGAGCCGGTTGGAACCCGGAGCGTACTCGCTTCGCATTCGAGCAATAGGGTACGAACTGGAAGGCACTGGCACCGTCGACGTCACATCTCACAAGACAGCCCAACTCGATCTGAAATTACGCAAGACGCAGGACCTTGCCTCTCAGCTCTCGAACGGGGAATGGTTCATGAGCTGGCCGGGCAGCGACGAGATAAAGAACGGTCTGCTGAATTGCACAGGGTGCCACGGTCTGGAACCCGTCGCGCGTTCGCGTTACACCGCGAGTGAGTGGGAGAAGGTCCTCGAGCGCATGGGGCGTTACGCTCAGGGCAGCACGCGGACACGTCCGCAGCTGAGGCCGAACGAGCACGGAGGCGGGGTCTCAAATCCGATCCTGGCACAAAGCATGGGCGGGCGCGAAGGCGATCGGCCGGTGCCACAAAATCGCGTGGCGAGGGCAGCGGAATACCTCGCGACGATCAATCAGAGCGCCTCCCACACGCCATATCCGTTGAAGACGCTCCCCCGGCCAACTGGGAAAGCCGCGCGCGTCATCATTACTGAATACGATCTGCCGCGTCCCGAGACGCTGCCGCATGACGCGGCCGCCGATTCCGACGGCATGATCTGGTATGGCGATTTCGGATCGCATGTCCTTGGCATGCTGGATCCGAAAAACGGCAAGGTCGTCGAGTATCCATTGCCGATCACGAAGCCCGGAGCCCCTGTCGGCTCGCTCGATCTGGTGTTCGACCATCAAGGCAACATCTGGATGGGCACGATGTATCAGGGCAGTCTCGCGAAGTTCGATCGCAAGACGAAGACATTCCAGACGTGGGGCTCTCCAACGTTCAAGGACCGAGATGAAGCGCGCATTGCGATGGTCATGCCGGTCAACCACCAGGTCGATGGGCAGGTCTGGATTGGCGGCGACAACGAGTATCAAGTGGAGGTCAAGACAGGAGCCTGGCGCACCATCGACTATTCAGTGGGTCTCAAGGACTCAGGGCTTGCGAAAGAGCTCAGCTCATATGGCGTCGCGTCGGACTCGAAGAACAACTTCTACGGGATGAATCTCAACGGCACGTACATCATCAAGGTCGACGCGAAGACCAGGCATGTGACGCCCTATTCAACACCGACGCCGAACGCGGGACCCCGCCGCGGGCACATGGACGGGCAGGACCGGCTCTGGTTTGCGGAATTTCGCGCCAACAAGATCGCGATGTTCGATACGAGCACCGGAACATTCCGCGAATGGGCTGTGCCGACACCCTGGACCAATGTCTACGATGCGATCGTCGACAAGGCAGGATTCGCCTGGGCGGGCGGCATGAACAACGATCACGTCGTGCGCGTCAACACCAGGACCGGCGAGACGGTCGAATACCTCCTGCCGAGAGCGACGAACATCCGCCGTGTGAATGTCGACAACTCGACGAATCCGCCGACCTTCTGGGTCGGCAACAATCTCGGGGCGTCGATTATCAAGGTCGAGCCGCTGGACTGAGACGTGCGGCGAGTCAGCGAGGAAGACGCGCCCCGCGTGTCGCAGGCATGAACCTTTCCTGTCCTGGAATGGCCGCGCCGCCGTCCGGTTGTCGTCGATCGACACCGCCTTCGAACACGTCTTCGGCAGCGTTGTATACGATGACCTCTGCGACGCCCTGATTTCCACCTTGAACGACTTCGTGCCCTTTCGCCCGAAGGGCGGCAACGGTATCAGGTGACAAGGAGAACCGTTCGTACGTAATGCGATCGGGAAGCCATTGGTGATGAAAGCGGCCGGCATCAACGGCTTCCTGCGCATTCATTCCGAAGTCGACGACGTTCACGATTGTCTCGAGCACGGTGTTGATAATCGTTCGCCCGCCAGGACTGCCCGTCACCATGAACAGCCGCCCATCTTTGACCACGATGGTTGGCGACATGCTCGATAGCATGCGTTTGCCAGGCTGAGCGAGATTTGGCGAGGTTCCGATGAGGCCCTCTGACGTAGTCAATCCTGGGCGCGCGTTGAAGTCTCCCATCTCGTTGTTGAGAAGAAACCCGCCTCCGGGAAGGACAATCTTCACGCCGTAGGCCTGCTCGAGTGTATAGGTCATCGACACTGCATTGCGCTCAGAATCGACGATAGACAAGTGAGTCGTCTCGTCACTCTCCCTTGGCCACTCGAATGTCGCCGGCGATGACTTCGCGGCACGTTCGCGGTTGATCGTTTTCTGCAGATCACGGGCGTAGGATTTGGACAGCAAACGTGTGATCGGCATGTCCTGGTTGAAGTCCGGATCGCCAAGCCAGGCAGCTCGATCGGCGAAGGCTCGCTTCATCGACTCCGCCATGAGATGGACAGCGGCCGCCGACCCGGCACCCATAGATGAAAGATCGTACGCCTCCAGGATGTTCAGCATCTGTATGAGTGCAACCCCCCCGGACGTCGGCGGTGGCATGGCGATGACGTCGAGTCCGCGATATGTGCCGCGGATCGGCGTGCGCCGCACTGCTGTGTACCGTTTCAGATCTTCGCGCGTGATCAGGCCACCATGCGCGCGCATGTCTCGTTCAAACGCGGCCGCGGTCGGCCCGTCATAGAAGCCTGCTGGTCCTTCACTCGCGATCCGCTCTAAGGTCGACGCCAGCACGGGTTGCTTGAGTACTTCGCCCGCGGAGTACGGCACACCGTTGTTCGAAAACTGCGTGACCGATGATGGGTATTTCTGCATCTGAGGCAGAACAGCGGCGAGGGATCTCGCCAAGCCATCTGAGACCGGGAAGCCATTTCGAGCCAGAGCGACCGCCGGCTCCACGAGTCGCTTCCACGGCAATCTGCCCTTCTCTTTCCACGCAAGGTGCAGGCCCGCCACAGTACCGGGTACGCCCACCGACCGATAACTGTTGTGGTGAATTTCTGCGTCGTACTGGCCGTCCTTCAGAAACATCGTTGGCGAGGCACCGGCCGGCGCTGCCTCACGGAAGTCATAGGCCGCGGTATCCCCAGCTGCCGCCCGATGTAGAAGGAATCCACCACCGCCAATGTTTCCGGCAGTTGGATGAGTGACGGCCAACGCGAATGCGGTGGCTACCGTGGCGTCAACGGCATTGCCACCATCAGTAAGGACCGCTGCTCCGATACGCGAGGCGATGTCGCTGGCCGAAATCACAAGGCCGGTCTTACTGCGAACCGGCGGTACTGCGGCGTGAAGGAAGCTGAGCGAACACGTTGCGATCAGAATAAGAACGACAAGCGACCTTTGCATGTGCGTCTACTGGCTCTTCGCTGCCTCGACTTGTCCCATCACACGCAGCAAGTTACCACCGAGAATCTTGATGATGTCCGGCTCAGTGTATCCCCGCTTGAGCAGAGCGTCGGTGATCCTGGGCAGCTTCGAAGCATCCTCCATGCCCAACGGCATCACCGCACCGTCGAAATCGGATCCGAGGCCGACGTGATCGATCCCTGCGACCTTCACGGCATGATCGATGTGTTCGACGATCTTGTCCAATGTGACGCTCGGTGCCTGACCGGATCTCATGGCCTCTTGGGTCACACGCTGCCCCTCGAGAATCGAACATGCCTGGTTCTCGCCGCATCCTTTCGTCGCGGCTTGTAACCGCGCCGTCATCTCAGGGCCTCCAGCCGCGATTCGAAGCTCTTCGCTGAGGAACGCGGAGTTGTAATTAATCATGATGACGCCACGATTCTTCGCAAGCGCGCGCAGCATCTCGTCGCTCATGTTGCGAGGACTGTTCGAGATGGCCCGGCACGATGAATGCGACGCGACAACGGGCGCCTTGCTCACGTCGAGCGTGTCGTAGAAGGTCTTGTCGGCGACGTGCGAGACATCCACCATGATGCCGAGGCGGTTGAGCTCGCGGACCACATCCTTCCCGAATGGCGTGAGCCCATTGTGCACTGGCTTGTCGCCCGAGGAATCCGCCCACGCGGTATTGAGGGAGTGGGTCAAGGTCAGATACCGCACGCCGAGCGCTGCATACAGACGCAGAAGCCCGAGATCGTCGTCGAGCATATGACCGCCTTCCAAGCCCATGAGCACGGCGATCTTTCGCTCGGATTCAGCGCGCCGGATATCGGCAACGGATGTGGCGAAAACCAAATCCTTTGAATGGATGCGTACGCTCTCGCGAACCCGGTCGATCTGCTGCATGGCGCGCTTGACGGCGAGCGGTCCGGTCACATCACCGGGCATCCAGATCGAGAAGAACACTGCGTCGAGGCCCCCTTCGCGCATCCGAGGGATGTCAATGCTCCCGTTCTCGTTGCGGCGGCCGATATCGAATCCCTTCTCGAAGAGCATCCGTTGAGTCGTGTCGGCGTGCGTATCGATGACGATGGCGCGTTCGTGGAGTCGACGCATCCTGGCGGAGAGTTCATCGACCTGACCGGCCTGTGTGGCAACCGCAATAGACGACGCTGAAATCAGGACCAGCATCGTCAGCAGCCGGATCGAACAGGTCTCGAGGCGCGCCAGGCGGAGGGTGGCCACGCCAGGAAGGATCCAGCGATTTGGCGGCCTGGCGTCGATCGTCAAGGTCGAGCCGCTGGATCGAAGACTGCCGGCACCTGGTACGTAAGGACGGCATTCAACTGCTTGTCGGAGACGAGCACCGCCTGGTTCTTCACGTCGAGGACCACGCCTCGCGGATCGAACAGCGTTCCGTTCGGACCGCCGATCACGTGCCGCGGCGGCACGTTGCCGGAGTCCGCGACGCTCCAGACGCCGATGTAGCCGGTGTTCTCACCTAGCTGCACCACGAAGATCAATCCGCGCTCGGGTTCAACGGTCACATTCTGCGATGCGTTGAGCCCTGTAATGACCCGCAACGGCTTCGCGTCGCCGCTCGCCTTCCGATCAAAGATCAGAATCTCGGTGTCGCTTCGGCGCCCGCTCGCGACAACGATCAGAAGGTTGCGCTTCGTGTCCACGGCGATGGCTCGCGACGCGACGAACCCAGTATTGGGGCCGCTCAGAATCCTCGACGGCGCGACATTCCCATCTGCCTCCCGCTGGAAGGCGAGGACTTCTTCGCCCTCCGGCACGTAGTACTCGCCGTTGACATCGTCCACCGCCACACGATCCGGCGCAATGAGCCTCGTCCTCGGACCGCGGATGACGCGGACCGGTGGCTCCTCCCCGTTGGCAGTCGCGCGGAATACGAGGATGCCCTGACCGAACTGATGCGGGACGACGATCTCGTCGCGCACAGCGTCGTAGCCCATCCCGTGCATGGTGCGTCCGAGCAGCGTCTTTTGTCCTTCAATCGCCGCGAGCCGCTGTGCTTGTCCGTTCGCCAACCTGGCGAACACCGCAATCTGCGGGTGCGCTACTCAATTCGGGACGAGGATTCGCTCGCGCTTGGTGTCGTATCCGAGCGTCCCGGGGTTGCCGATCATCAGCGACGGCGTGCCTTCGGGCGCGTTGCGGATGATTCGTTTCGGCGTCACGTCCCCCGATGCGGCGAGATCGTAGACCGTCGCGGAATGCCCACCGAAGTTGGTGATCCAGAGCTCACGATTCTTCACGTCCGCGAAAATGCCGGTGGGATTTGCCAGCTTCGTCTTCGGTCCCTTGATGACGCGTTTCGGTGCAACGTCTCCACTCGCCGCCGCATCGAACACCAGCACGGAATTGGCGGCATCGTTGGCCACGAACAACTCGCGGGCTTGCGGATCGAACGAGACGCCCGTCGGCCAGTTGAGCTGCGTCTTGGATCCCTTGATCACTCGTACAGGCGGAACGTTGCCTGATGCCCCGCGCCGATGGACGACGATCGATGGGTCGTTGATCGTGCCCGAGCCCGGGATCGCGAACTCGCGCCCAAGCGGCCAGTTGGTCTTTCCCTCTTTGTTATCGGCCGAGCCGACGCCCTGCCGCGGCTTGATTGAACCGCTCACATCATGCGTCGAACCAAAGTTGGCGATGAACACGACATCGTCTCTGGGATCGAGCGCGATACCGTGCGGGTCCTGGAGGCCGGTGCGGTCGCCTTGCACCATCCGGATAGGTGACTCCTCGCCATTGGCGCTTCGCCGGTACGTGACGAGGCCGCTGTCATGCTGGACCGTGAACAGCGCCTCGCCATGGGCTTCGTCGATGACGATGCCGAAGGTGCCATGCGGAGTCTCCGTCGTGCGGAGTGGCGCCACGTTGCCGTCGGCGCCTGCACCGAAGACGACGTAGCGATCGCGTGTGTCGTTGTTGGCTGCCCAGATCTCGCCCGTCTTCGAGTCGACGTAGACACCAGACTGGAATTCGATGTCCGTCTTGTCACCCGCGATCGTGCGCTTCGGTGTGCTGGCTTCGGCTCCGGCCGGTGTGTTCTCCGTCCGAGCATAGACAAGGATCTTGAAAGTGCTTTCGTCGGTGAGCACCACCTCATCGCGCACCGTGTCGACAGAGACCGAGGCAAAGGTCGGGTACTCGTCGCGAATCCGCCGCAGATACTCCTTGTAACTCGCCGCCGGCAGATTTGATGGCAATGCCCGTCTGGACCCGGCAGTGCTTTCCTGGTACGCGGCGCGTATCGCTTCGCGCTGCCACGCCGCCGGCATGACGCACATGTCGCCTGCTTCTTCGTACTGGTCGTATGCAATGAGACGCCCATAGCGGGAACCGTTGCCATCGGCCATGCACACGGCGGCGATCGTGAACGCTCCGACTGCGGCCAGCGGTCGCGCACTCAGTGTCATTCGGTGCCTTTCTGTACGTCCGTGATGTGCAATCGCAGAGGTGGTGCCCGATCGTCGAGACGGCCCGACACGCAGATCGGTTGATCGGATGGAAGTGTGTCGCCAGCGGTCAGGAGAAACCGGTTCCTGTCGGTGACGAGCCATCGCTGCTCTTGCTCCCGCTCGATCGATCCGCAGGCATCGATCTGGAAACTGAGAACGACGACACCGGCCTCGGCGACAGCCTTTCGAAACGCGTCTGACGAGAACGCGTAGTCGCCCTTCGCGAATGTCACTTCGGCCGTCTGTTCGCGTTGGCTGATCGAGACCTCAGCGACGCCTTCCAGGCGCCGGCGCAACGCAACCTCCATGGTTGCGGCGCACAACGGTCATGTCACACCGCGTACGTGCGCGAAGACTCTTGCGATGCGAGGCGTGGATATCGATGAATCTGGTTCGGAGCAAGCCGCCGCGAGCAGCAACATGCAGCACAGCCCGATCACCGATAGCGCAGCCACAGAGCGGCCCACGCCGCGAACAAGAGCACGTTCAGGGCAACGCTGGACCATAGAATTGCGAGAACCGTTCGAGTCCGGCGCTGCGGCGGGCGCCTCGAGACGAGCCACCCTTGGTACGCGAGCGCGAGGACGGCCACCGAGATGAACAACGGCTGAAGCACCTGGAGCACGAGCACGCACCCGGCGCTCAGCACAGACACGACGCCAAGTCCTGCCAGGACCTGAGGAAGCACTCATCAACTAGGAACCAGGAGTCCCGCAACAATCGCGGTGATTCCTGCTTTCCGAGGATCGCGGTTCACAGGCGCGACTCAGTATACGCCTTCACTCGCGCTACCTGTACTGCTCAGAAAATCTGCCGCGAATCAGCTACGCCGCTTTTTCGATGGTGACCTGGAACCCTAAGGCCTCGAGTTGCCGGACATGCCGACGGACGGCGCGTTCGGCATGGCGTTTGTCAAAATAGTCAGCCCCGAGTTCGTGATACGTGCGACCGTCGCGCATGATGTAGTACGCGATGGCGAGGATGTGGTGCCCGACGGCGATCACCGCTTTCTTGTGGCCACGATGTCGCTTGAGCCGATGATATCGGGCTTGAAGTGCGGTGCCGTTGCTGCGGCTCGCGGCCAGGCCGGCTTGGACCAACGTGCCACGTAAATAGCGGTTGCCTTGGCGTGTCTTCCCGCTGTGCCGCTTCCCGGCACTCTCATTCTGGCCCGGACAGATTGCGGCCCAACTACATAAGTGTTCGGCCGACGGGAAGCGGCTCATATCCCCACCCGTTTCGGCGACGATGCTAATCGCACCGACCCGATCGATACCGGGAATCGTATCCAGCGCCGCCAACGTCGCTTCGAACGGCGCCAATCGGCGGTCGATTTCTGCCGTCACGCGTTCGATGGTCTCGTCCAGGAAGTCGATCTTCATCAGGATCTGCTGGAGGAGATACGCATGGTGCGCGCGAAAGCGCCCCTGCAGGGCGCGCTACAGGGCAGGGAGCTTCTGACGCAGCCGTCCTCGCGCCAAGTCGGCCAAGACCACCGGGTCAGTGGTACCCTCGACGAGCGCCCGGAGCATCGCGCGCCCGCTGACGCCCATCACATCGGTGATGACGGTTGTCAGCTTCAGCCCGGCGTCCTGTAACACCTTACAGAGCCGATTCACCTCCTGGCTGTGATCCCGCACCTGCTGCAGCCGGTAGCGGGTGAGGTCCCGCAACTCCCGAATCGCCGGCGGCGGCACGAAGCTCGATTTCAGTAACCCACATTCGAGCAACTGTGCCAGCCACTCGCTGTCGCGGACGTCGGTCTTGCGGCCGGGGACGCGCTTCAGGTCCGGCATGTTGATCCGGAGCAGCGTAAACGCGTCTTCCAACACGTAATAGACTGGCTTCCAGTACACGCCGGTGCTCTCGAGCGCCACATGCGTCACCCCATGCGCCTGTAGCCACTCACGCAGCGCCAGCAGGTCGGCGGTCATCGTGCCGAACGTCTCGGTCGTGCGTCGCCGCCCACCGCGACCATCGGGCGTGCGCACCGTCGCCACCACGGTCGCTTGATGCACGTCTAACCCCGCACACCGCGCAATCACGAGCTCCATGGTCCTCTCCCTCTGGTTCGAAGGAGCCCGACATCACAGACTCTGCTCGCCGTGCTCGCAGCAACAATACGGGGTGCCTCACCGACCACCCCACGGCAGAATGGACGATCCAGCAGTTCCGCAACGGCCTTCCTCTGGATGGCGCTTTTCGCTTTCTCGTCCATGATCGTGACGCTATCTTCGCGCCGGCCGTGGACTAGACGCTTCGTTCCATGTCACTTCAGGTGCTGAAGACGCCGCTACGGGCGCCGCAAGCGAACGCGTACTGCGAGCGCTTCATTGGCACGGCCAGGCGCGAGTGTCTCGATTGGATGATTCCGCTCAACGAGCGTCATCTCCGGCGCCTCTTCGCGGAATGGATCCCGCACTACAACCGTGAACGACCGCATTCGGCGCTTGGCCCTGGACTTCCGACGGGCCAACAACTAGTACGATGGCAACCATGCATCAATTACCATCGACGCATCGCGTTGTGGCTAACGCGCGTCTCGGTGGCCTGCATCATCACTACGACTTGGAGCCTATCGCGGCCTGAGTTTTCGCGGAGTTTTTGCAGCACAGGAGTCGTGCGGTGCTGGAGTTCCTCGAACGCGAAGGCATTCACATTATTCGGACGCCGTTCCGGGCACCGAACTGCAACGCATATGCGGAGCGGTTCGTTCGTTCAAAGAGGAATGTCTTGATCTCGTGATTCCACTGGGCGAGGGACATCTTCGCCGCACGATCGCCGAGTTCGTCGCCTACTATCACCGCGAGCGGAACCATCAAGGCCTCTCGAACGAGTTAATTCAGCCGCTCGCGAGATCAGATGACCAAGGACCTGTTCGCCGCCAACGATGGGTGGCATGTTGAATTACTACTACCGTGCCGCACAGTCCAAGAGACCTCGCTGAAGTTGTAGGACACCCTCGCTAAAGGTACCGATTGGCGTTCGCTGGCGCGTCCTTCGACTTGTTCGGCAAGCTCAGCGGACCTACCTCACTGACTACGCTCTGCCTTTGACACGCTCTACCTTCCTTCTTGACTGAACGTGGGAAATGACCTAGCTTCCAGCCGCACCCGCTGGACGCTCTTTGGGAAGCGGACGCGGCGTGCGATCACCGCCTGATTTCCCTGTGGGGCCCACCATGATGTGGCGCGTCACTGGCGGTTGTAGTGCAAGCTCTCCCGATACCCCTCTGCCTCTCAATTTCTCCACCTCATCTCGAACCCGCTCACCAGAAGCAATCGAAAGGATTGGAGGACTCCATGGTCAGACGAGTCTCTGAGCTGCTGACCGGGTCGCTCATCGTTTTTGCCTTCGCCGTCTCCGCGATCGCGCAGGGCGGCAGAGCCGAGATCAACGGGACGGTCATAGACGCGGGGAACGCTGTCGTGCCCGGCGCGACGATTACGGTCACCGAAGAGAACACCGGACTCCAGCGGACCACGATCTCTAGCTCGGACGGGAGGTACGTGGTACCTACGCTGCTCCCGGGCACGTACACGATAAAGGCTGAACTCCAAGGCTTCCGGACAGCGACACAGACCGGCCTCGTGTTGTTGGTGGGGCAAGAGCTGACGGTGCAGCTGACACTCCAGATCGGTGGCCTCGCCGAGGAGGTCACCGTGACCGGCGAATCACCCATCGTCGAAGTGACGTCGAGCAGGATCGGCACCAACATTACGAATAACGAGATCGATGCCTTGCCTGCTGCGGGACGGAATCAGCTCAGTCTCATGCAGCTCGTGCCGGGGCTCACGCCGAGCCTCGTTCCAGGCTCGTTCGAGGGCGGGCAGTACAACGCCAACGGTCAGGCCACGACCGCCAACGTGTTTCTCGTGGACGGGGCCTACGACAACGACGATCGGCGAGGGGGGTCCCAGGGCACGCAGGCCCGGGTCACGCTCGATACGATGGCCGAATACGAGGTCCTGACGCACCACTACTCTGCCGAGTACGGAGGCTCCTCCGGCGCAATCGTCAACACCGTCACGAGGAGCGGCAGCAATCGACTTCGTGGGCGGGCCTTCTACTACCTCCAGAACGACGACCTCAACGCGACCAACTATTTTCTGAAACAGGCTGGGAAGCAGAATCCGGAGTCCAGCAGCAACGTGTTCGGCGGAAGTGCGGGCGGACCATTCGTCAGGAACAAGGCGTTCTGGTTCGTCAACGTGGAGCGCAACCTTCAGCAGCAGGCCGCGAACCTCAACTTCCCGGCAAACGCCGCGCCTCTGGCCGTCTCGTACTCGGACACGACCGACTTCACAGGGTGGAACACGTTCGTTCGGGCCGACTTCCAGTTGACCGGCAACAACCACCTGAGCTTCCGGTGGGTGCGAGAAGCCGTGCTCACCGAGAACGACGAGCTGGAGGGCAACAACAGCACGCCCGACAATGCCACCTTCGAGAACGACAGCGGCGACCAGGTCTTCAGCTTCGCCGCCACGTCAGTGTTGGGGAACCGGGCGACCAACGAGTTCAAGGTGGGCCACGTCCGTGAGAATCTCCTCCAGGGGCCACGGCTGTTCTTCGATGACAGTTGGAACTTCATCGGCCTCAATGGCAGGGAGCAGTTCGACATCGGCTCGATGAATACGCATCCCGATTACAACACCGGGAACCGAAACAACTACCAGCAGGATCTCATTCGCTCGTTGACGATCGATGACTCGTTCACGTACCTGAAGTCGGGCTGGGTTGGCGACCACACGTTCAAGGTGGGAGCTGGTTGGAGCCGCAACGCCGCCCTACCGCAGGGCACCGCCGCCAACTTGATTGGGCTTTTCACCTTTCCCTCCAACACCGCCTTCAATCCCGCCGACCCGCGCACGTATCCGTTTCGCTTTCAGATCCGCCTCGGCCAGATCGACTACACGCAGAAGGACTGGCGGACGCAGTTTTACGTGCAGGACAAGTGGCAGATTCACAGGCAGCTGACGTTGAATCTCGGCCTGCGCTACAACTATCAGGATCTGACGCCGCTGACGAAGGATGCCTTCGCCCCACGATTCGGCATCGCGTACGACGTGAATGGGAACGGCAGGACGCTCGTGCGAGCCGGCTTCGGCAAGTTCTACCAGCTGCACCAGCTGAATGTCCTCCAGACGCTCTTGACGGCGGCGGTGATCGGGCCGACGTTCGTCTTCGACACTGGTCAGGTCGCGCGCCCGGATCAAACCGGGGTGATTCCGACCGATCCTTTCAATTCGGGATGCCTCCAGTCTCCTGTGGGCAGCAATGGCTTGGCCCTGATTGGTCCCGCGTGCCGCGCGTACCTGAGCACGCGCAGGGACCAGGTCAACGCCGGCGGGTTCGTGAACAACCAGCCGACGGTCGACGGCAATCGCCGGATGCCGTATCTGTGGGCGTTCAGTGGCGGTGTGAAACGCGAGTTGACGCCGTCTCTGGCTGTTTCGATCGACTATGTCGGGAACGTGGGCCGCGACCAGGTTCAACTCGTCGACATCAACGAGGGCGCGCCAACTGTCGATGGTCGGATTACCAGACTCGGCGTGAACGGATTTGACCCGAACGGCGAGATCATCCCACCCGAGGCGCGAAGCACCAACTTCATCCGCGTGCTTCAGTACCAGTCGCGCAGCGAATTCAATACCGACTACAACGCGCTGGAAATGGCGCTGGAGAAGCGGCTGTCGAATCGATGGTCCGGCCGGGTCAGTTACACGCTCGCCCGCGCCCGCGACGTGGGCGCCATTTGGTATGACACTGACCTGCGCGCGGATTACGGCCGTACGGCCTTCGACAACCGGCACGCGCTCGCAATGGCCGGAAACGTCGACGTGTGGCGAGGGCTGGGCGCCGGATTCGTCTTCCGCTATTACTCGGGCTATCCAATCAACGAGACCGTCGGGACGGACTTCAATGGAGACGGAGACGCCAACGATCGCCCCATCCAGGGCATCAACGATCTCACCAGGCCCATTCTTTCTCCACTCGACAGCAACGGGCGCGCGATCCGAAATGGAATCGATGGCGAGAAGCAGGTGCTGCTCGACGCGCGATTCCAGTATCTGTGGCGCGCCCAGGGCTACGAAACAGGGCTGTTCCTGGAAATCTACAACTTGACCGATCAAGTGAACTACGGCAATCCAACGGGAAATCGCAACTCCGCGAACTACCTGGTCAGGACGCTCGCGGGCAATCCTCGGACGGTGCAGCTCGGGCTACGCCTGACGTTTTAGCAGCGATAGGGGGACATCGTGACGAAAAACACCGTGGCCGCGGTTGCGGCACTCGCTTTCCTCTTGACGGGTGGTGGTCTGGCGCAAGCGCCGCAGGAGAAGGGCGGCGGCGACGAGACCGGCCCGTATGACGTCGTGCCAGGTTGGCCTGCGAACTACTGCGGTCCTGGGTACGTCATCGGCTCGACCGGAGGCATCTGGGCAGAGAGCCCCGATCGCGTGCTTATTTTCAGCCGAGGCTGCCTGCCCGAGCTCAAAGAAGGCCGAGGCGCAGCCGAGAACTTCATCCCGGAGCGCAACGCCTCTGGCTACGACCTATCTCAGAAGGATCCCTCACGGCAACCCCGTTGGGACCACATCGTCAACTTCGTCGATCGCAATGGCCGGCTGATTGAATCGTGGGAGCAGCACAACAAGCTTTTCGTGCGGCCGCATCGCGTGCTGGTGAGCCCTTACGATCCTGAGGGGCATATCTGGCTGGTGGACGATGGCGCGCAGATGA
>Ga0209382_10007519_pt1 | contig 13842 bp, 9 predicted proteins | sample SoiMetdeltSBSDD5_FD_187599 | JGI IMG/M metagenome (GOLD analysis project Ga0209382, IMG submission 187599) | Bulk soil microbial communities from a Populus tree surrounding site in Tennessee, USA - Soil MetaG P. deltoides SBSDD5 (SPAdes) (version 2) | ecosystem: Environmental > Terrestrial >... | reverse complement strand
GAGAACACGCCGAGGCCGTCGACTTCGAAGTCCTGTCTCGTGGCCATCAGGCGGATCTTCGCCTTGGTTCGCAGCACGCCATCGATGACCCGGACCACGATCACGACACCGCGGTATGGATCGAACCACGAATCGAAAATCAACGCCTTGAGCGGCGCGTCCGGGTCGCCTTTTGGCGGATGGAACCGCTCGACGATCGCTTCGAGGATCTCGCGGACGCCGGTGCCTTCCTTCGCGCTCGCCAGGATCGCGCCGCTGCTGTCGAGGCCGATGATGTCTTCGATCTGCCGTTTGCATTCTTCGGGCTGGGCGCTGGGCAGGTCGATCTTGTTGATGACCGGGATGATCTCGAGGTTGTTCTCGACCGCGAGGTAGGCGTTGGCGAGTGTCTGCGCTTCGACCCCCTGGGCGGCGTCCACCAGCAGGAGTGCGCCCTCGCACGCGGCCAGCGACCGGGTCACTTCGTAGCTGAAGTCGACGTGGCCGGGCGTGTCGATCAGGTTGAGGACGTACTGGCTGCCGTTCGCCGCGGTGTAGTTCAGGCGGACCGGGTGCGCCTTGATCGTGATCCCGCGCTCGCGCTCGAGGTCCATGGCGTCGAGCACCTGCGCCTCCATCTCACGGGCCTGCAGTGCTCCCGTGATCTCGAGGAAGCGATCCGCCAGCGTCGACTTGCCATGGTCGATATGCGCGATGATCGAAAAGTTCCGAATGTGGGCCTGATCCATCAGGTGTGATCAGGAAATTATACCGTCCGGAGGCCTGAAGGCCTCCGTCTACCTGGAGTGGTAGTCGGAGACCTTCAGGTCTCCGATCATCTCTGATCGAGGGAAATGAAGCGCTGCGGGTACGGCGGGCCGGTGTAGTCGGCGCGCGGGCGGATCAGCCTGTTGTTCGCGTACTGCTCGAGGATGTGCGCGGTCCAGCCGGACACGCGGCTGACGGCGAAGATCGGCGTGTAGAGATCAATCGGAATGCCGAGCGTGTAGTAGGTGGACGCCGAGTAGAAGTCCACGTTCGCGTTCAGCTTCTTCTCGCTCTTGACCAGCGCTTCGATGCGTTCCGACATGTCGTACCAGGCGGTGTTCCCGGCGCGCTTGCCGAGCTCGCGTGACATCTGACGCAGGTGCGTGGCGCGCGGATCTTCCGTGTGGTAGACGCGATGGCCAAAGCCGGGGATCTTTTCCTTGCGCGCGAACTTCGCGCGAATAGCGTCCTCGACCCGCTCGGCCGTCGCCGTCTGCCCGAAGTCGAGCAGCATTTTCATCACTTCGGCGTTGGCGCCGCCGTGGAGTGGCCCCTTGAGCGTGCCGATTGCGGCGACGACCGCCGAATAGATGTCGGTGAGCGTCGCAGCCGCGACCCGGCCGGCGAACGTCGAGGCGTTGAGCTCGTGATCGGCATGCAGCGTCAGCGCCACGTCGAAGGCCCGGATCGCCGTCGCATTCGGCCGATCACCGGTCAGCATGTACAGGAAATTCGCCGCATGCCCCATCACCGGATCGGGCTCGATGATGCCGCCGCCCGCCTTCAGCCGGCCCCATGTCGCCACTACGGCGCCGACCTGCGCGGTCAGGCGCACCGCCTTGCGGTACTGCGCCGCCGGGGACGCTTCGTTGGCCTCGGCATCGTAATGCCCCAGCGCAGAGGTGATGGTGCGGAGCGCGTCCATGCCGTCGACCGGCGGCAGCGACCGCATCAACCGGATGATCGCCTCGGGCAGCGGCCGCGCGGCGGCGAGCTGCGACTGCAGATCGCCCAGCTCAGCCCGCGTCGGCAGGCGCCGGTGCCACAGCAGGTAGCAGACTTCTTCGAAGGTCGCGGATTTGGCGAGGTCGTGAATGTCGTAGCCGCAGTACGCGAGCACGCCGCGATCGCCATCGAGGTAGCAGATCGCCGAGGACGTCGCGACGACGTCCTCGAGCCCGCCTTTGGGTTTCTCAGCCGTGGCCATCCTTTTCGGATTGTAATTCGGCTTCGATCGTCGGCTCGTACCGACGAGCTGAGAAGAAACTAGACCTCTTCCGGCTTCAGGACGGGATCCTCGCCAGCAAACTGCTGGACGAGCGAGAGGAGCGCCGTGTAGAGGAAGCCGAGCTGAAACAGGACGAGGAACGGGACGGTACCGTAGATGCCGTTGGCGAGCGCGTAGAACACGGTGGCCGTGAAGTAGAGGCCAAGCGCCAGCTCGATCATCGGCTGGACGACCACACTCTGGCGGTACTTCTTGCCGATCCACTCGTCGGCCTGCCCTTCGATGCGGTACTTCGGCGTGCGCGCGAACTCGCTTTCGCGCCGGAAGAGCGCTTCGAGAACCGCGCGGGTGTTGTTTACCGTCAGCCCGATGCCAATCGACATCAGGAACGGCAGGTATTTGAGCCTCGTCGTCCAGTCCCTGTGCAGCTCGCGCTGGCACACCATGTAGAAGTTCGCTACCGACGCCGTCGCCGCGAAGAACAGCGGGATGTCGATCAGCAGCATCTCGTACCAGCCCATGTTGTAGCGGATGACCATCGACGGGGCCATCAGCACCGAGAGCACGCACATGAGCAGGTAGTTGAAATTGGCGGTGAGGTGAAAGAACGCTTCGGCCTTGACCCCGAACGGCAGGTTCGAACGCAGAATCCGCGGCAGCACCTTGCGGCAGGTCTGGATCGAGCCCTTTGCCCACCGGTGCTGCTGCGACTTGAAGGCGTTCATCTCGACCGGCACTTCGGCGGGCGCGACCAGGTCCTGCAGGAACACGAACCGCCAGCCGCGCAGCTGCGCGCGGTAGCTGAGATCGAGATCCTCGGTCAACGTGTCGTGCTGCCAGCCGCCGGCGTCTTCGATCGCGGTGCGTCGCCAGATGCCGGCGGTGCCGTTGAAGTTGAAGAAATGCCCCGACCGGTTCCGGGCCCCATGCTCGAGGACGAAGTGGCCGTCCAGCAGGATCGACTGAATCTTCGTCAGCAGCGAGTAGTCCTGGTTGATGTGGCCCCACCGCGCCTGCACCATCGCCACCTTTGGATCGGTGAAGAACTGGACGGTGCGCTGCAGGAAGTCGGTGGTGGGGATGAAGTCGGCGTCGAAGATGGCGACGTATTCGCCGGTGGCGACCTTCAGGCCGGCTTCGAGCGCGCCGGCCTTGTAGCCGTGTCGATCGGTGCGGTGAATATAGGAGATGTCGATGCCGGCGGCGGCGTGACGCCGGACGGCGCGCTCGGCCACGCTCGTGGTTTCATCTGTCGAATCGTCGAGGACCTGGATCTGGAGCAGGTCCCTCGGGTAGTCGAGCGCGCACACGGCATCGATGAGCCGGTCCGCAACGTACATCTCGTTGTAAATCGGAAGCTGAACCGTAACCCGCGGCAGCGCCTCGAACGACCCAAGCGGGACCGGCAGCTTCCGCTTGTTCTTCATGTAGACATAGACGAGGTAGTACCGATGCCACCCGTAAAGCGCCAGAATGACGAGGACAAAAAAGTAAGTGCCGAGGGTCAGCGTTTCAAGCGGGGTCATAGCGTGCGAACGACGACGGCAGCGTGCACAGACCGTGATTATACTGCCGGTTCAACCCAATCGACCGATCCGAGTCATCCATGACAGCTCCCGAACTCCAGGACTTGCTCGATCGCGTGCGTCGCGGCGACGTCGATCCATCGGCCGCGGCCGGGCTGGTGCTCACCGCACTGCGCGCGGCACCGTTCGAGGATCTCGGCTTCGCGCGAGTCGACACCCACCGCGCCGTGAGGCAGGGATTCCCCGAGGTGATTCTCGGCCTGGGCAAGACCCCGGCGCAGATCGCGGCGATCGCCGAGAAGCTGGTGGCGCGAGGACAAGCGCTGCTCGTCACCCGCGCGGATGCGGCCGTGTTCGAGGCCGTGCGCGCAAAGGTCCCGGGCGCTGCGTATCACGAGACCGCACGCGCCATCACGCTCACGCAGGGACATGTGCCGGACGGCAAGGGCACGATCATGGTGGCGTGCGCCGGCACGTCCGACCTCCCAATCGCCGAGGAAGCCGTCGTGACGCTCGAATTGATGGGCAACCGCGTCGATCGCCTGTACGACGTGGGCGTCGCCGGCCTTCACCGACTGCTGTCAGAGCAGACGCGCGTTCAGGCCGCTCGGGTCATCGTCGTTGTCGCCGGCATGGAGGGCGCGCTGCCGAGCGTGGTCGCCGGTCTCGTGGACGTGCCGGTCATCGCGGTGCCTACCAGCGTCGGCTATGGCGCCAGCTTCGGCGGCGTTGCGGCGCTTCTGGGTATGCTGAACAGCTGCGCGAACGGCGTCTCGGTGGTGAATATCGACAACGGCTTCGGCGCCGCCTGCATGGCGAGCCTGATTAATCATTTGTGATTTGTGATTTGTGATTTGCGATTGTGAACGGCACCGGTGGGCCCAGGTGCAATAATTGCCCCGCGCGTTGTGTGGAGGGCTGTATGGCACATTCACGTCTTGCGAAATCAGCCGCCGTCGGAGTTGCAGCCGCGGCATTCACCGCTGTGAGCCTCACCGGCCAGCAGCCTCCAGCCCCGGGTCCGTTTACTGCCGCTCAGGCGCGCGCTGGGGCAACAGCGTACCAGACGAACTGCGCCGTTTGTCATCAGTCGGATCTGCGAGGACAGGGCACGGCGACGCCGCTTGTCGGCCCGGCGTTCATCGGCGCATGGGGAAGTCGCTCGGCGGGCCAGCTTCTGTCTTTCATACAAGTAACGATGCCGCCGGCCAACCCGGGCGGGCTTCCCGCGGAGATGTACGAGGGCATCGCGGCGTTCATCCTGCAGTCCAACGGCGCGCGCGCCGGCAATCAGCCGCTCACCGCGAACACGCAAATCGGGATCGCCACCGTCGCGAGCGGCGAGGCGCCGTCGGCCGCGGCTCAGAGCGCCCCGCCCGCCGCCGATGGACAAGACGGCGGCGGACAAAATGGCAGGGCGGCCAAGCCAGCAGGAGTCACCGTCGCCGGACAAGTACGCAACTACGTTCCCGTGACCGACGCCATGCTGCGCAACCCGGATCCCGGCGACTGGCTGATGATTCGCCGCGATTACCGCGCATCGAATTACAGCCCGCTCGATCAGATCACCGCCGCGAACGTCAAGAGCCTCCGCCTCGTCTGGTCGTGGGCCATGCGCGAGGGGGGGACCAGCCAGCCCGCCCCGATCGTGCATAACGGCGTTGTCTATCTCAACAACGCCGGCAACACGCTGCAGGCGATCGACGGCAAGACCGGCGAATTGATCTGGGAGCATCGATACGGCACTGACAATACGGCGGCCGCGATGCGTGGAATCTCCATCTACGACGACAAGATCCTTGTTGCAACCAGCAGCGCCCATCTCTTCGCCTTCGATGCGCGAACGGGCGCGACCGTGTGGGAGACCGTCATCGGCGACCGATCGAAAGGGCAGTACACGACCAGCAGCGGGCCGCTTGTTGCGAACGGCAAGGTCATCCAGGGGCTCGGCGCGTGCCAGACCTATCGGGAAGAGAAGTGCTTCATCAGCGCCTACGACGCGGTCACGGGCAGGCAGCTCTGGCGGTTCAACACGATCGCACAGACAGGCGAGCCGGGCGGCGAGACGTGGGGCAAGCTTCCCAACCTGTTCCGGGCGGGCACCGAATCGTGGATCACCGGCAGCTACGATCCCGCCCTGAATCTGACGTTCTGGGGCACGGCGCAGGCCAAGCCGTGGATGCCGATCAGCCGCGGCATGTCGCCGAATGACGACGCCTTGTACAGCAGTTCTACGGTGGCGCTCGATGTCGATACCGGCAAACTGGCCTGGTATTTTCAGCATGCGCCGGGCGAAGCGCTGGATCTCGACGTCGTCTTCGAACGCGTTCTGGTCGATCGCGGCAGCGAGAATCTGCTGTTCACCGTCGGCAAGGACGGCATCCTGTGGAAGCTCGATCGGAAAACCGGCAGACACCTCGGGCATACCGAAACGCTGTTTCAGAACGTCTGGGCTGCATTCGATTCGAAGACCGGCCGGCCGTTCTACCGGGGGGACATCATCGAGCAGCAGCAGTACGGCGCGTGGGTACAGGCGTGCCCGAGTACGGAAGGGGGCCACAACTGGCCTGCGTCGAGTTACCACCCGCCTACCAATCAGCTGATCATCCCGCTCAGCCAGAGCTGTCTCGATATCGCCGCGCAAAAGGTCGAACAGAAGGAAGGCGGCGGCAGCGGCGGCGGCGCGGACCGTCGCTTCTTCGAAATGCCGGGCACCGACGGCCATATCGGCAAGCTCGCCGCGTTCGACGTCGGGACCATGAAGGAGATCTGGTCGTACACGCAGCGCGCACCGTTCCTCACGGCGGCCGTGTCGACGGCCGGCGGAGTCGTGTTCGTTGGTGATGTGGATCGCCGGTTCAGGGCGCTCGACGTCAAGACAGGGGCCGTACTGTGGGAAACACGGCTGCCAACCTCGGTGCAGGGATTCCCGGTGACGTTCCGCGTTGACGGCAAGCAATACCTCGGCGTGACGACCGGCAACGGCGGCGGCAGCCCGCGAAACGTGCCGGCGACCATCGCGCCCGACATCCACTCCCCCGCAACCGGCAACGCGCTCTACGTCTTCGCTTTACCCGACTGACAGCATCCGAACCGATGACCCCGGGCGCATTACGGGCCCTCGAATTCGATCGCATCGTCGACGCCGTTACCGCCATGGCGGTGACGCCCACCGGCCGTGACCGGCTGGCGGAGCTGCATCCGCACACGGAGATCGAGGACGTTCAGCATGCGCAGCGGGCGACATCGGAAGGGACACGCTTCCTTGCCGACCATCCCGGCTTTCCGCTGCGAGCGCCCTCGGACCTGGAAACGATCCTCGACGCGCTGAATGTCGAGGGACGGGCCCTCGAAGCGCCGCGGCTGATCGGACTCGCGGATTACCTTGAATCGGTTGAACAGTCCCGCAGTATCGTCGCCAGGATCGTCGATGCGCTGCCGCTGCTGCGCGCGCTCGTGGAGCGCGTGGCGTCATTCAAAGGCGAGATCGCCGACGTCCGGCGGAAGATCGATCCGGGCGGCGACGTCCTGGACAATGCGTCGCCGGCGCTGGCGAGCATCCGGGACCGGCTGCGGAAGCAGCGCGCCCGACTGCGGTCGACGCTCGATGGGTTTCTACGCGGCCGCGATACGTCGAAATACCTGCAGGACCAGGTCGTCACCGATCGGAACGGCCGCTATGTGCTGGTGGTTCGGGCGGAACATCGCTCCGCGATCCCTGGCATCGTCCACGGCACGTCCGCCAGCGGCGCCAGCCTGTATCTCGAGCCTCTCGGTACCGTCGAGATCAACAACGACATCGTCGCGCTCGAAGAGGAGGAGGCCGAGGAGATTCGACGCATCCTTCTGGCGCTGACCGATGCGTTTCGCGGCCGGCCCGACGACCTGCGCCGCACGGTGGACGTCGCGACGGAGCTGGACGTGATCCAGGCGCGCGCCCGGTACTCGTTGTCGGTCCGCGGGATCGAGCCGGCGATTTCGTCGGACGGGGCGTTCGAGCTCAGAGCCGCACGGCATCCGCTGTTAAGGGGTCGGGAGGGGACCGAACTGTCCTCTAAAAATGACCCCCGACCCCCTTTTGTCGTGCCGGTGGACATCTCGCTCACACCACCGGTGCATGTCCTTGTCATCACTGGGCCCAACACCGGCGGCAAGACGGTGGCGCTGAAGACCGCCGGGCTCCTGGCGGCGATGGCGCAGGCGGGGCTGCACATCCCCGCCGACGAGGGCTCGCGTCTGCCCGTGTTCCGATCGCTCTTTGCCGATATCGGCGACGAGCAGTCGATCGCCGCCAGTCTCAGCACCTTCTCCGGCCACATCGCCAACGTCGTCTCGATGGATCGGAACCTCGCCCTTCCGGCGCTGGTCCTGCTCGACGAGGTGGGAGCCGGGACCGATCCGGTCGAAGGCGGCGCGCTTGGAATTGCTGTCATCGATCATTTCCGCAGGCGCGGCGCGCACCTGATCGCCACGACGCACTACGACTCGCTGAAGTCATACGCCTCGACGAGCGAAGGCGTGGCGGGGGCGGCGTTTGGTTTCAATCCCGAGACGTTCGCGCCGACGTATCGGATCGTGTACGGATCACCGGGCCGAAGCCTGGCGATTGAAATCGCGGCGCGGCTCGGCATGCCGCCATCGGTGATCGCGGCAGCCCGCGGCAACCTCACCGAGCCCGAGAAGCAGCTGGCTGAACACCTCGCCCGCATCGACGATGACCTTCGCGCTCTCGAACAGGACCGCCGTACGCTCGCGCAGGAACGCGCCGCCATGTACGAGACCGAGCGGAAGCTTCGTTCTCGCGAAGACACCGTTCGCGAACGAGAAGACAAGGTCCGCCGCAGGCTCGACGCGAAGGTCGACGACCAGCTGCGCGACGCGCGCAAGGAGATCGATGCGGTTATCGAAGAGCTGAAAACGAAGGCCGCCGCGCTGTCGGAGCAGGCCGCCGTCCGCCTGAAGAGCGGCGAGCGGCTTCGGGCGGCCGGGTTGAGCACCGGCGACATGGGATCGCTGAAGGCCGATACACGCTCGGCGCTCGACCAGATCGCCCATCGGGTGAAGGGCACGGAGGCGGCGGCCGCTCCGGCTGCGCCGGCGCACGTTGCTCCAGGTGAGATTGAGGTCGGCTCGCGCGTGGCCGTCGGCGCGCTCGGGCTGGAAGGGGTCGTGCTCGAGCTGCACGGCAAGCATGCCGAAGTCGACGTGCGTGGAAAACGACTGCGCGCCGCCTTGCGCGACCTTCGTATGATGGAGGGGAGCGCCGCACCGGCCCGCGTCAACGTCAACGTCGATCTACAGCCTCGCCAGGGACTTCTGTCGGAATTGAATGTCATCGGCTCGACCGTCGACGAAGCGCTGACGCGGCTCGAAAAATTTCTCGACGAGTCCACCGTGACCGATTTGCGCGAGCTGCGCATCGTCCACGGGCATGGCACCGGGCAGCTCCGGCGCGCCGTCGCGGAGTTCCTGAAGAACCATCCGCTGGTGGAACGATTCGAGACGGCGCCACAGAACCAGGGTGGAGGCGGAGCGACGATCGCGTATCTGAAGGACTGATGCCGCTCTTTCCGCAGCAATTCATCGAGGACCTGAAACACCACGCCGATATCGTGGTGGTGATCCAGGACTACGTGTCGCTGAAGAAGACCGGCGCCACCTACAAGGGGCTGTGCCCGTTCCACGGCGAAAAGACGCCGTCGTTTCACGTCAATCGCGACAAGGGATTCTTTCACTGCTTCGGATGCGGCGTGGGCGGCGACGTCTTCAAGTTCCTCGAGCTGCAGGAGAAGCTGGGGTTCCAGGATGTCGTGAAGCAGCTCGCGCAGCGCTTCGGCATGACGATTCCGGAGCTCGAACAGAACGACGAGCAGCGCGCCAGCACCGCCGAGCGTGAAGGGCTGCTGAAAGTACATGAGGCGGCGGCCGCCTGGTTCCGGGAGCAGCTGGCGTCGCCGGCCGGCGCACGCATCCGGCAGCAGATCGCGGGACGCGGCGTCAGCGACGCAACGAGCGAGGCGCTCGGCCTCGGGTTCGCGCCGCCGGGCCGCGACGCCCTGAAGCAGGCGCTGGTCAAACAGGGATTCTCCCAGACGCTGCTGCTCCGCGCCGGCCTGCTCGTACAGCGCGATGACGGGAGCGTGATGGATCGGTTCAGGAACCGGCTGATGGTTCCGATCGCCCGGGACACCGGTTCTGTGATCGCGTTCGGGGGCCGGGCGCTCGATGCCGACCAGCAGCCGAAGTACCTGAATTCGCCCGAGACGCCGATCTACTCGAAGAGCCGGACGCTCTACGGTCTCAACCTGACCAAGGCAGCCATCCGGCAGGGGGGGTTCGCGGTCCTGGTCGAAGGCTATTTCGACTTTGCGCAGGTCTATCAAGCCGGGGTCCATGCGGTGGTGGCGTCCTGCGGGACGGCGCTGACGCCGGCCCAAGCTCAGCAGTTACGGCGGTTCACGGGGAAAGTGGTTCTGAGCTTTGACCCCGACGCGGCGGGACAGGGCGCGACGGCCAAATCCTGCGAAATGCTGGTAGGTGAAGGGTTTGAGGTGAATGTGGCCATACTGCCGTCCGGCGAAGACCCCGATACGTACGTCAGGAAGCACGGTCCGCACGGCTACGGCGAACGCCTGAAAACATCTCGCCCGTATCTGGAGTTTCTGCTCGATCGGGCGGCTGCGGGCCATAACCTGAATACCGACGAAGGCCGGGTCAAGTTCCTGTCTGAAATGTTACCGATTGCCAGCCGTATACCTGATGTGACGGTCCGCGACCGCTTTGCTGACCGCCTGGCTCACAAGGCGCGGGTAACGGACGAAGTGGTTCGCGCGGAAATCCGGCGTGCGGCGGCGCAGCGCCAGACGACCGTGACGGCGCGGGAAATGCCGAACTTCGGGCAAGTCACCAAGGCCGAAAAGGGGCTCATTTGGCTGCTTTTACATCAGCCGGAGCGGGCGCTGGCGGCGCTGGAGGACCTGGAGGACGGCGATCTCGAGGGGCTCCCGGCGCGGTCAGTGCTGGATCTTGCGCGCCAACTGAATAAAAATAGTGGATTCTCGCCATCTATCCTTCTCGAGCGTCTAACTAGTGTGGATTCCCAGCTCGTGACCGCCATTGCGAGCGAACGGGAACCCCACGTCACCGATGCGGACGGATGTGCACGGATCATCAAGCGGTTGCGGTGCGAGCGGGAGCACACCGCTATCCAGCGCGAAATCGACCGCCTGCAGGAGCTCGGCGCCGTCCAGCACGGCGAGCGCATCGACGCTCTGTGGGCGCGCAAGCTCGATCTGCTGCAGCGGATCGAGGGATTGATCTAGGGGTGGGAGGACTATGAGCCTGTCGATCGAAGAAAGATACGACGAAGTACGCCAGCTGATCACCGTCGGCAAGGAGAAGGGCTATCTCCTGTACGACGAGGTGAACGAACTGCTCCCGTCCGAGATCACCTCGTCTGAAGAGCTCGATGACCTGTTCAACGCGTTCGGCAGCGCGGGCATCGAGGTCGTGGATTCCGACAAGGCGTACCGCGGCGAGAAGGACTTCGATCGCGACGGGTCGGGCGACGAGCCCGAGCTCGATCTCACGCCGGGCGCGCTCGACAAGACCAACGATCCCGTCCGCATGTACCTGCGCGAGATGGGCACGGTTCCGCTGCTCACCCGCGAGGGCGAGGTGGCGATTGCCAAGCGCATCGAGCGCGGGAAGCTCGCCGTCATCAAGTCGATCTCGCGCACGCCGACGATCGCCAAGCGCATCCTCATCACCGGCGACCAGTTGCGTGCGGGCGAGCGGACCATCCGCGAGCTCGTGATCTTCAGCGACGAGGAGATCACCGACGAGGTGATCGAAGAGCGCAAGGACGATGTCCTGGAGCAGATCGAAGCCGTCCGCCGTTCGCGCGGGAATTACGTCAAGCTGGCGGAGAAGCTCGAGCTGACGCCGCGCAAGGACAAGCGGAAGTTCCGTCGCGCGCGATGGAAGGCGCTTCGCGGCCGGATTGAGGTGTCGCGGCTGATCCGCCGCATCGAGTTCACCGAGACGATCAAGCGGCGGCTGATCGACGAGGTCAAGGACGCGGTGGACGCGGTCTCGCGCGTCCAGCGTGATGCTGAAGCGCTCGATCGGCAGATCAACCCGAAGATCAAGCTGAAGGGCCCGAAGCTGAAAGAGGAGGAGAAGAAGAACCTCCAGAAGAAGCTGAAGGACATCCGCACGCACGTCCGCCTGATGATCGACGAGCTGGAAGAGACGCCCGAGCGGCTGCGCCGGACGATCGAAGTCATCCAGCGCGGCGAGGCGCAGGCGGAGCAGGCGAAGAAGGAGCTGGTCGAAGCCAACCTCCGCCTGGTCGTGTCGATTGCCAAGAAGTACACCAACCGCGGCCTGCAGTTCCTCGACCTGATCCAGGAAGGCAACATCGGGCTGATGAAGGCGGTCGACAAGTTCGAGTACCGCCGCGGCTACAAGTTCTCGACCTATGCGACGTGGTGGATCCGCCAGGCGATCACCCGCGCGATTGCCGACCAGGCGCGGACGATCCGCATCCCGGTGCACATGATCGAGACGATCAACAAGCTCATTCGCACCTCGCGCGCGCTGGTGCAGGAGCTCGGGCGCGAGCCGACCTCGGAAGAGATCGCCAAGCGGATGGACATCCCGGTGGCGAAAGTGCGCAAGGTCCTGAAGATCGCGCAGGAGCCGATCTCGCTCGAGACGCCGATCGGCGAAGAGGAAGATTCGCATCTTGGCGACTTCATCGAGGATCGCAACATCGTCTCGCCGGCGGAAGCGGTGATTAACCTGAACCTCAAGGAGCAGACCGAGGCGGTGCTCAAAACGCTGACGCCGCGCGAGGAGAAGGTGATCAAGATGCGCTTCGGCGTCGGCGACGGCAGCGAGCACACGCTCGAGGAAGTGGGCCAGAATTTCGCCGTCACCCGCGAGCGCATACGGCAGATCGAGGCGAAGGCGCTGCGGAAGCTGCGCCATCCGTCGCGGTCGCGTAAGCTGAAGGCGTTTCTTGAAGGCCGTACGTAACCCGTACGGGCCCGTAGCTCAGCGGTTAGAGCGGCCGGCTCATAATCGGTTGGTCCCAGGTTCGAATCCTGGCGGGCCCATGCCCATACTTCATGTCGCCAGACCTCGACCGACTCATCAAACTGCAACAGCTCGATAGCACTATCGAGGACGCGCGGCGGAAGATCGCCGCGCACCCTCACCGCCTCGCCGAAGCCGACGCCAGGCTCAACACCGCCAAGCAGCGCGTGGCCGACGCCAAAGATCGACTCAAGGCCAGCCAGGACATCCGCCGCACCCTCGAAAAAGACGCCGCAGTGTTCCAGGGACGCATCGCCAAATTCAAGGATCAGCAGGCGGCCGTCAAAACCAACAAGGAATATCAGGCGCTCGGCCACGAGATGGAAACCGCAGCGAACGAGCTCGCGGCGGTCGAGGAAAAGGTGCTCGTGCAGATGATGGACGCCGACGACATCACCGCCAACATCAAGCAGGCCGAGAGCGCGCTCGCGAAGGACCAGAAGGAAATCGACGCCGAGAAGACGGCGCTCGGCAACGAGCTGGCCGCGGTGGAAGCCGCGCTGGCCCAGGCGTCGGAGGCTCGCACAGCGCTGATCGCCCAGACCGATCCAAAGCTGCTCGCGGTATTCGAGCAGGTGGCAAGAGCGCGCAAGGGCGTCGCAATCTGCGCCGCTACCCGCGACGGCCTGTGCTCGGCGTGCCACGTCCGTCTCCGTCCGCAGGTGTTCCAGGAAGTCAGGCGCAACGACGCCATCATCCAGTGCTTCAGCTGCAACCGAATCCTGTACTACGTTCCTCCCCCGGCTCCGGCCGAGCCCGCCGTCAGTCACACCTCGTGAATCAGCCTTCGCTCTTCGGGGCGCCAGGCGGCGGCTCCGCGGTTGCGAACATCGACGGCGGCGCGCGCGGCAACCCGGGCCCTGCCGGCTACGGCGTCCACATCCAGCGCGACGACGGGACGGTGGTCGAATTGAAGGAAGCGGTGGGCATTGCCACGAACAATGTCGCCGAGTACCGGGGACTGCTCGCCGCCCTTGACTGGGCGGCGCACAACGGCATCGAGAAGCTCCACATCAAATCGGATTCCGACCTGCTGGTGAAACAGATGCGCGGGGAGTACCGCGTCAAGCATCCGGGCCTGCAGCCGCTCTGGGAACAGGCGCGAGGGCTCGCCAGGCAGATTCGCTCCGTCCAGTTCGAGCACGTGCGCCGCGAGTTCAACAAGGACGCCGATCGCCTGGCGAATGAGGCAATGGACGAAGCTGCTGACAGGTAGATGTGGGGGCCGGCTTTAGCCGG
>Ga0209382_10007518_pt1 | contig 13842 bp, 14 predicted proteins | sample SoiMetdeltSBSDD5_FD_187599 | JGI IMG/M metagenome (GOLD analysis project Ga0209382, IMG submission 187599) | Bulk soil microbial communities from a Populus tree surrounding site in Tennessee, USA - Soil MetaG P. deltoides SBSDD5 (SPAdes) (version 2) | ecosystem: Environmental > Terrestrial >... | reverse complement strand
GCCTCCAGCGCCTTGGCCGACGCCGCCGGCCAGTCGAGCGCGCCCGCGCGGCGCACCCGGACGACGCTGCCGATCCGGTTCATCATCGCGGCGAACAGCCCCTCCTGCGGCGGCCGCGCCGGCTGGTTGAGGCTCGCGGTGATGTTCTCGAGCGCCGTCCTGAGCTCGTCCATGGTCGGCGCGCCCTCGCCCGCCGCAGCCCGCAGCGTCTCGATGCCCGGCGCATCGGGGAGTTGTCCCACCATCCGGTCGAGCGCCGCGCCATAAGGCTCGCCCGACTGCACCTTGGTCAGGAGCGCCGCAAAGGCGGCCCCGGCGGGTGGCGCCGGTGGCGGCCCCTTGGGCGCGGCCACCTCCGCCTCGGTCTGCTTCAGGCGGTTGTCCATCTCCTCGATCTTCCGGGCGGCGTCCTCGATCTTTTGCGCGGTCTCCGGCGGAACGGTCGGCGGCGGTGGCGGTGGTGGCGGCTGCGCCAGCTTGGCGTCGATATCGCCCACCCGCTGCTTCAGCTGGTCGACCGCCGCCTGGGTCTCGGCCGAGACCACGGGCGGTGCCGCCTGCTGGCTCGCCAGGCTCTTGCGCAGTTCGTCGAGCGCGGCGCGCTGCTCGCCCAGGCTCTGCTCGCTCCGGGTCAACCGGTCGGCGAGCGCGCCGCCGTCCGGCTCGCTGCGCGGCTGCGCCGCCAGCCTCTGAACCTCACCGCGCAGCCCATCGAGGCTCGCCATCATCTCGTCGCTGCGCGTGACATTGTCGGCGAGCCGCTTCTCGAGCGCCGCCACCCGATCGTCCAGCGTCGCCATTGCAGTCCGATTGGGCGCCGTCGCCATCTCGTAAATCCAATAGCCGAGCGCCAGCCCGGCGATCAGCGCCGCCACCAGGCCTGCCGCAACGTAAGTGACCTCGCGCCGCCGCGGCGCCTCGGACGGCGACGCCGGGTTCTCCGCCCCGGTTCTCGCTTGATCCTCATCCATGGGCGGTGGATCGCGGACCTCCGATGCCTCGAGATCGATGGTCGGCGGTCCGTCGCGCTCCGGCTGCGGCGTGGGCTCGGGTTCGTGATCCGGGCTCTGCCCCGTGCTGCTCATTTGGCGGCCTTGTCCTTTGAGTGAACGGCCGCTCAACCTAAAACAGGATCAACGAAAGTGGAAACCGCTTTTCAGCACCCAAGAATCGGGCAATTTACCCCTGAGGCGGATCATTCGCCTTCGGATAGCCCTCGAAATTGAACTCGGGCGGCTCTTCGAGCTCGAGGCCGTCCGCGTTCCCAGCTGCGAGGGCAGCATGGGCGATCACGAGACCCATTTTCCGGCCATGCGTGGAAAGGGCGCCTTCGAGTGCATGGTTGTATGAATGTTCGTCGCGGTGGCAATGCAATGTATCGACATTGTTTTCCTGATTGACAGTGATCTTGAATTGATCCGTCGTCTTTTGGACTCTGTATGTCAGTTGTTCGGACTGGTCGCTGCCCCCGAGCTGTTCGGCGGTTAACCCATTTTGGTTGCCGAGAGCCTTATCTGCAAAGAACATCGTATTTGGAGTCAAAACTAAGCATAGATTGTAGGCTGCATTGGGATTGCCACCCACGAAAGCCTCGACATGGGCCTGCGCTTCAGCGGGTCCCTTGTCTTTGAGATTCGTCGAGGTTACGCCATCATCCAATATGATGTTTGCTCGTTTAAGCTCGCTCACAAACAACGTTGGAAGAACAATCTCGTCTTTCTGACTGATCGTTTTCTGACGGAAGTACAAATTGAAGTGTGTCTTCATCTCTTTGAGCATCTGCGTTGTCGACTCGTTGTTTAGAGAGAATCGACCACTCCACTTCCGGCGCCCTCCATCGATCGACTCTTTCATCCCCGGAGGCTTCGTTTCCAGAGCCTTCTTGAACAACCCATCGAGTTCCTCGGTTTGTTGTGCATTGATCTTGGGATTGAAATCGAAAATGCCCAGATGCACACCAACCTTCTTGAGCATTTTCCTCGCTTCGCTCTTCCCCAGCGCGTCGGCGATTTCCTTTTCGAATCCCTCAACGATTTTCTTTTCCTGCATGATCCTTTTAATAAAGTTCAATTCTATGCCCTTGCTTGCATCCCGCGTGCGGAGCTTGCCATGGATCAGGCGAAGGCCGCGTCCGCTGTCCTTTATGGCGTCCTCCCCAAGATCATTCTCCTGGCCCGGCCTGACGATGCGCGCGATGACTTGGGATATGCTCGGAATTTTACCCATGATGCCCTCTCGACTTTGCTGCTTGTGTCAGGCGCGAATAAGAGTTGCGCCATCCGGAAACGGCGGCTCGACCGTGCCGTCGTCCGAGCGCGCCAGATAGGCCCGCCAGATCGCTGCCCGGCTCACGACGTCCTCGATAATACCGGCAAAGCGCGGCGGATGGAGATAGGACGCGACCCGCGCAAAGACGAGGACTGCCTCGCCCTCCGTCCCTTCGAGCGCGCAATAGAGCCCGAGCGTCTGCTTCCACAGGCCGCTATAGGTCAGGAGCTGCCCATAATCCTCCGGCCGCGCCTTGCCGATCCCGATCGACAGATAGAGGCGGCTTGTCTCCTGCTCGAAATCGACATGGACGATCTCGCCGTCGCGCGTCGTCAATTGCCAAGACGGCTCCTCCTCCGCCGCCGCGATCTGTGCCAGATCGAGCAGTTCGCCGACCTCCACCAGCAGCTTTTCGACTTGTTCGATGCGCAATCGCGCCCCCCGGCGTGGCAGCTTCGGTTCTATTATTCATAATTTTCGATTATCGACTGTGCCGAACGGCACAGGGTTGGTGCGATTATCGCTCCGCCGCCGCAACCGCCAGCGCCAGCGCCACCATGGCATCCTCATCGGGCCGATCCGCCACCGGGACCGGGACACCGGGTAGCGCTGCCCGGACCCGCACCGCCACATTCTGTGACAGGCAGAGATGACGCAGCTTCGCCGCTGCCGCGCCAAGCCCCGCCACCGTCACCAGCCGGACCCAGATCTCCGCCGTCCGCGGCGAATAGAGCAGCACCCCATCGCCGCTTCTCCCCTCGGCCAGCGCCGCCGCCGCCGCTTCCGGCAGCGTGGTCACCGGTTCGGCCGCATAGAGCACCGCCCGGTCGACGGCAAAGCCGGCCGCCCTCAGCGCCCCTTCGAGATCGCCGGACACCGTCGCACCGCTGACATAGAGAAGCGGTCCCTTCGCCGGGTCGAGATTGCGCCTGGCGGCGGCGATCAGCGCGCCGACGTCGCCGCCCGCCTGCCGCACGCCGAAACCCGCCGCCCGCGCCGCCGCCGCCGAGGCCGGACCGACAGCGTGGACCTCGACACCCTTGAGCCGCTCCCGATCCGGATGGCGCGCCAGCGCCCGCGCTCCATTGGCGCTGGTCACCAGCACCGCCTGATAATCCCGCTGCGGAATGACAGCCGACCGGCCGACAATAGCGAGAAGCGGCGCCAGCACCACCTCATGCCCGGCGCTGGCGAGTCGCGCCACCACCGCTTGCGCCTCCCCCTCGGGCCTCGTGACGATGAAGCGCACCGTCCCTCAGACTCCGATCAGCGCACCGCCAAGCCGGTGCACCTCGCGTCCCGCATCCGCGCCAAGCGCGGCGGCCTCGCCGAGCGGACCCTCGCGCACCGCTTCGAAAACCTGCCGGCCGTCCGGCGTCAGCGCCGCGCCGCGGAACCGCACCCGCTCACCCTCGATCACCGCAAGCCCGGCAATCGGCGTGCGGCACGACCCGTCGAGCGCTGCCAGGAAGCCGCGCTCGGCCGCGACCGTCACGGCCGTGGCCTGGTCATTGACCGCCGCGACGAGATCGCGAATGACGTCGTCGCCGGCCCGCGTCTCGAGCCCCACCGCCCCTTGCGCCAGCGCCGGCAGCATTTCCTCGACGCTCATGATCGCCGTCGCCTCATGACCAAGCCCCAGGCGATTGAGACCGGCCTGCGCCAGGAAGGTAGCGGCGGCGACCCCCTCCCCGAGCTTCCTCAGCCTTGTCTCGACATTGCCCCGGAACGGCACGATCTCGAGATCCGGCCGCAAATGCAGCGCCTGCGCCACCCGCCTCACCGATGACGAGCCGAGCCGCGCCCCCCTGGGCAGGGCTTGCAGCGTCGGCGCCACCGGCGACAGGAAGGCATCGCGCGGATCCTCGCGCGCCAGCATCGCCGCCATCACCAGCCCGTCCGGCAGCCGCGCCGGCATGTCCTTCATCGAATGGACCGCCACATCGATCGCGCCGGCGAGCAGTGCCTCCTCGATTTCCTTGGTGAACAGCCCCTTGCCGCCGATCTCGGCGAGCGAGCGGTTGCGCTCGCGGTCGCCGGTGGTGGTGATGGCGACGATGGCGATCGCTTGCGGGTCGAGCCCGTGCGTGCGCGCGATCGCATCCCGCGCCTGGCCCGCCTGGATGAGGGCGAGCGGCGATCCGCGGGTTCCGATTTTCATCACCGGCGCTGGCAACATCCATGACCCGATGCTAGACCCCTCGACCTTAGAGCATGATGTTGTTGGGTGATAGAAGGGTCCCTGCGCCGTGGCCTCCCGCGAATTGACCGTGCTCGGTTTTGAAACCTCCTGCGACGAAACCGCCGCAGCCATCGTCCGTCGTGACCCCGACGGTCGGGGAATTGTGCTGGCCAATCAACTGCTTTCGCAGATTTCCGAGCATCGCGCCTATGGCGGGGTGGTGCCTGAGATTGCCGCCCGCTCCCACATCCGCCATCTCGACGGGCTGGCCGCCGCCGCCTTGCGCCAGGCCGCAATGACACTCGCCGATCTCGACGGTGTCGCGGCGACCGCCGGGCCGGGGCTCGCCGGCGGCCTCATTGTCGGGCTGATGACCGCCAAGGGCATCGCGCTCGCGACCGGTCTGCCGCTGATCGCCGTCAACCATCTCGAGGCCCATGTGCTGACCCCCGGCCTGACCGAGGGCTTGCGCCCGCCCTATCTCGTGCTTCTGGTCTCGGGCGGCCATACCCAGACTCTCGGCGTCGCCGATATCGGAGAGTATCGCCGTTACGGCACCACCCTCGACGATGCCCTCGGCGAAGCCTTCGACAAGACCGCCAAGCTTTTGGGCCTCCCCTACCCCGGCGGTCCCGCCGTCGAGCACCACGCCGCCAGGGGCGACCCGCGCCGCTTCGCCTTCCCGCGCCCGCTGGTCGGCCGCGACGACTGCCACTTCTCCTTCTCCGGGCTCAAGACCGCAGTCCGCCAAGCCGTCGAAACGCTAAGGAGCCTGTCGGACCAGGACATCGCCGATATCGCGGCGAGCTTCCAGGCCGCCGTGACCGAGACCCTGACCGACCGGCTCGGCCGCGCCATGGAGCGATTCCTTGCCGACTTCCAGCCCGCGGCGCCGGTGCTGGTGGTGGCCGGCGGCGTCGCCGCCAACCAGGTCCTGCGCCACGCCCTCGGCGCGCTCTGCGACCTCCGCGGTTTCCGCCTGTCGGCGCCACCGCCCGAGCTCTGCACCGACAATGCCGCCATGGTCGCCTGGGCCGGCGCCGAGCATCTCGCCCGCGGCGCGGCAAGTCCGCTCGACGTGCCGCATCGCGCGCGCTGGCCATTGGACCAGAACGCCGCACCCGTTCCGTTCGCAGGGGTCAAGGGATGACCGTCGATGCCGGCACCATCGGCGTGATCGGCGCCGGCGCCTGGGGCACCGCGCTTGCCGTCCTCGGCGCCCGCGCCGGACGGCGCACCCTGCTGTGGACGCGCGACGCCGAGGCCGCCGGCCGCATGGCCGCCGAGCGGCGCAACGCGGCGCGGCTGCCGGGGATCACCTTTCCGCCAGCGCTTGCGGTTACCGCCGATGGCGCCGCCATGGCTGAAGCCGAGCTCATTCTCCTGGCCGTGCCGGCCCAGACCATCCGCGAAGCGCTGCAGTGCCTCTCCTTGCCGCTCACCGGGCCGGTCGTGATCTGCGCCAAGGGTCTCGACCGCCAGAGCGGCCGGCTGCTGAGCGATGTCCTGGCCGAGCGGGCTCCTGGGGCACGTCCTTACGTCCTGTCCGGCCCGAGCTTTGCCGCCGACGTCGCCCGCAGCCTTCCCACCGCCGTCACCCTGGCCGGCACCGATCGCGCCGAGACAGCCGCCATCGCCGCCGCCTTGGCCGAGCCCGCCTTCCGCATCTACGCCTCGGACGACCTCAGGGGCGTCCAGATCGGCGGCGCCCTCAAAAACGTCATGGCCATTGCCTGCGGCATTTCCGATGGCCGTGGCCTCGGCGAGTCGGCGCGAGCGGCGCTAACCACCCGCGCCTTTGCCGAGATGATCCGGCTCGGCCAGGCCTTCGGGGCGCAAGCCACCACCCTTGCCGGCCTCTCCGGCCTCGGTGATCTCATCCTGACCTGCGCCAGCCGGCAGTCGCGCAATTACGGCCTTGGCCGCGCGCTTGGCGCCGGGCGGCCGCTCGCCGCCGCCATCGCCGGCCAGAGCGGCGTCAGCGAAGGCCTCTACACCGCCTCGGTCGCCGTTGCGCTGGCCCGCCGCCACGGCATCGAGGCGCCGCTTTGCGAGGCGGTGGACGCCGTGCTCTCCGGCACCTCCTCGCCCGATGACGAAATTGCCCGCCTGCTCTCCCGCCCTCTCCGCAGCGAATGACTTCGACGGAAACAGACCCATGGCATATTGGCTGTTCAAATCCGAGCCTGACGCCTTCTCCTGGCAGATGCTCAAGAAGCTCGGGGCCAAGGGCACCCAATGGGACGGCGTGCGCAACTACCAGGCCCGCAACAACATGCGCGCCATGAAGGTCGGCGACCTCGGCTTCTTCTATCATTCGCAATCGGGGCTTGACGTGGTCGGCATCCTGCGTGTCATCGCACCAGCCCATCCCGAGCGCGGCAGCGACGATCCCCGCTGGGAATGCGTCGATGTCCGAGCCGAGACCGACATGCCGAAGCCGGTGCCGCTCACCGCCATCAAGGACAACCGCAAGCTCGCCGAGATGGCGCTCGTCAAGAATTCCCGCCTGTCCGTGCAGCCGGTGAGCCACGCCGAATGGGTCGAGGTGTGCCGCATGGGCGGCCTCGCCCCGGCGCCGGCGAGCAAGGAGTGACGTCATGAACCCTGACCGTTTCGACACTGCCGCCCAAGCGGTCGCCACCCTTGTTGCCAAGGCCCGCAGCGACGTCCGCAGCCGCCTCGCCGATGCTGGCGGCCTCGATCCGGCGACGCTCGAGCGCGAGCAGCACATGCTCCATGGCCTCGCCTGGCTCGCCACCTATGGCGAGACCCTGAAGAGCCTCGCCGCGTGGACCGGCCGATTGTCCGACGGCAACCGCTTCACCGAGATTGAGCGTCTCGTCGCCGGCATCCTCTTCGGCGAATATCTCGATCAGATCATCGGCGGCATTCCGATGAATCAGCAGGAATTCGTCAGGCCCCGGCACCTCGGCCTCGCCGAGGCCGACATCGCCGAGCTGAAGCGCATCGCCGCTCCATTGATTGCGCAAGGATCGACGCCCGACACCCGCAGCCGACTCGTGGAGCTGATGATCGCAGCCAAGGGCGCCTCGACCTTCGGCGATTGCGGTCTCGACGACATGCTCGACCAGATCCGCGGCGAGATGCGCCGCTTCGTCGAGAACCGCGTCGCCCCCAAGGCCCATGAGTGGCACCGCGCCAATGCCTATGTGCCGCTCGAGCTGATCGAGGAGCTCGCCGGCCTCGGTGTCTTCGCGCTGACCCTGCCGGAGGAGCATGGCGGCATGGGCCTCGGCAAGGAAGCCATGTGCGTTGTCTCGGAGGAGCTGTCGCGCGGCTGGATCGCGGTCGGCTCGCTCGGCACCCGCAGCGAGATCGCAAGCGAGCTCATCCTCGCCGCCGGCACCGACGCACAGAAGCGCCGCTGGCTACCCAGGCTCGCCACCGGCGAGATCATCCCCACCGCCGTCTTCACCGAGCCCGATACCGGCTCCGATCTCGCCTCCCTCAGGACGCGCGCCGAGAAGATCGGCGATGCTTACCGCATCACCGGCAACAAGACCTGGATCACCCACCCGGTGCGGGCCGATCTGATGACGCTGCTCGCCCGCACCAATCCCGACGAGCCGGGCTATCGCGGCCTTTCCATGTTCCTCGCCGAGAAGCCGCGCGGCACCGATAGCGACCCGTTTCCCGCCGCCGGCATGTCGGGCGGCGAGATCGAGGTGCTCGGCTATCGCGGCATGAAGGAGTTCGAGATCCGCTTCGAGGGCTTCGAGGTCAAGGCCGAGAATCTCCTCGGCGGCCGCGAGGGCCAGGGCTTCAAGCAGCTGATGCAGACCTTCGAGGCCGCCCGCATCCAGACCGCCGCCCGCGCCGTCGGCGTCGCCCAGAATGCTCTCGACCTCGGCCTCGCCTATGCGCTCGATCGCCGGCAGTTCGGCAAGCCGATCGTCGCCTTCCCGCGCATCGCCGACAAGCTGGCGCTGATGGCGGCCGAGATCATGGCGGCGCGCCAGCTCACCTATTTTGCCGCCCGCGAGAAGGATGCCGGTCGCCGCTGCGATCTCGAGGCCGGCATGGCCAAGCTGCTGGCGGCCCGCATCGCCTGGAGCAATGCCGACAATGCCCTGCAGATCCATGGCGGCAACGGCTTTGCCCTCGAATATCAGGTGAGCCGCGTGCTGTGCGACGCCCGCATCCTCAACATTTTCGAAGGCGCGGCCGAGATCCAGGCACAGGTCATCGCCCGTCGGCTTCTCGAGCAATAGAGCCGTCAAGGCAGTGGGCAGATAGGCAGTAGGCATTAGGCAAATAGGCAGTGAGGGGTGCTCTTCCCGACTGCCTACTGCCGACCGCCGACTGCCTACCGCCCTTCCCTCGCCAACTGCTCGCGGCCCTCCGCCACCAGTCGGCGGGTGGTGCTCTCGATATCGGCCTTGAGGCGCTGCTCGAAGGCGCGGCGGTTCAGCCCGGGCGGGATCGCCGGCAGGAACTCGACGATGATCGTGCCGGGACGCCGCATGAATTGGCGCCGCGGCCAGAACAGCCCCGAATTCAGCCCGAACGGCACGCAAGCGACACCGGTCCCGAGATAGATCGCCGATGCTCCCGGCTTATAGTCGGGCGGCGCATCGGGCGCCCGCCGCGAGCCTTCCGGGAAGATGAGCAGATGCCGCCCTTGCCTGACCGCCTCCCGCGCCTCGGCCACCATGCGCTTCAGCGCCCCCGCACCGGCCGACCGGTCGATGCCGATCATCTCGAACTTCATCGAGAACCAGCCATAGAACGGGATCAGCATCAGCTCCCGCTTCATCACCACTGCCGGATCCTTGAGGAGCGGCAGGATCGCGAAGGTGTCCCAGGCCGATTGATGCTTGCCCGCGATGATGCAGCCCTGCACCGGGATGTGCTCGAGGCCTCTCACCTCCATCCGGGTGCCGACGATCCGCTCGAGCCACCACACCGAGCTCTGCCCCCAGACCTGCAGCGCCCGGACCGACCAACGTCGCGGCGTGAGGAAGAATATGAACCCGCCGACCAGGAAGACGGCCAGGTTGACGTAGAACACCACGTTGAACAGCGCCGATCGAAAAACGCTCATTGGCGGGTCACGCTACTCGGCGCGACCACGGCGAAGAGGAATTTGACATATTCGGCAAGCCACATCCGCGCCCACACCAGGGCCGGCGGAATGGGCAGGTCCGGCAGCGCCGACACCGGCCACGGCGTCAATGTGCGATTCGGCATGCGGCGGGAAAATTCGAGCAGCGCCCGCGCCATGTGATAATCGCTGGTGACGACGATCAGCCTGTCGAAACGATTCTGCTCCGCCCAGCGGCTCGCCTCGGCGGCATTGCCGCGCGTGTCGGCCGCCACCCGATCTATATCGACGCAGCAGCCGAACAGCGTCCCCTCGCCGGACAATTGCGACAGCCGCCGCTCCGAGGTATGCGGATGGACGCCGGTGATCAGCAGGCGCTTGCCCTGGTGGTTGCGCAGGAGCTCGAGGGCCTCGTTGATCCGCTGCGGACCGCCGGTCAGCACCACGATGCCATCGGCCTGCCCGGAGAAACCCGCAGGCGGCGTCGGGCTCCTGAGGACGAACACCGCAAAGCCGCCGAGAAACATGAGGACTGCCGCCAGCACCGCGAGCGCCAGCCAATGGCGCCGGCCCACCGCCCGACCCGGCGCCCTGTCGGCAAGCGACGCCCCATGGCTCGCTTCTGACCCGTTCTCCCTGCCTGTCATTGCCGAGCCCGGCACGTTCACCCGCTGTGCAGTCGGTTGCGCGCATCGATTGTGCTCGGCCCCGTCACGGCTTGTCCAGCCGATTTTCATCGTGATCGGCATCAGAACATCGCCCGCAAAATGCGTGTTACCGCCAGCCGGGCGCTGATCAGGCAGAGCACTGTGGTAAGCAGCGGCACCAGCCCGAAAAGCGCCAGCGTCCGCGCCGAATCGTCGATTTCGGAGAACATCAGCACCTTGACCGCACCCGCGATTCCGCCGCTGCCGCGGCCATCGCCGAAGCCGGCGACCAGCGCCAGCAGCACCGCCGCTGCGGCGAGGCCGCAGAGTCCGGCGACGAGCCCGGTCCTGAGGAACCGCCGCTCCACCTGGCTGGCGATGAACCGATCGCGGGCGCCCGCCAGATACAGGACCTCGATCGTGTCGCGATTGGCCTCGAGCGCCCCCCGGCTGGCATAGACGACGAGCGCCGCTGCCGTTCCGGCAATGACCAGCAGAATGGCGAAGCCGACATAGCGTAGCACATCGGCGAGCCGCACCATCTCGGTTTGCCAGCGGCGATGGCTGTCGAGGCTGGCGCCGGGGGTCGCCGCCTCGATGGCGAGCGCCAGCCGGTCGAGATCGGGGGGCTGGTTCCCATCGACCACCACGCCGATCAGCCGTGGCACCGGCAGGTCCTCGAGCATCGCCCCGGCGCCGAGCCAAGGTTTCAGGAGCTTGGCGCTGTCAGCGCGCGATAGCGTGTAATGGCGCTTGATCCCGTGCGTCGCCGCCAGCACGGCATTGACGCTCTCCACCGCCTGCTCGATATCAACCCCGTCGGACGGCCTGACCTGCACCGTCAACTCGCTGCCGACCTTCGACGTCCAGCTCGATGCCGCGGCGCTCACCATCAGGAGCCCGGCAATGGCAAGGCAGGCGAGAAAGCACATGGCCGACATGGCGATCATCATGGTGCGCAGCGCCGCGGTGCTCGCCGGCATGATCGGGCCGGCCGGCCGCGGCCTGATCTTCACCGCGTCCATTTGAGCTCGCCCTTGGAAAGCGTCATCACCGGCGCCTTCGCCTCCTGGATCAGCAGGCTGTCATGCGATGCGATGAGCACTGTGGTGCCGAAGCGGTTGAGCTCGACGAACAGCCTGAGCAGGCGACTGGCGAGCGCCGGGTCGACATTGCCGGTCGGCTCGTCCGCCAGCAAGAGATCGGGCTTGCCGATCACCGCCCGGGCGATCGCCGCCCGCTGCTTCTCGCCGCCCGACAGCACCGGCGGATAGGCATCGGCCTGGGCCGACAGCCCGACCCACGACAGGAGCTCCCCGACATCGCGGCGGTAATCCTCGCACCGCTTGCCCTGGACCCTGAGCGGCAGCGCCACATTCTCGAAGGTCGTCAGGTGATCGAGCAGCCGGAAATCCTGGAACACCACGCCGATTCGCCGCCGCATGTCGGGAACCTCGCGCCGCCTGAGCGTCGCCACGTCGCGGCCGAACAGCGAGATCAGCCCGCGCGTCGGCTTGAGCGCCAGGAACAGCAGCCGGAGCAGCGACGACTTGCCGGCCCCCGAAGGGCCGGTCAGGAAAGTGAACGACCCCTGCGCCAGCTCGAAGCAGATGTCGCGCAGAATCTCGGGGCCCCGCCCATATCTCAGCCCGACATTGTCCAGGCGGATCACGTCTCACCCTTCCCCGAAGCGATAGAGAGGCCGCTTAACTCCGATTTAACCAGACTGTCGCTAGCTGCTCGCACATGGGCTCGAGCTTCGACCGGAACTCGACTCAGCCAGCGAATCACCACCTTTCGAGGGACGCTTCGACGATGATAGTGACCTGTCCGTCCTGCGCAACTCGCAACGCGCTGCCGATGCACGCTCATCGTCAGCTGGTGCGCTGCCGCGGCTGCGGCCATGGCTGGCTGGAATCGAGCGCCTTTGATGTCAGCGACGTGGTGGCGGGCCTCGACCCGTCAGGGCACCCGCTGCTCGACGATCCGGCGATCGAGGATGACGCCGTCGCCATTGCTCGGGCCGTCCGCGAGGCTGCCGAATGCCACGCCGCTGCCCGCCGGCGCCGCCGCGCCGAGCTTCGCGGCTGGTCGATCCTCGCCCTTGTCATTGCCGTGCCGCTCGCCTTGCTGATGCTGTTCCCCCACCGGCTCGCGCCGCTTCTGCCGGGTGCCGCCCGGCTCTATATCGCCGTCGGCCTCGATGCCGGAATTGCCAACTTCACCATCCGTGGCGTCGAGCAGAGCCACAGCATAGCCGACGGCACAACGGTGCTCGCCATTCGCGGCGAGGTCGTCAACAGCGCCGGCAGCGATCACCGCGTGCCCGACCTCAAGTTCCGCCTCAAGGATGGTGCCGGCCGCGAGGTCTATGCCTGGACGCTCAAGGGCGTCGCGACCCGCGCCCTCAGGCCCGGCGAGGCCACCGGCTTCACCACCCGCCTGGCATCACCGCCGCTCACCGCCCGCGAGGTCGAGATAAGCTTTGCTGAAGCCGGCGAAATCGCGCTAAACCCCCGCCCATGACGGCGGTGGATATCGACGGCCATGTGATCGACGTGCTGTTTGGCGAAGCCGAGATCGCCCGCCGGGTGGGCGAGCTCGCCGCCGAGATTGCCGCCACCCGCCCGCTGTCGCTCCTCGTCGTTCCCGTTCTCAAGGGCAGCTTCGTCTTTGCCGCCGACCTGCTGCGCGCCCTCTTTCGCGTCGGGCTGAGCCCCGAAGTCGATTTCATGATGCTTGCGAGCTATCGCGAGCACACCCGCTCCTCGGGTCATGTCGAGGTGCTGCGCGACATCGAATCCGATGTACGCGGCCGTGACGTCCTGCTGGTCGACGACATTCTCGAATCCGGCCGCACCCTCGCCTATGCCAAGGATCTGCTGGCAGCGCGCGGGGCAAGGCGCGTCCTTGTCGCGGTTCTGCTCGACAAGCTCGGCCATCGCGCCGCCGACATCGATGCCGATTTTCTCGGCTTCCGCTGCCCGGACGTGTTCGTCGTCGGCTATGGCATGGACATGGCCCACGCCTTTCGCGAGCTGCCCTTTGTCGGCCATCTCCGCCGGCGTTAGTAAAGCCCGCGCAGCAGCCGGTCGAAATAATCGAGCTCGACCTTCGGCCGGTTCGGCTCGTTGGAGCGGCTGCGCAGATAATCGAGGATCCGCCGCGCCTGCTCGATCGCCGCCTCGCCCGGCAGCATGTTGCGGTCGGGCCCGTAATCCTCGCCGCTGCGCGGCATCGGCCGGCCGAGCGGGTCGCGATCATCGCCGCGGGCCTCGCCATGGCGGCCGTAATTGCCCTGGTTCCCGGTCCCCTGCTGCTGCATCATCTCGCGCGCCATCGACTGCGCTCCCTCGCGCAGCGCCTGCATGGCCTCGTTCTGCGAGCCGAGCGCCCGGTCGCGGTCGGCCCCCTCGAGCGCCCCCGTCGCATCCTCCATCGAGCGGCGCGCCCGCCCGAGCCCGCCCGGCTGGTCCATCCCCTGCTCGCCAAGCTGCCGCAGCAGCTCGTCGAGCGTCCGCCCGAGATCGCCCTGCTGCTCGGCCAGCCGTCCGCTCTGGCCCTGACCGCGCCCGCCGGACTGGCGCCCTTGCTGACCGGGACGCGACTCCTGACCCTGCTGGCCACCCTGTTCGTCCATTCCCTGCTGCCCCTGCTGCCCGCCCTGCGGCAACCGG
>Ga0209382_10007517_pt1 | contig 13843 bp, 10 predicted proteins | sample SoiMetdeltSBSDD5_FD_187599 | JGI IMG/M metagenome (GOLD analysis project Ga0209382, IMG submission 187599) | Bulk soil microbial communities from a Populus tree surrounding site in Tennessee, USA - Soil MetaG P. deltoides SBSDD5 (SPAdes) (version 2) | ecosystem: Environmental > Terrestrial >... | reverse complement strand
GCCAGGATGTCCGCTCTGGCCGCGTGGAGCGGGAACTCCTGCGGTATGCCGAGGTGCCGGACCGGGGTGTCGATGTTGGCCTGGGACAGCGCCTGGGCGAACGCCGCACCGGCCCCGCCGGCGCAGCCGCCGTCCTCCACGGTGACCACCAGGCGGTGCACGGCCGCCAGGCGGACGAGCTCGGGGTCGACCGGCTTGACCCAGCGCGGGTCCACCACGGTGGCGCTGAACCCGCCGTCGGCAAGGAGCTCGGCGGCGTGCAGGCAGGGGCCCGCCATGGCTCCGACGGCCACCAGCAGCACGTCCACCGGGTCGGCGCCGGCGCGGCCGGGCACCGCGCTGCGGAACAGCACGTCGGCGCCGCCGATCCGGTCGATGGCTGCGATGTCCGGCACGACCTCGGCCTTGGGGAAGCGCACGATGGTCGGGGCGTCGCGGACCGTGATGGCCTCGCGCAGCTGGGCCCGGAGCTGGCCGGTGTCGCGCGGGGCGGCGATCCGCAGGCCGGGGACGGCCTGGAACACCGACAGGTCCCACATGCCGTTGTGGGAGGGGCCGTCGGTGCCGGTGATGCCGGCCCGGTCGAGCACGAAGGTGACGCCGCACCGGTGCAGGGCGACATCCATCAGCACCTGGTCGAACGCGCGGTTGAGGAACGTCGAGTAGATCGCGACGACGGGGTGCATGCCGGCGGTGGCCAGGCCGGCCGCCGAGGCGGTGGCGTGCTGTTCGGCGATCCCGACGTCGAAGATCCGGTCGGGGAACGCCCTGGCGAACGCCTTCAGCCCGACCGGCTCCAGCATGGCCGCGGTGATCGCCACGACGTCCGGCCGCAGGCGCCCGATGGCGACCATCTCCTCACCGAACACCGAGGTCCAGGACGCCGTGGCCGGCGGGGTCGCCGGCCGGCCGGTGCGCGGCTCGATGACGCCGACGGCGTGCAGGTGGTCGGCCTGGTCCTGCTCGGCGGGCGGGTAGCCGCACCCCTTGCGGGTGACGCAGTGCACGACGACCGGGCCGGGGAGGTCCCGGGCCTGCTGCAGCGCCGCCTCGACGGCGCCGGCGTCGTGGCCGTCCACCGGGCCGAGGTACGCCAGCCCCAGGATGGTGAAGAAATTGGGGTGTCTCCAAGTACCACCACTACGGGGGATGGTGGTACTTGAAGACACCCCATTTCGCAGGGTGGATAGGTGGTTGGCAAGGCCGCCGACCGTGCCGGCGTAGGAGCGGCCGTTGTCGTTGACCAGGATGACCAGCGGGCGGCCCGGGGCGGCGGCGATGTTGTTGAGGGCCTCCCAGGCCATGCCGCCGGTGAGCGCACCGTCGCCGACGACCGCGACCACCCGCCGGTCGGGCTGGCCGAGCAGGTGGTGGGCCTTGGCCAGGCCGTCGGCGTAGCCGAGCGCGGTGGAGGCGTGGCTGTTCTCCACGATGTCGTGCTCGGACTCGGCGCGCGACGGGTAGCCGGACAGGCCGCCGCCGCACCGCAGCCGGGAGAAGTCGTGCCGCCCGGTCAGCAGCTTGTGCACGTAGGCCTGGTGCCCGGTGTCCCAGACGATCCGGTCGCGCGGCGAGTCGAACACCCGGTGCAGCGCGATGGTGAGCTCGACGGCGCCGAGGCTGGGCCCGAGGTGGCCGCCGGTGCGGCTGACCGCGTCGACGAGGAAATCCCGGATCTCGGCGGCCAGCCGGGGCAGCTCCTGCGGCGCCAGGGACTTCAGATCGGCCGGCCCGCGCACCCCGGACAGCAGCGGCCATCGCGGCAGCGGGTCCGGCGGTTCCTCCGGCGGGTCGAGCTGGTGGCGGCCCATGGCCGGGGCGGCGATCGTGTCCGGCTGCATGGCCCGCCTCACTTCTCCCGCGTGACGACAAACTCGGCGAGGGCGGCGAAGTTCGCCCAGACCTCGTAGGGCATCGGCACCCCGTCCAGGGCGGCCATGGCGTGCTCCCGCTGGCGCTCTGCCTCGGCCTCGGTCCAGGCGCGCCCGCCGGCCTCCTCGGCGAGGCCGGCCGCGATGGCGTACCGCAGCTCGTTGCCGGACTGTTCGGTGGCGTCGGCGTCCGGCAGGTCGGCGAACGCCGCGGCGAACCGTGCCGCGGCCGCGTCACCCCCGGCCAGCGCCGCGCTGATCGGCAGGGACTTCTTGCGCCGCCGCAGGTCGCTCCAGCGCGGCTTGCCGGTGACCTCCGGGGAGCCCCAGATGCCGAGGATGTCGTCCACGGCCTGGAAGGCCAGGCCGAGGTGGTAACCGAAGCGCTCGAGTGCGTCCGCCGTGCGGTCGTCGGCGCCGGCCAGCACGGCGCCGATGGACGAGGAGCAGGCGATCAGGGCGCCCGTCTTGTGGCCCTCCATCCGCAGGCACTCCTCGACGCTGACCCGGTCCCGGCGTTCGAAGGACAGGTCGCGGGCCTGGCCGTCGATGAGCCGGTGGGTGGCCGTGGCCATCCGCCGGACCGCGCGGATGGCGTCGGCCGGCTGCGCTCCGGTGCTCTCCGGCGCCTCGAACAGGACCTCGGTGGCCAGCGCCAGCAGCGCGTCGCCGGCCAGCAGCGCGTGTCCCGGGCTGAACACGGTCCAGGCCGTTGCCCGGTGCCGGCGGGTCTCGTCGCCGTCCATCAGGTCGTCGTGCAGCAGCGAGAAGTTGTGCACCAGTTCGACGGCCACGGCGGCTGGCACGCCGGCCTCCGCGGTGGCGCCGGCGGCCTCGGCCGAGAGCAGCGCCAGCGCGGGCCGTACCCCCTTGCCGCTGGCGGCGCTGTCCGGCCGGCCGTCGCGGTCGATCCAGCCGAAGTGGTAGGCGGCCACGGTGTCCATGGGCGCGGCCAGCCGGCCGACGGCATCCCGCAGCGGCGGGGTGCACAGCAGGCGGCCGCGTTCCAGCAGCGCCATCACCAGTGCGGCCGAGGACCGCCGTGCCTCGAGGTAAGCAGTCATGTCACTCCTTGGCCGGTTGGTCGGGGGCCGGTTGGGGCGTCCCTGCTCTCGAGTAGCTCCCGCGGCAGGGCGAAGTGCTGGGTCTCCACGGTGCCACTGGCGACCTGCACGTCGGTGTACCCGCGGGCGGCGAGCCAGTCCAGCACCCCGGTGACGAGGATCTCGGGCACCGAGGCGCCGCTGGTGACGCCGACGGTGAGGACGCCGTCCAGCCACGACTCGTCGATCTCGTCGGCGGAGTCGACCAGGTGGGCGGCGCCGGCGCCGTACTCGAGGCCGACCTCGGCGAGGCGCACCGAGTTGGAGGAGTTGCGGGAGCCGACCACGATCAGCAGGTCGGCCTCCGGCGCGATCTGCTTGACCGCCTGCTGGCGGTTCTGGGTGGCGTAGCAGATGTCGTCGCTCGGCGGGTCGAGCAGGCCGGGGAAGCGCCGCCGAAGCCGGCCGACGGTGGCGGTGGTCTCGTCCACCGACAGCGTGGTCTGGGACAGCCACACCACCTTGCCCCCGTCCCGCACCGTGACGCCGGCGGCGTCCTCCGGCCGGTCCACCAGCTGGATGTGCTCCGGCGCCTGGCCGATTGTGCCGACGACCTCCTCGTGCCCCTCGTGGCCGATGAGCAGGATGTCGTACCCGGCCGCGGCGAACCGGGCGGCTTCCTTGTGGACCTTGGACACCAGCGGGCAGGTGGCGTCGATCGTCCTGAGCTCGCGGTGCCGGGCCTCGTCGTGCACGGCGGGCGCAACGCCGTGCGCCGAGAAGACCACGGTGGCGCCCCGCGGCACCTCCGCGACCTCGTCGACGAAGATCGCGCCCTTCCGCTCCAGGGTCCGCACGACGAAGGTGTTGTGCACGATCTGCTTGCGGACGTAGACCGGCGCGCCGTACCGCTCGAGGGCCCGCTCCACGGTGGCCACCGCGCGATCGACGCCGGCGCAGTAGCCGCGTGGCGCGGCGAGCAGGACGCGGCGAACACCGCCGGCTCGCTTGGCAGCGTTCACTCGGTTCACCTGGACCCTTCGGAAGACCGGGGCCGGCGCAGGGCCGGGCCAGCAGCGTGACAAAGGAGCGGCAAATGCGTGTCGTGTCCGTCCATGTGCCGCCGGTCACAATCGCTTGTTGCCTAAGGGTCGGCCCTGCAGCGGTTGCTATGATCCAGCGACCTTGGGGTGGCGGCCGGCGCGCCCAGCGGGTGGCGGTTGACACGATTTGTTTTTCGGTTCGTTGCATCAAGGTTGCCGGTCTAGAACCCCTAGCGCATCGGGTGGCCCCCTAGGGCGGACCCCAATTTTTTCCGTCGAGAGGGTGCGGCGGCGCCGCCGCATCAATCACCGCACGCATTCTGGCCGCTGCCTTAAGACTCGGTTCCTGGGCCGGCGGCATTCCCAGCATGTCGCGAAGCGCCTGATAGACGCAGAGCAGGGCCCAGAATTCCTGGGCGACCGCCGCCGGGGACCTGGAGCGGAGCAGGACCCCGGGCCCGCCGGACCGGGTGCCGATGAGGCCTGCCATGCCGGTGCCGGCCCGCCAGCGGTGCCCGAATAGCCGTGCCAGGCCGGCCGCCGGTGCGGTCTCGGCGTCCAGCAGCGTTGTGACCAGGCAGGACGGCTGGAGTGGCGGCCCGGGGTAGGCGATGACGCGCACCGCGATGGGTGCGGCATCGCGCGGGCCGGGAGGCCGTGGCTCGCCGAGGCGGCTGCCGTCGGCCAGCGGCGGTCCCGTCTCGGCGACCGACGACGACGGCATCCGCCAGCACAGCTGCGCGCCGGTGGCCGCGGCGTCGCGCCACGGCCGCCAGGACGCGGCATCGCCGCTGGCGAGCACGAGCGTCCCCGGCCCGAGCCAGGGCAGCAGCTCCGCCATCAGCTCCAGCCCACCGGCGCGACCGGGTCCATGGGTACCGCCGATCAACGCACCGGTGCCCGACTCGGCCAGCACCAGCGCCCGCAGCGGGCACGGGGCCGGCGCGCCGGAGGTGCCGCCGCCGCGCCGGAAGAACTCCTCGTTCTCCGAGGTGGCGGGCACCTCGAGGGTGAAGGAGTCCGCGCTGACCACCCGCAGCCCGAGGTGGAACACCCCCGGCGTGGCCGGCGTGCCGACCGGGCCGGCCACCCGGGTGAACAGCCGCCGGACCGGCTCGGCCCCGAGCCGCGCCCGTGCCCTGCTGATCGGTCCGGTTGTCGGCAGCTCCCAGCCGTCCCAACCGGGTCCCGCCGCCGCGCGGGCGTCGGCCAGCTTGGCCATCACCGGTCGGTACCCCGAGCCGGTGAACAGCCAGCACGCCAGCGTGAAGAACAGCATCAACCGGGCCGGGAGCAGCCGGAACCGGATCTCCCGCACGCCGGCCTCGTCGATCGCCGCGTCCAGCAGCTCATTGGTGAACGTGCGCGCCAGCACCTCGATCGAGATCCGGTCGGGCAGTTCCCCGCCGGCCGCGCGCGCCCGTCCTGACAACCCGGCCATCGGCCGACCCTAGCTCGCGGTCGGCTTCTAAAGGCAATGGCTCGGCACTCGGGGTAACTGAATGGAGGCACCCCCCGAAGGTCGGCAGGCTCAATCTTAGGGGTCAACTCTAGGGGTGGCCCCAATGTTGCCGGCCGGCGATCCGGGCAAGCATCGAAAGGGGCAACGGTGCCCATCGGGGCGGCGCGCAATGCGCCTTGCGCAGTGCGCCCGTGCGTAATGCTCCGCGCAAATACCCGGACAGGGTCTGCGCAATGAAGAGCAAGTTCGTCGGCTCCTGGTGGCCAAGGTGAGTTTTTCTTGCCTGCTTGGCGCGGGGCACGAGCGCAAGGAGGAGCACCTCATGGCGCAGGCCGTGAACGTTGACGTCTCCGTCGTGGAGCCGTACCAGTTCCAGCAGTTCGGCATCCACGGCGACCACGAGCACGAGGAGGCCCGGCTGGCGCGGGAGGCCCACCGCTGGGGGAGCACGCCGATCGGGCGGATCTTCCTGACGCATGCCGACTGCAGCCAGCTGCTGAAGGACCCGCGGTTCCGGGACTACTCGCTGGACAACGTGCGGGCGCAGGGCGTGACCAGCGGGCCATTCTTCGACTGGTTCAGCCGGATCCTGATCTGCCAGGACGAGCTGAGCCACCGCCGGCTGCGCGGTCTGGTCCAGCGCGCCTTCCACGCCCGCGAGCTGACCTACCTGCACGAGAGCGCGCGGCGGCACGCGGCCGACCTCTGCACCGCGGCGCTGGGCGACGGCACCGCGGACGCCGACCTGATGGCCGAGATCGCGCACTGGCTGCCGATCAGGGTCATCTGCGACATGCTGGGCATCCCGGTCGCCGACTCGGGCAAGTTCAACATGTGGTCGCTCACGCTCTCGGCCAAGGCCTGGAGCATGAGCATCACCCCGGAGGTCAAGCAGGAGCTCGACGACTGCATCACCGGCCTCCGGGAGTACGTCGTCGACCTGATCGACAAGCGCCGCAAGGACCCGAAGGCGGACCTGATCTCGGCGCTGGTCGGAGTGCGTGACGACGGCGGCGACCGGCTCACCGAGGAGGAGATGGTGGCCCTGGTGGCCAACATCTTCGTCGGCAGCCACGACACCACCAAGCTGCTCTGCGGCAACTCCGTGCTGCGGCTGCTGCAGCATCGCGAGCAGTGGGACCGGCTGTGCGCCGACCCGGGGCTCGCCGAGTCGGCGACCGAGGAGATGCTGCGCTTCGAGCCGTCGATCGCGTTCCTCGTGCGGGTCGCGAACGAGGCGTTCTCGTGGAACGGCCTGGACTTCGCCAGGGACGAGCTGATCGGGCTGCACATCCTGGCGGCCAACCGGGACCCGCTGGTCTTCCCGGACCCGGAACGCCTCGACATCGGCCCGCGCGAGCGCAGGCATCTCACGTTCGGCGGCGGGCCGCACTTCTGCGTCGGGGCCGGGCTGGCCCGACTGGTGGCCGGCGACTTCCTCCGGACGCTCGCGCAGAGCTACCCGTCGCTTCGGCTGCGGATAGACCCGGCCGACGTGGCCTGGACGAACGTCGGCTTCTCGCGCGGCCCGCAGGTGCTGCCGGTGAGAGCCGGTTGACCAACAAGAACAGACATCCCGTCGGGCGACCGTAGGAGACAAGGCAATGTCAGTTACGTCAGCTGCGTCAGTTACGTCAGCTACGTCAGCGAATCCGGAGTCCGTGCCGGCGTCCTGCCCGGTGAGCGGGCAGGACGCCGCGCTGCCGATCGGGGAACGGTTCGAGCTGACCTTCGGCGAGGTCACTCCCACCGACCTGTACGACGAGGCCAGGGCGAACGAGCCGGTGTGCTACAGCGAGCGGCTGGGCCTGTGGATCGTCACCGGCGAGGCGGAGATGCGCACCATGCTGCGGGACCCGAAGCGGTACTCCTCCGTCAAGCACTGGATCCCGTACCAGGAGCACCCGGAGGTGCAGGCGATCCTGGACACCGGCCTGCCGGTCAAGAGCATGAACATGTTCACCAGCGACCCGCCGCGGCATGCCTACCTGCGCGGCCTGCTGAACGCCGAGTTCACGCCGCAGCGGATCGCGTCGAAGGAAGCGCGGATGCGCCAGATCGCGCACGAGGTCATCGACGGCGTTGAGCACCGCGGCGAGATGAACTTCTCCGACGAGTTCGGCGACCCGTTCTGCATGACGGTGATGGGCGACATCCTCGGCTACCCCCGCGAGGACCAGGAGCTGCTCAAGCGCCTGGAGTTCGGCTACATCAACGTCGCCCTCGCCAGCTGCACGCTGGAGCAGAAGAAGCAGGCGGCGCGCGACCACGTCGCCCACCAGGAGTACTACGCCGACCTCATCGAGCAGCGCCGCCGCGACCCCAAGGACGACCTGATCAGCCGGCTCATCGCCGAGTCCGAGCGAAACGGCGAGCAGATGAACACGGCGGCGATCATCGGTGAATGCCTGAGCCTGCAGATCGCCGGCCACAGCACGCCGGTGCAGTGCCTCGGCTTCCTGCTGCAGGGCCTGACCAGGGGCGGCAAGACCCTCGGCGAGGTCGACTGCCCGCCGCAGGTGCTGATCTCCGGGTTCGAGGAGATCGTCCGCCTCACCCTGCTGGGCTACTCGCGGCGGACCACCGAGCCCGTCGAGCTTGGCGGCAGGCAGATCCCCGAGGACGCCCTCGTCTACATGGTCGTCGCGGCAGCCAATCGCGACAAGGAGGTCTTCGGCGACATCGAGTTCGACCCGCACCGCGAGAAGGCGCACAAGCACCTCGGGTTCGGCTGGGGGCGGCACTTCTGCATTGGCGCGCACCTGGCCAGGGCCGAGGGGCGGATCGCGATGGAGGTGCTGCGGGAGCGGCTGCCAGGCCTGCGGGTCGCGCCCGACTTCGTGCCGGACTGGCTGCCGAACACGGCGTTCCGCAAGGTCAGGCGGATGCCGGTGGTGTGGGAGGTGACTCGGTGAAGGTCATGCCCCGGGTGGACCGGGATCGCTGCATGGGCACCGGGCTGTGCCATGTGACGGCCCCGAAGCTGTTCGATCTCGACCAGGAGGGCCACTCGGTCCCGCTGGTGGACGAGCTCGACAGCGCGGAAGACGTCGAGTTCGCCCGCGAGGCCGTGGACGGATGCCCGCTGGAGGCCATCACCCTGGTGACGGAACCGGCCGGCTGAGGCGGGGGAGAGGCCGGGGAGTCACCATGGCCACGACTGCGAGCCGCGCCTGGCCGTTCCGGGCGCGGCCCGGCACCGGGATGCCACCGGGGCCGCACCTGCCCTACCGGCGCGGGCTGATCGGCCGGCGCCGGGCCGGCCCCGCGCTGTTCGATGTGCTGTCCGAGGCCCGCGCGATGGGCGACCTCTCGTCGTTCCGTGTCGGCAGCGAGCGGGTCTACTTCGTCACCCGGCCGGAGCACGTGGTGACCGTGCTCGCCGAGAAGGCGGACATCTACAGCAAGAACGGCCACCGCGCCAGCCAGCTGCTGGGGCAGGGGCTGGTGTCCTCCACCGGCGACCTGTGGTCCCGGCAGCGGCGGCTGCTGCAGCCGCAGTTCACCACCGTCGGCATCCGCCCGTACACCGACCGGATGGCGCAGGCGGCGCTGCGCCGGGCGGCGGAGTGGGACACCGCGGCGATGGCCGCGGTGTCCCTGGACCTCGCGGAGGAGATGCGCTTCTACGCCCTGGACACGATCTGGCGGGCGATCTTCTCCGAGCCCATGGAGCTGCCGACCGAGCATGTCCTGCACGCCATCGACAGCGCGGTGGAGTCGGTGCCCACCGAGGCCCAGTTCCTCAGCGTGGCCAGCCCGCGGCCCGCGGCGGCCACCGAGGAGTTCGCGCGGTCCATCCGGGAGCTGGACGAGCTGATCTACGACGCCATGCGGCGGCACGCCGAAAGCGGCTCGCGGTCTGCCGACGACCTGCTGTCGGTGCTGCGCAGGGGCTGCGGCTCCGGGCCGGAGGGGCGCAAGCTGATCCGCGACGAGCTGGTGACCGCGCTGATCGCCGGCCACGAGACCACCGCGCGGGCGCTGTCCTGGACGTTCCACCTGCTGACCTGCTACCCGGAGCGGGAACGCGAGCTGCTCGCCGAGATGGGCGCGCACAGCCCGTCGACGGCGCTGCACCCGGCCCACCCGTCCTACCTGCCGGCGACCACGGCGTTCGTGTCGGAGGTGCTGCGGCTGTACCCGCCGGTGTGGGTGTACCCCCGCCGCACGGTCGCCGAGGAGCGGCTCGACGGGTGGCGGGTGCCGGCCGGCTCGCACGTCGTGCTGTCGCCGTACTTCACCCAGCGGCACCCGGAGTACTGGCCGCAGCCCGACCGGTTCCGGCCGGAACGGTTCGCGCACGGCGCCAAGGACCCGCAGCAGAAGGGCTCCTACCTGCCGTTCGGCATCGGCGAGCGCGCCTGCATCGGCAAGCAGTTCGCGCTCGCCGAGATGAAGGTGCTGCTCGCCACGCTGCTGCCCCGGTTCGAGCTGGACGGGCTGCCGTCCTCGCCGGTCGAGCCGGTGTTCCTGACCACTCTGCGGCCGTCCCTGCCGGCCAGGGTGGGGGTCCGCCGCCGGGCGGATGGGGTGCCTCCAAGTACCACCACTACCCGTAGTGGTGGTACTTGGAGGCAACACCCCACCGCCGGCGGGCTGGTCTGATGAGCGTGGCCGGCAAGATCGTCCTCATCACCGGCGCCGCGGGGGGGCTCGGCGTGGCGCTGTGCCGGTCGTTTCGCGAGGGCGGCGCCGACGTGGTGGCCACCGACCTGTCGCGCGAGGACGTGGAGCTGGCTGGCAAGCGGGCCGCCGCCGACGGAGCACTCGGAGCGTCCGGTGTGGCCGGTGTGGCCGGTGTGGCCGGTGCGGCCGGCATTGTGGCGCGGTCGCTGGACGTGCGCCGCGACGATGACTGGGCGGCTTGCGTCGGCGAGGTCGTCGGCACGTTCGGCCGGCTGGACGTCCTGGTGAACAACGCCGGCGTGCTCAGCCCGTCCGGCGGCCCGCCGCTGGCCGGCGAGCCGTGGGACGAGGTGCTGGCGGTCAACGCCAAGGGCGTGTTCCTGGGGATGAAGCACGCCATCCCCGCCATGGCCCGCGGGGGCGGCGGGTCGATCGTCAACGTGTCCTCGGTGGCCGCCCTGGCCGGCATCGACTTCGTGCACCTGGCTTACGGCGCGTCGAAATCCGCGGTGATCGGCATGACGCGCACCGCGGCCGTGCAGTTCGCCGCGCAGGGCATCCGGGTGAACGCGGTGGTGCCCGGGCTGATGGAACGCATGGCGTCGACCCGGCCGGGCGCACCGTCGCACCGCGACGAGTTCCTGCCGCGCGTTCCCCTGCGCAGGTCCGGCACCCACCGCGAGGTGGCCGCCGCCATCCGGTTCCTGGCATCGGAGGAGGCGTCCTACGTGACCGGCATAGCGATGCCGGTCGACGGTGGCTACCTTGCGCAGTGACCGGCCGGCCGGCCGGATCGCGGTGCTGGACGTGGACGGGACGCTGCTGCCCGGCTCGCTGGGCCTGCACATGCTCCGCGACATCGCCGACCGGGACTCCGACCGGGACTCCGACCGGGCGTCGGCGGCCAGGTACGTGCTCGACCTGCACGCCAGCTACGTCGGCGGGCGTCTGGAGTACCACGAGATGGCCGCCGCCGCGATCCGGCACTTCTGCCGAACCCTGCGCGGGCTGACCAGGGCGGCCGTCCAGGACACCGCGGCCAGGGTCTGGGCCGACCGCAGCGGGCAGCTGTTCGGGTTCGTGCGGCCGATGGTGCGGCTGCTGGCCCGGCACGGCATCGAGCCGGTCATCGTCTCCTCCAGCCCGGAGCCCGTCGTGCAGCGCGTCGCCGCCGCGCTCGACGTGGCCCGCTACCGCGGGTCAAGGTTCTCGGCAACGGACGGGGTCTACGACGGTTCCGGGTACGACAGCCCGTACTTCGACGGCAAGCACCGGACCGTGCTGGCGCTGTGCGCCGACCTGCCCATCGACTGGCCGGCCTCGCTGGCCATCGGCAACTCGCTCGGCGACCTCACCGTGCTGTCGATGGCGGGCCGCTCGTTCGCGTTCGAGCCGGAACCCGCCCTGCGCGCCGAGGCGGAGCGCAGGGACTGGCGAATCGTGCACCGGGCCGACGTCCTCGCGTCGGTATCGGCGGCGCTCGACGGTGGCTGAACGGCCAGAAATGAGACGCTGGTGAACGAGCTGGACCAGATCTCCGACGGAGACGCCTTCGGAGAGGCGCCGGTGTGGGATGGCGACCGGCAGCGGCTGCTCTGGTCCGACATTACCTCGAAGGTGGTCTACCAGTACCACCCCACCGCGGGGCGCAAGAGCGTGCTGCATTCGCACGCCTGCGCGTACGGAATGGTGCTGAACTCCGACGGCGCCCTGATCTCCTCCGGCCCGACCGGGCTGCAATACCTCGCCGGCGGCGCCGACCCCGCCCCGCTGGCGATTCCCGACCTGGCCCAACCCCCGGTGTTCAACGATATGTGCGCCGACCGCAGGGGCCGGATCTACACCGGCTCCATCTACTGGGCCGACGGCGGCATCGTCCGGCCGGGAAACGTCTACCTCATCGACGGCAATGGTGCCGCCGCGGTCGGCGAGGGAATACTGCTGTCCAACGGGCTCGGCCTCAGCCTGGACGACCGGACGCTCTTCCTGACCGACTCCTTCGCCAGCCGGATCTACGCCTACCAGGTCGATCCGGGCAGCGGGGCGCTGTCGGGGCGCCGGGTCTTCGCCTCGATCGGGCCGGCCGACGGGATGCCGGACGGCCTCGCCGTCGATTCCGAGGGCTTTGTCTGGAGCGCATTGTGGTACTGCGGCCAGATCGTCCGGTTCGACCCCGATGGCCGCGAGGAACGGCGCCTTACCCTGCCGGTCCGCCAGGTTTCCAGCATGGCCTTCGGCGGCCGGGATCTCGACGAGCTGTACATCACGACCGCCGGCGACCCCTTTGTCAGTGCGCTGAGCCCACCGGGTTACGACTACCAGGCCGGTAACCACGGCGGGCCGCTGTACCGGGCGCGGCCTGGAGTCCGGGGCCGGCCGGAGTACCGCTCGGCATTCACCGCACCGGCACCGTCGCATTCGACGCAACCCACGGAGGTCGATGGCCATGCGCGCGGCTGACCTGGACGATGCCAGCGCATTCAGCGCGGCCATCCAGGAATTCCTCGTCTCCAGGATCCACCCGTCGGGTCGCTGGGACGGTGGCTGCGAATCCCGCCTGCTGGAAAGCGGCCTCGCCCTGGGGTTACTGCGCCACAGCAGGTACCAGCACGCCTATTCAAAGCTGGCGAGATACTGCGCGAACGCGGTATCGGCGGCGCGGGACCCGGATCACGGGTCCGCTCTGGCCACGGCGGTCCCGGCCCTCGTCGCGCGGGCCGCGCTGGGCCACCCGACGCCGGCATCCGCGGTCGGCGAGGTGCGCGCGCTGGCGGCCAGCTACCGGCACGAGTCCCGGGACCGCAAGCGGGCCCTCATCGACTGCATGCTGGCCAGCGTCGGCCTGCTGGACTGGGGCCGGGTGCCGCCGCCGCGGGCCAGCGGCCACACCCACCGCTGGGTGTCGCTGCTGCTGGGCTCGTTCGAGGTGCTTCGCTCGGCCGCGCTGGGAGATCCGGTGCCGCCGGTGGACACGCTGGCCGGCGCGTTGGTCGATGCCCAGTCCGCTGACGGCAGCTGGGACCAGCACGTGCTGGTCACGATCTTCGTCCTGCTGTCGCTGACCGCGGCGGGCGCCCCGGAGCAGGCGATCGACCGCGGCCTGCGGTTCCTGGTCCGCCAGCAGCGGCAGGACGGCGGCCTGCCGTTCATCTCCAGCGAGGACACCTGGGTCACCTGCCTCGGCTCGGCGAGCCTGGCCGAATCGGGGCTGGACCCGGCGCGCTTCGCGCACTCCATCCGCTACCTGCGCGGGCAGCAGCGCGCCGACGGCGGCTGGGCCTATGCCGAGTTGGTCGAGCAGTCCGACACCGACGACACCGCCGTCAGCCTGTCGCTGCTGTCCAGGACCGGCGCGCTGGGGGAGCCGGCGATCCGCAGGGCGGTCGGCTACCTGCTGGATATCCAGAACCCCGACGGCGGCTTCCCCACCTTCGTGCGGGGCTCGGGTTCCGAGGCCGAGATCACCGCGAAGTGCCTCGTCGCGCTGCGGGACGCCGACCCGGGTCTCACCGTGCAGGACACCGTCAAGTCCTGGGAGTGGTTGCGATCGGTGCAGGACGAGGACGGCGGGTTCGCGGTGCAGTGGAACGCCTGCGACACGTTTCCGGTGTTCCACGTCGTCGAGGCGATCCACCGGTACGGCATCGACTCGCCGGAGAACCGGTCGCTGCTGCTGCGCTGCGTCGAGTTCCTGCTGCGGCTGCGGGAGCCGGGCGGCGGTTGGCCGCTGAGCCGCGACAGCGGCGCCGGCGCGCACCCGCTGAGCACCGCGTACGCGCTGGCCGCGCTGGCGCG
>Ga0209382_10007516_pt1 | contig 13843 bp, 13 predicted proteins | sample SoiMetdeltSBSDD5_FD_187599 | JGI IMG/M metagenome (GOLD analysis project Ga0209382, IMG submission 187599) | Bulk soil microbial communities from a Populus tree surrounding site in Tennessee, USA - Soil MetaG P. deltoides SBSDD5 (SPAdes) (version 2) | ecosystem: Environmental > Terrestrial >... | reverse complement strand
CTCGAGGCCCCGGCTGGCCAGCCCCGGCCCGGGAGGCGAGGCCCGGTGGAGCCGAGCGAGCATCGTGACCAGCTCGCGACGTGCCGTGGGCTCGACCGCTTGCCCCCAGCGACCCGGCTCACCTTCGGTGTAGTCGAAGACCGACACGCTATGGCGCTCGTCGACCCGCACCGCCGGCTCACCGGCGCCCGTCGCCAGCGGAGCCACGACGAACCGCAACCCGGTGGCGCGCAGCTCCATCGCCGTCCCGTAAGCGGCCAGCAAGCCGCCGAACACCGAGTCGCGGTCCGAGCCGAGCCACGGCTTGGTGTCGAGGTCGTCGCACGTCACGAACCAGCGCCGGCCGTCGCCGGCCTCCGCGATCCAGTGGTAGGCGCCGCCGCCCTCCGGGAAGTAGCGCAGATCACGGATCGCCTGCCCCCAGGCGCCCGCCACGACGCTCGCGATCTGCTGCTCGCTGACCAGCTCCAGGGGACTACGCACGGACGGCCCGCGTCAGGACGCCACGTCCTGGGCGCGGGTGAACGCGGCCCCGACCTGGATCAGGTCGGCCAACGCCTGCTCATCGACGTCGGAGAGGCGCTTGACGTACACGCAGCCCTTGCCCACCTTGTGCGGGCCGAGCCGGGCCAGCAGATCCGCGCGCACCTCCTCGTCGGCCGAGGCGTACAGGGTGAGAGCGGTCTTCCGGGGCGAGAAGCCGACGAGCGGAGCATCGCCCTCCCGGCCGCTGGCGTAGCGGTAGTGGTACGAGCCGAAGCCGATGATCGACGGCCCCCACATGGTCGCGGGCTCGCCGGTCACCTCGCTCATCAGGGCGATGAGCCGCTCGCTGTCGGCCCGCTGGCGCTGGTCGGGGATCCCCGCGACGAACGCCGCCACCGATGCGTCGGTCGGCTGTGTCTTGTTCGCCACGGCGCGCAGGGTAGCGGCAGCCGGGACGAGGGTCAGCCGAAGATGTGCTGGCCCGGCGTGAGGATCCCGTCGGGGTCGTTGGCCGCCTTGGCCCGCTGGAAGAACGGGAACACCGGCCCGTAGTGGTGCCGCCAGTCGGCCGGGGTCATGTCCGGGACGGCCCCGATGATGTAGCGGTTGCCGCCCAGCTCGACGGCCTTGTCGAAGAAGGCCCGGTTCTGGGCGAGCATCGCCTCGTTGCTCGGCTGGCCGGGGAAGGGGAACGGGAAGCGCAGCAGGCTGAGCTGGAAGGCGGCCGGCTCGCTGCGGGGCACGACCATCAGCGGCCGCGTGAGGCGGGCGCCGGCGAGGGGGAAGTAGATCGCCAGCCCGGCGCCGATGTCGGGCGGGGTGAGCTGGGAGGTCACGAAGGTGGCGAACTCGGCCGCGCGGGAGGCGGGCACGAACAGGCTCACCCACGCATGGGGCTGGGCCCAGAAGCCGGCGGCCTTGAGGGCCACGACCGCCGGGTCGACGCGGTGGACCCACTCCTCGTATCCCACGGTGGTGATCACCGCCTCGGCCCGGTTGTCGGACAGCCCGGCCAGCAGCGCCGCCTGGTCGGGCACGGCCGGCGGCGTGAAGTAGGACGCGGCCTCCAGCATGTAGCGCCAGCCGGTGTCGTCCGGCCGGCGGACGATCTGGCCCTCCTGGTAGGAGAAGCGGCCGTCGCGAAGCACGGTGAGCTGGTCGGCGACGTAGGTGGCGAGGTCGTCGTAGAACAGGTTGAAGACGAGCGCGTGCGTCTGCCGCGGCGCCAGCGCCAGCTTGGCCCGGACGATGACCGCGCACTGACCCGCGCCGGCGAGCACCGCGTTGAACAGGTCGGCCTTGTCCTCGCGCGAGCACTCGACCCGCTTGCCCTCGCCGGTGACCACTTCGAGCGACCGGACGGTGTCGACCTGGGCCCCCACCTTCTGCATGGTCCCGCCGGTGCCGCCCACGCTCAGCGTGCCGCCGATCGACAGGTGCACGAAGTCGGTGAGCATCGGCGGGGTCCGCCCGACCCCGGCCGCGGCAGCATCGAGCTCGGACCAGGTCACGCCGGCGTCCACGTCGGCGGACCGGTTGTCGATGCTGTGGATGGTCCGCAGGCCGCGAGCATCGATGGCGATGCCTCCGGGCACCAGCGCCTGGCCGAGGTTGGAGTGCGACTCGAACTCGTCGTCGGTGCCGCTCTGGCCGTTCATGGCGATGGTCAGCCCGTTGCTGCGGGCGTAGCGGACCATCTTGACGACGTCCTTCACCGATCCCGGCCGCAGCACGGCCATCGGCGTGCCGGTCACCAGGCGCCCGAAGTCGCCGGAGAAGGCGGCCAGCGCCGCCGGGGACATCTCGAGCGTGCCGTCCAGCGGCGGCAGCGGAGTGGCACCGGCCCGGGCCGCCTCGCTGGCCCCTGCCGGGATCCATGCCCGATCGAGGGCGCTCCACCCCACCACGGTGACCCCGGCCACCATCCCCTTGAGCACGGCCCGGCGCGACAGCTCTGCCACGTTCTCCTCCTTTACCGCAACCGACCCATCCCGGCCCAGAGCGGGTTGGTCCAGCCGTCGAGCCCGGGGTCCCGGGCGTCTGGCGGGTGCCACTCGTCCACCTGCACCACTCCCGGCTCGACCGGCTCGCAGCCCGCGAGGAACGCGGCGACCTGGTCGTGGGTGCGCAGGACGAGCGGCTCCTCCATGGCCTCGTCGAGCGCCTCGCCCGCCTCGACGTACCCCTCGGCGTGGATGTCGCCGGCCAGGTGCGAGACCACGAGGTAGCTGCCGCTGGGCACCCGCCGCAGCAGCCGCGCCACCAGCTCGCCCGGCGCGTCCGTGTCGCGGAAGTGATGCAGCAGGCCGACCAGCATCACGGCCACCGGCTGGGTGAGATCGAGGTGCGCGCCGGCCCGCTCGATGATGTCCTCGGGCTGCCGGAAGTCGGCCTGGAGGTAGGTGGTCGATCCGGCGGGCGCATCCTTCAGGAGGAGGTGGGCGTGGGCCAGGACGATCGGGTCGTGGTCGACGTAGACGACGCGGGCGTCGGGCGCCTCCCGGAGAGCGACGGCGTGCACGTTGTCGTCGTTGGGGATGCCGGTGCCGATGTCGAGGAACTGGCGGATGCCGGCCTCGTGGATCAGCCAGCGCACCGCCCGGCCGAGGAAGGCCCGGTTGGCCCGCACCTCGGAGCGGATCCGGTCCATGCCCCCCACCAGGACCGCGGCCTGCTCGGCGGCCGCGCGGTCGACTTCGAAGTTGGTCGTCCCGCCGAGCATGTAGTCGTACACCCGGGCCGCGTGAGGGGCACTGCTGTCGATCAGGCCGACTCCCTCGCGTCCGGTCGCTGTCACCGGCACGTCGCTCACAGCACGCCCCCGTTGGTCATCCCACCGCCCAGCCGGTGGTCGCTTCCGATTGTACCGGTCCTCCCCCGCACGGTAGCGAGCGGGGCGGGCGTCGTGCGCGCCACGTCATCCGGGCTAGGTCTGCTGGATGATGCGGACGTCGTCGACGCCCGCCTCGACGAGGCTGGCGGTGGCGGAGTCGGTGGCTTCGATCAGCAGGCGGATGGGCTGGCCGCGGAACGACGACAGGTCCACGGTGGCCGTTCCCCACGAGCCGGCCCGATTGGTGGCCGCGCCGAGCTGCTGGAACACCGTGGTCGTCGTGGTGCCCGCCACCACCCGGATGCGGAAGGCGTCGGCGTTGGACGAGTTGTTCAGGTGCGCCAGGTACCACCGGGCCGACAGCGTGAGCGTGCCGGTCGCCGGCAGGGTGACGGCCGGCGAGCGGATGCTCGTGAGGCCGCCGTCCACATCGTTGGCGCCTGCGCTGGACCCGGCCGTGGCCCCGGTGACGAGGTCGTTGGTGCCGCTGGTGGTGGTCCCCAGCTGCAGCGCCACGCCCGAGCTGGTCGCGGCCGGATCGGCCCGCTGCCACGCGCCGCTGACCGCCGTGTCGGTGCCGGCCGGGTTGGTCGTCCAGCCGGTGGCGGTCTCGAAGTCGTCGGCGTACACCGTGACCGGCGGGTTGCCGGGGGCGCCGCAGGTGCCCCCGGTGATCCGGTAGGGGCAGTCGGCATAGTCGAGGAAGAGGCTGACGGCGGCGTCGTTGCGCGAGGTCTCCCGGCCGATGAAGGCGTCGTCGGGGTAGAAGCCACCCTGGCCCGACACCGGGAACATCTCGAACGTGTAGCTGAAGATGCGGTGCCGGCCCCACATCCAGTCGTCGATGGAGCCGTCGGTGATGTACAGGTCGCTGGCCTGTTGGGGCGTGTAGCCGTTGGTGTTGGCCATGGCCGTGCCGAGGGCGGCGAAGGCTTGCTGGTCGGTGGCGTTCAACCCCGGCGCCGTGTCGTTGAAGGTGTAGCCGTATGGCCAGAGCACCAGCTCGCCGTAGGTGTGCCAGTCGATGTGGGCGGTGATCCGCTGGCGGCCGCCGATCACGCGCGAGTTGACGAAGCTCGCCACCGTCTGCACCTCGGGGGCCGACGCCGGCGACGGGCCGCGGTAGGTCTCGCTGGATGTCGTGCCGGAGGACCCGCCGCAGCACCCCCAGTTGAAGTCCCAGTTGCGGTTGAGGTCGGTCCCGACGGCGCTGGACCCGGCGTTGGGCTGGCGGTTCTTGCGCCACGACCGGAACCCGGTGGTCGTCTTGTCGTACTCGGTGCCGTCGGGGTTCACGTTGGGGATGATCCAGATCACGCGGTTGTTCACCGCCTGGGTGATCTGCGGGTCGGTCCCGTAGCCGTCGGTGTAGCGCTGGAGGATGCGCAGCGCCATCTCGACCGTCAGCACCTCGCGAGCGTGCTGGGAGGCCGTGAACAGCACCTCGGGCTCGCCCTCTTCGGCGGCGACGTTGTCGCTGATCCTCAGGGCGACGATCTCGCGGCCCTGGAACGACGTGCCGATCACCCGCCGCTGCAGGATCGCCGGGTGGTCCGTCACCGCCTGGGCGATCTCCGCGTTCATCTCCGCGTAGTCGTGGTAGGCCTCGAAGCCGGGCGGCAAGACCTGGGCGCCGACCTCGTCGAGGGGCTGGACCTGGTAGCCGAGCGCGGCGATGGCCCGCGCTTCACGAGCCGTGGCCGTCACCACCACCCCGTCGGCGTGCACCTCGTCGATGGCGGCCCCGGTGCGGGCCACGGCCGAGCGCTGGACGGCGTTTGCCGGCCCGGTCACCTCGTAGCGGCCGGGCGGCGGTGGCTCCTGGGCGGGTGCCTGCGCCCCGGTGGGTTGGGCGAGTGAGCCGGCCAGGAGCGCGAGCGCGCCCAGCCAGGCGACGAGGACGTGACGTCTCACGAGGATCCTCCCGACACTTGGTTCCCCTTGTAGGGCGACCCTTCGCCACAGATCGTAGGGACTCCCGCGCGGCCGTGCCCGCGAAACGTGCGGAGCCGACTACAAAAGGCGGTCGGGCTCAGTCGTGGAGGTCGGCCAGCACCCCGAAATGGTCCGTCGGCCAGACCCCTTCGACCGGAGCGTCGGCCACCACTCGGCAGGCGAGCGGCCGCCCGGCGGCGGACCGGCCGCGGAACCCGCTGAAGATGTAGTCGAGGCGCCGATCGGGCTCGGCGTCGAGCGCTGCGTGCGGGTTGGCGTTGGACCACGTCAGGCCGGGGCCGCCGTCCCCGGCCAGCCGCCATGCGTCCTGGAAGTAGGTGCTCGTGCCGTCGAGCGTGGCGAGGCCGCACAGGTAGCGGATGGCGGTGGCGTCGGGCTCGGCGTTGAAGTCGCCGGCCACCACCGGACCCAGCGTGGCGGCCGGGTCGCTGGTCTCCTCGACGAAGCGCACCAGCGCCCGCACCTGCTGCTCCCGCAGCAGGGCGTCGTGGAGCTGCCAAGCCAGGTGGGTGCAGTACACGTCGACCCCGCCGGTGCGGGCGTGCAGCACCACTCGCTGCACCTCCTGCTCGTCGCGGCGCTCCGGCAGGTCGATCTGGCTGGTCGCCTCGACGGGCCGCCGGCTCAGGATGGCGTTGCCGAACCGCACCCCGTCGACCGGCCTGTAGCGGGCGCCGGCATACGCCATCGGCCAGCCGCCCAGCGTCTCGGCCAGCCACTGCGCCTGGTTCCCGCGATCGCTCTCGACCACTTCCTGCAGGCACACCACGTGAGGCTCCCAGCGCTGGATGACGGCGACGATGGCCCCGCGCCGGGCCCGCCAGTCGCCGCTGAGGTTCCAGATGTTGAGCGTCAGCACCCTCATGGGCCGACCGACCTCAACAGGGGCTCGTAGGCCTCCAGCTCTGGCACGGCCAGGCCGGCGACCTTGCCGTCGTCGTCCCAGCGGCGGAGCGCCACCGCCCCGGTCGCGCCAGGTAGGGCCTCGAACGACACCACCTCGTCGGGCGCCAGCGGGCCGCCCTGGCGGAGCAGGCTGCGTTTCGAGCCGGCCGACAGGCGGTCGCGGTACGCCGGGTCGACCGCACACAGGTAGCGCTTGGCCTCCACATGGAGCCTGATGGGATCGGTGACCGCCGCGGGGAACAGGCCGGCCAGGAACGCCGGGCCTGTCACCTCGTGAGGCGCCGCCGGATGGCCCGCCAGGTCGAGCAGATGCCCGATGTCGTGAAGCAGCGCCGCGACCACGACCGCGTCGTCTGCACCGGCTTCCGCCGCCAGCGCTGCGGTCTGCCGGGCGTGCAGCCCCTGGGCGACCACCTCGTCGTAGTGGTGGTCGCCCCAGCGCTCGTACAGCTCGAGGACGTCGTCGACGGTCGTCACCGGACGGGCCGTCCCTGGAAGTCGCCGATCAGCGACACCGGCACCCGGTCGCCGCCGGGCGGGACGGCGGCCAGCTCGGCCGCCTTCTGGCGGTAGTAGTCGACCCGCAGGTCGCCCTCGGCCCCGGCGTTGTAGGTCGGGTACAGCGCCCGGCGGGGCCGCGGCGAGCGGTTGGGCCCGCTGCGGTGCGGCGTGCGGGTTCCGAACCACAGCGTGTCGCCCGCCCGCAACGGCACGGGCGACCACCGGAACGACGCCACGACCTCCGGGACCAGGCAGCCCGCCGCGTCGGTCGGCCACAACCGGTCGTGGGCCCCGGACGCGACCTCCAGGCAGCCGTTGTCCTCGCCGGCGTCGTCGATCGCCACCATGCACGACACATGCACGTCGACGAACGGGTAGGCCGGGGCGTCCTGGTGCGGCGCGTACCCGGCACCCCCCGGGAGCTTGTGGTTCAGCTTGTCCTTGTACAGGATCGCCTTCTCCCCCAGCAGCGCTCCGGCCTCGGCCGGCAGGGCCCCGGTGCACAGCAGCGCCCGCAGGCCGTCGTGATGAGGGACCAGGTTCTCGGTGCGGCACAGGGCCGGACCGGCGTCGGTCAGCTCCCGGTAGGCCAGCCACCCGCCGCCGTCGTCGGCCCAGCGGGCGACGTCGTCGGCCCAGGCCTGCAGCTCGCCCGCCAGCGCTTCGGCGCCGGGCCGCCGGACATGCACCCAGCCCTCCCGCCGAAAGTGCGCCACCGCGGCCAGGTCCGTACCGTCCGCGAACACCGGATGCGCGCCCACACCGCGAGCCTAAGCGCGCGTGTCGAGGCGGAAGTCCATGTCCATCCACAGCTGCCACGTCGAGCCGTCCTCGGACCGTTCCCAGAGCGCGTGCATCGACTGGCCATCGGCCGCGACCGTCAGCGTCGCCCGGACGCGGGCCGTGGGGGCGTCCCCTGGCTGGGCGGCGGAAGCAACCTCGCCGCCGCCCTCGAAGTGGAAGACGCCCGCGTCATCGATGGTCAGGGTCATGAGCTCGGCGTTGCCGGCGTTGTCGTAGCTACGGGCGAGGTAGCCACCGCCGGGGTTGGGCTCGCCGATGATCTCGATCGCCACGACCGGCTGGTCGCCGACGTGCACGTCGACGTGGTGGACGAGGAAGTGCCCACCCGCAAGCACGTCGTAGGTGTCCGTCCCGGTGATGAGGATGGGCTCGTCGCCGACGATGTGACCTGAGGTCAGCCAGCGGCCGGCGATGGCTTGGAGGTCGCGGGCGGGGTCGGAGGTGGGCATGGGTCTGTCCTTTCGTCGGGTGGTCAGTGGTCAAGCCGCCACTGCGGGGCAGGGGACAGCGACGGGGCGGATGGCGGCGGGGCGCAGGGCGACGGGCTCGGCCACAGCGGTCTCCGGGCACGGGCGGTGGGTGGCGACGATCAACCCGGCGATCGCCACCGCGATCGCCACCAGGAGCCAGCCGGCGGTGTGCACGCCCCACCGCTCGCTTACCGCGCCGAACCCGAGGGAGAAGGGCAGGAACGTCGCCCACGTGGCGGCCCCGACGCCCGAGGCGACGCCGGTCCTCACGTCGGACGGCACCGCATCGTGCAGCCGTCGGGTCAGGAAGATGCCGAGGATGACAGCCACCATCGCCACCACGACCTGCGCCGCAGTGACGACCGCGGTGTGGTGGCTCACCACCAGCACGGCGGCGGCGCCGGCCACGACCACACCGAGGGCGCGCACGGTGCCCGCACCGTCGGACCGAAGCCGGCCGGCGAGGGCTCCGCCCAGACCGAGCGAGGCCATGAGGGCGGCCCACTGCGGGCCGAACGCACCGGCGCCGGCGCCCGCCTCGACCAGCCACAGGGGCCCGAACTCGAACACGGCTTGCATGAGGGTGGCCGACAGGACCATGAGGGCGACCACCGGCAGCAGGCTCCGGTCCCGCCGGAGCACGCCGAAGGTCACCGCCACGTGCTGGCGCAGCGAGCGGCTCTCGCCGGCCTCGTGCAGGTGGGGCTCACGGAAGGCGACGAGGAACACGGTCGACAGGGCGATGAACGGCAGCGTGGCGAAGTACGTGACCCGGGGAGCGGTCGCCGCCGCCAGGGCCCCGCCCGCGAGGGCACCCGTCACCAGCGCCACGCTCTCCAGCGTGCGGATGCGGCCGAGCAGGGACTCGAACGCACCGCTGTCCCCGTTCTCCTCCAGCACGGTGTCGTACACGATCGAGTCCAGCGTGCCGGACTGCATGGCGAGGTAGACGCCCAACAGCACCGCGGCCACGACGTAGCTGGCGACGTCGAAGCTGAGCGCGCCGACCAGGACGCTGAGGAAGACCCCGGCGTTGCCGAGGAGCAGGACGCCCCGCCGGCTCCAGCGATCGGCGAGGATGCCGGAGGGGATCTCGAGCAGCGGCACGACCCCGGCGTAGGCGGCCGCCATGATGCCGATGGTCTGCGGCGTGAAGCCCAGCTCGGCCAGGAACAGCTTCTCGACCGGCACCCAGAGGGCGATGCCGCCGAAGAACGACGCGGCGATCAGCGGGGCCAGGCGCTGGTGGACGGGGCCAGGGAAGAGGGTTCGGTGGGTCATGACTTCGCCTCCTGATACTCCTAAACTAGGAGTAAGACGTTCTCTAGTGCAAGGACTCATCGCGAACTCAGGAGAAAGTTCGGTAAGCTCTGATCATGACCTCGATGCGCACCTACGGGGATGGCTGCTCCTCCGCCCACGCGCTCGACCTGGTCGGCGAGCGGTGGGCCCTGTTGATCGTCCGCGACCTGCTCTTCGGCCCCAAGCGCTTCACCGACCTGCAGGGCGGCCTGGCCCACGGCAGCCCCAACGTGCTGACCCAGCGGCTCCGTGAGCTCGAAGAGGCGCGCGTCGTGCGCCGCCGCCGGCTCCCGCCCCCCGCCTCGGCCAACGTCTATGAGCTCACCGAGTGGGGAGCCGAGCTGGAGCCCATCCTCCTGGCCCTCCAGCGCTGGGGAGCGGGCTCACCGGCCCTGACTCATGACCGGCCGGTGGGCTGCGATTCCGCCATGCTCGCCCTCAAGAACAGCTTCGATCCCGCCGCCGCCCGCGACAGCTCCCTCACCGCCGAGGTTCGCTTCGCCACCGACAGCTTCCGGCTCACCGTGGACCACGGCACCGTCGACATCGCCCGCGGCCAGGCGCAGGACCCGGACCTGGTCGTCGAGACCGATCCCGACACGCTCGAAGCTCTGGCGTTCGCGGGCCTGAGCGTCGCGGCCGCCGAGCGCGCCGGCAAGCTGGTGGTCCACGGCCACCGCGAGGCGCTCCCCCGCCTGCTGGAGTGCTTCCCTCCGGGGTGACCGACGGCACAAAATAAGACGTTGGCGTATCGCTATGAGACGACTACGTTTCGGACAGATACGGCAACGTCTCGGACGAGGCGAGCACACCCAGATCCCCCTCAGGAGCTCGACATGTCCTCTTCTGTCCTCAACGCGCCCTCGGTGCCGCTGCACGAGCGTCCCGAGATCCACGCCCGGCGCTGGTTCCTCCTGGCGATCATGTGCTTGTCGCTGGTGCTCGTGGTCATGTCCGTCTCCGGGCTCAACACCGCGCTGCCGACCATCCAGGAGGATCTCGGCGCCTCGGCGTCGCAGCTGCAGTGGATCGTCGACGCCTACGCCGTCCTGTTCGCCGGCCTGTTGCTCAGCGCCGGCGCCATCGGTGACCGCTTCGGCCGCCGAGGGGCGTTGCTCGGCGGCCTCGCCGTGTTCGGCCTGGGCTCCCTGCTCGGCGGGCTGGCGGCCAATGCCTCCCAGCTGATCGCCAGCCGGGCCGTGATGGGCATCGGCGCCGCGTTCATCATGCCGGCGACGCTGTCGCTCATCACGTCGATCTTCCCGCCCGAGGAGCGGGCCCGGGCCATCGCCGTCTGGGCCGGGTTCGCGGGCGCCGGTGCCTCCATCGGTCCGATCGTCACCGGCAGCCTGCTGGAGGGCTTCTGGTGGGGCTCGACCCTGCTGGTCAACGTGCCGGTGGTGGTGGCCATCGTCGCCGCGGTCGCCAGGTTCGCGCCGAACTCGCGCGACGACACCCACACGCCCCTCGACCCGGTCGGCGCCCTGCTGTCGCTGGTCGGGCTCAGCTCCCTGATCTTCGCCATCATCCAGGGCCCCGAGGACGGCTGGACGAGCGGTCTCGTGCTGGCCGCGTTCGCGGTGGCCGGCGTCGCGCTCGCCTCGTTCGTGGCGTGGGAGCGGCGCAGCGACCACCCGATGCTCCCCCTGACGCTGTTCCGTGACCGGCGGTTCAGCACGGGCAGCGGCGTGATCACGATCGCCTTCTTCGTGATGTTCGGGTTCTTCTTCCTCATCACCCAGTACCTCCAGTTCGCCCGCGGCTACTCCGCCCTGGAGGCGGGCCTGGCCGGCCTCCCGGCATCGCTGGCGTTCCTGGTCTTCTCGCCCCGCAGTGCCGGGCTGGTCGAGCGCTACGGCGCCCACCGGGTGATGGCCCTCGGCCTCGCGATCGTGGCCGGCGCCTTCGGCCTGCTGACGACGCTGACGACCGACACGCCCTACATCGTGATCGGCGCGGCGTTCGCGCTGCTCGGCGCCGGGATGAGCATCACCGCCGCCCCCGCCACCAGCGAGATCATGACCTCGGTCCCGCTGTCCAAGGCCGGCGTCGGCTCGGCGGTGAACGACACCACCCGTGAGCTGGGCGGCGCTCTGGGCATCGCGCTGCTCGGGAGCATCGCCAGCTCCGCCTACCGCTCCGCCGTCGACCTGGACGGACTCGGGCTGCCCGCCGGTGCCCGCGCCGCGGCGGGCGAGTCCATCGGGGCCGCCGCCTCGGTCGCCGGCCGGCTCCCGAACGGGGGCGAGCAGGTGGTGGCCCACGCCGCCTCGGCCTTCACCGATGCGTTCACCCTCGTCAACAGCGTGGCGCTCGGCATCGCCCTGGCCGCGGCGGCGGCCGTCCTCGCCCTGCGGCGGCGGGGCGAGGACGATCCGGGCGAGGAGCCGGTGGCCGACGACTTCGACGACTTCGACCTCGTGCTCGAACCGGCTGGCGCGTCCTCCGACGCGCGAGAATGAGGGCGTGGTCGACCTGGCCGCTGATGCCGTCGTCGAACTGGACCCGCGCGTCGAGCGCTCGCGCCGAGTCATCCTCGAGGCTGTCCTCGAGGAGCTCGGCGCGGTCGGCTACGGCCGGCTCACCATCGAGTCCGTCGCCGCCCGGGCCAAGGTCGGCAAGAGCACGATCTACCGCCACTGGCCCGGGAAGCTCGAGCTGGTCGAGGACGCCTTCCGCACCTTGAAGGCGTCGGTCATCGTTCCGGCCGAGGGAACGCTGCGCGACCGCGTCATCGAGATCCTCGAACAGGTGGCGTGCCTCATCGACCAGTCGACCTACTCGGCGTGCATGCCGGCCCTGATCGACGCCGCCGAGCGCGACCCCAACGTGCGGGCCTTCCACACCCGGTTCAGCGCCGAGCGGCGGGAGGGGCTGGTCGGGCTCCTGCGAGACGCCATCGCCTCCGGTGAGCTACCGGCCGCGACCGATCCCGACATCCTGGCCGACGCGCTGGTGGGACCGATCATCATGCGGCGGCTCTTCCTCGGCCAGACGGTCGGCCCCGGGATCGCGCGCGAGCTGGTCGACCAGCTGCTCCCGCCCGCCGGCGATCAGGACGGCGCCACCACCTCGGCGCCGTAGGCCTCGTACTCTCTCCCCTCGCGGGCCGCGAGATCCCGGCCGCTGCCCAGCTGGAACGGGCTGATCCCGCCTCGTACCCACGGGCCGACCGAGCCGGCCGCGACCGCCTTGGGCCCCTTGTCCCGCAGGCAGAAGCGGGCCCGGACCTCGTCCAGCGGCAGCGGCGCCAGCTCGAACCAGTCGAGCCGGAGGTAGTCGATGCTGTCGTTCCCGGTGACGTTGTCGTGGCACCAGGCCCCGCGGCGCATGGCGTCGGCGACCCGATGGGCCATCGACCGGCCGACGGACAGGTGGCCCGGATCGGCCTGGAACAGCCCCGCCCCCGTGCGCAGGTACCCGGTCTCGAACAGCGAGACGACCATGGCCAGCAGCGAGAAGGCCCGCATGTCGTCGTTGGCGCGGGCGATGAAGGCGAAGACCTCCAGCTCGGACTCGACCGTGGTCCCGTAGTCGGCGAGCACGTGCACCCAGTCGTGCTGGGCGAGCAGCGGCGGCGCCGATCCGGGCCGCCCCGGGAACGAGAAGCCACGGGCCTGGTACAGCTGCCACACCCCCCGGCCCAGCGATCCCTCGGGCAGCGTCCCCAGCGCGGCCCACCGCTCGGCCAGCTCGGGGTCGTCGGCCGCCAGGTCCCAGGCCGAGGCCAGCTCCTGCGAGGTGTGCAGCTCCCGGCGATCGGCCGCCGCCCAGTCGGCGGTGTACCCGTTGCGCTCGAAGTCGACGGCGGCGAGGCCCAGGGATCCGCGGGCGAACTCGCGGGCCACGCCGACCATGCCCTCGTCCACCCCCAGGGCCCGGGCGTACGCGGCGATGCGCTCGGTCACGTGCGCGGGCAGCGGGCGCAGGATCAGCCCCGCGAGCAGAGCGACCTGCACCCCGCGGGTGCGGAAGGCGAGGTTCCGGGGCCGGAGCACCTCGGCTGCCTCGGCCACGCTCACCGGGGTGAGGTCGCCGAGGTCCACGGGATGGTCGGTCATGGCCGGGAACAGCGCCTCGAGCAACAGGCGCTGGAGGTCGGTGAGGCCGCCTTCGGGCGCCACGACCGACGCGATGCCGCGGGCCGTGGCGGCCACCTCGCCGGCATCCGGCCGCGTCAGCAACGCCTCGTCGGGACCGGGCAGGGGGACCAGCGGCTCCATCGCCCGCAACCTACCGGTGACCCGGCGTGGAACGACCGCGGGTTTCAGCCGCCCACGTCGCCCTCGACGGTGTACTGGTCGTGCCGGTGGTACAGGTCGGCCCACTCGGCCTCGGACAGCTCGCGACCGGACGCCGAGAGCTCGGCCAGCTCCCGGAAGAACTCCTCCCGGGGGGTTCCGGGCGCGAACAGCACGAGGAAGCTGGCCATCTCGTCGGTGTCGTTGCGGAAGCCGTGGACGCCGTGCTCGGGCACGTGCAGGAACGACCCGGGCCCGGCCGGTGCCCACGTCCGGCCGTCGAGCAGGGTCGGCGTGCCCGACAGCACGTAGAACGACTCGGAGAACCCGGTGTGGATGTGCGG
>Ga0209382_10007514_pt1 | contig 13848 bp, 12 predicted proteins | sample SoiMetdeltSBSDD5_FD_187599 | JGI IMG/M metagenome (GOLD analysis project Ga0209382, IMG submission 187599) | Bulk soil microbial communities from a Populus tree surrounding site in Tennessee, USA - Soil MetaG P. deltoides SBSDD5 (SPAdes) (version 2) | ecosystem: Environmental > Terrestrial >... | reverse complement strand
GCGAGTTCGGACACGATAGCCTCTTCCTTTTCGGCCAGCGTCTTTGCCAGTTTGGCGAAGTGCTCAGCCAGCTCCTGATCCTCGGACTGCGCCGCGAGCTCCTGCGCCCAGTACAGCGCGAGGTAGAACTGGCTGCCGCGGTTGTCGAGCTCACCGGTCTTGCGCGACGGGCCCTTGTCGTTCTCCAGCAGCTTGCCGATCGCCGCGTCGAGCGTCGTGCCCAACAGCGCGGCCCGCTTGTTGCCGGTCTTGTCGCCCAAGTCCTCGAAGCACGCGCCCAGGGCGAGGAACTCGCCGAGCGAATCCCACCGCAGGTGGTTCTCCTCGACCAGCTGATGGACATGCTTGGGCGCCGACCCGCCCGCGCCGGTCTCATACATGCCGCCGCCGGCCATCAACGGCACGATGGACAGCATCTTGGCGCTGGTGCCCAGTTCCAGGATCGGGAACAGGTCAGTCAGGTAGTCGCGCAGGATGTTTCCGGTCGCCGCGATGGTGTCCTGGCCGCGGATCAGCCGCTCCAGCGTGTACCGCATGGCCCAGACCTGCGGCATGATCTGGATGTGGAGGCCCTCGGTGTCGTGGTCCTCCAGGTAGGCCTTGACCTTCTTGCGTAGCTCCACCTCGTGCGGACGTTCGGTGTCCAGCCAGAACAACACCGTCATGCCGGAAGCACGCGCGCGGGTGACCGCCAGCTTCACCCAGTCCCGGATCGCCGCGTCCTTGGTGACGGGCATGCGCCAGATGTCGCCCTCTTCGACGTTCTGCGACAGCAACACCTCGCCGGTGTCGATGTCGACGATGTCGGCAACGCCGTCCTCGGGGATCTCAAAGGTCTTGTCGTGGCTGCCGTATTCCTCGGCCTTCTGCGCCATCAGGCCGACATTCGGCACGGTGCCCATCGTCGTCGGGTCGAACTGGCCGTGGGTCTTACAGAAGTTGATCATCTCCTGGTAGATCCTCGAGAACGTGGACTCGGGGTTGACCGCCTTGGTGTCCTTTGTCCGTCCATCGGCGCCGTACATCTTGCCGCCCAGGCGGATCATCGCGGGCATCGACGCGTCCACGATCACGTCGCTCGGTGAGTGGAAGTTGGTGATGCCCTTGGCCGAATCCACCATGGCCAACTCGGGACGGTGCTCGTGCACGTCGTGGATGTCCTGGATGATCTGCTCACGTTGGAATGACGGCAGCTTCTCGATCTTGTTGTAGAGGTCGACCATCCCGTTGTTGACGTTCACACCCAGTTCGTCGAGCACTTCCTGGTGCTTTTCGAAGGCGTCCTTATAGAAGACCTTCACGCAGTGGCCGAACACGATGGGATGGCTGACCTTCATCATCGTCGCCTTGACGTGCAGCGAGAACATCACGCCGGTCTTGTAGGCGTCCTCGATCTCGGCCTCATAGAACGCGACAAGGGCCTTCTTGCTCATGAACATGCTCTCGATGACGTCGCCCTCGTCCAGCGCCGTCTCGGGCTTGAGCACGATCGTCTCGCCACTCTTGGTCTTCAGTTCCATCCGCACTTTGCGGGCCTTGTCCAGCGTCATCGACTTCTCGCCGTGGTAGAAGTCGCCACCCTTCATCGTGGCCACGTGCGTGCGCGACGCCTGGGAGAACTCGCCCATGCTGTGCGGATGCCGGCGCGCGTACTCCTTGACAGCCTTGGGTGCACGGCGGTCCGAATTACCTTCGCGCAGCACCGGATTCACCGCGCTGCCCAAAATCTTGCCGTAGCGCTCCTTGAGCTCCTTCTCTTCGTCGTTCTTCGGTTGCGCGGGATAGTCGGGAACCGCGTAGCCCTTCTCCTGCAGCTCCTTGATCGCGGCCGCCAGTTGCGGCACCGACGCGCTGATGTTCGGCAGCTTGATGATGTTGGTCTCCGGGTCCTGCGTGAGCTCACCCAGTTGGCCCAGGTTGTCCGGCACGCGCTGCTCTTCGGTCAGGTAGTCGGAGAACTCGGCCAGGATGCGTGCGGCCACGGAGATGTCACTGGTTTCGACGTTGATGCCCGCCGGCTCGGTAAAGGTCCGAATGATCGGCAAAAAGGCGTAGGTCGCAAGCAGCGGCGCTTCGTCGGTCAGCGTGTAGATGATGGTCGGCTGCTCGGCGCTCATGTCGTTATCTCCCGGCGTCTGTCTCGGTCCCGTGTTGTTTCAGCGGCTATCAGTATCACGTCGTGTATGACGCTACGCGCGCCCCACCGGTCCAGCGCTGAGCAGTCTGCTTGGCTACTGACCAGTAGCTTCTGCGTCGCGACAGATGGGTAGTTTCTCCCGATGTCTGCGGCCCGTCTCCGCGGTGACGATGGCGGCGACCGATCGAGAACAAAACACGTCCTTGGCACCCAGCCAGCGGCATGGGATATCCTTCTCCTCGGTCATGAGTGCCAGCGTCAAGCCCCGGCTTGCTGGCCGGCAACCCTCCAACCGCGGTGGGGTGCCCCGGGTGATGACCAGGTTGAGTAGCCGCTAGCGGTTACCGGCAAGCGCGGGTCCGTTGTGACGGGCCCCAGAGACAGATGGAGGTCCATTCCGTATGAGCACGCCAGAAGACCCGACGGCGCACTGGTCATTCGAGACCAAACAGGTCCACGCAGGCCAGACGCCAGACGTAGCCACCAATGCGCGGGCGCTGCCGATCTACCAGACCACGTCGTACACGTTCAACAGCACCGAGCACGCCGCCGCCCTGTTCGGCCTGGCCGAGACCGGCAACATCTACACCCGCATCATGAACCCGACGCAGGACGTCGTCGAGCAGCGCATCGCCGCGCTCGAGGGCGGCGTGGCGGCGCTGTTCCTGGCGTCCGGCCAGGCCGCCGAGCACTTCGCGATCCTCAACCTCGCCAACGCAGGCGACCACATCGTGTCGAGCCCCCGGCTCTACGGCGGCACCTACAACCTGTTCCACTACACGCTGCCCAAGATCGGCATCGAGGTCAGCTTCGTCGAGAACCCCGATGATCTGGAGTCCTGGCGAGCCGCCGTCAAGCCCAACACCAAGGCCTTCTTCGGCGAGACCATCTCCAATCCGCAGAACGACATCCTCGACATCCCGAACATCGCGGCTGTCGCGCATGACGCCGCTGTGCCGCTGATCGTCGACAACACCGTCGCCACCCCGTACCTGATTCAGCCGCTTGCCCACGGCGCCGACATCGTCGTGCATTCGGCGACGAAGTACCTCGGTGGGCACGGCGCGGCGATCGCCGGCGTGATCGTCGACGGCGGCACGTTTGACTGGACCAACGGCAAGTTCCCCGGCTTCACAACGCCGGACCCGAGCTACCACGGTGTGGTGTTCGCCGAACTAGGCCCGCCTGCGTTCGCGTTGAAAGCCCGGGTGCAGCTGCTGCGCGATCTCGGCTCGGCCGCTGCGCCGTTCAACGCGTTCCTCGTCGCGCAGGGATTGGAGACGCTGAGCCTGCGCGTTGAACGTCATGTGGCCAATGCGCAAAAGGTGGCGGAATTCCTGGCCGGGCATCCGGACGTGATCTCGGTGAACTACGCCGGGTTGCCGACCTCGCCGTGGTACGAGCTGGGAAAGAAGCTGGCCCCCAAGGGAACCGGTGCGGTGCTGGCGTTCGAGTTGGCCGGCGGCATCGACGCGGGGAAGGCGTTCGTCAACGCGCTGACGCTGCACAGCCATGTCGCCAACATCGGTGACGTGCGGTCGCTGGTGATCCATCCGGCGTCGACAACGCATGCGCAGCTCACCCCTGAGGAGCAGCTGGCCACCGGGGTGACGCCGGGGCTGGTGCGGCTCGCGGTCGGCATCGAGGGCATCGACGACATCCTGGCCGACCTGGAGCAGGGGTTCGCCGCGGCCAAGCCGTTCAGTGCGTCAACGGCGGCGGATCCGAACACGGCGGCGGCGTTCTGATGACGGTGATCGACGTGAGTACCGCGACGCTGCCGGCCGAGGGTGAAGTCGGCTATGTCGACATCGGCTCGCTGACGTTGGAGAACGGCGCCGTCATCGACGACGTCACGATCGCCGTGCAGCGGTGGGGCGAGCTGTCGCCCAATCGCGACAACGTCGTCGTTGTGCTACACGCGCTGACCGGCGATTCGCACGTCACCGGTCCGACCGGTCCTGGTGACGAGACCGAAGGCTGGTGGGAAGGCGTGGCCGGACCCGGCGCGCCGATCGACACCGACCGGTGGTGTGCGATCGCCACCAACGTGCTGGGTGGCTTTCGCGGGTCGACGGGTCCGAGCTCGTCTGCACCCGATGGAAAGCCTTGGGGCTCAAGGTTTCCGCTGGTGTCGGTGCGTGACCAGGTCGAGGCCGACATTGCCGCACTGGCCGCGCTGGGCATCACCGAGGTCGCCGCGGTCGTCGGCGGCTCGATGGGCGGTGCCAGGGCGCTGGAGTGGATCGTCAGTCATCCCGACGCGGTGCGCTCGGCGCTGGTGCTGGCGGTCGGGGCACGCGCCACCGCCGACCAGATCGGCACGCAGAGCACGCAGGTCGCAGCCATCAAGTCCGATCCGGACTGGCAGAACGGCGACTTCCACGGCACGGGTCGGTCGCCGGACCTCGGCATGGAGATCGCGCGACGCTTCGCGCATCTGACATATCGGGGCGAACACGAACTCGACAACCGGTTCGGTAACGACCCCCAAGGTGACGAGGACCCGGCGACGGGTGGGCGCTACTCGGTGCAGAGTTATCTCGAGTATCAGGGCCGCAAACTGCTGAAGCGCTTCGACGCCGGCACCTATGTGGCACTGACCGAAGCGCTGTCGAGTCACGACGTAGGCCGCGGGCGCGGCGGCGTGGAGAACGCGCTGCGCGGCTGCCCCGTGCCGACGGTCGTCGGCGGCATCACGTCGGATCGGCTGTACCCGTTGCGGCTCCAGGAGGAATTGGCGGAGCTGTTGCCTGGTTGTACCGAGTTGAACGTGGTCGACTCGATCTACGGACACGACGGATTCCTGTTGGAGTCCGAGGCGGTGGGCAAGTTGATTCGCAAGACGTTGGAGCTGGCCGAGCGGTGACCCACTCGAGGCAGCAGCGTTCACTGTCGTTCGGCGCGGAAGCCGCGGCATACGAACGCGGCCGACCGTCCTATCCGCCCGAGTCCATCGACTGGCTGCTGCCGGCGGACGCCCACGACGTGCTCGACCTGGGCGCAGGCACGGGCAAGCTGACGACGCGGCTCGTCGAACGCGGGCTCGATGTCGTCGCCGTCGACCCGATCCCGGAAATGCTCGAGCTGTTGAGCAGCTCGCTGCCCGATACGCCGGCGCTGCTTGGCACCGCCGAGGAGATCCCGCTGCCCGACGACAGCGTCGACGCGGTGCTGGTGGCCCAGGCGTGGCACTGGTTCGATCCCGAGCTGGCCGGCAAGGAGATCGCACGCGTGCTGCGGCCGGGTGGTCGACTCGGTTTGGTCTGGAACACTCGCGACGAACGTCTGGGCTGGGTCAAGGATCTGGGCCGCATCATCGGCCACGAGGACGATCCGTTGAGCCACAAGGTGACGCTGCCCGAGCCGTTCGTCGATGTCGAGCGCCATCACATCGAGTGGACGAGTTACCTGACGCCGCAAGCGCTTATCGACCTTGTCGCATCGCGCAGTTACTGCATCACATCTCCGGAGAAGGTGCGCACCCACACCCTGGATCGGGTCCGCGAACTGCTGACCACCCATCCTGCGCTGGCCAACACCAACGGGCTCGCACTGCCGTACGTCACGGTGGGTATCAGGGCGACGCTGGCCTGATTACGCAGCTTCCTTGACCGGGCTACGTTTTCACCGCGAACAACACGGATGTGACGAGCTCCCCGGCCACGACGAGTCCGCCGGGTAAGACGCGGGCGCCGGCCAAGACGGAGCCGCCGGGTAAGACGACGTGTCGTAGTTATGGAAGCCGTCGTCGTCGATGACCGCTGGTGGCATGGGCGTGGCGTCGAGTCCGTCAGCAGCGGCGGTGCCGGCGCTGGCAAACAGCGCGAAACTACCGAGGCCGAGCGCCAAGCCGCCTGCGGCAAGGAATGTCCTTGTGGGGCTGAAGACGTTCTTCTTCGTCGTGTCGGGCGTGTGATTAGCCATTTGTTCGCCTCCTAGATCCGCCTACCGAGCACTCGGTGTGGACTGGTTTGATCGTCGCGCCGCGCTACGTCGAGCAAATAAGTAGCGCACCACGTGATTTCGACGACCCCCGACGATCCCGACTACGTGCGACGACAGTTAAGGCCGCCGCTTCCCTAGCCAGCGGGCTTATTTGATCGGTCCCACTACTTGCGTTCCATAGGTCATCACGCTCGTTTGTCGATGCCCTGCGCGACCGCGACCAGCGCTCCTACGCTGTATCTGTGCGGTTGCCATGGCCGTTGACCGGACGCTTGGAGGAGATGCGACTCGTCGAAGCCGCACTGTCCGGTAAGGGTTCGTCGGGGATTGTGATCTGTGGCGCGGCAGGGGTTGGCAAGAGTCGCGTCGCGCGCGAGGCGCTCTACTCGGCAGCGTCGCGTGGATGCGTAACCCACTGGGCGGTCGGCACGTCCTGTGCACGGACACTCCCCCTGGGTGCTTTCACGACGTGGGTTCCGTCAGACGGCGCCGACACCATTCAGTTGGTCCGCGGCGTGATCGAGTCACTGACTGCGGCCGCGCCAGGCACGACGGTGGTGGTCGGTGTCGACGACGTGCACTTGCTTGATGATTTATCGATATTCGTGGTGCATCAGATCGTCCAGCGGCGCGCCGCGAAAGTGGTACTCACGGTACGCGACGGTGAGCCGATTCCCGCTGGGACACAAGAACTCTGGAAAGCGGGCCAGTTCGAGCGGCTCGATCTGCAGCCGTTGTCGCCCGACGAGACGACGACGTTGTTGTCGGCCACACTGGGCGGATCGGTGGACGCGCAAGCCGCCGGGCGACTCTGGGAGCTCGTTCGCGGCAACGTCCTCTATCTGCGCCACATCGTGGAGCAGGAGGTCGCCGACGGCCGGCTCAAGCAGCTGCATGGCTTCTGGCAATGGACCGGAGATCCAAACATGCCGTGCGGCCTGGTGGAACTGGTCGAATCCCGTATCGGAGCCTTGCCCGCCGACGCCGGCGCAGTCATCGACACACTCGCCATCGGCGAGCCGATCAAGCTGACAGCGCTCAAACGCATCGCCGGTCCCGACGCGGTCGAAGAAGCCGACACCCGTGGCCTGATCACCCTCGACCATTACGACACCGGCATCGAGGTCCGCGTGGCGCACCCGCTCTACGGCGAGGTGCGCAGGAAACGCGCCGCACCGACGAGGCTGCGTCGACTACGCGGGCTGGTCGCCGCCGAATTGGCCGCTGCCGACGACCGCGACGACATCCAAGTCGTCATCCGCCGCGCCACATTGAGCGTCGACTCCGACCTGCCACCCGATGTCGGCCTGCTCTGCAATGCCGCCCACGGCGCCATCTGGCTCGCGGATCTGGCCCTCGCCGACCGGCTCGCGGAAGCAGCGGTGCGAGCCGGAGCCGGACCAGAAGCTCAGTTTCTGCGCGCACACGCATTGTCGTGGCTCGGCCGCGGCAAGGAAGCCGAAGCGGTGCTCGCCGACGTTCCGATCACCCAATTGACCGACACAGACCATGCCCGACTCACCTATCTGCGAGCCAGCAACATGCTGTGGGCGCTCGCCGACCCGGCGCGGGCGAAGTCGATCATCGACGAAGCGTCGCGCACCACAGCAGGCCAGGCTCGCAGCTGGATTGACGCCCTCCTCACGGTGTACTGGTTTGCGATGGACCGACCGGATGCGGCGACGCTGGCTGCTACCAACCTCGCGCTGGACAACCTGCCGCCGATTGTCGGCACGGAGACAGCGTGGGCACTCGCCGCCATATCCGCCGACGCGGGGCGCGCCGCCGAAGCCGTTTCCATCGCCCAGACGGGATACACCGTCGCCACGCGGTGTTTCGACGCGCCGCACATGAGGTTCAACGTCGCCGATGCGCACCTGAGCGCGCTCTTGCTCACTGGCCGCATCAGCGAAGCGATCGATGTGGCCGAGCGGGTGCGTCAGCAGGCAGCAGACCTCCCTGGAGCGGCTGAATCGCTCGGTTCTGCCGTTGCAGGTCGGGCGGCGCTCGGCGCCGGCAACCTCGAGACCTCCTGCGCGTTGCTGGATCAGGCCGCAGCAGCGTTGTCCGCGTCGGGCCACACCATCGGCTGGGGGTACCGCTATCACGTCCCGTACACGACCGCGCTTGCCATTCGCGGCTCCACTGATGAGGCCGCGGAAGTGCTTGGCGCGCTGGGCAAGCTGCGACGCCCATTTCGGTCCCTCGACTATGAGCGGAGCCTCGCCCAGGCATGGGTGTCCGCTAGCCAGGGCGCCATCAATGAGGCGATCACGATCTTGCAGTCCGCCGCCGATACCGCTGCAGCCAATGGCCGATTCGCGGCCGAAGTGCTCTGCCTTCAGACGGCCACACAGTTCGGATTTCGCTCCGGCGCTCCTCGTCTGCGAGAACTCGAAAAGTTGGTTGACGGCCCTCGTGTCGGCCTGGCGGCACGCTTCGCCGACGCGCTGGGAGTTGACGATCCAGCCGAATTAGCCGCGTTGTCAAAGGATTTCGAGGCGATGGGCGATCTGGTGGCGGCGGTGGATGCGGCCGCACATGCGGCGATGGCGTATCGCCGTCGGGATCTGCGTGGATCGGCGTTGTCATCCAGCGGCCGGGCAGAAGAGCTTGCCGCACTATGCGGTGGCGCCGATACTCCGGCACTTCGTCAGGCGCGCGAGCCCCTGCCGCTGACCGATCGGGAACGCGAGATCGTGATGCTGGTCGGCGGGGGAATGTCCAACAAGGACATTGCCGTTCGACTGAGCCTGTCGGTTCGAACGGTCGAAGGCCACATCTACAAGGCGATGAACAAGACCGGTACGGCCAACCGCGAGGAACTCGCGGCGCTGCTGCCGAAACATATGCCGGAGTCAGAATGAGTTACGGCCGGTGATGTAGTCGCCGATGAGGGCGGTTCCCGGCCCCGGCTTGGCACCGGGCCCAGCAGTGTGGATCGCATTGTCGGCGTTGAGTTCTCCGCCGCATTCGGCGCACACCGTCTTGGCGGTCGTGACCTGGCCGCAGTCAGTGTGCACGGTCAGCGCCGGCGGGCCGTCGGGCTCGGATAGCCATTTGTCGCCGAAAGCGAGCAGCGTCGCAATCACCGGGTACAGGTCCCGACCCATCGTGGTCAGCAGATATTCGTGGCGCGCCGGCGTGCTCTGGTACTGACGCCGTTTCACGACGCCGTTGCTTTCGAGATCGTCCAGCCGGGCGGCCAGGATGTTGGACGCGATACCGAGATCGCGGCGGATGTCCTCGAACTTCGTCATACCCGCGAACAGATCCCGCACGATCAACGGCGTCCACCGCTCCCCGACTACACCGACCGTGCGCGCGATCGAGCACGAGATGTCTGCGAAATCCTGCTTCGGCATGCCGTCAGAATAGTCCATTGTTTTTTGCAATGGAGCTGGATAAGTTGGGTTGTATGGATATGACTGAGACGAAGGACGCGGTTGCGGTGTTCTGCGAGGCGACCCGCGCCCGCGATATCGACGGAATCGTGAGCGCACTCGCGCCTGATGCGGAGCTGTTGTCGCCGCTATCCGGCCGCATGGTGTTCCGCGGCCGCGACGACCTGCGGGTGCTGCTTGGCGCGGTCTACGGCGGGCTGTCCAACCTGACATGGCGCGAGGTCATCGGCGAGGGCACCACCCGCGTGGCGGTCAGCGACGCGCGGATCGCCGGCGTCACGATAACCGACGCGATGGTGCTCGAACTCAACGACGACGGTCTGATTGTGCGGATCCGGCCTCACCTGCGGCCGTGGCTGGCCATCACGCTGTTCGCTCTGCTGCTGGGGCCGAAGATAGCCCGTCATCCCGGCGTGCTGCGCCGCGCTCTGCGGCGCTGACACCGAACCACTTCCGCAGCGCAGTGTGCAGCCGTTTCTCGTCGTCGGCTTCGAAAGTGTCTGCCGCCCAAGCGACGTACCCGTCCGGCCGTATCAGCAGCACGCAGACCTCGAGATCGGGTACGGCGCCGGACACGACATCGACGCGGTCGGTCCATCCGCGTGCGGCGTCCTCCACACGTCCGCACAGGTCGAGCAGTACTGGGCGGCCGTGGTGCAGCAGTTCGGCCACCCGCCGCCCATCGCCGAGGGTCACGTCCGGCACCAACCGCCCCGCCAGGGGGTGGTCGTCACCCACCTCGTAGCGGACGTCGGAGCCGGCGAGCAGGTGCGCCATGTGTTCAGCGACGCTCGGTAGCTGCAGCAGCTCCGTGAAAAGCTTTCGCAGCGCGCCGATCTCGGGTCCTGGACCGAAAAGCGCGGTCTGGGACATGGAGTGCATCATCACGCGCTCGCCGACGGGATACCGTTCGCTTTGATAGGTGTCCAGCAGATCGGAGGGCGCCCAGCCGTTGACAGCGGCGGCCAGTTTCCAGCCGAGGTTCATCGCATCCTGCAGGCCCAGGTTGAGGCCAGGACCACCCATTGCAGAGTGCACATGCGCGGAATCCCCAAGCAGGAAAATGTTTTCCGCGCGGTAGCGGTCGGCCTGGCGCGTGTTCTGCCCGGCAATGCGTCTCAAGGCATGCGGCCCGCTGCCAGCGGGCGGTTCGACCGGGAGATCGACACCGAGCACTCGCCGCGCGCTGTCACGCAGTTCGTCGATGCTCATCGGTTCGGCATCGTCCGCCTGCTGGTCGTATTCGATGGTGCCGACCATGGGGCGATCGCGTTCGAACGGGGCATAGATGAGCCCACCGCGGTCGAGCCGGTTGTGGCCGAACGGCAGCCGTCCCACGCCTGGCACATCGAGATCGCCATTGGCGGTGAGCATTTCGTCGGGTACGTGCACGTGGGCGACGCGGGCCACCGTGTTCGATGTGTGGCCAGGAAAGTCGATGCCGGCCGACTTGCGCACGGTGCTGCGCCCGCCGTCGGCTCCGACGAGGTAGGTCGCGTCCAAGTCGTAGGTTTCATCCGGCGTCGAGACGCTGACTTTCACACCGTCCAAACGGGATTCCACGCCGATAAACTCGTGGCCCCACCGAACGTCGACGCCGAGCTCGCGGGCCCGCTCGTCAAGCGATCGGACCAGCCGCGGCTGGGACATCATCAGTGCGTACATCGGGTTGTCGCGCACGCCGAACAGTGGCACTGACATGCCGCTGAAGATCCACTCGTACACGGGCTTTGGTGGTTCGTCCGAGCCGCTGAAGCGTCGGTAAAGCCCCCGCATGTCCAGAAGCCGAATGACCTGGCCGATCATGCCGTTGGCTTTCGGCTCGTCGCTCGGTGCGGGCAGCCGTTCCAGCACGATGGGCCGGACGCCGGCGAGCGCGAGCTCGCACGCGAGCATCAGCCCGTTGGGGCCTGCTCCTGAGATGACTACGGGAACTTGGGTTTCGGACATCGGCATCACCTTTCGGGCAATCCGGCCGCGACATCGGCAAAGCCGCGACGAAGGAGTTCGGTATAGGGCACGGGTGGATCGGCGTAGGCATAGGCCTCCATCGCGGTTTCACCGACCGCCCGGACGACCGCAGTGACCAATCGTGGGTACATATCGCGAGCCGGATCGGTCCCGGTGCGTTCTGCGATCGCGTCGACCCAGTCGGCGAAGAGGTCCCTGGTCAGCGCGGCACGCAGGTCCCGGGCGGACAGTAGCTCCCGGATGACGGTGAGCTCCTCGGGCGTCGGCCGCATGTCCGTGGCGCTCTCGGCCTCCAGCGGCGCAAGCATTGCTTCCGTGATCGCCGACCACAGCGGCTCGTCGGCCGGTCGCTCACGGAAGACCGCGAGGCTCTGTCGCGTTCGATCGATCTGCCGGAAGGCAACCGCCTCGTACTTGCCCGTGAAGTAGTTGTTGAAGGTCCGCAGCGATACCCCGGCCCTGTTGGCGATGTCTTCGCGGGTGACGTTCTCAAGCCCTCGCTCCAAGGCGAGCTCCAACGCGGCATCGCTGAGCGCCCAGCGGGTCCCGAGCTTCTTGCGCTCACGCAGTCCCAGCGGTGCGGTCATAGAAACCAAGGTAGACTAAACTTGCACGCCGGGCAAGATTGCCTATCAGGCAAGGTTATCGGTGGCCGATTTAGACATAATGGCTAGAATGGCTGTTATGGCCACACTGACGTTCCGCAACCGCGACGGCGAGCTCGTCGACGTCCCGACCGTCGCCGCCACCCGCTTCAAGAACGAGTTCGGCAGCATCTTCGAACAGGCCGCTCTCGGCGGCGCTGTCGCGATCACCAAGCACAACACGCCCAAGGCGGTGTTGTTGTCCTATGCCGAGTTTGAAGCACTGACCAAGGCGAGCATGCCCGCGCTCGACGACCTGTCCGACGAATTCGACCTACTGCTGGAGACCATGCAGACACCGCATTCCAAGGACGCCATGGCGTCGGCGTTCGACGCCACGCCGGAACACCTCGGCCGCGCCGCGGTGAAGGCGGCCCGTCCGAAACGGCGGCGCTAACTGCCACGCCTCTATGTCCTCGCCGGAGTCAACGGCGCAGGCAAGAGCAGCATCGGCGGCGCCATGATCCGCGCTGCCGGCGCCGACTATTTCAACCCCGACGAGGCGGCACGCAGGTTGATCGCGGCCAACCCGGGACTCGACCAGGTGAAGGCCAATGCCACGGCGTGGCATCAGGGCAGACGGCTGCTCGAGCGGGCGATCCGGGAACGCAAGGACTTCGCGTTCGAAACCACGCTCGGCGGGAACACCATGCCGCGACTGCTCGCCGAGGCGGCGTCGCAGGGCTTCGAGGTGCGCGTCTGGTACGTCGGACTGGCCAGCCCGGATCTGCACATCGAACGGGTCCGCAACCGCGTGCGGGCAGGCGGCCATGACATTCCAGAGTCCAGCATCCGGCGCCGCTGGCGGCACAGCAGGTTGAACCTGGTGCAGTCGCTGCCACACCTGACCGAGCTCCGTGTCTACGACAACTCAGCGGACGCCGACCCAGCGGCCGGGAACGCACCGCAGCCGGTGCTGGTGTTGCACCTCGACCACGGCGAAATCGTTGGCCCGCAGGACCTTTCGTCGACGCCTGACTGGGCGAAGCCGATCGTCGCGGCAGCCCTGAAATTGGGGTGACCAACGGCGATGAATCTCGCCGTGGTTCCAGGTCTGTCTTCCCAAGAACCGATCAACGGCACTCGAGGAGACCATCATGACCGCTATCTACACCTTCGACGTCTTTTCCAGCCTCGACGGCTACGGCGGCGTCAGCGGCGGCGACTGGGGCGGCTACTGGGGCAAGCAAGGCCCCGAGCTGCTCGATCACCGTCTCGCCTTGTACGAGGCGGAGCAGCGGATGGTCTTCGGAGCTAACACGTATCGGGCGTTCGTGGAGATTCTGGCCTCGGGCGCCGAGGAGGTGCGTGACCCATGGGTCACCCGGATGAGGCACCTGCCGGCGACGGTCGTGTCGACGACTCTGGATGGACCTCTCGACTGGCCTGACGCAACCGTCGTGAGCGGCGACGCCGTCGACGTCGTCGCCCGGCTCAAGCAGGAGTCCGAGGTGCCGTTGCGCTCGCACGGCAGCCTGTCGATGAACCGGGCGCTGATGGCCGCCGGCCTGGTCGATCGCGTCCAGGTGACGTTCTTTCCTGTGATCACCGGTCAGACCGGTGATGACCCGATCTTCCAGGGTGCGGCCGACTACGACCTCGAGCTGATCGAGAGCCGGACGCTCGACGGCCACATCCAAGAGCTCATCTACCGGCCCACCCTGCATATCTGAGTCGGCCCCGCTCTTCGCCGAGTACTCGCTAGCTGGTGCCCAGCGGATCAATGGTCCACGCGATGTAGAGC
>Ga0209382_10007513_pt1 | contig 13848 bp, 12 predicted proteins | sample SoiMetdeltSBSDD5_FD_187599 | JGI IMG/M metagenome (GOLD analysis project Ga0209382, IMG submission 187599) | Bulk soil microbial communities from a Populus tree surrounding site in Tennessee, USA - Soil MetaG P. deltoides SBSDD5 (SPAdes) (version 2) | ecosystem: Environmental > Terrestrial >... | reverse complement strand
GCCTGCCCTACGATCCGCAGACCAGCTTCGCGCCGATTGCTGAGGTGGCGACCGGCTCGATTGCACTGGTGTTGCACCCTTCGTTGGCCGCGACCAACGTTGGCGAGTTGATCGCGGATGCAAAGGGACGGCCCGGCCAGATCAACTATGCCTCGCCGGGACGCGGCACGCCGCAACACATGACCATGGAGCTGTTCAAGCTGACGGCCGGCGTCTCGCTCACGCACGTGCCGTATTCCGGGTCGGCCGGAGCGGTGCGCGACCTGGTCGGCGGCCACGTGGGTGCGATGTTCCTGCCCCTGCACACCGCCTTACCCCTGGTTGCCGACAAGCAGATCCGCCTGCTGGCCATTGGCGGAGGTCAGCGGTCGGTGCTTGCGCCCGACACTCCGACGCTGGAAGAGCAGGGCGTCGCCGGCTTCGATGTTGATCTCTGGTACGCCATTCTGGCGCCTGCAGGCACCAGTGCGGAAATCGTCGGCCGCTACAACACCGAGATCAACGACATCTTGAAGCAACCTGCCATTCGCGATGCGCTGGCAAAGCAGGGCCTACAGGCGCGGGGTGGAACCGCCGCGCGACTGGGCGAGATGATGGCCAGCGATCAGCCGCGTTGGGCGAAGGTGGTCAAGGATGCCGGCATTGCCCCGGAGTGACCTCGCACGCGATGCCGAGGTCATCATCGTCGGCGGCGGCCCGGTCGGCCTCGGGCTGGCAATCGAGTTGGGGCAGCGTGGGGTGCACACGCTGCTGGTGGAGCGCCTGCTCGAGCCCTCGCCGATCCCGCGCGGCCAGAACCTCACCCAGCGCACCATGGAGCATTTCCATTTCTGGGGCGTGGAGAAAGAGGTGCGCGCAGCGCGTACCATCCCGCGCGAATACGGCATCGGCGGGCTGACCGCCTATGCAACGCTGCTTGGACCCTACAGCTACGACTGGATGCAGCGGGAGCTGGTTCGCCCCTTCTATTTCACCGACAACGAGCGCTTGCCGCAATATGCGACGGAGGCCGTCCTGCGCCAGCGCGTGGCCGAGTTGGCGTGCGTCGAGGCCCTGTTTGGTTGGATCACGTCCGAGGTCAGCCAGGACGGCGACGGTGTGAGCGTGCTCGTCACGGAGCGCAATGGCAGTGGCCACCGACGCCTGCACGCGGATTTTCTGGTGGGCTGCGACGGCAGCCGGTCGAGCGTGCGCGAGCGAGCCGGCATATCGCAGACCCTGTCGGACCATGACAGGCTGATGGTGCTGCTGGTGTTCCGTTCGCAGGGATTGCACGGGCTGCTGGAGCAGCGGCACCCCGGCAAATCGTTCCTCAGCGTCCTGCACCCTGAGCTGAAGGGTTACTGGAAATTTTTCGGCCGCGTCGACTTCGCAACATGGTTCTTTCACGCCCCGGTCCCGGTCGGGATAACTCGCGACAGCTTCGATTTCCGCCGGCTGATACACGAGGCGGCCGGTGCCGAATTCGACATCGAGTTCCAGCATATCGGCTTTTGGGACCTGCGCTTCGCGGTGGCCGACAGCTACGGCGAGAGCCACATCTTCATCGCCGGTGACGCGGCCCACAGCCATCCGCCTTACGGCGGCTACGGCGTGAACCTTGGGCTGGAGGATGCGCGCAATCTCGGCTGGAAGCTGGCGGCAAAGCTGCAGGGTTGGGCCGGGCCTGGCCTGCTTGCCTCCTACGACGCGGAGCGGCGACCGGTGTTCCAATCGGCGGCGCGTGATTTCATCGAGCGGGCGATACTGGACGACCGCAAATTCCTGGCCACCTTCGATCCTGGGCGCGACCGGGCGGCGTTCGAGCAGGCTTGGGCGCAGCGCGGTTCTGGCGCATCCTCCGACGTCTATGCGTTCGAGCCCAACTATGAGGGCTCGCCGGCAGTATGGGGACCCAAAGGGGGCGATTGCAGCGCCCGCGGCATGCATAGCTTTGCCGCAAGAGCTGGTCATCACTTGGCTCCGCAGCCGCTGTCGATGGGCCGCAATGTGTTCGAAGAACTGGGCGACGGGTTGACCCTCCTTGCGCTCGATGCCTGCGATGCAGACGTCGCTGGGTTTGCCGGCGCCGCGGCGAGCCTGCGCGTGCCGCTCAAGATTCTGCGCGACACGCGTGCGCATGGTCGCGCGCGCTACGAGGCAACGTACATCCTCATCCGCCCCGACCAATTTGTCGCCTGGGCAGGCGGCGACAGCCGTCCAGACGCCGCGGTCATCCTGGGCAGGGGGATCGGCGCCGGGTGAGGCAGCGGGCTGCTTGTAACGGCCCGCTGCATTACGATCAGGGCCGCGCCTCAATCACCATATTGAAGGGTGTCTCGGCCGACCGGCGCACGCGCGAGAAGCCGCCCTTGCGCACCACTTCGGCGAGCTTCTTCTCGCCGGCCTGCGCGCCGAGCGCCGCTCCGACCTCCTGGTTCAGCGAGGCCGGCACGCACACGCTGGTGGAGAAGGCATAGAAGATGCGGCCGACCGGGTTGAGGTTGTCGGCCAGGCTGTCGCCGGCTCTGGGCTCGACCAGCATCAGCGTGCCGTCGTGCTGCAGCGCCTCGCGCGCGTGCGTCGCCGCGCCAACGGGATCGCCCATGTCATGCAGCGCATCGAACATGGTGACAAGGTCGAAGCCAACGTGGGCATAGTCCTGGGCGCGCGCCGTCTCGAAGCGCACGTTGCCGAGGCCCTTGGCATGCTCCCGTGCCTTGGCGATCGACGCGTCGTGGAAGTCGATGCCGATGAACTGCGAGTTGGGGAACGCCTTGGCCATGATCAACGTCGAGGCGCCGTGCCCGCAGCCGACGTCCGCCACCTTGGCGCCGCGCTCGAGCTTGGCCACCACGCCGTCGAGGGACGGCAGCCACTCGCCCAGCAGGTAGGCCTTGTAGCCCGGCCGAAAGAACCGCTCGACCCCGCAGAACAGGCAGTTGCAGCGCTCGCCCCAGCCCACGCCCGCGCCGGACTTGAAGGCCTTGGTGAGCTGCGGCTCGTCGGCGAACACGGCGGCCAGCGAATAGAAGCCGCCGGTCATGTTGACGACACTGTCCTCGTGCGCGAATACGGCGGCTTGCTCGGGCGACAGCGTGAACGTGCCAACCGCCGCATCGTAGGTGACAAACCCGGATGCCGCCTGCGCGGCCAGCCACTCGCGCACGTACCGCTCTCTGGTGCCGGTCTTGGCGGCCAGCGCGGCCGGGGTCAGGGCCTCGCCGGCCAGCGCGCGGAACAGCCCGAGCTTGTCGCCGATCAGCACGAGCGCCGCGTTGGCAGCGGCGCCCATCTCGTTCACCATAGTCCCGAGTAAGGAGTTGAGCTTGGTCGTATCCAATTGCTCGTCCATTGCCATGATCCTCGCAATATGTTGGCCAGCACCGAATGGGCGGGCTTGTTGCGCGAGGACTTAGGTCTAGCGCGGCGTACAGGTGAGAGGCAGAATGGCCGGCATAGAGCCATTTGAGCCACGCCAAAGTCTCTCCAATGCCCTCCAGGCCGATCCGCGTCAGCCTTGCCGTATTTCGTGAGTGCGACCCCTCGATCATCTACGGTGTGTACGACACGCTATGGGCGGCCGGCTGGTTCGGCCAGCCGGGCAAGGTCCAGGATCAGCGTCTATTCGAGCCGCGCATCGTGGCGGCGGATCCCGGACCAATCGAGCTCATCACCGGCGTCAGCATCGTCCCGCAGGACACCATCGACGATGTGGAGCATTCCGACGTCGTATTTGTACCGAATGTCCTGGCGGAGACGGCGCAGAGCATGGCGATCCTCGACCGGCGCATGCTCGACTGGATCAAGCGCCAGTATGCTCAGGGCGCGCAGCTCTACGCGGCCTGCGGCGGCTCGCTGGTGCTGGCCGAGGCCGGCCTGCTCGATGGCTGTGCCGCCACCACGCACTGGAGCTACGTGCCGCTGTTTCGCCGTCTCTACCCCAACGTCACGCTATTTGAGGAACGCATCCTGGTGCAGAGCGGCCCCGGCCACAACATGGTTTGCTCGGGCGGGGCCTCGTCCTGGCAGGATCTGGCGCTGCTGATGATTGCGCGGCATGCCGGCACGGAGGAGGCCATTCGCATCTCCAAGCTTTTTCTCTACCAGTGGCACCGCGACGGCCAGCTGCCCTACGCTGCGATGATCACCAACGTCGACCACGGCGACACCGGCATCTTGCAGTGCCAGACTTGGCTCGCCCAGAACTACGAGCGCCCGGACGTGGTGGCCGAGATGGCGCGCCGATCGGGCTTGCCGAAGCGCACCTTTAATCGGCGCTTCCGGGCGGCTACCGGCTACTCGCCGCTCGCCTATGTGCAGTCCCTGCGCATCGAGGAGGCCAAGCAGTTGCTGGAGACGGGCAGCGCGACTGTGGATGCGATCGCGCGCGAGGTTGGATACGAGGACATGGCCTCCTTCCGCCGCCTGTTCCGCCGGCTCGCCGGAATGACGCCCGGCGACTACCGGCGCAAGTTCCGCGTGCCAGGCTTCGTATCGCGCAAATTGGCCGAACCGGCCGCCAAACGGCAAGGCGATGCGAAGACGAAGACCGCGCGCGTGGTGTCGTAGCAGCGCGCGCCTTAATCACCTAGGTAGTGCAGCACCACCTCGCGGCTATGCGGGCGGTCGCGATGCTCGATCAGGTAGAGCGCCTGCCAGGTGCCGAGCAGCATGCGGCTGGCGCTGACCGGCACCGACAAGCTGGTCGAGGTCAGCATCGAGGCAATGTGCGCCGGCATGTCGTCTGGACCCTCCGTAGCATGGGCGTAGCCGGCATGGCGCGGGGCGAAACCCTGCAGCGCATCGAGCAGGTCACGCAGTACATCCGGATCGGCGTTCTCCTGGATGGTGAGCGAGGCCGAGGTGTGGCGGATGAACAGCGTGATGAGCCCCTCGGTGGCCGAGATCGAGCCGAGCCAGCCGGCAACGGCGCGCGTGATGTCGGTGAAGCCGCGGCCGCGCGTCTCGATGGTCAGCTGATGTAGTGCCTGGCGCATCGTTTGGCCCTTGGCGTGGTTGTGCGCCGGCTAGCGCGATGGGGAATTTCGCCCACAGGGCACTAGCCGGGCTTGGTCCATCCGCGCAGCGCATAGTACTTGTCCCTCGGTTCGCCGGTCCATCCGTTGATGCCCTTGCTCGGAAGCCAGACGGCGTGAATGTACACCACCGCCAGCGACATCAGCCCCAGGAACCCGAACGCCCACTGCCGTCCGAGGAACGCGGACAGGCCGGTCACCAGGGCGATGAACAGCACGAGCTTGAGCGCCTTGCGCCAGCGTGGCGTGCGTTCCTCGAAATGCCCGAACACGATGTGGCCGAAGGCGAACATGGTGCTCACCACCGCTACCTCGAACCAGAGCGTGTCCACCTGCGCCTCCTGATCGGTCCCTATCGGGGTTCGCTTGGCGGGCTGCCGCCTACAGGCTGCGACGGTCGCCGTCGCTCTCCAACTCGCGCATCTTGTCCCTGAATTTGCGCATTAGGCGCTGCATATAGCCAAGGGCGCGGTCGACCTCTTCCTCGGAAGGCAGCTGCAACCTTGGTCCCTTCTCGGCGCGGCGGTCCCTGCCTTCGCCATCCGGCTGCGCCAGCATGTCCTCCAAGCGTCGCACCGTGCTGCTCAGTTCGCGGTTCTCGGCACGCAGCCGATCCAGGTCGCTTTCCAGGGCACGGCGGTCGTCGGCCACCGCCTCGCACGCCCATTTGCCGCTGGTGCGCTGGCACATGGAGACGGCGCCGGTTTGGGTATCCATGCGCAGGAAGCCGCCCTCGACGGGGGTCATGACAAACCTGCCGCCGCGTTCCTCCGCCTCGGGTGCGGCGCCAACCAGCATCGCAAACGCCACGACTGAGACCAGCAACACCGGTGCGCGATGAAGGGACATGAGCCTTCCTCCCAAATCACGGGGCCGTCTCGGCCGCCGTGCGACCGACTTGGATGCCGGAAACTTTGCCTTGCGGCCTCGCTTCCACTTAACCGAAACTTTACGGCGGATTGCGACTTTGGACCACGAGCTTTCGAGCTGGTGCCCGCGTTCCAAGCCAAATTCTGCGCGCTTTTGCCGGCCCGATCGAAGCCGATCCCGCTCCGCTTCGATCATCCCTGGTGGGACGCCGGACGTAACCGCGTCCCCGCACACCCTGGCCCAGAGGGACTGAGATGGCGTCTTCCAAGTCCAAACGTCGGCGCACCGCCACGCTGCGGTCGAGCGAGGATCCCTGGGACCGCCAGACCGCCGAGGCGCTGACGCGGGCCTATGAGGAAAGCGAGGCCGAGTGGCGCGAAAGCCGCTCGGCGCGGCGGCCTCCCAATGATCGGGGTCGGGCAGCCGCGGCCGGTCCCGGCGGCAGAGGGAGCGGCGCCTGGATTGAAAGCCGGCTCGCCGACATTGCCGAGCGTCTCCAGCGGTCCATTGCCGGCATCGACCCCGACAAGTCCGTCGGCGCCCTTGGCATCCGCATGGAGGAGCTGGAACGTCGCCTGGCGGTTGCTTTCGAAGACGTGGCCCGGCGCCTGGAGGGCCACCACCTCGAGAAGATCGAGGCCCAGATCAGCGGTCTCAATGCCCATCTGGAGCAAACGCGCGGGCAGCTTGAGCGCATTGATGCCATCGACCAGCGTTTACGGGAGCTGGCCGAGCGCTTCGATGAGCATCGGCGCATGCCCGAGGCGTCCCGTCTCAGCGATCAGGCCATCGAAGTTCTCATTCAGTCGGCCGCGGACCGCGCGGCGGACCGGGTGGTGGAACGCTTGCCGCCGCCAGCGCCGAGCATCGACCCTCAGCGCCTCGATGCGCTCGAGACAATGATGCGCGACCAGCTTGCCGAGCGGCGGCAGACGGAGGAGATGACGACCAGCGTGCTGCGCACCATCGAGGATACGTTGGGCAGCATCCTCGACCGCGTCGACCGGCTGGATCCCGGCTTTGTCTCCCCGGCAGGCCGTGCGGTCGGCGAGGGCTATCAGGCCACCTCCCCGCTGGATCCGCTGCTCGAGGCCTATGCCCAGGGCGCGCGCGCCCTCGGACAGCAGCCGGCCTCCCTGCTCGATGCCGCCGACTATGCAACCGGGGGGCAAGACACCGCAGTGCCGGGGCCCGATCCATCGGTGGGTTCCAACTGGGAGGAGGATGTTGTTGCCGACCCGCGGGCGGGCGAGCGGCGCGCACCATCCGCTCTAGGCAAAACGCAGGCTGCCGACGTCGCCACGGATGATCAGGCGGCACCGCCCTCCTCCACCGCTCGCGGCAAGAGCAAGCCGTCGACGCCGTCGGGCCGGGTGTCTGGTTTGCTTCTGGCGCTGGCAATGACCGGTCTGGTTGGTGTCGGGTATCTGGCCGGCGATCACTTCCTCGCCCCGTCCAACTTGGTCGTGACGCAGGATCGCACAAAGCCCCAGACGGCTCCCGAGACCACCCCGGCCATTGCGCGTTCCCTGCCGGCCGTGGCTTCGCAGAAGGAACTCGTTGCCGCGGCGCTCGATAGCCTCGTCGCTTACGACGGGGCCAAGCCGTCGGACACGCCCGGCACGCTGCCCGAGGGACTGAGCACGACGAACCTGGGTCAGGCAGCCGAAAGCGGTAACGCAGCCGCCCAGTTCGAGGTGGCCTCGCGTTTCGCCGACGGCCGCGAGCTCGCCCAGAGCCACGCGCAGGCATTCGCGTGGTACCAGCGCGCGGCCATGCGCGGCTTTGCGCCCGCCCAGTTCCGTCTCGCGACCCTACTTGAGCGTGGTGCGGGCGCGGACGTCGACCTGGAGCGGGCTAAGGTGTGGTACCGTCGGGCTGCCGACCAGGGCCATGTCAACGCCATGCACAACCTGGCCGTACTGACCGCGCGTCGCGACGGCGACAGCCCTGACTATGCGACGGCAGCCGGATGGTTCCGCGAGGCGGCCGAGCGCGGGTTTGCCGACAGCCAATACAATCTCGCCCTGCTCTGTGAGCTGGGCCTCGGCACGCCAAAGAGCCTGCCCGAGGCCTACAAATGGCTGACGCTGGCGGCGCGCGGCGGCGACAAGGAGGCGGCCGTCCGCCAGCAGCAGATCAAGCCTCGCCTGGCCCCCGCCGAGCTGGCGGCAGCCGAGCAGCAAATCGCGGACTGGCGACCGCGTACGGCCCCCGTCGCCCCCGGCCATGATCAACCAAACCTGCAGGTCGGTGGCTAGTGTCCTGATCGCGAAATTCGTCGCCGCGTCCGGCCGATGTTAAACGAATTTCCCGATTTGACGGGCACGCGTTGAATTTGTGTGCCAGTGCGATTGCGATCGAGAAGTCCGCCTCTCGGCCTTGCTGCAGAGGTGGTAGCCGACCTCTGGGTCATCGCACGAGCCGGCAGAGGTGTACTCGACACCATGCTGCCGGACGGATGCGAGATTGGCGCACCCGTCGTTTCTTGTCTGTTTTGACTACCGCGACCCTTGCAATTGACGGGAACATAGTGTCCCTATCCCGCGAACGAGAGTTTGCGGCCGCTGATACGCGCCTCCGCAAGCGGGCGGGTTTCTCCAGATCAAGGTGGCCATCGCTGACCGGCCTCCAGGCCCTGGAGTACGCCTCCGGTCGGGCGCTGGCGTGCGTGGCACCGCGCAAGTGCAGTTCGGCCGCAAGATCCGTTCAGCGTGGTGATTGCATGCAATTCTACCTGCCGGTCGCCGAGATGTCGGCGAACATCTTCATTTTCATCGCCATGGGGGGAGCGGTCGGCTTTCTTTCTGGACTGTTCGGCGTGGGCGGTGGCTTCCTGATGACCCCGCTGCTGATTTTCTCGGGCATCCCTCCGGCCGTGGCGGTTGGCACGGAAGCCGCCCAGATCGTTGCATCCTCGGTGTCGGGTGCATTGGCTCAATGGCGCCGACGCAACATCGACATCACCATGGGGCTGGTTCTGCTGGCAGGCGGCATCGTCGGCTCGTTCTTCGGCGTCGAGCTGGTTGGCGTGCTGCGCCGGCTCGGCCAGTTCGAATTCTTTGTCTCTGCCTGCTATGTCACGTTTCTTGGCGTGATCGGCACGCTGATGATGATCGAGAGCGTCAACACCATTCGCAAGATACGCGGCGGCATGGTCGTTGGGATGCGGCGGTCGGGCCAGCACAACTGGATCCATGGGCTGCCACTGAAGATGCGCTTTCAGCGCTCCAAGCTGTATATCAGCGCCATCCCACCCTTCCTGCTCGGTCTGTTCGTCGGCCTGCTGGCGGCCATCATGGGCGTCGGCGGCGGTTTCATCATGGTGCCCGCCATGATTTACCTGCTGCGTGTGCCGACCAACGTGGTGGTGGGTACGTCCCTGTTCCAGATCGTATTTTTGACAGCAGTCACCACCATACTGCAGGCCCGGCTCAACTATACGGTGGATGTGGTGCTGGCAGTGCTGTTGATGATGGGGGGCGTGATCGGCGCGCAGTTCGGCGTGGCGGCGGGCGAGCGTCTGAAAGGCGAGCAGCTCCGCTTCCTGCTCGCTGGGCTGGTTCTGCTGGTCGGACTGCGCTTTGCCTGGCAGTTGATCGCTGAGCCGCGCGACCTCTATTCCCTCAGCCCGGGAGGTGCCTGATGCGCACCGGTCTCGTTCGTGCCGCGGTTCTCGGTGTGACGGTCGTGCTGGCCGCGACATTCCTGCTATTGGCGGCCGGCGAGGGGGCAAGCCAGGGCCAGCCGCCACAGCGCAAGAAGGCGCCGGCTCCCGTTGCCAAGGAAGCCACGCAGGGCACCCCCCAAGAGGTCAAGCGCGAGCAGCAGCCGGGTGCGCGCGAGTCCGTGCAGGCCGACGTATCGGCGCGCACCGTGTCGGTGACATCGAGCTTCAACGGCACGGAGATCGTCATCTTCGGCGCGGTCGACAACAGCCAACAGCCGAGCGCCGAGTCCGGCTACTACGATGTCGTCATCGTGGTCGAGGGCGTGCCGGGCCGAGTGGTGGCGCGGCGCAAGAACAACGTCGCAGGGCTATGGCTCAACACCTCGTCAGCCACCTTCGACGCGGTGCCGAGCTACTATGCGGTTGCCTCCACGCGCCCACTCGACGAGATCGCCTCGGAGGAGTTCCGCGCCTCGCATGGCATCGGCTTCCAGCACCTGCGCCTAACGCCTGCGTTCGGCCAGGCCCAGGCGCTGTCGACCGAGGATCTCAAGGAGTTCCGCTCGGCTGTCATCCGCCTCAAGCAGAAGGAGGGTCTGTATGTGCAGGACCCCTATAGCGTCGCCTTCATTGGCCGCAGCCTGTTCCGCTCGGCTATCGAGCTGCCGGCCAACGTGACGGTCGGCCCATTCACCACGCGCGTGTTCTTGTTCCGCGAGGAGAAGCTGCTCAGCCAGTACTCCGTGCGCCTGACACTGGAGCGCGAGGGCCTCGAGCGGTATCTGCACTCCTTCGCATTCGGCTATCCGACCCTGTACGGGTTCATGACCGTGGCTATCGCCGTTGCGGCAGGCTTGCTGGCCTCCACCGTGTTCCGCAAACCTGCCCACTAGTTGGGCGCAGACGGTAACCCGGCGTCAATCGATCGCGTCCAAGATCGTCGCGCTGCGCGGCAGCTGCAGCCGCCGACCCGGCCAATGAGAAGCTTCGAACGGAGACGATAGGTGCCCCGCATCCTGGTAGTCGACGATGCAGAGGCCGTTCGCACCCTGATCGAGCTGATCCTCAGGCGCGACGGCCACCACGTAGAGGTCGCCGAGGACGGCCAGGCCGGCGTCGATGCCGTGGCTGACACCGCTTTCGACCTGGCTTTCGTCGACCTGCTGATGCCGGGCAAGGATGGCATGCGGACCATCGCCGAGATGCGCAGGATCGCTCCCTTGCTACCCGTCGTTGCCATGTCGAGCGTGAGCCCCGCGCACGAGCCGGACCAAGCGGCGGCCACTGCGTGCAGGCCCATCACCGCATCGGCCATCTATTGGCTGCACAAGCCGTTCAAGCCCGACCGTGTGCGCCAGCTGGTACTGGCCGCGCTGGGTATCGACGACCCTGGCCAACAGGCCGTTGTTTCCTGACGTGCTCGCGCGCAATAGTCTGTGCGGGCAGCCACATTGTGGGCTGCCGGCGCGGTTAGTTTCGGTGTGTGCACATTCGGGGGAAATCGATGCTCAACCCAGCTCGCTCGGGGCTGCGCCGGCTGCGGGTGGCGGCGGCGTTGCTTGCGCCATGTGTGGTCTTGCTTTTCCTCTCCGCGGCAGCTGTTGCCGAGGATCCCGGAAGGACGTCGCCGGTGTGCTGGTCGGCGGATATGCTCACCTCCAAGCCCGATGACCATAGAATTCACGCGGCCGGCCGCAGCGCGCTGCGGGCAGCTCCCAAGCGCACACCAGTCGCAGGCCAACCCCTCGATCCGACGCTCCGCCTCGCCATCCGTCGTGTCGATCTGCCGCCCGGCCTGAAGCTCGTTGCCCTGACCTTCGACCTGTGCGAGCAGCCGCATGAAATTGCCGGCTACCAGGGGGCCATCGTCGACTATCTGCGCGCGGAACGCGTCAAGGCCACGTTCTTTGCAGGCGGCAAGTGGATGCTGACGCATCGCGACCGCACGCAACAATTGATGTCCGATCCGCTGTTCGAGATCGGCAATCACTCGTGGGAGCATCGCAATCTGCGCCTGCTGCGCGGTCCTGCACTCGTGAGCGAGATCGAAAACACGCAGGTTTCCTACGAACAGGTGAGGGAGGAGCTTGGCGCCCGGCAATGTCTGGGCTTTGATGGTCGCCGGCCCGCCGTGCAAAGTTCTCCAGCGCGCCTGTCCCTATTCAGATTTCCGTTTGGAGCATGCGATGACCCCTCGCTCGAAGCGGTCGGCCAGATGGGCTTGAAGGCCATCCAGTGGGATGTGTCATCCGGCGACCCGTGGGCAGGTCAGACCGCGGAGCGCATGACCAGGGGTGTGCTGGGCGGTGTCAAGCCGGGATCGATCGTTCTTTTTCACGCCAACGGTCGTGGCTGGCACACGGCCGAAGCCGTTCGCGCGATCATCCCCGCGTTGAAGGCCAAAGGTTATCGCTTCGTGACGGTTACGGAGCTTCTGGCAAGCGGCAACCCCATCTACAGCCGCACCTGCTACGACAGCCGTCCTGGCGACACCAATCGCTACGATCAGGTCGCGCAACGCCTGAACGGGCAGGCCGTGCGCCAGAAAGCGAAGGCCGACAGCGGCGGCTTCCGCACCGAAGTTCATAAGCAACCGTAAAGGCGGCGGGCCGGAGCGGCTGCTCCGGACCCGCCTGCAGCTCAGGTGATGTGGGCGCCGCGCGTTTCGACGTAGACGGCATAGAGGGACTGGCTGGCCGTCATGAACAGCCGATTGCGCTTGGTGCCGCCGAAGCAGACGTTGGAACAGATCTCGGGCAGCCGGATCTGGCCGATGCGAGCACCGTCGGGTGAGAAAATGTGTACCCCGTCGTAGCCGTCGCCGACCCAACCCATGCCGGCCCAGACGTTGCCGTCCTCATCGCAGCGAATGCCATCCGCGAAGCCCGTCTTGCCGTCGAGCTCCATGCTGGCGAACGTTTTAGGATTCTTGAGCGTTGCGCCGTCGACGTCGTACACCCAGATGACGCTTTTCGCGGCCGGGTAGTGCGACACGCCCGTGTCGGCCACGAACAGGCGGCGATAGTCGTGCGAGAAGCACAAACCGTTCGGCTTGAACGGCTGGTCGGCAACCTTGGTGACGGCGCCGCTCTGCCCGTCGATACGGTAGATCGCCTCCTTCTGCAGAGGGCTGACGTTGCTCGCGCTTTGCGGCAGGCGATTGCCTTCGTACTCCATCAGCGACCCGTAGCCCGGGTCCGTAAACCAGATCGAGCCGTCATTCGGATGTACAACCGCATCGTTGGGTGCGTTGAACTCCTTGCCGTCGAACTTTTCGGCCAGCACCGTGATCCTACCGTTGTACTCGTAGCGCACGACCTTGCGCGTGCCGTGCTGGCACGAGATCTGCCGGCCCTGATAGTCGAAGGTATTGCCGTTGGTGTTGCCAGACGGAAAGCGGAAGCGGCGGCCGACATGGCCGTCTTCCTCGTTCCAGCGCAGGATCTCGTCGTTGGGGATGTCGCTCCACAGCAGATAACGGCTGGCCCCATTCCAGGCAGGACCTTCGGCCCACATGGTTCCGGTGTGGAGCCGCTGGATCGGCGTGTTGCCAAGCTTGTACTTGAAGCGCTTGTCGAGCACGACGACGTCGGGCTCGGGATAGCGTTGCGGTGGCGCATCGGGCCCGAAGTTGCGTGCAAATGCCGTCTGCGACATTCCGGTTGCTGCCGCGAGACCGGCGGCAATTGCCAGGAATCCGCGGCGGTTAACGGCAATTTTTTCTGTCTCGACAGGCGACCGTCTTTGCGCAAGGTCGATGAACTGATGCTGCTGCACACGCTGCATATCCTACCTCCTCCTGGTGGCTCCGCTGCTTGATTTTGCCGGAGCCATTGGCGTGGACGAGCCATACCTCGTCCGTGTACCCGCACACGGATTGCGCCTGTTCATTGTGTCGGAATGCAGGGCAACGACGCGGTTATCCAACGCATGTGCGGTGCACACGCCAAATGGTGCGCCGTGTGCTGCCGAAGCGCTCGCTCGCAGACAAGGAGCCTGCGACGGGTCCCGGCTCAGTCCTGGCTGAGCAGCCGGGTAGCGACGGGGAACAGGCCAGCCTGACCCAGCATCCACACGGCCATGCCGCCGTCGCCGAATAGCGGATGGAACGCCTCGTCCAGCACATTGAGGCCACCGGCGAAGGCGCCGAACGCCGGCATGACAAGGCGACGGCCGTTGGCCACAAAGCACGGTCGGCGAATGATGTAGCCGTGCATGGAGATGCGCGCCGCTGGGTGCATGTGTCCGGCGATCTCGTGCGTGACGCAGCCGGGTGCCGGCTGGTGCCGC
>Ga0209382_10007511_pt1 | contig 13850 bp, 11 predicted proteins | sample SoiMetdeltSBSDD5_FD_187599 | JGI IMG/M metagenome (GOLD analysis project Ga0209382, IMG submission 187599) | Bulk soil microbial communities from a Populus tree surrounding site in Tennessee, USA - Soil MetaG P. deltoides SBSDD5 (SPAdes) (version 2) | ecosystem: Environmental > Terrestrial >... | reverse complement strand
CATCGCCCAGGTCGCCGAGCAGGCGATCGCTCTCCTCGCGTTCCTGGAGCGCCACCAGGCGCAGGGCATGGTGGCGGTCCCACGCCATGAGCTTCGCGGCGGTCCACTTGCACAGGCCGCAATCGGCGTCGTAGAAGACGACATGGTCGGGCGTCACGCACGCTTTGTATCGTTCCGCCCCTTTGGGGGATAACACTTCCGACCCGTGAGCCACCCGACCGTCATCGAGCCAGGCATCGCCGCCGCGGAACCGCACTCCGCGTTCCCCGGCACCAAGCCGCGAATGCTCCTGATCGTGAACCCGTTCGCGACCACCGTGTCGGGGCGGCTGAAGAACCTGGTCGTCTATGCCCTCCGCGGCCGCTTCGACATCGAGGCAGTCGAGACGCAGCGCCCGAATCACGCCACCGAGCTCACCCGGCAGGCGATCGGCGAGGGGTTCGACCTCGTCGTCTCGTTCGGTGGCGACGGCACGCTCAACGAGGCCGCGAACGGCCTGGCCGGCTCCTCCCTCCCGCTCTCCATCCTGCCCGGCGGGTCGACCAACGTGGTCTGCCGGATGCTCGGCATCCCGACCGACGTAGTGGACGCAACCGAGCACCTGCTCCAGCTCGCGGACGACCTCACCCCGCGGCCGATCGACACGGGCCGCGTCAACGGGCGGCACTTCCTCTTCTCCAGCGGGGTCGGCATCGACGCGGACGTGACGCGGTGGGTCGACGACCATCCGCGGCTGAAGGCGCGGGGCGGCGATGCGACGTTCACGTACGCGGCGCTGCGCAGCTACTTCCGCGACTATCGCGGCAAGCCGCCGATGCTCGAGGTCCAGGTCGGGGACCAGCGGGTCCCGGGAGTCAGCGCGATCGTGCAGAACTCCGATCCCTACACCTACTTCCGCAAGACCCCGTTGCGCGTGTGCGAGGACATCGCCATGAACGACGGCACGATCTCGCTGACCAGCATGCAGCGGGCCTCCCTGATGCTCGACGCCCCCGGGATCCTCTACCGCCTGTTCTCGCGTAACGGCCGGCTGGCGCAGCACCGCCAGGCGGCGAGCTTCCCGCGCATCCAGCACGCCACGGTGCGCTCGCTGGACGGCCGCGGGCTGCCGCTCGAGGTCGACGGCGACTACATCGGGCACACGCCCGAGGCCGTCTACGAGGCGGCGCCGGACTCCCTGCTCGTGATCGCCTAGGGACCTAGCCCGGCGTCACGCGGTAGGCGTCGAACACCGAGTCGACGTTTCGCAGGCGGGTGACGCAGTTCTTCAGCGCGACCGTGTCCGGCACCTCGACCACGAACCGGTTCTTGACCATCGGGTGGTCGACGGTGCAGCGCGCCTCGAGGATGTTGATGCCGGCCTCGGCGAAGGTGCGCGAAAGGTCCTCCAGCATGCGGGTGCGGTCCCAGCCGTCCACCTGCAGCTCGACGCGGAAGCCGGTCTCGTTCTCGCCGTCCCACGACACGTCGGTGAACCGCTCCTTCTGCTTCATGAGGGCGACGACGTTCTTGCAGTCCTCGCGGTGGATCGTGATGCCGCGGCCCAGGGAGATGTAGCCCACGATCTCGTCACCGGGCACCGGCCGGCAGCACTTGGCCAGGCGCACCATCACGTCGTCGATCCCTTCCACGCGGATCCCGTACCGGGAAGCCGTGCCCTCCGGCCGGGCGCGCTCCTCGCGCCCGCGCACGAGGCCTTCCCCGGGCTGCTCCTCGACGGCGGCCTCGCCCTGCTTCAAGCGCTGCATGACCTTGTTGACAACGACGCGCGTGGACACCTTCGCCTGGCCGACCGCGATGTAGAAGTCGTCGGCCTTGCGGAAGCCCATCTCGCGGATCACGTCGGCGAGCAGCGGCGAGCCCGTGATCTTCTGGGCCGGCAGGCCCTGCTTGCGGAGCGTCTCCTGGAGCAGGTCACGGCCGCGGTGCTCGGCGTCCTCGCGCTTCTCCTTGGTGAACCAGGCGCGGATCTTGTTCCGCGCGCGGGTGGTGCGCACCAGTGAGAGCCAGTCCCGCGAGGGGCCGCGCTCGGACTTCGAGGTCAGGATCTCGACGATGTCGCCGGACTGCAGCCGGTAGTGGAGCGGAGTGATCTTGCCGTTCACCTTGGCGCCGACGCAGCGGTGGCCGACGTCGGTGTGCACGGCGTAAGCGAAATCGAGCGGCGTCGAGCCGGCGGCCAGCGACTTCACCTCGCCCTTCGGCGTGAACACGAAGACCTCGTCCTCGAACAGGTCGATCTTGAGGGTCTCCATGAACTCCTTGGGGTCCTGGAGCTCCTGCTGCCAGTCGAGCAGGTGGCGCAGCCAGGCCGGCTTGGCGGCGACGCCCCCGTCCTCTTCCTGTGCGGCCTCGTCCCCGTTCGAGAGCGCGGCGGCGCGCTCCGCGTCGCGCCGGGCCATCCCGATGTCCTTGTAGATCCAGTGCGCGGCCACGCCGAACTCGGCCGTGTAGTGCATCTTCCGCGTGCGGATCTGGATCTCGAGCGGCCGGCCCTCGGGCCCGATCACCGTCGTGTGCAATGCCTGATAGAGGTTGAACTTGGGCATCGCCACGTAGTCCTTGAAGCGGCCCGGCAGCGGCTTCCACAGGGAGTGGATGATCCCGATCGCGCCGTAGCAGTCCTTCACCGAGTCGACGATCACGCGCATCGCGGTGAGGTCGTAGATCTCGTTGAACTCGCGGCCCTTCTTGGTCATCTTCGAATAGATCGAGTAGAAGTGCTTGGCGCGGCCCGAGACCTCGGCCGTGATGCCGACGGCTTCGAGCTCCTGGGTGAGGTAGCGGCCTGCGCGCTCGACGTAGCCTTCGCGCTCCTCGCGCTGCTGGTTGACCAGCGACTTGATCTCGCTGTACTTGCGCGGGTGCAGCGCCGAGAACGCGAGGTCCTCCAGCTCCCACTTGATCGAGTGGATCCCGAGGCGGTGGGCGAGCGGAGCGAAGATGTCCAAGGTCTCCTTCGCCTTGTCGATCTGCTTCTGCTTCGCCAGCGCATCCAGCGTGCGCATGTTGTGCAGGCGATCGGCCAGCTTGATCAGGATCACCCTGATGTCGGTGGCCATCGCGACCATCATCTTGCGGTAGTTCTCCGCCTGCTGCTCGTCGCGGCTCTGGAAGGTGATGCCGGTGAGCTTCGTGACCCCGTCGACCAGCTGTGCGATGTCGTCGCCGAAGTGCTCGCGCACGTCGTCGAGCGAGGCGGAGGTGTCCTCGACGGTGTCGTGCAGCAGGGCCGCGCAGATCGTCTCGGTGTCGAGGCGCATGCCGGCGCAGATCTTCGCCACGCCTACCGGGTGGGTGATGAACGGCGCGCCCGACTTGCGCCGCTGGTCCGCGTGCCGCTCACAGGAGAAGGCGAAGGCCTTGCCGACCCGCTCCAGGTCGACGGGCCGGATCGCGTCGTCGGAGTGCTCCGAGATGACGGCGAACAGGTCGGCGAGCAGCTCCTGCTCGTGCGGGAGGAGGTCGAGCTCGAGACTGGTGGCTGCCGTCGCCACCGACGGGCGCTCGCGCACTCCGACCCTGATGTGGGCGTCGGGCGGAAGCTCGCTCGGGGCGCCCCCTGCGTCGAGGATGGGCTCACCCGAGCGCGTGTCGTCGTCGGCGCCGTCTAGGCGGCCCTCGCGCTCGGTGCTCTCGGTGTCAGGCTGCTCAGATATCGGAGTCCCTCTTCACCTGCGGCGGAGCAGGCCCGGAACGTCTCTGAGCGCTCCAGCTCGACCCGCTTCCCAGTGGTAATCGTGCAACTAACGGTACCGCTTGAGCCCTGGAAAATCGCGAGGTCGAGCTCGGCCAGGACCCGCATGCAACGGCCCGCCAGGACGGCTGGGCGCGGATGGCGCCCGGCGCCCTCCAGCGCGGTGCGCGGAATCGCGCGCCCGGGCGGGTCGAGCGCCCCCAGGGCCTTGTAGACCTCGGTCAGGTGCGGGCGCAGGCCGTGCTGGTGCTCGACGACCGCGCGGGTGAAGTCGATCTCGGCGGCGCCCCAGCCCAGGTGCAGGAATCCAGGGCCGCTGCGCTCGAGCAAGGAGCGGGCCGCCGGCGACGGGGGCGGGTCGAGCGCGAACACGTGCGTGAAGCGGCCCGCCAGCGATGGGTTGGCGGCCAGCGCGGCGTGTTCGGTGAGCACCAGGTCGGACTGCGTGCCGCCCGGCGCACAGTGCGCGGGCACCCTCGTCCACGGCGAGCGCGCGAAACGTGACGCATCGAGATCGCGGGTCAAGACGGCAGCCCGCCGCGATACGTCGGCGCACACGACGAGCAGGGACTCGCCTGTCGTCATGAGGTCGCCCAGCACACCGAGCGCGCCCCGGTCGCGCTGATCGGCGATCGTGCGCGGTTCAGGCCGCGCGGTCGGAAGTGCCACGACCGGCTCGGTTTCGTAAGCAGTCCACACCGCGTCCCACCAAGCGGCTTCGTCGGCGTGGTCGGCGGCGCATTCCTCGCTTTCTTCGACCGGGTGCAGCGAGCGCACCACCAGGCGCGGCTCGACGGAGCCCTGCCACTCGTTGGCCTCGAGGCGCGCGGCAAGGTCGTGGCGGGCCTCCCCGTCGCCGAGCGTGCTGCTGCCGGGCGCGATGCCGAAGCCGACGGCCCGTGAGCGCAGGCCGCCGGAGGTGACGTTGAAGCGCACGTGCTTCCCGCCGCCCATCGGGCGCACGTCGGAGACCTTGGCCGCCGGGACGAGCACGTTGATCGCGGGGTTGCCGATGCCGAAGGGGCGCAGCGACTGCAGCTCCTCCGCGAGGTCGAGCCCGAGGGCGTCGCCCGGCACGACCGCGTCGACGTGCTCCACCTTCACCAGGTCGGCGGGAGTCAGGACGCTGCGGGCGTGGCCGACCATCGCGGCCCGGAAGCCGTCGAGGCGCTCCGCCTTCACCTGCAGGCCGGCCGCCATGCGGTGGCCGCCGAATCCCTCCAGCCAGTCGGCGCTTGCGGCGAGGCCCGCGTGCAGGTCGTACGGCCTGATGCTGCGGCCCGACCCGCGGCCCTCGCCGGACTCGGACATCGCGACGAGCACGAACGGCCGGTGGTAGCGGTCCACGAGCCGCGACGCGACGATGCCGATCACGCCGGGGTGCCACTCCTCGTGCGCCAGCACGTACAGCGGATCGGCCGCGCCGCCGGATCCGCTCACGCCGTGCTCCGAGAGCAGCCGCTCGGCCTCGAACAGGATCGCGGTCTCGACCGATTGGCGTTCGGTGTTGATGGCATCCAGCTCCCGGGCGATCGCGAGCGCGCGATCGTCGTCGCGCGTCATGACCAGCTCCAGCGCCGCGTCCGCGCGGTACAGGCGGCCGGCCGCGTTGATGCGCGGCGCGAGCGCGAAGCCGAGGGTCTGCTCGGTCACGCTCTGCGGGTCCACCTGCGTGACCCGCAGCAGCGCGCGCAGGCCGGGGCGGGACGTGCCGGCGATCGCGCGCAGGCCCTGCTTCACGAGTGAGCGGTTCTCCCCCACCAGCGGGACGAGGTCGGCGACCGTCGCGAGCGCGACCAGGTCGAGCTGCGCCTCCAGCTCCGCGGGATCGCGTCCGGCGGCGATGAAGATCGCCTGCGCGAACTTGTAGGTGACGCCCGTGGCGCACAGCTCCGCCGGGTAGCCGCAGACCGATGGGTGCACGATGGGACAGGTAGGTAGGGCAGCACCGGGGCGGTGGTGGTCGGTCACGACCATCTCCATGCCGAGCTCGCGGGCCCGCGTGACCTCGTCACATGACGTGATCCCGCAGTCCGTCGTGATCAGCAGGCGTGCGCCGGCGTCGTGCAGCTCCTCGACGCGCGCGGCGGACAGGCCGTAGCCCTCGTCGCGGCTCGGCAGCCGCACGTGCACGCGCGCACCGAGCCCCTCCAAGGCAGAGGCGAGCACCGCCGCGGAGCACACGCCGTCCACGTCGTAGTCGCCGTGGATCGCGATCGGCGTCCCGGCGGAGACGTGGCGCATCACGAGCGCGACCGCGCCGTCGATGCCCTCGAAGAGGTGCGGGTCGTGCTGCTCGCCGCCCTCGAGGAACGTCCGGGCGGAGGCCGCGTCGCCGAATCCGCGGCGGACGAGCACGGCCGCGGTCGTGTGGCTCACGCCGAGCTCGGAGGCAAGGGCGACCGCCCGATCGAACGGGTAGGGCTCAGCGCGCCAGCGGGCCTCCGACTTTCCGGTCACTCGCCGATGCTAGGAACGGGTTCGGACGGATCAGGAGGCGCCAGCCCCCCTCACCTACTGGCAGCTCTCGACCGCCCATATCGCGGTCGAGAGCTGCCAGTTGTTGGTTAGGCGTGCTGCTCGTCGGTCCGGTCGCCCCAGAGCCAGCAGGCGCCGAGGCCGATCAGCGCGCCGGGAATGGCCTGCAACGCCGTCGTGAGGCTGGCGTCGTCGAGCTCGCCTCCGGCCAGCGCCGCGCCAACGACGACCGCGCCCACCGCCGCGCACCCGAAGGCGCCCACGATGCCGCCCTTGAAGCGATCGGGCACGAACACGGCGAAGTGCCAGATGGCGATGCCCATCATCACCCAGACGAAGATGTTCAACGGGCCCTCCCGTGCTTGCGGTTCTTGCGGGACTGGCGGGCCGCGCGCTGCTTCTTGCGCTCGGCGCGCTCGGCTCGCAGCTGGGCGCTGCGGTCCGCCGGTGAGGTGGAGCCGACGGGCGCCGCCGCCTCCTCCTCGAGATCGAGCTCGTGCCCGTCCTCGGCGTGCTCGAGGCCGAGCTCCTCGGCGATCTCGTCGCGCGCCTCAGGCTGGGCGGGGCCGACCGGGGCCGGTGCAGGCTTGCGGCGGCGGCGCGGCGCCTTGGCCGGGCGCTCGGCGGGCTCGCCCTCCGCCTCGTCCGTTCCCCTGGCTGTCGGATATGCGGGCACGTACCCCAGCTCGTCGACGATCCGGCGCCGCCGCTGGCGATAGGTGGGCTCGCGTTCCTTCCATTCCATCAGCACGGGCCCGGCGATGAAGATCGAGGAATACGTACCCGACGCGATGCCGACCAGCAGCGCGAAGGCGAAGTCCTTCAGCGTGTCGCCGCCGAACAGCAGCAGCGCGGCCACTCCCATCAAGGTGCACATGGAGGTCGCCAGCGACCGCGTCAGCACGTCGCTCATCGAGCGGTTCACGATCTGGGAGAAGGCAGCCCGCGGCATGCGCGGCGCGTTCTCGCGTATTCGGTCGAACACGATCACCACGTCGTAGAGCGAGTAGCCCAGAATCGTCAGGATCGCCGCGACCGTCGACGTCGTCACCTCCCGGCCGGTGAGGGAGTAGACGCCCGCCGTGATCAGCAGGTCGTGGATCAGGGCGATCATCACCGGGATCGCGAACTTCGGCTCGAACCGGAACGCGACGTAGGCCATGATCAGGAACAGCGAGGCGATGATCGCGATCACCGCGCTGCGGGCGACCGTCTCCCCGAAGGTCGGTCCGACCGATTCGCTGGAGAAGCCCTCGCGCTCCACCCCGAACTCCCGGTCGAGCAGCCGCTCGAGCCGCTGCACGCCGCCGGGGCCGAGCTCGGAGGTCGAGATCTGGACCACGTTGTCGCCCACCTCGGGGTTCTCGACGTTCTGGATCTTGGCGCTGTCGATGCCCAGCGGGCGCACGGCGTCGCGCACCTCTTCGACGCCGGCCGGCCGCTCCAGGGCAGCGGTCACCCGCGTGCCGCTCTCGAAGTCGATGCCGAAGTCGAGCTGCTTCGTGGCGAGCCCGAGCGACCCGACGATCAGGATGATCCCCGACATCGCGAAGAAGTACTTCGACTTGCCCATGAAGTCGAAGTTCCACGTCATGTGGCGCTCGCCGGCGCCGAGCATGGCCGGGCTGCGCAGGATCTTCGAGCGGCCCATGGTGCCGAGGATCGCCTGCGTGAACAGGACCGCCGTGAACAGCGAGACGAGCGTCCCGACGCCGAGGGTGAAGGCGAAGCCCTTCACGCCCGCGGTCGCGAGCACGAACAGGATGAACGCCGTGATCAGCGTGACGACGTTCGCGTCGATGATCGTCGCGATGCCGCGCTTGTAACCGGTCGCGATGGCCGACATCGCCGATCTGCCGGCGCGTAACTCCTCCTTGATGCGCTCGAAGATCACGATGTTCGAATCGGCCGCGATCCCGATGGTGAGGATCAGGCCCGCGATGCCCGGCAGGGTGAGCGTGATCGGGATCAGCTTGATCAGGCCGTAGAAGAGACCGGCGTACATGAGCAGCGCGACGCTCGCGATCACGCCCAGCAGGCGGTAGAAGGCGAGCAGGAACAGGATCACCAGCCCGAACCCGACGAGGCCGGCGACGAGGCCCTCGCGCAGGGCCTGCTTGCCGAGGCTCGCGGAGACCTGTGTCTCGCTGATCGGCTTCAGGTTGATCGGCAGCGCGCCGGTCTTCAGCACGTCGGCGAGGTCCTGCGCCTCCTGGAGCTTGAACCCGCCCGAGATCTGGGCCCCGGTGCGGCCGTCGATGCCGTCCGGGTTCTCGCGGTAGTCGATGAACGGCCGCGACACGACCTCGCGATCCAGCACGATGGCGAACGTCTGGAACGAGCTCTCGACGGGCTGCCCCGGGATCTGCTGCGTCTGGCCGCGCTCCGCGAGGCGGCGCGTGACCTCCTGGAAGTTCTCGCGCCCCTTGTCGGTGAACCGGAACGTGACGATCGGCTCGCGCGTGGTGGGATCGAACTCCTGCCGCGGGTCCTTCAGGTCCGTGCCGCGCACCTCGGGGTTGTCGCGCACGACGAAGTACCGCTCGAACGGAGCGTCGTCGGAGAGGTTCTCGGGCCGCTCCGCGCGCAGCACCACGGTCCCCTCGGGGACTTGCAGCACCTCGTACCCCTTGGGCACGCGGCCGTCGTATTCCGACAACAGGTCCTTGCGCGACGCGTCCGGGCCGGCGGCCAGCAGCTTGTTCGGCTTGAAGAGGTAGTACGAGCCGGTGGTCGAGTTGTTCTCGTCGCGGACCGGCTCCTGCTGCGACGCGCGCTTGACCGCCGGGTAGAGGCCTGCGATCGGCGAGCTGGGATTGCCGATCACGCTGCGCTCCCAGTCGTACAGCAGCAGCTGCGCGGTGGTGCCGACCTGCTTCTTCGCGCGCTCCAGGTTCTTGACGCCCGGCAGGCCGACCGAGATCTGGTCGGATCCCAGCCGCTGGATCTCGGGCTCGGCGACGCCCAGGCGGTCGACGCGCTCGCGGATGATGTCGATCGCGCGGTCGATCGCCTCGGGGGTGACCTCGCTCTGCGGGGTCGGCTCGCCCTGGTAGACGAGCTCGACGCCGCCCTTCAGGTCGAGGCCGAGCTTCGTGTCCTTGGTGGCGATCACCACCCCGGACGCGAACAGCAGCGCGACCGTCAGCACGATCACGAACAGGTTGCGCCTGCGTGAGGTCATATCTTGCGCTCGGGAGGTAGCACGCTCTCGATCCCCGCGGTGATTCTAGACCGGCCCTCAGCCGCGCCGGAGCAGCTCACCGCTTGGGCGTCAGCACCAGCAGCAGGCCGCCGTCGTCGTCGTATGCGGGAAACACGTCTGCCGTGGCCTTCGCCGGAAGGTCGCCCTCGGCCTCCACCTGCACGCTCCTTCCCAGCACTCGCACGCCCCATTCCAGGGAGGTGCCGATCGGGTCCTCGTCGTCGTTGAACTTGAGCCCCAGCACGTCCCTCACGGGACGACCGAGGGTCGCCTCGTCCTTGAGCCCCGTCAGCTCGAAGCTCCCGCGCCCGCAGCCGATGATCCGCGCCTCGGCGTCGCAGACGAAGAAAGCCGCGTCCGGCGCCGGGTAGTAGTCGTCCAGCAGCTCGAACATGAACCCGAACCCGCATTTCGAGCAGCCGCGCGGCTTGGAGGAGAACCCGGCCGTGCGGTCCTGGGAGCTGAGACGGTTTCCACAGTTTGGGCAGATGAAGACGGGCATCGCACCTCTATATGAGATCGAACTTCGGCATCCATGCCGCGAATCCTGAGCGCCATCGTCCAGGACGCTTTCTCGGCGTAAATTGTGACCGGCCCGCCTGAACGAGCCGTTAGAAAAGGCTAGCGCCCCGCCGTTCGGTTGCAGGCGGGTACTCGGCGCCGAGATGCTCGTAGGCGGCCGGAGTCGCGACCCGGCCCCGGGGGGTTCGCTTCAGCAGGCCGCGCTGGAGGAGGTAGGGCTCGTAGACGTCCTCGATCGTGTCGGCCTCCTCGCCCACGGAGACGGCCAGTGTCGAGAGCCCGACCGGGCCGCCCTCGAACTTCTCCACGATCACCCTCAGCAGCTCACGGTCGAGGCGCTCCAGGCCGGCCGCGTCGACCTCCAGCATCTCGAGCGCCTCCGCGGCGATGTCCAAGGTCACCGAGCCCGTGCCGTGCACCTGGGCGAAGTCGCGGACGCGGCGCAGCAGCCGGTTCGCCACCCGGGGGGTGCCGCGTGCGCGCGCCGCGATCGCGTGCGCGCCCTCGTCGTCGATCTCGACCTCGAGGATGCCGGCGGACCGGCACACGATGCGGGCGAGGTCCTCGGGCGGATAGTGCTCCAGGCGGTGTACGACGCCGAAGCGCTCCCGCAGCGGCGTCGTGAGCAGGCCGGTGCGAGTCGTCGCGCCGATCAGCGTGAACTGCGGCAGGTCGAGCGTCACGGTCCGCGCGCCCGCGCCCTGGCCCAGGACGATCGGCAGGCGGCGGTCCTCCATCGCCGGGTAGAGCGTCTCCTCCACCGCCCGGGTGAGGCGGTGGATCTCGTCGATGAAGAACACCGAGCCGGGCTCGAGCGCGGTCAGGAACGCGGCCACGTCCCCCTTGCGTTCCAGCGCCGGGCCCGCGGTCTGCACGAGCGGGGCGTCCAGCTCGCGCGCCGCGATGTGCGCCAGCGACGTCTTGCCGAGGCCGGGAGGGCCGGCCAGCAGCACGTGGTCGAGCGCCTCGCCGCGCCGGCGCGCCGCCTCGATGAACAGGCCGAGCTGGCGCTTCACCTGCTCCTGCCCGACGAAGTCCTCCAGCGCCTGCGGGCGCAGCGACCGGTCGAGCTCCTCCTCGCCCGGCCGGGCAGCCGGGACCTGCATGCTGATCTCGCCGGGCGTGGGAGTCATGCGGCCTTGACGGCGCCCCGCAGGGCGGCGGCGATCAGGTCCTCGGGAGCCGCGTCGTCACCCGCCTCCGCGAGCGCCTCGTCGAGCATCGACTCGGCCTCCGCGGGGTCATAGCCGAGGCCGATCAGCCCTTCGCGTGCGAGGACCCGCGGGCCGGCCTCCGCGTGCACGACCGACGGCTCCGCCGCGAGCTCGCCCGCGATCCGCTCGCGCAGCTCCACGATCACGCGCTCGGCCGTCTTGCGCCCGATGCCGGGAACGACCTGGAAGCGCTTCACGTCGCCGGAGGCAATCGCGCGGCGGGTGTCGGAGACCGTCGATCCCGACAGCACCGCGAGCGCCATCTTCGGCCCCACGCCGGAGACCGAGATCAGGCCCAGGAAGAGCTCCCGCTCCTCGGCCGCGGCGAATCCGTACAGGTGGGCGCCGTCGTCGCGCAGGATCAGGTGTGTGAGGACGCTCGCCTGCTTGCCGGCGGCGGGCAGCTTGCCGAGCGTCTGGGTCGATGCGGCCACGCGGTAGCCCACCCCGCCGCACTCGATCACGGCATGGTCGGCTCCCCGCTCCTGCACCTTGCCGGTCAGCGAAGCGATCATCTGTTCGCATTCTGCGCCGCGGCCCGGACGCCTTCGGCCACCGGCCGGGCCCGGAACGCATGGCAGATCGCGAGCGCCAGCGCGTCCGCGGCGTGGTCGGACTGCGGCGGCTCGGCCAGGGAGAGGAGCGATCCGACCATGCGCTGCACCTGGTCCTTGCGCGCGGCACCGCTCCCGCAGACGGCCAGCTTCACGGCCTGCGGCGTGTACGAGAAGCAGGGGATGTCGCGGCCGCCGGCGCTCGCCAGCACCGCGCCGCGCGCCTGCCCGACGGCAAACGCGCTGCGCACGTTGCGGCCGAAGTAGACCTCCTCGATCGCGAGCGCGTCCGGCGAGTGCTCGTCCAGCAGGTGGTCGATGCCCGCCGCGATCGCGGCCAGCCGCTGCTCCAGCGGCGAGTCCGTGGTCGTCGAGATCACGCCGCCGCAGACGGTGGTGAGCTGCTGGGCGCGGGAGTCGACTATGCCGAAGCCGGTGGAGGCGGTGCCGGGGTCAATCCCGAGCACCCGGATCTGGGGCCGCGCCGTCACGTGATGGAGTTTCTGTGTCCATGCGGACGTTCCCTTCGAGCCGCAGCTCCCAGCGCTCGCCTTCCTGCATCCGCCCCAGGCCGAGCCACATGAACTGGAGCATCGAGCGCACCAGCTCCTCGCGCGGGAAGCCCGGGTTGCGCAGCCACCAGTCGGCCAGCGCGTAGAAGCCGGCCACGACCATCTCCGCGAGCTGCTCGGTGTGCTGGCGGGTCATGCCCGCGCGGGTTTCCGGCGGCTCCATCTCCATCACGTCGGACATCAGGGTCACGGCATCGCGGCGCAGCGCCTCCTGGCGCTCGGAGATCATCGGGTCGGTCACGTCGCGCACGAACATGTGGAACGTGTGCGGCTTGTCCTGCACGTACTGGAACCCCGCCATCGCCGCGTTCTCCATTCGCAGGGCGCCCTCCATGCCGGGCGCCGACGCGGCCGCGACCAGCAGGCCGAGGAGCTCCTGCGCCGCCCGGTTGAGCAGCTCTATGTAGAGGTCCTGCTTGCTCGCGAAGTGCTCGTAGATCAGCGCCTTGGAGATGCCGGCCGCCGCGGCCACGTCGTCGATGCGCACGTGCTCGTAGCCGCGCTCCCCGAACACCTCGTTCGCGGCTTCGAGGATGCTCTCGCGTCGTTGCTCCGCGCTCAGCCGCCGCCGCGGCGCTCCCTCGACCGCCTCCCCCATCAGGCTGCCGCTTCCTCCATCACGTCGGCCCGCATGTCGAAGTTGGCGTGCACCTGGTCGACGTCGTCCTGCTCGTCGAGCGCATCGAGCAGGCGCAGCAGCTTGCGCGCGTCGTCGGCCTCGATCTCGACCGTGGACTTGGGCAGCATCGACTGTTCGGTGGACTGGACCTCCACTCCCGCCTGCTCGAGCACGTCGTGCACGGTGCGGAGGTCGCTGGGCTCGCACACGATGCGGATCGAGTCGCCCTCGGGCGCGAGGTCCTCGGCGCCGGCGTCGATCGCCGGCATCAGGTCGTCCTCGCTGTAGCGCCGGCCGTCCACGAGCAGCACGCCCTTCTTCTCGAACATCCACGCGACGGAACCGGGCTCGCCGAGGCTCGCGTCGGCGCGCCCGAAGATGTGGCGGATCTCCGCCGCCGTGCGGTTGCGGTTGTCGGTCAGGCACTCGACGAGGATCGCCACCCCGCCGGGGCCATAGCCCTCGTAGGTGACTGCCTCGATCGCAGCCGCGTCGCCGCCGGCGCCGGTGCCCTTCGCGATCGCGCGCTCGATGTTGTCCTTGGGCATGCGCAGGCTCTTGGCCTTCTCGATCGCGTTCGCGAGCGCGGCGTTGCCCTCCGGGTCGCCGCCGCCGTCACGCGCGGCGACGGTGATCGCGCGCGCGAGCTTCGTGAAGAGCTGCCCGCGCTTGGCGTCCGCGGCGCCCTTCTTGCGCTTGATCTGCGCCCATTTGGAGTGACCGGCCATTCAGGTGATTCTAGGAGGCGCTTCCAACGCCCGCGGGGCTACCCCTCCCAGCGAAAGCCGGTCTTGCCCGGGCGCGGCGGCAGCGGGCTGGCGGGCAGCCCGGGCGGCGGGTCGACCAAGTTGTAGCCGCCCGGCGCGACGTCGTTGGGAGTGTCCGGGTGGAACAGCGACGCCAGATACTGGATGTGGCCGCGCCCCGGGCCGAGCTCGAACTGGCCGCCGCCGTAGGCGCCGATGCCGCGCTCGGCCAGGTAGTCGTAA